>ERZ1066118.1350-NODE-1350-length-15920-cov-16.967791_pt1 | contig 15920 bp, 13 predicted proteins | sample MGYA00382765_ERZ1066118 | MGnify/ENA primary metagenome ERZ1066118 (study PRJEB33369, sample SAMEA5778348) | biofilm metagenome | biome: Industrial cooling water; feature: Water cooling tower basin; material: Biofilm | place: United Arab Emirates | collected...
CGGCCACCTGTTAGGCCTCGGCCAGTTCCTCGGCCAGGTGGACCTCACCGGCGCGCGCTCGTACGACGAGGTGGTGCAGCGCGTCGCCCGGCGCGCCCGCGAGCTGCCGGCCGGCGCCTGGGTGCTCGGCCGCGGCTGGGACCAGAACGCGTGGGGCGACACGCGCTTCCCCACCCACGAGCGCCTCTCCGCCGCCGTCGCCGACCGCCCGGTGTGGCTGGAGCGGGTGGACGGCCACGCCGCGCTCGCCAACGCCGAGGCGATGCGCCGCGCCGGCGTCGCCGCGGCCACGCGCGACCCGGCCGGCGGGCGCGTGGAGCGCGACGCGGCGGGGGCGCCCACCGGGGTGTTCGTGGACAACGCGCAGGCGCTGGTGGCCCGCGTGATCCCGCCCCCCGCGCGCGAGGACGAGCGCCGCGCGCTGCGCGCCGCCGTGGCCGAGCTGCACCGCTGGGGCGTGACCGGCGTGCACGACGCTGGCGAGTCGCGGGCGACGATCGAGCTGATGGAGGAGATGGCGGGCTCGGGCGAGCTGGCGCTCCGCACCTACGTCATGGTGGGCGACGACTCGGCCGCCCTCCGCTACTATTTCGCCCGCGGGCCGCGCTCGGCGTTAGGCAACGGCCGGCTCTGGGTGCGCGCCGTCAAGCTCTACGCCGACGGCGCGCTCGGCAGCCGCGGCGCCGCGCTGCTGGAGCCCTACAGCGACGACGCCCGCAACGCGGGGCTGCTGGTGAGCGCCCCGGCGCACATCCGGGACGTGGCCGAGCGGGCGCTGCGGGCGGGGTTCCAGGTCAACACCCACGCCATCGGCGACCGCGGCAACCGGCTGGTGCTGGACGCCTACGAGGCGGCGCTGCGCGCGGTGCCCACCCCCGACCACCGGTTCCGCGTCGAGCACGCGCAGATCCTCCACCACGACGACGTGCCGCGCTTCGCCGCGCTGGGCGTGATCCCGAGCATGCAGGCCAGCCACCAGACGAGCGACATGTACTGGGCCGGCGCCCGCCTCGGCGAGGGGCGGCTGCTGGGCGCCTACGCCTGGCGCTCGCTGATCGACGCGGGGAGCATCGTGCCCAACGGGAGCGACTTCCCCGTGGAGCCGCCCAACCCGCTGCTCTCGCTGCGCGCGGCGCTCTGGCGCCAGGACGCCGCCGGCTGGCCGGCGGCCGGCTGGCACCCGGAGCAGCGGATGACGGCCGACGAGGCGCTGCGCAGCATGACGCTCTGGCCCGCCGTGGCCGCGTTCCAGGAGCGCGACCTCGGCACCCTGACGGCCGGCAAGTACGCCGACTTCGTCGTCTTCGACCGCGACCCGCTCACCGCCGGCCCCACCGACGTCGCGCGGTCGCGGGTGCTGGCGACGTACCTCGGCGGGCGCGCGGTCTACCAGGCCGCGGACGCGCCGCGGTAGGGCCGCGCGGGGCGACGCGCGCGTTCCGTTAGGCGCGTGACCGATCCGCCGCCCGCCCCGCCCCGGCCCGACCCGGTCGGCCTGGCCTGCGCGCTGGCGACGGCGGTGGCGTGGGGGATGGTGGGCCCGCTCGTCCGCCTGCTGCCGGCGCTCACACCGGTGGAGCTGGTGGCCGGCCGCCTGGGCTTCGCGCTCGCCGCGGCGCTCCCCGCCCTCGCACTCCCGCGCGCGCGGCGGGAGGTGGCGGCCGCCCTGCGGTCGCGCCCGGGCTGGGCGCTCGCGCTGCTGCTCACGACGTACTACCTGCTCGCCGTCACGGCCTTCCGCGCCGCGCCGGTGGCCGACGTCGCGCTCCTCCTGGCGACGGCGCCACTCTGCGCCCTCGGGCTCCGCCGCCTGCGCGGCGGCCCCCCCGCGACGGCGCGCGAACGCGCCGGGGCGCTCGTGGCGCTGGCCGGCGTCGCGGTCACGCTCGTTCCGTCGGTGCGGGGCGCGACGGGTGGCACCGCCGCGGCCGCGCTCCGCCTCGGCGGCGACGTGCTGGCGCTGCTCGCCGCGGCGGCCTCGGCGGGGTACGCGCTGCTCTACGCGGAGGCGCGCGCCGGGGCGTGGGGCGGGCTCACCGGGCGCCGGCGGCGGGACGCAGCGGGGGCGCCCAACGGCCCGCACGCCGCGCCGTCGGCGTTCGGCGGCGCGGTGCTCACGTTCGCCGTGGGGACCGCCGCGCTCGGCGTGCGGGCGCTGGCCTACGGGCAGCCGCTGGTGCGCGCGGACCGGCTCGACGCGCGGGCGTGGGCCCTGCTCGCGGTCCTCGGCGTGGCGAGCACGCTCGTGCCCACGCTGGCGTTCGCCGAGGCGGCGCGGCGGCTGCCGCCGGTCGTCACGAGCGCGGCGCAGCTCCTCGTCCCCGTGGTCGCGGCGCTCGCCGCGGCCGCCGCGTTAGGCGAGCTCCCCTCCCCCTGGCTCGCGCCGGGCGGGGCGCTCGTGGCCGCCGGGCTGGTGGTGATGGTTCGAGGGGTGAGGCGAACAGGGTGAAGCGAACGGGGTGGGGCGAACGGGGTGGGGCGGACCGGGCCTGGGTACGGCGGTGTTTTGGGGCGATCCGGGGAACGGCGGCTGAAGCGCGGCCGTGACGCGGACTGGGGAGGGGCGGTGACCGCCGTACCCCCAGCCGCCTAACGGCCGCCCCTCGGCCGCCGTACCCCGGTTCGCCCCAAACCCCCGCCCCACCCCTGTCCCATCCGCCCCACCCCGTTCGATCCACCCTGTTCGTCCCACCCTGTTCGCCCTACCCGGTTGGCCGTCCGTTAGCGCGCCTTCGCGGTCACCCACAGCCGCACCGCCACGAGCACTAGAAACACCGCGAACGCCCGCTTCGCCTGCAGCGGCGACAGCAGTTGGTTGAGCCGCGCCCCGCCGTACGCCCCGACGAACAGCCCGGCCGCGAGCAGGAGCGACGCCCGCACGTCCACGTGGCCGTTCCGGTAGTACTCCCACGCGCCCAGCGCCCCCACCGGCAGCAGCAGCGCCCCGAGCGACGTGCCGGTGGCCGTGGCCGGCTGCATGCGCGCGAAGTACAGCAGCGCCGGCACGATCACGATGCCGCCGCCGATGCCAAACAGGCCCGACAGCACGCCGGCGCCGAGGCCGATGCCGAGGAAGACGAGAAGCATCCTCCAAGGTCCCGGCTCGCCCCCCCGTCCACAACCCGGGGGGCGCGGCTAGCATTGGGCCGACCGCCCCGCCGCCCCGACCCCGCCCCGTCCGCGCGCCATGCTCAGCGACCCGTCGTACGCCTTCCTCAAGCGCCTGCTCGACACCCCCGGCCCGTCGGGCTACGAGCGCGACCCGGCGCGCGTGTGGCGCGAGGAGGCGCAGGGGTTCGCCGCGGTCGCGGCCGACACCATCGGCAACAGCTACGCGGCGGCCGGCCCCGAGGGCGGCCCGGGGATCCTGCTCGCCGGCCACGTCGACGAGATCGGGCTCATCGTCACACACGTCGACGAGCAGGGCTTCGTCTGGGTCGGCCCGATCGGCGGGTGGGACCCGCAGGTGCTCGTCGGCCAGCGCGTGCGCTTCCTCGGCCGCGCCGGCCCCGTACTCGGCGTGGTGGGCAAGAAGCCCATCCACCTGATGAAGCCCGAGGAGCGCGAGAAGGCCAGCAAGATGACCGACTTGTGGGTGGACGTCGGGGCCGCGACCCGCGCGGAGGCATTGGAGCGGCTGGAGGTGGGGGACGCCGGCGTGCTCGACCAGCCGCTGCTGGAGCTGCCTAACGGGCGCATCGTCTCGCGGGCGATCGACAACCGCGTGGGGGCGTTCGTGGTGCTGGAGGCGCTCCGGCGCTACGCGGAGCGGCCGGGCGCGGCGCGCGTCACCGCGGTGGCGACGACGCAGGAGGAGATCGGCTACCAGGGCGGCGGCGCCCTCGTGGCCGCCGTGCGCGAGGCGCCGGTGATGAGCGTCGTCGTCGACGTGACCTTCGCAACCGACGCGCCGGGCGGCATCGAGAAGAAGGAGGTCGGCGAGTGCACGTTAGGCGGCGGGCCGGTCATCACCCGCGGCTCGATCTCGTCGCCGGTGGCCGTGCGGCTGCTGCGCGAGGCGGCGGCGCGGCTGGAGGTGCCCTACGCGCTCCACGCCGCCGGCCGCCAGAGCAGCACCGACGCCGACGCCATCCACAACGCCGGGCGCGGCGTGGCCACCGTCATCGTCAGCATCCCCAACCGCTACATGCACTCGCCGAGCGAGATGGTGTCGGTGGACGACCTCGACCGCGCGGCCGCGATCATCGCCGAGGCGTGCCGGGCGGTGACGGCGGAGACGGACTTCACCGACCGGTAGCGCGCGGGCCCGCGGCGCCCGCCTTCTTCGTCGGTCCGGGGCCGTGACGGTCGTGGACGGGGATGAGACAGGATGAACACAGGATGGAAACAGGATGATTACAACTGACCTTTTGGGGTTGCGGGGCGAGATGGCCCCGCCCTGCACGCCCGAAGAATCGGTTGCCGTTCTCCTGTGTTCATCCTGTGTTCATCCTGTGTCATCCCCGTCCACCGATCTTCACAGCCTCAGCCCTCCGATAGCTTCCGGCATGCGTATCCCCCCCCGCCCCGCCCGCCGGCTCGCCGCCGCCGTCGCCCTCGCCCTGTGCGCCCGCGGCGCCGGCGCCCAACGCGCCCCCGCGGCGCCCGACGCCGCCCAGGCCGCGATCCCCGCGGTCGCCGCGCGGCTCCTGGCCGACATCCGCTACCTCGCGAGCGACGCGCTCGAGGGGCGCTTCACGGGGAGCCCGGGCGCCGACTCGGCGGCCGCGTTCGTCGCCCGGCGCTTCGCGGCGCTGCGGCTCCGCCCCGTGGTGGTGAGCGACGAGGACGCGGCGCGGTGCGCGTCGGTGCAGGTGTCGTCGGCCGAGCGCGCCGCGGCCGGGGCCCCGCGCGGCCCCGCGGCGCCGGCCGACTACCCGCCGTGCGCGGGGTGGATGCAGCGCTTCGACGCCCGCTCGGCCGCGCTCGCGCACGCCGGCCGCGGCGCCCCGCTCGCCACGCAGAACGTGGTGGGTCTCGTCGAGGGCACCGACCCGGCGCTCCGCGGGCAGGTGGTCGTGGTGGGCGCGCACTACGACCACCTCGGGCGCGAGACCATGTTCGCCACCGACCCCAAGGCCGGCGCGGTGATCCACAACGGCGCCGACGACAACGCCTCGGGCGTGGCCGCGGTGCTGGAGCTGGCGCGGCGGCTGAAGGCGCGCCCGGCGCGGCGGTCGGTGCTGTTCGTCGCCTTCAGCGGCGAGGAGCTGGGGCTGTTAGGCAGCCGGCACTTCCTCGCCCACAGCCCGGTGCCCACCGACTCGATGGCGGCCATGCTCAACTTCGACATGGTCGGCCGGCTCCAGCCCAACGACCGGCTCCTGGTCTACGGCACCGCCACCGCCGCCGAGCTGCCGGCGCTCGTGGATTCCGCCAACGCGGCCGGCCCGCGCCTCGCCGTGCGCGCGTTGGGCGACGGCACGGGGCCGAGCGACCACGCGTCGTTCTACCTCGCCGGCATGCCGGTGCTGCACTTCTTCACCGACCAGCACCCCGACTACCACGCCGCCACCGACGACGCCGACAAGATCAACGCGCCGGGCGCGGCCCGCGTCGTCGCCCTGGCCGAGGGGGTGTTGCGGCGCGTCGCCGACCGCGCGGAGCGGCTCACCTTCACCCGCGCGCCCACCACGCCGCGCATGGCCCAGGCGGGCCCCGAAGGGCGGCCGCGGCCGTGGCTCGGCAGCGTGCCCGACATGGGCGGCGAGGACGGGCTGCGCGGGCTCCGCCTGCAGGGCGTCACCCCGGACAGCCCCGCCGACAAGGGCGGCCTCCGCGCCGGCGACGTCGTGGTCGAGCTCGACGGCAAGCCGGTGACCGACCTCTACACCTACACCGAGGCGCTCTACGCCCGCGCCCCCGGCGACACGGTGGCCGTGGTGGTGCTGCGCGGCGGCGCGAACGGCGCCGCGCCCGAGCGCGTGCGCGCCCAGGTCACGCTCGGGCGCCGCGGGGAGTGACCGCCGCCCGCGCCCTGCGCGGGCTCGGGGCCGTCGCGTTCTGGGGGCTGGCGCAGGGGGTGTTCCTCGCACCCGCCCCGGGGTCGCCGTTAGGCCCCGGCGCCGGCCCGTTCCGGCCGCTGCTGCCGCCGCTCGCCGGCGCGCTCCTCAACCTCGCCGTGGCCGGCGCATTCGTCTGGTGGTTCGCGCTCCGGCCGGCCGCGCGCGGGCGCGACGACCGCCGCGCCACCTTCCGCCTGCGCCGCCCGCCGCCGGGCGCGTGGGCGCGGACCGCGCTCGCCGCGGCGGGGCTCGGGCTCGCGGCCAACGCCTTGCTGCTGGTGCTGCCGCGGGTGTTCCGCCTGCCGCCGGAGCAGTGGATCGTCGAGGCGTACACGGCGCTGCCGCTCGGCGCGCTCGCGCTCTTCGTGCTCGCGGCCGTGGTGGCGCCGCTCCTGGAGGAGTTCCTCTTCCGCGGCTGGCTGCAGGGCGCGCTGGAGCGGCGGCCGGAGCTGCCGCGGCCGGGCGGGACGCCGTGGGGCGCCGTGCTGGTCACGGCGTTGGGGTTCGCGCTCGCCCACGGGCCGGCGCCGTTCGGGCTCGTGCCGCGTCTCGGCGTGGCGGTGGCGGCGGGCTACGCGGCGTGGGCGACGGCGAGCATCTGGCCGGCGGTGGCGCTGCACGCGGCGTACAACGCCGCGCTGTTCGCGGGGGCCGCGCTCCTGCCGCGCCTCCTCCCCGCGCCGCCGTTCGCCGAGTCGTGGGCGGACGCGGACCGCGCCGCGCTGGTGTACTGGGCGCACGAGGGGCGGGTGTTCGGGCCGGCGCTCGGCGCGGCGCTGGCGGGCGCGGCGCTCGCGGCGTGGGCGCTGGCGCGGCTGCCGCGGGCGGAGCCCCCGCGCACACCTTGACGCGGCGGCGGGCCGGTCCGCATGTAGACGGCACGTAGACGGGCCGCCGCCCGCCGCCCCAACCCCGCCGCCATGCCCCGCCTCGCCGCCCGCCCGGCCGCCCGCCGCGCTGCCGCGCTCCTGTTCGCCGTCGCCCTGCCTGCGGCCGCCCGCGCCCAGTTCCCCGCGCCCGACAGCGCCGTCGCCCGGCAGGTGGTGGTGCTCCGCGCCGCCCGCATGTTCGACGGCACCGGCGCGCCCGTGGTGCCTAACGCCGCCATCGTGGTCACCGGCGACCGCATCACGGCCGCCGGCCCCGCCGCCCGCGTCGCGGTGCCCGCCGGCGCGCGCGTCATCGACCTCGGCGACGCCACGCTCCTGCCGGGCTTCGTCGACGCGCACACCCACATCATCGGCCGCCAGCTCGGCGACCCGGGCGGCGACGACGCCGCCGTGCGCGACTACGACGGCTACGAGGCCATCCTCGGCGTCGAGAACGCGCGGCGCACGCTCATGGCCGGCTTCACCAGCATCCGCAACGTGGGCGCGCCGCGCTTCAACGACATGGCGCTCCGCAAGGCCGTGGACGAGGGGCGCGTCCCGGGCCCGCGCATGCAGAACGCCGGGCACGCCTTCGGCATCACCGGCGGCCACTGCGACGAGAACGGCTTCGCGCCCGGCCTGCGCGACGGCGACTACCGCACCGGCGCGGCCGACGGCCCCGACGAGGTGCGCAAGGCCGTGCGCTACCAGGTCAAGTACGGCGCCGACGCCATCAAGATCTGCGCGACGGGCGGCGTGCTGAGCGAGGGCGACGCGGTGGGCGCCACGCAGTACACGGCCGCCGAGCTGCAGGCCGTGGTGGAGGAGGCGCGCAAGCTGGAGCGCCCGGTGGCCGCGCACGCGCACGGGCTGGAGGGGATCCTGCTGGCCGCGCGGGCCGGCGTGACCAGCATCGAGCACGGCACCTTCCTCGACGACTCCGCGGCGCGGCTGATGCGCGCCCGCGGCACCGTGCTCGTCCCCACGCTCCAGGCGAGCGAGGTGTCGAAGGCGATGGCCGACCGCGGGGTGCTCACCGGGCTCCGCGCCGAGAAGGCGCGGGCGGCCTACGCGGCCGGGCCGCGCCGCATCGCGCTGGCCCTCCGCCACGGCGTGCCGGTGGCGTTAGGCACCGACGCCGGCGTCGGCCGGCACGGGGAGAACGCGCAGGAGTTCGCGCTGCTCGTGGGCGCCGGGATGACGCCCGCGCAGGCGCTGGTGGCGGGCACGTCCGCCGGCGCGCGCCTCCTCGGCTGGGGCGACCGCGTGGGCACCCTCGCCCCCGGCCGCCTGGCCGACGTCGTCGCCGTGCCCGGCGACCCCACGCGCGACATCTCGGCCACGCGCCGCGTGGGCTTCGTGATGAAGGGCGGCGTGGTGGTGAAGCAGGGCGGGGCCGCGGTGCAGACGGCGGAGCGTTAGGCCGCTGCCGCTGCACTGCTGGTCCTCCGCGGCCTACGCGATCCCGCTCCCCGCGGGCCACCGCTTCCCGATGGCCAAGTACGCCCTCCTGCGCGAGGGCGTGCTGGCCGCCGGCGTGGTGCCGCCCGGGCGCCTGCGGGACCCGCCGCGCGCCCCGCTCGAGGATCTGCTGCTGGTGCACACACCCGACTACGTGCGGCAGGTGACCGACGGCACGCTGCCGGCGGCGGAGCAGCGGCGCATCGGGCTGCCGTGGAGCGAGGCGTTCGTCGAGCGCGCCTACCGCGTGGTGCGCGGCACCTGCGAGGCCGCCGAAGCCGCGCTGGTGCACGGCGTGGCGATGAACCTCGCGGGGGGCACGCACCACGCCTTCCCGCACCGCGGCGAGGGGTTCTGCACCTTCAACGACGTGGCGGTGGCCGTGCGGCGGCTGCAGCGCGGCGGGCACGTGCGCCGCGCCTGCGTGGTGGACCTCGACGTGCACCAGGGGAACGGCACGCACGCCTGCTTCGCCGGCGACACGTCGGTCTACACCTTTTCGATGCACGGGGCGAAGAACTTCCCGTTCCACAAGGTGCCCGGCACCCGCGACGTCGAACTCGCCGACGGCACCGGCGACGACGCGTACCTCGCCCTCCTCGCCGAGCACCTGCCCGTGGTGCTGCGCGACGCGGCGCCCGACCTCGTCGTCTACCTGGCCGGCGCCGACCCGCACGAGGGGGACCGGCTGGGGCGGCTCCGGCTCACCTTCGCCGGGCTGGCGCGGCGCGACTGGGTGGTGCTGGAGGCGTGCCGCGAGGTGGGGATCCCGGTGTGCGTGACCATCGCCGGCGGCTACGGGCGCGACGTGCGCGACACGGTGCGGGTGCACGTCGCCACGGCGGAGATCGCGGCCCGGTTCGCGTGAGCGCGCGCGCCGGGTCGCCGAGCGTATCGCCTAACGGAGACCCGAGCGCACCGCCTAACGCACCCTCTACCGCGCGTCCCGCGGCGCGGTGAGCCGCCGCGCGGCGCCGGTGGCGGCGTCCACCACCCAGAGGGCGGCGCCGTGGGCGCGGGTGACGCGCGGGACGGCCAGGAACCGCCCGTCGGGCGACCAGGCGGCGCGGCCGGTCACCGCGCCCTCCTCCGCGCCGCCAATCAGCGGCCGGTCGCCGGTGCCGTCGGGGCGGACGAGCCGCAGGGTGCCGCGGCCGCCCGTCGCGTCCCGCGTGTAGGCGATCCACTCGCCGGTGGGACTCCAGGCCGGGGCGGTGCCGTCGGCCACGCGCACGGCGGCCGCGCCCACGGCCGTGTCCACGATGGCGATCTGGAAGCCGGGGCCGTCCGCCGCCCGCCAGCGCTGGAACGCCACGCGGCCGTCCGGCCCCCACGACGGGCTCGTGCTCTGCTCCGACCCGCCGGCGCCGCCGCCCGGCGCCGCGGGGCCGAGCGGGCGGCGGAGCGCGCGCTCGGCGGCCAGCCAGAGGCGCAGCGGCCCGCCGCGCCCGCCGGCGTCGGTGCGGTCGGTCGAGACGAGCACCGCGCCGCCGCGCGACACGGCCGGGTCGAACGCGAGCGCCGTGGTGTCGGCCACCGGACGCACCGTCCCGTCGGTCGCCACCCGCACGACGCGCCCGCGGAACGGGTCGGTGGCGAGGAGCCCGCCGCCGTCCGGGAGCCACGCCGGCGCCGTCACCGTGTGGGCGAGCACGCGCGGCGCCCCGCCGCCCGCGGCCACGAGCAGAAGCGCCCGGGGCGGCGGCACCTCGGAGGTGGCCACACCCGGCGCGCCCGGCTCGCGGCTCGCCCGCACCGCCGACACCACGCCCGCGCGCGGCCCGGTACGCACGAACGCGATGGTCGCCCCGTCCGGGCTCCAACTCGGCTCGGCGTCCAACGCCGCGTCCGCCGCCGCCCGCGGGTCGACGGGCCCGTCGCAGGCGGCGAGCAGCAGGCCGAGCCACGGCACGGGCAGGAGCGAGCGAACGAGACGGCGCATGACGACAGGATGGCGGGGTGCGGAACGGGGACGGCGAATTGGTCCTACCCCCGGCCCGGCGGGTCCGTCACCGGCCCGTGCGCCGCGCGACGCCGGCGCGCCGGTGGCGGGACACGCGGAGCCAAGCGTACACTCCGGGCGGACCCAGGACGGAGGGACGGATGGCGACCGCAGCGCGCGTGGAGATCGGCCCCGCCGGGCCGACGACGGCCGAGGAACTCCTGGCGTGGCCCGACGCCCCGCCGGGCGAGATCGTGGACGGGGTGTGGGTGCCCAAGTACCAGGAGGGCGAGGTGACGGGGACGAGGTTCGGGCACGGACTGGTGGCCCTCCGCATCGCCCGTCTCATCGCCAACCACGTTGACGCGTACCGACTTGGTCGTACGACCGCGTCGGAGACAGCCTTCCGCCTCCGACGCGACCCGGACCTCGTGCGGTGCCCGGACGTCGGCTTCGTGTCCGGCGCGCGGCTCACGGCAGGCGTTCCCCGCGGCGTCTTCGAAGGTGCGCCGGACCTCGCCGTCGAAGTGCTCTCGCCGTCCAACACGGCGGCGAGGCAGCACGACAAGGTGGTGGACTTCCTGCGGTACGGCACGCGGGCCGTGTGGATCGTCGACACGGACCGGCGCACGGTCGCCGTGCACGTGGCTGGCGCGCTGCCGTGGCGGTGCGGGGGCGACGACCCCCTCGACGGCGGGGACGTGCTCCCCGAGTTCTCGGTCCCGACGTCGGCCCTGTTCGTCGACCTCGACCCGTAGCGCGGGGGGGCGGCGGCCGCGGGCGGCTAACTTCGCCCGCATGCCGCTCCCCATCCCCGCCCCGCGCGCCGAGGGCGAGACCCGCGCCACGAGCCGCCCGCTCCACTGGGCCGCGTGGGGCCCCGCCGACGGAACCCGCCTCCTCGTCGTCCACGGCGGCCCGGGCGCCGACCACCGCTACCTGCTCCCGCAGATGCTGCGGCTGGCCGAGGCGGGCTACGACTACGTCACCTACGACCAGCGCGGCGGCGGGCGGAGCCGCAGCGCGGCCGACGACGTGGGCCCCGTCACCTGGCGCACCCACGTCGACGACCTCGCGCGGCTGGCCGACGAGCTCGTGCCGGACCCCCGGCCGCTGCACCTCGTCGGCTACTCGTGGGGGGGGCTGCTCGCGCTGCTCTACGCGCTCGACGCGGCCGGCGCCGCGCTCCCGGCGTTAGGCGCGCCCGTGGGGGGCGGCCCCGCGCACGCCCGCCGCGCGCCGGCGTCGCTCACCCTGGTCGACCCGGCGCCGATCGCGCGCCCGCTCCGCGACCGGTTCGAGGCCGCGTTCGCCGAGCGGGCGCGCGGCGACGCGATCGCGGCCATGCGCGCCGAGCTGGCCGCGAGCGGGCTCCGCGAGCGCGACCCCGACGCGCACCGGCAGCGGAGCTTCGAGCTCAGCGTGGCCGGCTACTTCGCCGACCCGGCGCGGGCGCGCGACCTCACGCCGTTCCGCGTCACCGGGCGCGTGCAGCAGAGCGTGTGGGATTCGTTGGGCGACTTCGACCTCGCCCCGCACCTCGGCCGCGTCGCCTGCCCCACGCTCGTCGTCCACGGGCGCCAGGACCCGATCCCGCTCGCGTCGAGCGAGGCGCTGGCGGCGGGCGTGCCCGGCGCGCGGCTCGCCGTGCTCGAGGACTGCGGGCACGTGCCCTACGTCGAGCAGCCGGACGCGCTCTGGGGCGCCGTACTGCCGTTCCTGCGCGAGGTGGCGGGCGGCGCCTAACGCCGGCCCGCCGCGGGGCCCCGGCCGACCGCCCCGCGGCTACTCCTTGGCGCCCCCGCGGCGCGCGAGGCGGACGGTGTAGACCTCGCCCTCGGCGTTGCGGAGGACGCCGCCGATGGCCCCGCCCTCGCGCCGGAGTTCGTAGCGGTGCGCGCCCTGCGGCGCCCCCACGAACCCGTCGGGCCCCTCGGCGCGCACCTCCACGCCGCGCAGCCGGAGCGTGCCGTCGGCGTCGGCGCGCCCCTCCAGCCGCTCGGTCACCCGGATCGGCATCGCCGCGCTGACGAAGGTGGCGCTCCCCGACAGCTCGGCGCCGTCGGCCGAGAGCTGCAGCTCCATGCGGCTGATCGTCGCGTCGGGGCCGGGACCGGCGTAGCGCCCCGCCACCGCGCCGGCCACCACCTCGTCCAGCGGCCGGAGCGCCGCCGGGGCGACCGGCGCAGGATCAAGCCCGGCCGTGCGGACCACGGGCGCCGCGCGCTCCACCTCAGCGCCTGCGGCGACGGGCGGCGGCTGGGCCGTCAGGTCCGGCGCGGACGGCCGCACGGGGGCGCGGAACCTGGCCTGCGACAGATGCGAGCGGCGGTGGCCGCGGCGGTGGCCGCGGTGACGCGGCGGCCCCGCAACAACGTACGACGCCTCAGCACGGCGTTAACGACTCTAGCACTACTCCGCCACATCGTTTTGGCCGGGGCGCCCGGGTTCGCGTGAACGGGATCGACCCGCCGGGCCTGGGCCAGTTCTCAGGCAGCACCGCTGCTGTGGTGGGTCTGCCCCAGTTTACGGCGGCCTCGGCCGTTGCAAGAATGGGCGGGCGTCCGGCACGAGTGCCGGACGCCCCTCCCCTGCTTTCCCCCCCCCGGCATGTCCCTCCGCCCGCTCGCCCTGGCCGCCACGGCCCTCGCCGCCACCCTCGCCCCGGCCGCCGCGCGCGCGGCCACGTACGTGCCCATCGTGGGTTCGACGGCCGTCACGTTCAGCACGCCCGGCGCGGGCGTGTTCACGGTCAGCACGACCGGGCTCTACCGGCTCCTGCTCGAGGGGGCGCGCGGGGGCTCGGGCCTCACGACCCGCGGGGTGGCGAACCAGGGGGGCCCCGGGTCGGTGGTGGCCGGCACGTTCCAACTCACGGCCGGCAGCACCTACCGCTTCCTGATCGGCGGTGCCGGGCAGACTTCCATCGCGACGGCGCAGCATTCCCATACGGGCGGCGGCGGGGGCGGGACGTTCGTCCTCGGTCCTGGCACCGGGGCCGCAAGCCCGCTCCTCGTCGCCGGCGGCGGGGGTGGCGCGGGCGTGCGGGCCGCCGGGGGCGCCGGCCGCGGGGTGGTCGCCACCGGCGGGGCGGCGGCGGCCGGGGGCTTGACTGAGAACGCTGGCGGCGGGGGCGGCGGGCTGGTCTACGACGGCGGGAGCAGCGGCAGCGCGACGACCTTGGTTACCCGCGGCGGGGCCGCGTACGCGAACGGCGGCGCGGGGGGCAGCCCCGATACCCCCAGCCAGGTCACCGGCGGGTCCGGCGGCGTGGGGGGGGGCGGCCAGGGCGGCCGACGCAGCAACTTCGCCACCGGCGGCGGCGGGGGCGGCTTCTACGGGGGCAACGCCGCCGCCCCGAACACGGCAACCGCCAGCGCGGGCGGCACGTCGTTCTACGCGTCCGACGCGATCGACCCCTTGGTGACCGCGGGCGGTAGCGAGGGCACGGACGGACGGCTGGTCGTGACGTACCTCCCGCCCGGTGGCGGCCGTGGTGCCGGAGCCGGGCACCTGGGCGCTGCTCGGCACGGGGCTCGTGGGGCTGGCCGGCGTGGCGCGGCGTCGACGCGCGGCCGCGTAAGCGCGGGGCAGCCCCGGACGTGAGCACGCCCCCGCCGGTGCTGGCGGGGGCGTGCTCACGTCCGGCGCTAGCGCGCGAGGGGCACCGCCCGGAGGTGACACCGCGCGCGGCGACGCGCGGCGGACCAGCACCGAGCACGATTTGGCGGAGTAGTGCGAGACCCTCCACGAAATCCTCCGCGGGATGGGGCGGCGTGCGCGGCGCCACAATGCACCCCGGCGCCGCGCGCGGCAATACCGGCGCGGCAATCCCGGCGCCGCCCGCCGCGGCCGGGCTACCTTGCACGGGTGGACCCCCGGACCGCCGCCGCCGCCCTGACCCGCATCGCCGACCTGCTCGAACTTCGCGGCGACAACCCGTTCAAGACCCGCGCGTACCACACCGCGGCCCGCGCCCTCGCCGCGCTCGACGCCGACGACCTCGCCCCGCTCCTCACCGACGGCACGCTGGCCGCCGTCCCGGGCCTCGGCCCCGGCACGCTGGCCGTGGTTGCCGACCTCGTGGCCACCGGCGAGAGCCGCCTCCTCGCCCAGCTCGAGGCCGACACGCCGGCCGGGCTCGCCGAGCTGCTGCGCGTTCCGGGGCTCGGCACGGGCAAGATCTTCCAGCTTTACCAGACCCTTGGTGTGCAATCCCTCGACGACCTCGACCGGGCGGCGCAGGACGGGCGGCTGGCCGGGGTGAAGGGGTTCGGGGCCAAGACGGCGGAGAAGGTCGCGAAGGGCGTCGCGTTCGCGCGCGAGGCCGCCGGGCGCCGGCTCCTCCCGCAGGCCATGGGCGAGGCGGCGCGCCTGCTCGCCGACCTGCGCGCGCAGCCGGGCGTGGTCCGCGCCGAGGTGGCGGGGCTGGTGCGGCGCCACGTGGAGGTGGTGGGCGAGGTGGCGCTGGTGGCGGCGGTGGACGGCGCCCCGGCCGCCGTGTGCGACGCGGTGGCCCGCGCGCCGGGCGCCGCGCACGCCGAGCCGTTAGGCACCCGCTCGGCGTCGCGCGCGGGCGTGCGCGTCCGGTTCGCCGACGGGGTGCGGCTCGCGCTCACCTGCGTCCGGCCGCCGGACTTCGCGCTCGCCTGGTGGCGCGAGACGGGGAGCGCGGCGCACGTGGACGCCGTGGCCGCGCGGCTCGCCGGGCGTGGGTACACGCTCGGCGACGAGGGGCTCCGCGGCCCGGACGGCGCGTTGGTCCCCATCGGCGACGAAGCCGACGTGTACGGGCTCGCCGGGCTGGCCTTCGTGGTGCCCGAGCTGCGCGAGGGCGCCGGCGAGGTGGAGGACGCGGCCGCCGGCCGCCTCCCGGACCTCGTGGAGCCCGGCGACCTGCTCGGCGCCCTCCACGCCCACACCACCTACTCCGACGGCACGGCGGGCGTGGCCGAGATGGCCGAGGCGGCGCGCGCGCGCGGCTGGCGCTACCTCGGCGTGACCGACCACTCGCAGGCCGCCGCGTACGCGGGCGGGCTGTCGCCGGCGCGCGTCCGCGAGCAGCACGGCGAAATCGACCGCGTGAACGACGCGTACGGCGCGGCCGGGGTCGACTTCCGCGTGCTCAAGGGGATCGAGGCCGACATCCTCGCCGACGGCGCGCTCGACTACGACGACGCCACGCTCGCCCTGTTCGATTTCGTGATCGGCAGCGTCCATTCCCGCTTCGGGCTCCCCGAGGCGGAGATGACGGCGCGCGTCTGCCGCGCCGTGGCCAACCCGTTCCTCACCGTGCTCGGCCACCCCACCGGGCGCCTGCTCCTGCAGCGCGACGCCTACGCCGTGGACGTGCCGGCGGTGCTGGACGCGGCCGCCGCGTACGGCGCGGCGGTCGAGATCAACGCCCACCCCGTGCGGCTGGACCTCGACTGGCGCCACGGCCCGCAGGTGCGCCGGCTCGGGCTCACCGTGGAGATCGGTCCCGACGCGCACGCGCCGCAGGCGCTCGGCCACGTGGTGCACGGCGTGGGGGCGGCGCGCAAGGCGGGCGTCGGGGCGGCGGCCGTGCTCAACGCGCGGCCGGCGGAGGGGGTGCTGGCGTTCGCCCGCGCCAAGCGCGAGGGGCGGGCCGGTGCCTAACGG
>ERZ1066118.1352-NODE-1352-length-15916-cov-6.419898_pt1 | contig 15916 bp, 26 predicted proteins | sample MGYA00382765_ERZ1066118 | MGnify/ENA primary metagenome ERZ1066118 (study PRJEB33369, sample SAMEA5778348) | biofilm metagenome | biome: Industrial cooling water; feature: Water cooling tower basin; material: Biofilm | place: United Arab Emirates | collected...
AGATCCGATCACACCCGCACTCGCGGCACCTGCTCGGCGGGTCAACGATCTCGGCGCGCACGTGGTAGTCGTACGCTTCATCTTCAACCGCGGTGACGCGGAAGGCCGAGAGATTCAGGATGTTCACGGACATCCTTCAGCCCCGCCAGCGCGGGCTACGACCTTCGCCGCCTGGCGGCCGGCGTACTGGAAGGAGTGATTGGTGCGGCTTTTAGCTTTTCCAGAACCAGTCCAAGGGCTTCAACGAGCGCAGTGCGATCAGACTCCGAGTCCACAGTGAACGTCGCCATCGCACGTTCAACCTGCTGGGTCATCTCATCGACATCGCCTGCCCCATCGCGGAACACGCGAAAGAACTTCACCCACGCCTTTACAGGAATTCCAGAGACGATCTCTCGTCCGGCTTGCTCCACAAAAGCGTCGAGAAGGCCTGAGCGTGCGATGCGTCCGAAGTTGTTGCCCTGGTCGTGCTTCGCTTGATCCGAGCACTTGTCGGCCTTGGCGGGATAAGGCTCTGCGTGATCTGCGGGAACGATTTCGCCATTGCCCTCTTGCGAAGCCCGCATCGTTGTCCAGTAGTAGTTCCGATACAGCGCGGCGTGCCTTGCTTCGCCCACGAAGGGACGGAGGAGCTTGGGACTCCCGGCAACAACGTCACTCAGGACCCACGGGAACACGACGATGAGGTCCTGATCCGAACAAGCCCCCGGAGTGATGTTGTACCGGAACGTAGGCTTGGCTTCTTTGGCGATGACGTACCAACCCTTTAGTTCAATTCCGAGCAAGATCCGCTCGTGGCCCGGAGCATCGGTCACCAAGCGAACATCAGGGAATGCCTGAGATTGGCGCTCAAAACGGTAGACGCCGTACGCCCCATCGGGATCCCAGAGGTCGCGCAGCTTGTTCAGGGCAACAACCGCGGAGTCTTCGATCGATGCACCGAGAGCCGAGTTGAGGGTGAAAATGTCTGTGGCTCGAAAGTCGCGAATAACGATCGACGATTCGAACTCTGAAGGCAGAGTTGCAATCGTCTTGATCACGTTGTCGTAGAGCGTCCTGTGCTTCCAGTCCTTCGAAGGACCGCCCGTCGGTTTTGGAGCAGCGGCTAAGGCGTCCGCAGGCAAAGGAACATCGTGATCCGCATCATCCATATCGGGACCCGTCATTTCAGGCTGCCTTCTTGCGATTGCTTGAGGATTCCGATTCTAGGCGAGATACCGCCGCTTCGTAGAAGGCTGCGTTGATCTCGGCCGCAAACGCCCGGCGGCCGATCCGTGACGCGGCGAGACTTGCGCTGCAAAGCCCTCCAAACGGCTCCCACACCACATCTCCCTCATCGGTACAAGCAAGAACTTGGCGCTCCATCAGCGCGAGGGGCTTTTGATTCGCGTGCAGATAACCATCGTCGCCCTTGACGCGCTCACGCCCATGGACTGGGGGTTCCTGCCATACATTCGTCAGTCCATGCGTGTGATGCCACTTGGAACGCATCCGTTCCCATGCGGCGCCGTTGAAGGGCCTCACGCCATCGAGAGAGAAGTACGGCCGAGCCGCTTTAGCGCCGTGCTTCGTGCAATAAGCGGCCATGCTCTCGAGAGCTTCAGCGGGTGGAAAGTACCAGTGATGGCACTGCGTGAGGTATTTGCGAGTTGCCGCGTTTCGGACTCCGCAAGCCTCGTTTGAGCGATTCATCGGCAGGCCGCTACGGAGCCACTCCGAACGGATCCACTCTTTAAGTGGAAGCATGGTGCCGTTCGCATCCGGCAAGGTGTTACGCCGGGTGTAGCGGACGGCCACTTCTGTTGCGACAGGCAAACCGCGGATCGTCTTGCTGTTCACGTTCCCCGCAATGTGAGCAAGACCCTTGTCCCACACCACGGTTTCCTCGTACTGCCAACCGTTGAGATCCATCACGGGATGCACGGTGGCCCAACTCAACTCAGAGCCCCAGAACCAGAGGGTTGAATCCGTAGCTGCGTGCTTCGCCCATGCGGCGACGTGTGGCGCATACCAGGCGGCAAGATCAACCACCGAGATCGGCTCCCCTGGGAATTTGCCAAGGCCATAGGGGCCGTCAGCAATGATGCACGTGGGTTTGGGCCAGTGCTCGTAGAGCTTGAGTGAGTCCCCGTGATGCAAGAAGGCGTTTCCAGTTCGCTCAATGCGAATCGAGGAATCAGCAAATGCTTTTTGCTTGGGTTTCATGACCAGTTTCCACGCACGAATTCGCGCACAAAGTCTCCCTTTCCTCGATCTCAAAGCGTTGGACGCCTAGTCGACGCGCAAGGGTTCATCGCCAGAATGCTTGCAACACGCAGTTCGGCCGCAAGATGCAATGTCCGTGATTGGCAAAGGGTTGTCAACCGTACTTTACGATGTTGATGATCAACGCACGCATTCTGGGCAGGCCCGCCAGCAACCACGGATTACGAATACCCCAAAAAAGAAGCCGCCCCGTGCAGGGGCGGCTTTGGCATCAGCTGAGGTAGGTCCTCAGCTTGCTCTCGAGGGCGTCGAGCTTGTCGGTGGTGGTGAGCCCTTCGTTCTTCGCCGTCGCCCTGGTCAGGGCCAGCATCGACAGCAGGCTCGCGATTTCGGCCCGGCGCAGGATCAGCGAGACGGGGCTCTCCCCGGTGACCGGCGCCGGCTCATCGGCAGCGACATCACCGACAGCGCCGTAGATCGTGTCGCAGCTGGTCAGCTCCTCGGTGTAGTAGCCGCCCGAGATGTCGTAGCGGCCGTCGACGTGCACCGTCACGATGGCTTCGCCGCCGGTTCCGTTGATCCAGTCCCAGTTGGCGACATCGCCGGCAATCTCTTCGAGAATGTCGCGGATCTCGTCCGCGCCCTCGACCTCCTCATCCCGCACGAACTCTTCACCGCGATAGAGGGTGTAGTCGTCGGCGTAGCCCTCGTCACCGCTGCCGCGACACTCCACGACGATCTTCGTGAGGTTGTGCTCCTTCAGCCACGGGATGACGTCTTCCGCGATCTGCGCCTCGTGCCCGGTCAGGGCCTTTTCCTGCTGCACCACTTCGGTCTCGCTCATGGGTTCTCTCCTTCGCCGGGACGTTCCGGTGAGGGAGTTGCCGTGAGGGAGATGGCGATGGTGTTGCAAGACGGTCGAAAAGATGAAGCGCCCCGGGGTTACCGGGGCGCTTGGAACCTTCAAGCCCGGAGCGAGCTCAGTGCGGCGATGATCGCGCAGCCAATGGCGGCCTGTTTCTCACCAGGGGCACCCTTGGCGCGAGGTTCCTGGCCGATGTCGTGGACAGTGGCGATGATGACGCCCTCGTTGTTGATGAGGTGAATCTCCTGCGTGTCCGGGTGGTAGTGCGGCCTGAGGCCGCTGACGACTTCTCCGGCGATGACTATGGGCTCCTGCTTCGGTGCGATCGCCGATTCCGCATCGTGCCGCTGGCATTCCTGGGCCTCCGCGATGGCCGCCTGGGCCTCCGCGACGGCCTTGGCGTCCATGCCGACGCCGTGACGCTCGGAATGCCACTGGAGACAGCGGGTGACCTCACAAAGCGCCGCGAGGAGGCGAAGGTTCAGTGCGTGGTGCATGGGTGTTCCCTCGTATACCGGCAGGCTGCCGGCGAGGGTGTTGCCGCGATGAGCTCGGTCGCCCTGTTGCGGGCTCGGTGGGACCTACCCGCTAAGCCGCTGCCGGTCCTCGCAGGCGGCATAGGCCCCCTCCCCCGGGAAGCGGCCCTTGCGGTCTGGCCAGAGGAGCTGGATGACGCGAGCGTTGGCCTCGGTGGGCTGCACTTCCATTGCATGCACCTCGTACAGCAGATACCACGCCTCGTCCATCGTCAGCGCCCGCGCCTTGAGCAGAGTGCCGTCCAGCATCGGGACGATCGCGCCAGGAGGAAGGTGGTGGCCGAGATGCTCGCGTGCCGCCTTGATCGCGCAACGGATCATGTCGGCAGCGACGGTCTTCAGCTTGCCTGAGACCACGAACTCCTGAAGGCCCGAGTTGTGCAGGCCGAAGGTGTAGCAGACGGTCGGATCCCCGCTCTCTTCGCCCATCGCCCTCACGATGCAGTAGCGATCTGGGCCTGTGTTGTTCAGTGGGCGGAAGGACCGATCGGTTCGCCATGCCGCGTTGCGTCTTGCTGGTGTGCGCATGCTTCTATCGTCTCACTGCCCGCGGGGGTGGCGAAGTCAGGGCATGTCTCGGCCACGCAAGGAGAGACGCCCCGGCACCATGAGGTGCGCGGGGCGTCGGGTTAGGCAAGGGCGTGGTCGATCAGCTCGTCGCCGAAGGTCACGCGACCGAGGTTAAGAACGGACGGAGAGATCCAGCCGCCCTTGCAGGCGCGAAGGATGGTGTCCATCGCGGCGCCCTGCGTCCGCTGAGCCTCGTGGAGGCTGAGCTTCCGGCACATGGCGATCGGCAGCAGAGGGAGCGTCGAGTGGGCCGTATCGTTCGCGTTCTGGACGGCGTCCAGCCAGCGATGGACGTCACCAAACGCTTTCCGCGTGACCGGGCACATGCCGGCGAGCAGGAGGGCCAACTCATCGGCCGGAACCGCCAAGCCGTTGTCCTCCGCGGGCTGGCCGTAGCCTGCCGGCGAGTACTTCCGCGTCATGATCGGACCGTAGGCCCACGCGGCAGCGATGGCATTGGTGCCGAGTTCGCACGCCTGGGCGAGGCCGGCCAGTACTGCCGAGTCCTCCCAGCCGTAGGGCTGTCGCATGGTTGCTTCCGCCGTGAGGCGAATGTCCTCGTGGCTGGCGTTGCGGAACCGCGCCTCGTTGAGGGCTCGGGCGATGTTCTGCCCGTCGAGGCCGAGGCCCCCGATCCCGATGTTCTCCATCAGGGCGTCGTTTACGGCCTCCCGGATGGCAGGGAAGTGGCCGAAGATGCTGACCGGGGCGAGCTCGTCGTAGATCGCTTCCAGGGCCTTGCGGGGGCCCTGACGCCAGCAGTGGAGGGCGAAGCCCTCGAGGTCGACGGGTGCGACGCCCTGTGGGTTCTGGTGGGTGCTCATGTGGTGCTCCTATAACCGCGGGTTGCGGCCAGGGGTTTGGCTCTGAGCGGTCACGCCCCCTGTTGCATGCCTGTGATCCCCCCGGTGGCGGCTAAGCCGGGGTCAACTGGCTGCGATGTCGACTGTTGCACGAGATTGTCGCGGGGCCGCCGGTCGTCCGCCTTCGGTGTGCGGTGGCGCACCTTCAGCGGCCTGGCGGCCCTGATTTTGGCTTGACCGCCCTCCCGATGGTCGGGCTATGGAGGCGCTTTGCGCCTGCGGGACGGGCTTCGCCCGAGGGGGAGGGCCGTTGGCCCTTCAAAGCGACCGGAAAAGCCAGCCCCTCGCCTGCCCGGCTCGGGGCTTGAGGGCCGCTGGCCCGGAGGGGCTTCGCCCCTGGAGCGGCTGACGCCGCGGAGGCGCTATGCGCCGCGTTCCGGCGGCCGGTTCTGTTGCTTCGGAATTGGCCGTGATTGTGGGCGCCGCCAAGAAGAACCCCCCGCTTTGGGCGGGGGGTTCTGGCATCAGGCGTGGTGGTGACGCTTCTCGATCTCCGCATGTGTCCTGGTGAACAGGCGCCACACGGCGATGATGGGGACGAAGTAGCCGCGCAGGGTGCGGGCCGTTTCTTCCTTGGCGACGATCCAGAGCTCGCTGAGCATGGGGGGTACTCCTTCAGATGGACTTGGCGAATCGGATGGCCGAGGCCACGATCCACCAAAGGTAGCAAATGCCATCGACGACGAGGGTGAAGCCCTTGACCCCCTTCAGGAAGGCGCCAGTAAAGGCGTCTGCACCGAAGTAGGCGATCATCGCTTCGAGGCCCGTCCCGCCTGCGAGCACCACGAGGGTGATCGCGAGGAAGATGACGGTGCCTACGAGAACGTCGATGAGGAGGCGGAAACCTGCGATGAAGTGCTTGTTGTGTACGGGCATAGAATCTCCTGTTTGGGTTGATGGTGTGCGGCGACATGCCGACCCCTTCTATGTATCGAAGTTCTTGGTTGGCTGTTGCGCGCTCATCTGGGCGTCGCTCGTGTCCGGTCGTGCCGCCCGCCCACTCGCTTCCGCGCCCTTCATGATCCGCTCTGCCCCCTTGCGCTGTTCTGGCTTCGATCCTCGGCCGTCGTCGCTTGCACCCGCGGTGCGGTTGCGCGCTTCCGCTCCGGCCTAGCGCGAGGTGGCGGCGGCGTGGCCCATCGATGCGTTCGGCACAAAGAGGAAGCCCCTCGGCGCGTGAGCGTTCGAGGGGCTGGGCATGGGCTTACATGGTGGGATCGTCTTCGATCTTGGGCGGGCCCAGGACGAGGATCGACAGTGCTTCGCGGGCCTTTCGCCAGCGGATCAGGCGCGGGTCGTCGTAGGCGAGCTTGTTGGGCTGGGCCCAGCTTGAGGCGGGTCGCAGCGCGGCTTCGTACTCGTCGCGAGCGTGGATGTACTCGGTGACGGCGTCGAGGGCGTTGAGCCCCTTGGCGAGCTGCTCGGCGGTCTGCTTGTTGTAGGCCCGGCAGACGGCTTCGCCCTTCTGGTTGCGGACGGGGAACTCGGGGAGCAGGCCGGAGGTGAGATGCCGGCGCCCTGCGTAATACGGGGTCATGCGGTGATCTCCAGTTGTCGCTTGATGCGTTCGAGGGCGTCGGCCTTTTCCTCGTGGCCGAAGTTGCGTGCTTCGTCGATGCAGAACGTCAGCATGTCGAGGTCTTCGGTGTTGAGGGCATCGGTCTTGGCGGTGTAGAGCTTGGTGCCGTGCTCGAGGTCGCATCCGTAGTCGGAGACGCTGTTGAAGCAGACGTGCAGCGGCCCCGGGTGGCTTTTGTCGATCGTCGCCACGTGCAGCAGGGTCTTAGTAGAGGACATCGTCGTTCTTCTCCAGGGCAGCGATGACGGTTTCGATGTCGGCGAAGTAGGCGGATCGATAGGTGTGATCGACCTCATCCCACTTCTTTGCGGGCTCGTTGCGTTCGAACAGTGCGCGTGCGGCGGCTTCCTTTTGGGCTTTGGTGAAAGTCATGGTCGTGGCCTTTGCCTTCGGGTTGAGGCACTGGGATTGCGACGGGCGGGCGGGTTGGCTGTTGCGCGGATGTAGAAAGCCCCCGGCCGTGGTTCGGCGCGGGGGCGGTGCATGGGGGTCAGGGTTCCAGCCACCAGTCGGGCTTGGGGAATCGATCGCTGAACTGGTAGCTGGTGACCTCGGTGCTTTCGAGGTCATAGGCATCGGGCCAGTTGCGAAGGATCTCTGCTTCGTCGTCGGCGTAGGCGACCACCGTCGCGTAGGTGCCTTCGGCGTGATCGCCGTAGCCGGTGCCCCAGAACGGGTGCTTCCCACTGTGCGACATGGGGCGATGGTCGCCGCCCCGGGCTTTGAATCGGACGCGGATCATGGGCTCGTTCAGTCCTTGGATTGCCTGCGGTTCGAGGCCTTCTTCTTGCTTTTGCTGGGCTGGTCTGGCGTTGCGTTGTCGTGTTGGCCGAGGAAAGGGGAAGCCCCCGGCCGTGGTGCGGCGCGGGGGCTTGGGGTCATCGGATTTCGGCTTGTCGCTGTTCGGAGATGCGGTCGGAGTAGCCGCCGACGAACATCTCGTGGTGGCCCTTGAGGAGTTCGCCGTTGCGGATGGTGCCGGCGGCGATGTCCTCGTTCGCGGCCTCCCATCCTTCGGCGTAGCGCCCGTTGTCGACGAGTGCGGCGATGGTTCCGAGGTTGGCGATCTCGAGCCACTGGGGTCCGAGGGTGTTTCGGACCTGGCGCAGCAGGGCGCCATTGGGCTCACGGGCGTCGGTGCCGTTGAGCCACGCGCTCATGAGGGCTTCCTTCCAGTCGCGGCCGTTCTTGCGGGCGAAGGTGAGCACGGCTTCCGCTTGCTCGAGCGAGAGCGTGAAGGTCGTGGTTTCCTCCCCCTCCGGGCACTGTGGCTTCACCAGCCCCATGACCGATGCGGTGGCGCTGGTTTCCTCATCGGTCAGGCCGTTCGGCTGGGTGGCTTCCCAGTCGTCGGGGCTGTAGTTGCAGGGAGCGGTCACGTCGCGCAGCGGCGGTGCGAAGCCGGTGTTGTAGACCACGACACCGTTGCCGAGGTCTTCGACAGTGGCGACGCGGAAGAACAGGGCGAACTCGGGCAGCAGGCGGGCGGCCTGTGCGCTGGAGAGTTGCGTCATGGCTTCGAGCAGGAACCCGAAGAGGTCGATCGCACTGGTGGTGCAGATGCCGAGGCACTGGGTGCCTTGCATGTTCCGACCGGCGTAGCGGCGGATCTCGCCTTGATTGTCGCGTACGGCTTGGCAGAGGGTTTCGAGGGCGTCGGGTGAGAATCGGTTTCGCATGGTGTTCTCCTTGAGCGAATCGCTGCGGTGATCAGGGGTTTCGCGGCAGCGGCAGGAAGTGGGTTGGGTTCGCTTCGCCGACGACGTCTCGGACCAGTTCTTCGACGTGCAGCCAGCAATTCAGGTCTGCGGCGAAGTAGACCGCGACCCACTGGGGCTCTTCTTCGGGGCAGAAGCCGAGGACGTGTGTGCCGTCTCCGGGTGCCTCGTGAATGGGAAGCGGCTTGTCCATGGTCCCGGCCAGCGCGCTTCGAGCCACGCTGATCGCGTTCTCGATTTCGGGGAACATCGACGGATTGATGTTGCTCATCTGGAGCACCCCGAGCAGCGCTTCGAGGGTGTCTGCGGCGGGTGGGAACGTGGGCATCTGGGGTCTCTCTGTTGGGCGGCACGATTGCCGCACCGGGTTTGCGGCGCGGGCGGCGCTTCCCGTGTTGCGCTCTCGTCGGCGAGGGCCCTTCGTCAGCGGGACGGATGGTGGGGGGAGGGATTTTGCCTTTGGCTTTCAGCGAGACCTGATGGGGCGGCGCGGATGGCGAGCGGTCTGGGCCATGGAGAACGTTCCCCGAGGATTCCCCTCATGGCGCCGGCCTGGCGTGCCGGGCCGGCCGCTCCCCCTCATGGCGCCGAGGGCTGCGCCTTAGCGCAGACCGAGGCCGCGGCTCGTTGGGCGCGACCGGGCACGAAAAAGCCCCTCACGAGGAGGGGCTGGGTATCGATCAACGCACGGCGGCGATGATGAGGGTCTTGGCGACCTTGTTGTTCCACGTCGCGGGCTGCGACTGGAAGACACGGGCGATCAGCACGTGGTCGTGGTTGGCGTCGAAGGACGGGGATGCGATGGCGGCGCGAAGCGCGGCCAGTTCGCCAGTGGCCAGCTGGCCGGCGAAGAAAAGAAGCAAGCTGCTCAAGGCAGTCTCCAGGATTAGTCCGCGACATTGCGGCCTGATCCTTGCTTCGCCCCTCGCTCTCAGCCTTTGCGTGCTCGTTGCACGCTGCACGGTCAGGACCGGGGCTTCTTCGCCCGGCGCTTCTTGGCCGGCGCTTTCTTGGACCTGGGCTTCCCCTTCCTTGCGGTGAGCTCGATGAACCACTGTGGCCGCCGGCCGCGGCCGCTCCACGTCTGGGCGGGATTGGCCGGGTTCACGTGCAGCAGCTTCCCCGGCGAGGCCGGCATGCTGGCGATGGGCCCGGTGATGTCGAAGACGTCGGCGAGGGTGAGGTTCGCATCGGTGAGGATCGCTTCGATCTTCGCCTTGACCTCGAGTCGCTTTTGCTTGGCCAGCTCGATCGATGCCGCCTCGACCTTCGCTGCCAACGCCTTCAGCTCATCGGCGCTCAGCGCAAACAGGTCCAGGTTCTCGATTTTCCTGCTCATTCAGGCCATCCGCGTTTGGGTTCTGGCTGATTGGGCCGAATCGTCTCCCAAATGAAAAGCCCCTGCAGTGCAGGGGCTTCGCGGTGCTGCGTGATCGATTTTAGGACCGTGCCGCGTCCTGCTCCGCCATGAGCTTCGGCGTGCACCACTTCGGCGTCTTGCCCCGCCCCGTCCATGTCACCGAGGGATCGGCCGGGTTGAAGTATTTCGGCGCGGGCTTTTTCCGCGAACTCGGGCCTGTTTTAAGCATCGAGATTCCGAACATCTCCGCCAGGTCCGTCGGTGAGAGGCTGTGCTTCGAGAGCACCGCAAGAATCTCCGTCTTTGCCTCGGCCTTTGCCCTCTGAGCGGCGATGGTTGTCGCCGCCTCGGCGCGGCGAACGAGCTCCTTGAGATCGCTGGCACTGAGGCTGTTGAAGTCGATGGAATCGAACGGGCTGGGCATTTTAGGCGGGGATTTTCAGGCGTCACCGCATTAAAGCACGCGTTGTCGTGATCGCAAAAACAACGCCGCCCCTTGGTAAAAGGAGCGGCGTAGGTGCATCAAGCAGCGGGGCGAAGCGCTGCGACTTGGGTTCGGTAGGCGTCCTCTTCGAGGGCGTCGTTCCAGATCCGACCAATGATTTCCTCACCCAGATTCGGATGGTTGAACGATCCGAGCTTGATCAGGGCGAAGTAGTGGTGGCGTTCGAAGTACGCCTGGCGCTGGACGTCTCGAATCAGCTCCCACGACCAGGTAGCAGCCTCCATTGCCTCCGTGAGGGTGGCGAACCTCAGCGGCCAGCTCGGCTCCACTCCGGTGTTCAGCACGCCCGCCCCCGAGAGGGTTTGCATGGTGAAGCCGGTGTAGCCCGACTCCTTCGTGATGATGAACCCGGGCTTCCGCCATTCGGTCTGGCCGGTGGCGGGGTAGCGCTTCATCTTCCACTCGGTGCTCATCAGGCGGCCTCCAGCTCGAGCTGAGGTGCACGGCGCAGTTGCTTGACGCCATCGAGGCCGACCTCCACCACGGCCACTGCGGCGTCGGGGATCAGGCGGGGCTTGTGGGAGATCCACGTGCCCCATCCTTCCTTCTTCACCCAGACCCACAGGCGTTCGCCCCTGGCCGTCTTCTCGACGATGTTGTCGCGATCGATCACGAGGAGGTCAGTCCAGTAGTCGGTCACGAGGGGCAGGAGGAGGTCGATCGTCTTGGCGGCGAGGTAGTCCCCGCGCCGCGGCGACGAGTGGAAGTCCCCCTCAAGGTAGCGCTGGATCGCGAGGTAGTTGCGAGCCGGCGCGATCCGGCAGATCAGCTTCTCGAACCCTTCGACGCCCTTCACGCGAAGCATGTGCTGGTCGCCCTGGCTGGCGCAGCCAACGTAGGTGGGGTTGAGGAAGCTCATCGTGCCTTCCGCTCCGTGCCGGCAGCGGATCATGGCGGGGTGCCCCGCCGGGAAGCCGGCATCGGCCAGCTTGGCGTCGAACTTCAGGGCCTTCTTGTGCAGCTTGGCGAAGCACTCGGCGGCGGTGGCCGAGGCCTCGAGGCCGAAGCTGTTCTGCATCTCGCGGAGGGCCTTGGCTGCCGCGGGGTGTTGGTGCTTGTCGAGGATGCCGGTGACGCACGGTGCGCCGAGGGCGGCGATCAGGTAGGCCAATCGCTGGCGGATCGAGCTCATGGTGATGGTCCTGGCGGAAGGCAGCGGGGTTGCTGCCTCGTGATTGCCAGGGCCGGCCCGCGCCGGCTGTTGCGCCGCCTTACCGGGCGAGCAGTTCCGCCAGGGCGTCCCGAGACAGCTCCTCGGCGTCGTAGCCATCACCGACCGCGATCGCCAGGATCTCGGCCAGCAGGGTCACGTACTCGTTCCGGCCGCTCGTGTGCGACACCGCCCCGAATGCGAGTCCCCTGATCCTCTCGATGCGCTCTGGGCTGGTGGGGCTCACGTAGGGCATGGCTGGGGCGGGAAACGGGGCGTCGGACAGGCCACGAATCATCGCACGCTCAGGTGTCGGCATCAGCGGCGAGCGGCGGGGTTGATCATTTCGACCCTCGGCTTCGATCCGAGGCCAGCCGTAGGGCGAGCTGGGTCACGATCTCAAGGTCAGCGTCCTCGAGCTGCCCGGCCGCATGGATCAGGGTATCCAGCCTGCCCTCCTTGGTTCGTGAGCCGACGCCAAGGGCAAGCCACGACTCGTCGACACTGAGGGCCTTGGCGAGTCGCCTGAGGTGAACCAGATCCGCGCCGTGCTTGCCCGACAGCCACCCATGGACCGTCGGCGTGGAGACCTTCGACAGCTTGGCGAGCAAGACGCCTCGGCCGCGCTTCGGCGTGCCAATGGCATCCAGGGCTTCGTGAAGGCGATCGGCGAGGGAGGTGCTTGAAGCCATGTGCTTAGTTGCCCTTGGCCTCGACGGTGCCCTCTCCCCCGGGAGCCTCCACCTGCATCGGCCGATTCTCGCGGATGACGATGAGCTCGCTGATCTGCTTCGCCTGCGCCTCCGCCGCGGCAAGCCCGTCGGCGTCGAGCTTGCGCTCACAGTCGAAGGTCTTGTTCCCGAGGTCGCTCTGGTCGACCTGGGGGTCGCCGGATTCGACGATCACGATGCGCCAGGCGCAGGCGAGGATGGGGTTGTACGGGATTCCCGTCCCCAGTGTGTAGGCCAGATTCCGCTGCGCCTGGTAGTCGCCGTCCAGTGCGGCCTGCTCGAGAGCGTCGAACTGGCCCATCGAGGAGGTGGGCTTCGGCTCGGCGGCCGGCTGGGGTGCAGCGGGCGACTCCGGGCTGGAGCACGCAGCCAGGGCGGCAAGCGCCGCCATGGCCAGAATGGTGTTCTTCATGTTCACTTCGGTTCCTTGCCGGCCTTCAGCGTAGCCTCAAGCGCGTCGAGACGGTCACTGGCGGCCAGCAGCTTCTTCAGGCCGTGGTACGTGTTCCAGGCCCAGTACGCATCCTCGTTGGTCTCGATGCCGGGGCAGGCATCCTCAACGTCAATGGCGTCGTGCTCCGCGTTCACCATGACGCCACCGATGGCCTTCCGTTCCTCGTCGGTCAGGAGTGCGGCTGGTGTCGCATTGCCGAGCTGAGCCGTCTCGCCCGTGAGCTTCGCGTAGGCGGTGACAACACTCCCTTCAGAGCGCCACCGATCGGCAACATGGGCCGCATCGGTCACCCCAAGGAAGTCGCCGCGCATCCACAGCGACGGGACTGCGACTGCAGCGGGTTTGGCTCTCGCGGCGCCGGCGAGCATGGCGGCGTTCAGTGCGCGAACAATGGTTTCTGCGTCGTTTCCTGACCATTGCCCGCCGCACTCCACGCCATCCAGCAGAATGCAGTGGCCAGTGCCGTCAGCCACCAAGCCGACGCTATAGCGACCCACCGGGACCGCCTCAGTGGCCGGTGCTTGCACTGGGCGAGTCTCATCCCTCCAGCGCAGGGCTTCCTTCGCGCAGATCCGCACGCACTTTTCCCACATGGCGGCATCGTTGGCGTTCAGATGAAGCACGGAAACGGTGCGCTTCATCCGCTCAGCGAGTGCATCAATCTGGCTTTGGTCAGCCATTGGTTCGCTCCTGGAGGTGCTGGTCGCTCTGAACGAATCGGTAGGCATCGAGGCTGGCAAGGAATCGCAGAGCCATCGCGGCTGTCTGGATGGCCTCGGATCGCAGCTCGCCAGATCCCACCTTGTGAGGCTCGTAGGTGGTCTGGAGCACGGCCTTGGTCAGTTCGCCGAATTCCTCCCCGAGGACTGCCAGTGCGTGCAGCGGATCGGTCGGCCACGTCGGGAACTTCTGGGTGGCGCGCTCTACCTCGGCGACGACTGAGGCATAGATTCCCGGCGCGGGCACAGGGACAGGCTTGTATCGAAGTCCGTCCACAGGACCGAGAAGCTGACCATTCGCGAGGATGTCACAGACCATCGTCCGTTCCGGGTCGCGCATGCGCACCTGCGTCTGCTGCATCAGCTCACACCGCTTCCGATAGAACGCGAGGGAGCTAAGCGTCCTCTCGATCGCTTTGTGGCGTTCTGGACTCCGGTCGACGAGCGTCGCCGACAGTTCGCGCAGCACAGATTCGCTGTCATCGTCCTCCCCATGTTGGGGCCTTGCCGTCGGCTGCCCCGCTGCTTTCGGGAGACATGCGTCAATGACCCCGCGCTCGTAGCCCCGACGCTCAGCGATCTCGATTGCCGTACATGGCAAGGCGAGCTCACCAAGCTGAATCCGAAGGTCCTTGATGAGCAGGTTGGCGCTGTCGAGGTCGGCTTGCAGGCCCGACTGCGATGGAGCAATAGCACGCAGCCACGCCGCATCGTCGGCATTGATGCCGTAGCCGCTGATGATGTTCTCGAGCTTGTTCGCGTCCATGTCAGCAGGCCGCCGCGAAGTGGGCGTCGCCGTTGACCTTGATCGCCTCGCGGATCTCCGCATCGAGATCCACGTGAGTGAACTCCGGCGCCGCCGCCCAGGTGTTGATGCGATCCACGATGTCCATGATGTCGACGGCGCCGAGGCCTTCGAAGGCATCCGCGGGGAACGGGCTATCACCCCCGTCGCGATGGCTGATGACGATCCGGTAGGACGGCTCTTTGGTCCCCACGATCGGACAGAGGAACATCGGCTGGCCGGGGACGGCGGCGATGGTGCCGATCGGCATGAAGCGGAGCGCGGTCTCGACGCGTCGCAGGGCCTTCTCGTAGTGGGCGATGGCCTCAACCTCATCGAGGTCGGCGATGTGGTTCGGCAGGGAGAGGATGTGGGTCATCCCGACGAACGGCTTTTCGGGGGTGGCGAGGCGAATCAGAAGTTCGCGCAGGAAGTTGGCGTTGGTCGGCTTCATGGTGTGCTCCGATGTCGTGCATCCATTATCGACGGGGGTGCGGAGAGGACAAAAACGCAAAGCGAGGCACGTGGTTGTGCCGCGAAGAGATCCGATTGCGGAGCAGCTACTAACTCATGCGATGCCAGAACCCCAGCGAAAGCCCTGAGTGCTCGTGAACCTTTCGCCCGCACCTCGCAAGTACTCCAGCACCTTCTCGACAACGATCCATCGGCGGCCAAGCCGCTCGGCGGCCATGCCTGAGGTCGCTGTTCCCCCAAAGGGATCGACGATGAGGTCGCCTGCCTTGGAGAGGAACCGAATCAGGAAGTCCGGTACCGAAAGGGGCTGCATAGCACCGTGCAAAGGCAGGCCGAGACGCATGGCATCGTCGCGGTACCGCTGGGTGTCGGCGCAGCGGTGCCCACGACTGAGGATGTTGCGCGGGATGCGGCCTTCGGTCTCCGCCCCGAAGGCGCCGGGGCGCAGCCGGTAGGCACCGTCGCCATAGTCGGTGGCTCGTCGCTCACCCCCGCTCTTCATCAAATCCACCTGACGCTGCGTGTGTGCCTCGAGCACGCGGCGGTTGTCCGCGGTGATCCGCGAAGGGTCGTTGGTGAACCAGAGGATCGGCTCCCATGCAACGTTGAGCTGGACTCGCTTCTTGGACGCCCAGGCAATGGGCCCCGGCGGCTTGCTCGGGTTGTGCCAGATGAGGCGATCCATCAGGGCCATGTCGAACCGATCGGCGATGGCCAGGGTCAGTCGCTCGAGGTACAGGGATCGGGATGGGAGGCCGGGTTCGAACACGTCGTTCGAGACGTTGAGGCACAGAGACCCGCCGGGCGCCAGCGCCTTGATGGCTGGCTCGATGGCCCGGCAGATGAAATCGATGTAGGCCTCCGTGTCCGCTGTGCCACCGTAGCGCCGCGCCTTCTGGATCGGATACGGGGGGCTCGAGACGATCAGCGTAATCGGTTGATCGAGTCCGGCGAGTGCCGTCGAGCAGTCCCCCCAGACGGCTAGTCCGAGGTTGGTGCTGAACCCGAGCAGTGCGACGCCGGGCTTCGCCATCGACAGCCCATTCTCGGCGGCGGCGAGGCGCCATGCACCGCGCTCTCCCGGCACTTTCTCGATGACACCCATGGCCTTCAAGGTCTGCTGCTGCCAGCGCACTTGGCGCTTCCAGACGGAGCGCTGTACGCCGGCGCGGCCGATGGGCTGTTTGACCTCGAGGTCGAGGCCTGTGGCCGCTGCGATGGCGCTGTAGAGCTCGGGGTTGGACAACGCGCCGCGGTCGGCATAAGCCGAGGCAACGGCGGCAAAAAGGTCTGGTTGCGTAGGCGCTTTCATTCAGGCCATTGTCCGCATCACTGATCGACCTCAAAAACGCAGCGGCCCGAACCTGAGCTCGGGCCGCTGCGTGAATCGCGCGGGCTTGAGA
>ERZ1066118.1357-NODE-1357-length-15871-cov-7.329666_pt1 | contig 15871 bp, 13 predicted proteins | sample MGYA00382765_ERZ1066118 | MGnify/ENA primary metagenome ERZ1066118 (study PRJEB33369, sample SAMEA5778348) | biofilm metagenome | biome: Industrial cooling water; feature: Water cooling tower basin; material: Biofilm | place: United Arab Emirates | collected...
CGTTACCGGTGCCCTTGAGGTTGTTCTCAACCCCTTGGTCCTCGATGCGTCTCGTGCGATCGGTCATGTGCTCGAATCCTCGGCTAAGTGATTACCGACCTTCTGGTTACCCGCGGTCAACGGCAAGGCCCGTACCCCGCGAAAGAACCTCACCCTTCCAACCGTGACCGACCGCTGGGCAGCGTAAGGGTGAATGTCGATCCTTGTCGCGGCTCGCTGTGCACTGTCAGCTTCCCTCCCATTCCATGAGCGAGATCCCGGCTGATGGCGAGCCCCAGACCCACGCCTTGCTGGCTCTGCGGAGTAAGCTGCCGATCTACCTGAACGAAAGGATCAAAGATCCTTCCGAGCTGCTCCGAGGAGATTCCCCGGCCCGTATCGCTGACACAAATCTCCACCACGCCGCCGCGGGAGAAGCATGCGATATCGATCCTTCCTCCGGCATCAGTGAATTTGATTGCGTTCGTGACGAGATTCAGCAGGATCTGGCGGGTCTTCTCCACGTCGGCCCGCGCGAATACTCCCTTGCTGCAAAGCTCCGCCGAGTAGCTTAGCTCTTTCGCCACAACCTGGGGTCGGATCAGGTCCTCAAGATCCGACAGCATCGGCGCGAGCTCGAACTCCTCGATCTCGAACTGAATCTGACCCGCCTCCAGCTTCGCGAAGTTCAGAATGTCGTTGATGAGCGAAAGCAGGTGCTGCCCGCTGCGCTTCATCCGCTCCACGTCGTCGCGCTGTGCATCGTTCAGCGCCCCGCGAATTCCCAGGAGCAGCAGGTCGGCGTATCCGGCGATCGCGTTAAGCGGCGTTCGGAGCTCGTGACTCATCGCGGCGAGAAACTCGCTCTTGGCGCGGTTCGCATCCTCCGCCTCCCGTCTCGCAGCCTCCGCGTCGCTCCGGTGCCTCCGCTCGGAGTCGTACAAGCGCGCATTGTCGAGAGCGACTGCAGCCCAACCGGCGATACCCTCCGCAATCCGCTCGTGCTCTTGCTGGAAGCGATCCGGCTCGGCATGCCCGAAGAAGAGTCCTCCGAGCACGTTCCCCGCCCGTGTGATGACGGGAACAGCGAGGTAGCTACGCACCGGAAGGTGGCCCTTCGGCATGCCGTAGTACGGGGAATTCTGGCCGTAACGCTCATCCTTCGTTATGTCGGCACTGCGAACAGTGCCCTCCCCGCGGAAGGTAGGGGCGAAGATCTTCGTGTTTCGCGGCATCGGGAACTGCGAGAACTCGCTCGGATCGACGCCGGACAGCGCGTAGAGCATGTACGATTCGCCCCGGTCGTCATCGACGTTGTAGAAGAAGGCCCCGAACTCCCCTCCGGAGAGCTGCGTGGCCTCGTCGGTAACCGTCTTGATCAGCCGGTCAATGTCGAGCTCGGCAGTCAGCGCAGTACCAACCCGAAGCAGAGTCTGGACGATGCGGGCGTCCTGTCCTGCTTCCTGGCGCGCCTTCTCCAGCTCCTCGCTGCGCTGCAGGAGGCGGTCGGTCGCCTGTTGCAGCTCTTCGTGCTGCATCTCCATCTCGGCGGCCTGCATCTCCATCTCCGCTGCCTGATCCTGGAGATGCCCATTCTGCGCAGCGAGTTCCTCGGTCAGCTCGATCAGGCGGTCTTCGTTGTCGCGGGCAAGCCGGTAGAGGCGGGTCCGCTCCATGGCACTGGCGACCTGTCGTGCGAGCTCGCGCGCTGTGCGAAGATCCCGCTCGGTGTACCGGCGGCCAGCTTCTGCAATGATAAGAGATATCACGCCTAGCACGGGGCCCTTGCCGGCTCCGTGCTCGCCTGGTTCCGACCGCTCAAGGATTGGAACGATGATGTATGAGCGCAGACCCAGCGACCGGAGGATCTCGAGGTGCTCCGCTGAAGAGGCTACCGCCTCCAGGAGCTCGGGCTTGATGTCGGCGCCCATCTCCGGCTCACCGGTGCGAAACACCTGCTGCACTCCAGTCGTCGTATCGGGTGAGGGCGGGAAACGCTCCGCCAACTCGTGTGCGAGCTGGATTTTGGAGGGATCGCTATGATTCACGGCCACCCGCCGGAAGCCACCGGAGTCATCCACCAGCTCGATGGAGCACCAGTCGGCGAGGCCGGGAACAACCAGCTTTGCGACCTCCTGCAGTGCCGCCTCCACGTCGAGTGAAGCGCCTAGAGCAATTGCGGTTTCGGCCAGGGCGACGAGCGAGGCTTCATTCTGCTTCGCCTCATCGATATCAGTGGTGGTCCCGAACCATCGGATGATCGACCCGTCCGCAGCCTTCAGCGGCTCGGCACGCCCCACGAACCAGCGGTAAGCTCCCGTCGCTGCTTCCCTGAGCCTGTACTCAGCGTCGTAGCGATCACCGGTGAGCAGTGCCCGATCCCATTCCTGAGCCGCGAGCGGGAGATCGTGCGGGTGAACGAAATCGCCCCAGCTCCACGGCTCCGCTCGGTCGGCTCCGGTGAACTCGTACCAGCGGGTGTTGAAGTAATCGAGCTCCCCGCTTGCGGTCGCGGACCACGCAAGATGGGGCATCGACTCGAGGAGCAGGCGGACGCCTGGTTCGGTTATCAGAGACGGCTGAATCGCCATAGAACGGATGAATACCTCAGCTTCGCAGCGGAACGGAGGTTTCCCCGGCGGCTGCGCATTACGGCAAAACGAAGCCACTTGGAACGGTGGCTATGTTCCAGTTACAGCGGGCAATTGTAGGGCCGTTCCCCTACAGGGGCGGACGGAGAAGAACGCGCGCCGTGACGGCGCTGCTGGCGAACGGGCGGGCCCGCGCGGGTGAATTCAGCTTGATCCCTGATCTTCAGCTCCCTCCGCGTGCGCAGCCTGCTGCGATGCTCCCTTATCGCGCCGTACAACTACCGCCATACCCTGTTGCTGAACCCCGACCCAGATACCTGATCCTCAATGGCATCCCTTCCTCGAAACCGCGGCCGGGCCGTCAGTCTCCTTCTGGGGCTGCTCGCGCTGGTGCTGGGCCTCGGCTACTGCGACTCCCCCCGCAGCAGCATCATCCACGAGCAAGCCTCCGATTTTGGCCGCATTCGTGTGGCTGAGGCCGAGGATGGGCTCCGTTCCCTCTACACGGGGGACGGGCGGGCGAGGCAGAGCGCGGTTTACCCGGGTCGGCCGGAGCACCTGGAGCTCGTGTATTCCCGCTATGCGATGGTCGGGCTGGCACTTGTCCCGCGAAATGCCCGCATACTCTTCGTGGGACTCGGGGGAGGCGCCATGCCGATGTTCACCCGTCAGAAGCTGCCGACCGCCCAGCTCGATGTGGTGGAGATCGATCCAGTCATCGTCCGGGTCGCCGAGCAATACTTCGGCTTCACCCCCGACTCGATGCTGAGAGTACATACCGGTGACGGGCGGGCGTTCATCGAACAGTCCCCTCCGGGCTCCTTCGATCTCATCTTCCTGGATGCTTTCTCGGACGACGAGATCCCCTATACCCTCTCCACCCGCGACTTTCTGGAAGCAGTAGAGCGCGCCCTCACCCCCGGTGGCCTCGTCGTCAGCAGTGTCTGGAACTCGGTCGATGACTACGAGTCGATGCTCGCTACCTACCGGGCAGTATTCCCTCAGGTGAATCTGCTTCGGGTGGGGAGTGGAATTCAGCGCACCGTGATCGCCGGTCCCGCTGAGATCGATCTATCGGAAGCCGGTCTGGTGGCGGCCGCCCGCACCTTAAGTCGCGAGGTAGACCTCGGGTATGATCTCGTGACGCTGGTGGAGGGTGGATACGTCGGAGATTGGGATGACGCCGGGGCTCCGGTGCTGGAGGACCGCTGATCCAGTGGGCGGACCCACCCCAATCGCGAGTACCAGCTCACAAGGCAGGGCGGTCCCCCGTGCTGGAGGAGCCTGATCCAGAGCGGTGGCGAACCCGCCAGTCGCACCTAGCGGCTGACAAGACGGGGTCGGACCTCATCCGACCCGTGGGCGCCCCCCTCCCCGCCGGCGAGCGTTTCCGGTTGGCGAAGCGGGTGAGGCTGAAGGATCTGGCCAAAGCCGCTGACAAGGCGGTGATTGGCTGAAGGAGGCGGGGCGGACCGGGGAGCCGAGTTCCGGGAAACGCTGCTCGAACGTGGCTCCCCCTAGGCCGTGTCACACCTTCAGCAGGTTCTTCGCGATCGTCTGCAGCTGCATATTGCTCGTCCCCTCATAGATCGTCCCGATCTTGGAGTCCCGATAGAACTTCTCAACCGGATACTCCCGGGTGAAGCCATACCCGCCGAACAGGTCGATGCAGCCCGAGGCTATGCGCTGAGCCGTCTCCGAAGAGAATAGCTTCGCCATCGCCGCCTCCTGCAGAAAGGGCCTTCCCGCGTCCTTGAGCCGCGCGGCGTTGTAAACGAGGAGCCGCGCCGCCTCGAGCTCCGTGGCCATCCTCGCGAGCTGGAACTGAACGCCCTGAAAGTCGCCGATCGGCTTACCGAACTGCTCCCGCTCGCGCACGTAGCGGGTGGTCGCCTCCAGCGCCCCGGCGCCCAATCCGATCATCTGGGCACCGATTCCGATTCGGCCTTCGTTGAGCGTCTCGATTGCCACCTTGTACCCCTGTCCCACCTCCCCGAGGACACTGTCTGCCGGAACCAGCACGTCGTCGAGAATGAGCTCCGTCGTGGAGGAAGCACGAATCCCGAGCTTGTCCTCCTTCTTCCCAACCGAGAACCCCGCCTGCTCCCGTTCTACCACGAAAGCGGTAATTCCCTTATAGCCGGCCCCGGGATTGGCATTGGCGAAGATGATGTAGATCTCCGCCTCTGCGCCGTTCGTTATCCAGAGCTTGCGTCCAGTCAGCCTATACCCTCCATCGGCCTGAACGGCTGTGGTGGCCAGAGCGAACGCATCCGAGCCCGAGCCTGCCTCGGAGAGTGCGTACGCGCCGACTCTCGACCCGGCGAGCTGAGGGAGGAAGCGCTCCTTGATTGCATCAGAGCCCCAGCGGAGGAAGGCGTTGTTCACGAGCGTGTTCTGAACGTCGACCAGCACACCGACGCTAGGATCAACCTTCGACAGCTCTTCGACGACGAGAACAGAGGTGAAGAACGTAGCGCCGGAACCCCCCGATTCCTCCGGAACCTCGATCCCCATCAGCCCCATCTCGAAGAGCTGGCGGATCAGAGCGGGCTCCATTTTCTGAGCCTCGTCCATCGCTCCGACGAGTCCTGCTATCTCGCTCGTTGCGAAGTCCCGAACAGCATCGCGAAAGAGCGTCTCGTCCTCGCTGAGAACCGTTAGTGGTGATCCTGCAGCAAGATCGACGGTCGACATGAGCGTTTCTCCAGGAATTTGAGTGGGGCGCGATCGATCCCAAAGGTGGCAACTCCGGGACCAGACCTTTGTAACCAACGCCGTACTTAATTACGTGGTATAACTTCTTACGTACTGGTTAGAAGGGCCGCCGAGAAGGGACGGATCGTAGCGACGCCCCATGAGAGAACACCGATCGGAAACGCTGTATGAAGAACCGACTACGCGACTTACGAGCTCAGCGAAAGTGGACTCAGGCCGAGCTCGCCAGCCACCTTGCAGTTTCCCGCCAGACGGTGAACTCTCTCGAGCGGGGGAAGTACCACCCGAGCCTTCCGCTCGCCTTCCGCATCGCGGAGATATTCGGCACGCGCATCGAGGAAGTTTTCGACCCTCCCGCGAGCTGAGGGGAGCTTTCCCGGCTCTTCCCCTTCGCGAGTTCTGGCGATAGCTCCCCGGGCTCCGCAGGACTGAACCCATTGCCCCACTCCAGCACCCGGCGCCTCACAGCGGCAGGGCCGCGATTGCGCGTGCCTCCCCTCCTTGTGGACTACCCGCTCCGCCGTCAGCTTTCCCTTTCCCGCAGGTTCACCAAAAGAAGCTGAACTGGTTGGGATGGATAATCTCGCACATGCCCTTGCCGGGGCCGTACTTGCCGAGTCGGGCCTGAAGCGCCGGACCGCGCTCGCTACGGCGACCCTCATCATCGGCGCCAACTTTCCCGACGTCGATGTTCTGGCCATCCCGTTCGGGGAGGAGCTCACCTTTCGCCGCGGCTGGACCCACGGGGTTCTCGCTCTGGTTGTCCTCCCTTTCGTCCTGACCGCGATCATGACGGGCTGGAACCGCTTCTTCCGCCGTAAAGGTGAGGGGGATGACGCCCGCCCCTTCCTACGACGCGAGATATTGCTGCTGTCCTTCATCGGTATTCTGAGTCACCCGGCCCTCGATTGGCTGAACACCTACGGTCTGCGGTGGTTGATGCCTTTCGACGGCACCTGGTTCTACGGTGACGCTCTCTTCATCGTGGATCCGTGGCTGTGGCTCATCCTGCTGAGCGGCTTCGTCGTCGCCAGGCGTCGGAATAGTATCCGCTTAGGTCGCATAGCTTTAGGAGCGGCCGCAGCCTACATGCTTCTGATGTTGGGTGGGAGCCTCTTCGGCAAGCACCTGATCATCAGGGGTATCGATGAATTCGGCATATCGCCGAGGGAGGTGATGGTCGGCCCGGTGGCGATGAATCCGAACCGGCGGCAGGTAGTGATGGTGGAGGACGACGCCTATCTACTCGGTACCCTTGATTTTCTGCCGCGCCCGCGGCTGAGGGTGGCCGAGATCATGGTGCCGCTCGGTTGGGAACATCCAGCAGTTTCCCTGATCGGCAATGAGCCGGAGGCGGCAAGATTCCTGAGCTGGTCTCGGTATCCGTTCTTCCAGGTAACCGGCTCCGATACCAGCTTTACGGTGACAATGGATGATGCCAGGTACTCAGACGGGCGGAGCCGGTCGTGGGCGGCGGTGACAGTTCAGGTTCAGCCACCTCGTATGCGGCCTGAATTCCAGCTGCAGGGAGTTGAAACAGCAATGCTTTCGGCTCCGTAGACCTACAGGAGGAAGCGAAACTACTTGGGAGGGAGTGTCGGATGATCCTGCGTTTTCTGTTCAACACTGTGCTTATGTGGATTCTGGGTAAGCTTTTCGGCCGCTTCATCCCCATCTTCAGACGAGGGGCCGCGCTATTCAGACAGTAGCCGTCGAGCTCTGCTGCCCCCGCAGTATCTGCAGGTAGCTCCGCGCGATGGCGGGCCATCCGAAGTTCGCCTGGACAAACTCGGCGGCGCGTCCTGAAGCATGGCGGAGCACTCCGGGCTGGCGATAAGCGTCAATCGCGGAGACGAAAGCCGCGATGTCTCGGGGCGGCACGAGGGTGCCATTCTCCCCGCTCGTCACCACGTCGCGTATCCCCTCCAGATCGGCTGCGACTACTGGCAGTCCTGCCGCCCCAGCCTCCAGCATCACCACCCCGAAGCCCTCGATATCCCCTGCAACCGGAATATTCGGCATGATGAAGAGGTCTGCTCCGCCGTACAGGGTAACGAGCTCCTCCTCCGTCACCTTCCCCAATAGCAACACCCTCTGCTGAAGTCCGCGCTTCGCCACTATCTCCCCGATAGAACCAGTCATCGGACCCACACCGGCGAGGAGGTAGATCGTGTCGGATCGAAGCTTCGGAACGACCTCTTCGTTGAACCAGTGAAAGCCCTTGCGCTCCTGATGCCGTCCAACGCTGAGTAGCAGCATGGCTTCGTCAGGGATGTTGTGGCCCTGGGCCGATAGAAGCTTTCGGAGGCGGGCCCGCCTGCTTTCGGTGGCGCCCAGCTGTTCCAGGCGCTGGAAGTCGACTCCACACGGCACCACGTGAGTCCTCTCCGGTCGGGAGCCGCGCGCGAGACACGCCTCGGCAGTCGCGCGGCTTATGGGAAGGACGAAGTCGAGGCTGCGAAGGATCCTCGGAACCAGCAGCTGATACACGGGATTGGGCAGGGTCACGTCTCGACCCACGGGGATCGCTGCAGTCACCGCCCCCGCCGCGCGGATTCGCCGATGCAGGAGGGGAGTGACGGCGGCAGTCACCATGGAGGAGAAGAGGACCGCATCGATTCGCTTATCCCTTACGATTGCCGGGATGCGGGCAAGCAGCGAGGCGAGGAACAACGGCGTCCGACGCCCGGTCGAAGCCCAGCTCGTCTCGAGGAGAAGCTCGCTGAGCTCGACCTCCGGATCCGCTCGCAGTGCGCGATAGAGCTCCACCGCGACCCGCTGCATACCGCCCACGTTGGACAGCGGCTCCTCAGGGAGTGGGAACGAGTGAGAAACGTACAGAATCCGCATCCTAGACGATTTCGCCGACTTGAACCGAAGCGAGGATTTCCGCCGGCCCCGGCCCCGGCTCCGCGACCGCCAAGGCCCTCGATACCAGTTCCACCTCGACAGCATTGTCGTAAAAGAGCGCTCCTCCGCCGAGGTCGGCGACGTCTTGGGAGGTGGTGTCGTTGACCGTATGTCCCTCCGGTGACAGGCGCCCCCATCGCACTCCGTACGATACGGCCACTCCCGGTCTCACATCCTCGGTGACCGTCGCGGTCGCTATGAAGTCGCCGCGGTCGTTCCAGACCCGAACAGCCTCGCCACCCTCAATCCCTCTGACGGCAGCCTCATCGGGATGCAGGAGCAGCTTCGGAGGTCCCGCTGCGCTGGACAAAGCTGGGATATTCACGAATGTCGAGTTCATGAACGGATGCTCCGGCGGCGAGAGAAGCATCAGAGGAAAGCGTCCCTCACCGGGCACCGGCTGCTCGTTAGGTGGGATGTAGCTCGGCAACGGATCCAGCCCGAGGCGCTCGAGCCCGGGCGAATATATCTGGATGCGGCCCGACGGGGTGCGAAGGCGGCTGGGCGCAGCGAATGGCGTGAAGCCGGCGGGATAGCCGAGGCGAAGATATCCATGCTCGAGAAGGCGCTCGAGGGTGATGCCCTCCATTACCGGGCTGTCGCTGGCGAGAACCTGCTGAATCACATCCAGATCGGAGTCTGCGATCCCACCGTCACTGATTCCCATCTTCGCGGCGATTCGGCGGAAGATCTCCGTATTCGGGAGCGCATCCCCCACCGGCTCGATCGCAGGGCGGTTCAGCGTCACGTAGAGGTGGCCGTACGAGTGGTGGATATCCCAATGCTCCAGCTGCGTCGTAGCCGGGAGGATCCAGTCGGCGTAATCGGCTGTGTCGGTCCGGAAGTGCTCCAGAACGACAGTGAAAAGATCTTCGCGCCGAAGCCCTTCCCGCACCTTCCGGAGATCCGGCGCGACGGCTCCAGGATTGGAGTTGTAGACGACGAGCGCCTTCACGGGCGGCCCGCCGACCCCCGCATCGTCTCGGGTAAGGGCGTCGCCAAGGCGGACCATGTTGATCGTACGGGTACCTGGCCGAATGAGATCCGGACGCTCGGCTGCCGCGAAGTTCAGCGGAAAGGCTCCCGAGGTGGATAGCGTGGCCCCGCCGCCGAGGTCGCGCCAGGCGCCGGTCAGCGCAGGAAGCAGGGCGATGGCGCGAACAGCCATTCCGCCTCCAGCGTGGCGCTGCAGTCCGTAGTTCAGCCGAATGAACGAAGGCCGGATGGTGGCGAGCTCCCGCGCGACCGTCACGATCCTCTGGGCTGAAAGACCGGTGACGGAGGCCGCTTTCTCGGGGGTCCATTCCGCGACGTGATCCCGCAGCAGCTCCCACCCCTCTGTGAATCGCTCGAGATAGTCCTGATCCTGAAGCCCCTGTGTCAGGATCACGTTCATCATGGCCAGCGCGAGCGCCGCATCGGTGCCGGGGCGAATGGGCAGGTGCTCGTCGCACTGCTTCGCGGTGCGGGTTCGGATCGGGTCGATGGCGATGATCTTGGCCCCACGCTCCCTCGCTCGCAGGAGCGCCGGCCAGAGGTGGGGATTGGACGTGAGAGTGTTAGTGCCCCAGAGGAGGATCAGCTGCGCGTGCTCCGCTTCCTCCGGCGTTGGCCCCATACGGTCGCCGTAGGTGTGCTTCCATGCTTCCGTCCCCGCGGTCGCGCAGATCGTTCGCTCCAGCAGGCTCGCGCCGATGCGGTGGAAGAACCGACGATCGATGGAGCTCCCCTGCACGATCCCGATCGTCCCGGCGTAGGAGTATGGCAGAATCGCTTCAGGCCCATCTTCGCGGATTACCCGCTGAAGGTTTCGGGCAATGCCCTCCAGAGCCTCCTCCCAGGAAGCCTCGACGAACTCACCCGCTCCCTTGGCTCCCACCCGTCTCAGTGGTGTGAGGACGCGATCCGGGTGGTACGTCCGCTCCACGTATCGATTGACCTTGGTGCAGAGGAAGCCCTGCGTCACCGGATGATCAGGATCACCCTGAACGCGCGTGGCGCGCCCCTCCTCCACATGGACGAGCATCGCACACGTGTCCGGGCAGTCGTGCGGGCACGCACCCCGTACGACGCCCGCTTTCAGGGGTGGGAGGGCGGTGGACATGGAGTTCATCAAAGTCCTGGTGAGGAAGGTGCTGCTCGAAAATAGAGGGGCTGCGCGGGCGGGGCTATGCTGGAGGAGGGGAGAGGCGGCGGAATCATCCCGATCGAGCGGTTGGGTGAGTACCCCCGGTCCGCTGCCACCGCTATGAAGCGCGTTGGACTTGGAGCCGCCCGCTGTAGATGACTCAGCGAGCGGCAGTCGAGCTCAACGTGTTAGGGAGGGGGAGGCGGGAAGAAGTTGCTTCTGTCTTTGCCTCGGAAGGCGATCCTGCCTTCGCTTAAGAGGCTTTCTCGGCCGCGGTCGCTTGGGACGGCCAGTCGCGAGTAACACAAGTTGCACCTGCGTCTTACGGCGCTCTGGTTTCCCGCCGATTGTTGCTGATGTCGATATCGATCAGAACGTTCTCAGGATCAAGGACAACCTCCGTCGGCCGGTCCGGCGTGTTCACCTCCACCGACTGCCGGCGCTCCCGGGCGGTAAGTCGCCTCGTCTGGCCTCCGACCTGGAGCGTCACCGGCATGAACGCATCGCCGTCCCGCTGCACATCTACTCTCGTGGTCCAGCTGCCATTCGGCTGCTGCGTGGAGGTTGCGGCGGTGATCGAATAATCGAGCCGATCGGTTGTGTGGAACCACTGCTCGAAGAACCAGCTCAGGTCCTCGCCAGCCACTTCGGAGAAAACTGTCCGCAGGTCCGCCTCGTTGACGTGGCTCAGAGCCCGACGCTCGTACAGCAGCTTCATCCCCGCGCGCATGGCCTCCTCGCCGATGAGGTCACGAAGCATCCGAAGTATCAGCTCCGTCTTCGTGTACGTCATCGTCGAGTAGACGCCCGGATCCCGGAACTCCTCACCGGGCTTGGCGATAAGCTCGGTCCTGCGCGCCCGCTCCCAGTCACGGATCTCGGCCATGGTTCCTTCCCACAGCCCCATGTCTCCCTGATCCTCGAAGTACCATGTCGTAAGGAAGCTTGCGAAGCCCTCGTCGATCCAGCCCTCGTCGAACTCGTTGTTGGCCAGAATGCCGTGCATGTACTGATGGGCGGCTTCGTGAAGAATCAGACCTTCGCTCGGTGAGCCGTCCATCAGCACCATCGGGAACTCGGTTCCGCCCGACTCGATACGGCGCAGGTTCGTCAGCTGCGGCCACGGATACGGCCCGAATATCTCCTGCAGCCATGTGAGGGCATTCTGCGTCCGGGTGAGTGCCACCCCATTCGCCCAATCAGTATCCCCACTTCCGAACAGCACGTTGATGGCGATGTCACCGCCCTGAACCCCAAGCCTCCGAACGGTGCCGCCCTCGAAGTTGTAGTCGGGGTTCACGCTCCAAGCGAAGTGGTGAACGTCGTCGGCCCGCCACCGTATGCGCTTGCGTCCCGCGGCTGCGTTTCCAGGGAGAAACCCGAGGTTCCGCGGTGCTGCAGCCGGGTAGAACCCGCTCTGGTCGACGATCACGTCGTAACCCGGTCTCGCGCGCTCGCGCCACCCTGGATCTCCCTCCACGACAAGGCCCGTCGCTCCGATCACCTGATCGCTGGCGAGGTCGAGCGTCACCTCATAGCTCCCGAACTCGCCGTAGAACTCCCCCTGAGGCATCAGCGCCTGGGTCTGCCATCCGCCCCGATCGTACGAGGCGATCCGGGGATACCACTGCGCGAAGTCGAAGCGGCGATCGCGGCGACCCTGCCGACGCGGAAGGGTGGACGGTCGCGCGGTCCACTCGAAGCGCACCACAGCAGTGGCGCCCGGTGCGAGCGGAGCAGCGAGTGGGATCCCGACGACGGTTGAGTCGGGCGCGCCAGGATAGATCGTCCTCGCAGCCCGTCCATCTACCTCAACAAGGCTGATACGCTCGAAGGCGTGATCCTCGGGCCCAAGGTCCTGGAAGCGACGGTTTCCATCCCGCAGCTCGCGACGCGCCCATGCGCTGCCAGGGCGGAAAGCGTTCAGATGCTGATGGAACCAGAGAGTATCGAGCGCAACCGCGGCGTTGTTGGTATACCGGAGCTCCGCACGGGCCTCGAGGATGTCGGTCTCCTCATTCAGCCGCGCCTCAATGGTGTACTCGACTCCCTGGGGAGTTCGAGCGGTATCCATCTGTGCAGCGCCAAAGGATGCAAGGAGCAGGGTCGTCGCTATCATCAGCACATCATCTAGAGATTTTCACCACCCACCAGCGGGAGTTCAGCGACTGACTGCCGCCTCATACGCCCTAAGCAGCTCGTTGATACCGAAGAGAGAGAATACCTGATAGCCGGCAGCCTCGATCCGTTCGCGACCGCCCCCTTCTCTATCGAGGACTGCGAGCACGCCAAGAATTCTCCCTCCCTCGGCTTCGACGGCGGCGCAGGCGTCCAGCGCGCTTCCCCCGCTCGTGATCACGTCCTCCACGATGACCACTCTATGTCCAGCTTCAAAGCAGCCTTCGATTCTCTTCCCGCGTCCGTGCTCCTTCGCCTGCTTCCTCACCGAGAACGCGTTCAGCGGATCTCCTGCGAGCGCACTTGTATGCGAGATGGCGTAGGAGATTGGATCCGCCCCCATGGTCAGGCCTCCTATGCTGTCCGGCTCGAGGCCTGAGTCCCTGAGGAGGGCCCACCCGAGCTGCCCGACCAGGACCTGCCCAAGCGCATGCATCGTCGTTCGGCGGCAATCGACGTAGTAGGTGCTGCGCGCACCCGAGGCGAGGACAAAGTCCCCCGTAGTGAGCGACCGTTCGCGCAGCAGCTCCAGCAGCTGGTCTCGCTGGGTCATCTGTCGTCCCCTATTGGATGTTAGCATCGAGCCACTCTTCGGCCGCACCGCTCGAGATCAGCTCGAGATCGGCCAGCGCCCGCACCATCTCCGCGTCCTGACGCGGGTCTGCTTCAACCTTGAATTCAAGAAACTCGAGATAAAGCGCGTCTTCTTCACCGGAGTGGAAGCGCCACGCTTTTGCACCCTTCGACACCGCCGCGTCCCGGAAGTGCGACCACGCTGTGTCGTAGCGGCCGGCTTGATCGTTCTCTACGTGCCGTCTGACGCTGATGAGGACTCTCGACATGGCCCGCGTGGTTCAGCCGCGTCCGGCGTCGGGCTCCGGCAATAGCTCGCGCACCGGACGCTTCTTCTCACGGCGCGTAATGTCACGGCGGAGAACCTGACGGATCACATACGCCCCGATCCGAGTAAGCGTTGATGGCCGATAGCGCGCCGCGCGCCTCTGGAGGTTTCGGACGGCGAAATCGACTGCGGTGGGCCGCATGTGCCGGTAGCGAATCGCGAAGGCCAGTCTGTCGACATCACTCGCGATGTCTGGATTGGGAGCTTCGGCGTCCCAGAGCATGCGGTCAGCGGCTTGGCGGGCCCGCCCGAGGAGCGACTCCACGCGGATCCATTCGCGAGCGCGAACTTCGCCGCTGGGCCCCATTGCGACGTGATACTCGTCGGCCAGCTCGCTGAGGAGCTCGTCGAGCACCATAGCCCAGGTGGAGGGGGCGGCGAGCTCACGACGCTCCAGACCCCGGGTTACGATCCGATCGATTGCCCGCCTGAAGCGAACAGTGGCTTCGACGACACCGTCGCCGTCTTCCGGGAGCTCTGCCAGAAAGTCTACGATCGAATCGTAGACGCGGGCCGCGGCGACCGAGTCGAGAATATCGATCTCGTCGATGAGATCACTGATCCGCGCGACCATTCCCTCGCGAAAGAGCTCCATCGAGGGAGGCTTGTTCTCGAGGCAAAAGCCGATCTCCGCCTCGATCAGAGCATCGAGAACGTTGAGCTTCGCGAAAGTGTCTGCCTTCATGCACGCGGAGGGAGCGGGTGGATTCACGTAAACCTCTCCAGCCAAGCACCTTGCGTCAAGAGCGGCGGCTGGCGGGGGGAGAGGGCGCGACGTAGTCTGTTAGGCTCCGTCGAAATAGAGACTGTTAAAAGGCACCGAGTAACGGTGCAGATCCAGGCGCGCTTGGATTTGAGACGCCGTGCAGCTGTCCCGTGCACGGCGGAGCCACAGCAGCGCCACGCAGAGCTGCACCACATATCCATGGCCTGTTAGGCGTAGTTCGTACCCGGTAACAAGAATGGAAATACGATGAGAGCGTCACAGTCGCGCGGACTCTCGGTCAACGGGAGATCCGCTTTTTCGCTTTGTCCCCTGACCATCGGTACGCTCCTCGTCCTGCTGCTCCCTTTGCGCGCGCAGGGCCAGCAGAGCGGGGCAGTCACCGGCACCGTCTCGGACAGTATCGGCGGTCCGGTCTCCGGCGCGTCGGTATCAATCCGGGATGCCTCTGGAGCTGCCCTCGCTTCCGCCGCCACCGACCAGGCGGGGCGTTACCGGATAGAGGGGCTTGCTGCCGGCAGCGGAACGGTGCGGGCTGAGCGGGCAGGATTCTCAACGGTAGAACGCCAGATCGCGCTTGCTGCCGGAGAGACTGAAACTGTCGACTTCCGCCTCCTTCCTGAGACCGTGGTGCTGGAGGCGCTCGTTGCCCAGGGCACCCGAGGAGAGGATCGCGAGCGAGTCCGCTTTCAGACGGAAGCCGGCGTCACGGCCAGTGTCGTCGACCGTCAGACCCTGAAGGTCCTTCCCGGCTTGGCCGAGCCTGACGTGCTCCGCGCCGTTCAGCTCCTCCCCGGCGTCATCTCCACCTCGGACTTCTCGAGCTCCTTCAACGTCCGCGGCGGGTCGGCTGACCAGAACCTGATCCTCATCGACGGCTTCACCGTCTTCAACCCGTTCCACCTCGGAGGGCTCTTCAGCGTCTTCAACTCGGACGCGGTCGATCAGGCGGAGCTCTTCGCGGGCGGTTTCGGGGCGGAGTTCGGCGGGCGCGTTTCCTCGGTCCTCAACATCGAGAGTCGGTCCGACGTCCCTGAGTCTGTAGATGTCTATGCAGGCGTCTCGATGCTTGCGAGCCGGGTGCTGGTTCACGCGCCGCTTCCCGGCTTTGCAGCCGGGGCGCTGGGGGGAGACGAGGGCGGGAGTCTGCTCGTTTCCGCGCGGCGCTCCTACTTCGATCAGCTGCTGAAGCCAGTCACCGAGTTCCCGTACCACCTCTCCGATCTGCAGACGCACGCGGGGCTTTCCACCCGCGGCGGTGGGCGTCTCTCCGTCACCGGCTATTGGGGAGAGGACGTCCTCGACCTGTCGAACATCGGAGAGGATGACGATGAGGAAGACGCGTCCGACGTGCTCCGCATCCGCTGGAACTGGGGCAATCAGGTGATCGGCACTCGACTCGTACAGCCGCTCCCGGGGGAGTGGGTGCTCGATACGCGCCTCGGGTTCTCACGGTTCGCGGAGAAGCTGGGCTTCGTGGATTTCGGCGATGTCAATTTCCAGAGTCGGATGGAACAGCTGCTCTGGAGAGGCGATCTGAGCCGCGACTTCTCGTCTTCACTTTCTCTTCGAGCCGGCCTCGCCTGGGATCGCATGGAGTACCTCAACCTCGCTGAAGCTGGCGGAACCCGGTTCGTTGACACCTCCGGCAACGGACACCTCAGCGCGGCTTACGCCAGCACGCGTTGGCGTCCAACCTCCGCGTGGATCATCGAGCCAGGACTGCGGGTGGACGTATGGAG
>ERZ1066118.1358-NODE-1358-length-15862-cov-7.286076_pt1 | contig 15862 bp, 13 predicted proteins | sample MGYA00382765_ERZ1066118 | MGnify/ENA primary metagenome ERZ1066118 (study PRJEB33369, sample SAMEA5778348) | biofilm metagenome | biome: Industrial cooling water; feature: Water cooling tower basin; material: Biofilm | place: United Arab Emirates | collected...
CGTCCGAGGCGCATCACCTCGAGATCCTGACCCTCCGGGATGTCCTGGGTCAGGCGCACCTTGATGCCGACGATCACGTCGCGATTCGCCTCGACGACCCGAACCGTCGAGTCGTTGTTGATGAGCGAGAGGTCGTGCAATTCGTTGCGGATCGCGAGACCAACGCTGGATATGTTCAGAATGCAGAAAATCCGGGTTCTCGAGGGCTGAACCACATAGCGCCGAAACCCGTTGAAGGTGTTTGCCCCCGCCGAACCGCTGTCGATCAGCGTCGTCACCCCGCGAGCCACACCTACCACATCCGGCGCGATCGCGTATACCGAAACCCCGTCATAAACATGGACGTGACTGTCTATCAGGCCGGGAGTAACGATCTTCCCCGTGGCGTCAACCACCTGTACGGCCTCGCTCGGGTCGATTCGTTCAGCGATCCGCGCGATACGTCCGCGCGAAATTGCCACGTCTCGGAGCGCATGTAGCTGCTGCGATGGGTCAATGACCTTTCCGCCTCGAATCAGAAGGTCGTACTGCGGGGGGCGTATCATGGCGTTGCCCCAACCCGGAATGAGAGCGGCAACCGCCCCCGTAGCACTGGTCAGAAATTCCCGCCGATTTTGTAGGCTCATTTCGGGTTTTGACTGGGTGATCGGAGAAGTTGGCGTGCAATAGCGAGCAGCGAGCGGGCGTCCGGTCTTCCAAGCAGGGAGCAGTTTACCCACCAGGCGGGTCATCTCGAGGAGGGAAGCGACCTGAACTCGTCTTCTGCGATGCTGAAACTACTGCCTTGGAACCACGAATATCTGTCAAACCGGACGGCGGGCGAAACGAAGCCTGGCAGAGTTCCAGGCGCTGAGGGAGCTCACCGGGTAAGCGAATTTTGGACTCGGCTAAACTGCAAACAAAGTTCGTGCGACCACGAACAGGGTGATGAGGCGTAAGCCGTTGGCAGCCGCCAACTGGGTGGAAAGTTCGGTATATGCTCCCAGGCAGGGCACCTCGAAGTTCTGAAGCGGGTTATAGTTCGTCGATATTACGCGCTAAGTCACAATTATGAGCTCGTCCCGAGATCCTCGCGTTGAAAGCGGAGGGAAGACATCTATCCTCCCAACGTGAACGGATCGATATAAGAGGAAGCCGGCGTTCAGCTAGGTCGACATTGGCGACAAGCCGAGGCAAACCGAACGCCCCGCTAAGGATTGCCCGCCCTGTGCAACTTTGAAATGCTGCACTCGCTCCGAAGGGAGAGTGAGGGGTCCGGTCTTCGGTATAGTTCGCTTTGAAACCTGCTAAACTGCGCTTCCCACCGCCAGTGGGCTTGTCTTCACCACTTCCAATCAGCAGGGCCCTTCCGAAAATCGGGGGCTTCCGGGGTGAACGAACCGTCGATCGAGGTTACCTCTTCGGGAGGTCATCCGAACGCACCTCTCCGGATGCTGCCCATCATCTCGGTATTCGCCGAGTGAGGCATCTCCGCACCCCTTAAGCCGCTGCTGTCTTACTGCTTCCGGAGGAGGAATACGTTGCCCTCTGAAGTAAATGTCAGCTCCTCCTTATTCTCATCGAACGTCATTGGCTGGGTGCTGCCGTCGTCAGACCACGTCACCAGGATCGAATTCCCATTCCGGGCGTAAGTCCCGGCAAGAGACTCCTCCTCCTCGATAACCGTAGTTCCCAACGTTCCCCTCACCTTAATCGCACCAGCGACGGTGTTGTTAGCTGTAAACGTCATGCTGCCGGAGACGAAACTGATCGTCATCCCATCTTCAACGCCGAGAACAGCAGGAAGGTTGCTGCCGTTGATGGAAACGACCGTGTAGGTACCCACATGTGCATTGGGATCGGGCTCGGTTGAACTGTCACCGCACCCGGTGATCACCAGCACGAGAGCAAAAAACGAGAGCAAAAACTTTTTCATGCTTACTACAGCTTTCTTTAAAGGTGTCCGTCCAGTCAAATGACTACCGTACTGGCCGCGGCAGGGGTCGAGCCAACTGAGAGCCGCGGCTCCGGAACAGGATGATTGGGTGTATTGTAGATCTCGGACCGAAATGATGGCAAGGATCACAGCCATGTTGGAAATTGATGAACTCGATTTCTAAGAGTCCTACCATTGAAGTCGGCGTCCGGCGAATCTCTCCGCCCTGCTGTTGAGAATATACGGGGGACAGCGCGAGAACCAAATGGGTGTATCGCTGAGGGCGGGCATTCAGATATAGCGCTAACCGACGCATGTTGTCCGCTTGCATACCCTTGGCATGTTCTTCGCCGGACTCATTAGGATTGGCAGCTGGTGCACGGCGTCGGGGGTCCTGCCCGAAGTAGGGGGTAATACCACGAGCAAAAAGGGATGTTTGTGCAAAAGAGAACGCCCCCACGCCGAGTCGCGCAGGGACGTCACTTACGTCCTTATGGTCGATATAGGACTCGAACCTATGACCTCACGGATGTGAACCGTGCGCTCTAACCAACTGAGCTAATCGACCTATCGCGGACCGGGGGGTACCCGCATCCGCGCCAGAAGGTGGGCTGCTGCCTGCGGGGCCCTGACCCGGTACCTCCCAGATGTTGTTATACCCCGTAGGGGAATCGAACCCCTGTTTACGCCGTGAGAGGGCGTTGTCCTAGGCCACTAGACGAACGGGGCCTGCTCAGATGCAGACGAAAAAGCTAACCAGCACTCAAAGTTCAGTCAACCGGAGCCAGCGCCCGGCGCTGCTGTGGGCGGGACTACTCAGCGTCCCGCCGGAAATCGATCAACAGGTCCGGCTCCACGACCGTCAGCATGCTGTCGGTGACGACGCCACCAAAACGGGCGTCTTCTGAGCCTCCAAAGAATGCGATCGCATTGCCGCTCACCTTGTACTTCCCGTCAAGCGAGGAGGTGCGGATGCGAACAGAGTCGGGGTAGGTCAGCCGCAATGTCTGGTTCATGACGTACCCGAAGTCACCGTCCAAGGCAATCGCGCCATTCAGAACCTCGACCGTAACAGCCGCGTCAATCAGCAAGGTGTATGGAAGCACTGCGCCATTGAAGGACTCGAGGCGGTACGTTCCGACAAAGGCCGTGGCTACTGGACCTGTGGCCTCCTTGCAGCCGGCGAGCGTCAGCACCGTGACTAAAACGATCTTGAGAAGGTTGGACATACCGGGATCTCCAGGCGCGGCAGACACGCGAGTCGACAGGCCAACTGAGGAGAACGAAGAGCGGAGGCAGACTGCGGGCTTGGGACGTTGCCTGAAGCTGGATCAGTTCTTCATCGAAGCTATACAACGGAAGCTGGGCGGTGTTTCACGCCCGGAGAAGGTGGCGTCGATTGCCACTCCTCTGCTGCACCCTTCCTGGAACTCAGCCACAGACGAAGGAGCCCGACCCCGCAAGCGGGATCGGGCATCCGAGTGCCGCCCACTAGGGGCGGACAGTATCCGTTGAGGCAGCCGTTCCCTCGGAGCGGATGGTGTCGACGTCAACCTCAGTGACAATCGTGTCAGTGGTCGGCACGACAGTCGGAACATTGACGGTGTCCTGACCCGGCATCGTCTCGATCTCGGTCGTTACCGCCTCGTCCTCCGCCTCGCTGCTGCAAGCAGCCGCTCCGAGAAGGGACACGGCCATTGCTGCAGTGATGAATCGCTTGTACATCGCTCTTCCTCCTAAAGAAAAAGCTGATAGTGTGACTTCCCTTCGCGGCTGAGTGGTCGCCACCGAGCAACTGCTGTGCCTAGTTGTGGCTGAAGCTCAAGAATGGAATATCAGGCGGCGGGGAAAGATTGCATTACGAGGTAACCTCGACAAAAAAAGCCCCAGGCGCAGGTGCACCTGGGGTTCCTCTGAGCTTTGATGCATTCGGACGTGAGCGACAGTTCGCTCTAAGAGGTGCCGCCCGGATTTGAACCGGGGATCGAGGTTTTGCAGACCTCTGCCTTACCACTTGGCTACGGCACCGAACAAAGCGGGCAACCGGGCTCGAACCGGCGACCTCAACCTTGGCAAGGTTGCGCTCTACCAACTGAGCTATGCCCGCATACCCAGCTCTTCGTCCCGACCGCTAAACCCCTGCGGAAAACACAGCCGCGGCGGAGTTTTTTGCCAGAACAAGCCCAGAATCTTAGCCCTGTCCGTTACCGGGGTCAAGGCGCCGCGAATGTGGTTGACACGACCGTTAGCTTCCCCCGTTCGGCGCTGAGGCTGGGGTCCGTGCGCGCCAAAATGCCAGCTGAATCGGGAGATGAAGGGGTTTAGGTTACTCGCAGCTCTCAGCCTGTTAATCTCGGGTTCCGAGGCGCTATCTTCGCAGGAGCGGGACGCGTTCGTGCTTGCGCCGGGGCAGGCTCGACTCACCGTAGGCGCCTCCTACCTCTGGGCGGACGCCCGGCTGTCTGACGCCGCGGGGCTCGCGGCAGGGCTTGATGGGCGGCTCACCGCGGACCGCTTCCGCTCACTCGTCCCTCTCCAGGAAGGCCTCAGCGCGTTCTTTGAAGCGACCGCCAACGTCCCGAGCGCCTCTCCGGTCGACCCCGCCGATCTCACAGCCGGCGATCTGTCCCTCGACCTTGCAGGCAATTACCGGGTGGTTCCGATCACCTTCGGAGTTGGTCTGCTTCCCGGCGTCGAGCTTAGCGCCACTATCCCGGTCTACCGAAGCGAGCGCCTAATCCGGCGTGTCACTCTCGAGGGGGCCAATGTTGGCATCAACCCCTACACAACCGAGCTGCGCGCTCAGCTGGAGGAAATTGCGCCCGGCGGTGCGGCGATCGGATCATCGGTTCTGGTGCCGACTGCCGGATCACCGCTGGGGCGTGAGCTACAGGAGCGAGTCATCGCACTCACGGGGCGCGCCCTTGCCTTACCGGGAGCTCCGGTGGGTACCGCTGGAAAGTTCCTGCCGCAGCTGCCGACGCGGTATTCGATCGGTGAATGGCAGCCGGGGGATCTGGAGGTTGAAGCACGTTTGGAGCTCTCGAGAAGCTTCCAAGCCGGACTCTTCCCGGATCGCGGCTCTGAGGGGATCAACCATCGGCTGACGCTGCTCGCAGCTGCTCGCTTTCCCACAGGCCGGGAAACAGCGCTGGCTGACGGAATTGGGCTGAAGCCGGATGTCGGCGGTATAGGTGCTGGAGGAGGAGCGATCGCGGACGTCTTCCTCCGTGAGCTTTGGGTTTCAGCAGGTGCGCAGATCAGAACGCTCGGTCTAAAGGAGCTGATGATCGTCGTGCCTGACGATCCTCAGGCCGCGATCACCGGAAGCGGGACCCGGAGCTATTCAACTGACGCCGAGGTCTGGCTGACGCCGCGCTTCAGAATTGAGGATGAGGTTGCGGTGGCGGTGACGCTGGCTTCGGAGCTGTGGCTCGGTGGACGCGGGGCGTTAACAGGGGTAGATCTGGACGACTCCACCGCGACCAGACATTCCATCGGAGGATCATTGCGTTTCTCCGACATCCAGCCCCCTCAGGAGAGCCGTCGAATCGCAATCGAAGCCAACGCCGGTTTTCGGACATCGGTATTCGGATCAGGAGGCGCCCCTGACACCAACGTCGTCTTCGTGCAGCTCTCGTTGATGCGCCGAGTCTGGGGCGGGCGCTAGCTAGGCCGCCGCTCCCTTCTCCAGGAGCTCCCGGGCGTGACTCGTCGAGGCCTCGCTCTCGGGATCACCACCCAGCATCCTGGCGATTTCGGTCACCCGCTCATCCTCCTCCAGCCGCTTGAGGCTGGTTGACGTTCTCTCCGCCCCGCTCTCCTTCGTCACCAGCAGGTGGAGGTGAGCCCGGGAGGCGATCTGGGGAAGATGCGTGATGGCGAGGACCTGCCGGGTCCGAGCAACCTGACGCATCTTGTCACCCACCTGGAGAGCGACACGCCCGCCTACACCCGCATCAACCTCGTCGAAGATCATCGTAGGGACGGAGTCCAGCTCCGCCAGAATCGTCTTCAGCGCCAGCATGACGCGCGACATTTCGCCGCCTGATGCGACATTCGCGAGAGGCTTCGGTTCGAAGCCCCTGTTCAGGCTGACCCGAAACTCGATCTCCTCGGCCCCCTGAGGCCCGGGTGCGGCCAGCGGGAGACTTACGGCCTCGAAGCGTCCGCCTTCCATGCCCAGTCCCGGCAGCACGCGATCCACAGCGTCCCGGAGCCGCTCAGCTGCTTGGGAGCGTCGCCTGGTAAGCTCCGAGCTCCTCCCAATCAACTCGGCCTCCGCGGCTGACCTTCGGGAGCTGAGCCCGCCCAGCTCCGATTCCGAGTTGTCGATGGCCTCGAGCTCGCTACGCGCGGATTCGAGCGTGGCGACGACATCTAAGATGGTCGGACCGTACTTCGATCGTAGCCGAAACAGCAGGTCCTGTCGACGCCGAATCTCATCCAACCTCTTCGGGTCGTGCTCCACGATCTGCTGGTATTGGTCGAGCCGCGACCCCAGCTCCTCCAGCGCGTAGTACGCAGTGTCGTAAAGCTCCGCGAGCTCTGATTGCGACGGATCGATGCGTATCAGCTGATCGAGCGACCGGCGTACAGATCCCATTCGCGACGAAGCGGAGTCACCGCCGGCGACTGCCTTGCTCAGGGTCGCGGCGAGAGACAGGAGCTCTTCAGCATGAGAGAGCCGGCTCGCCTCCTCATCCAGCCGCTCCTCTTCATCAGTCTCGACACCGGCCGCTTCGATCTCGCTGACCTGGAAGCGGAGGAAATCAGCACGCTGGAGCGCTTCCCGACGGCGCTTCTCGAGCTGGTTGATCTCCCGGGTGAGGCCTGAAAGTGTCCGATGAGCGGCCTCAACTTCGGCAAGCAATGCCGTGTGACCACCGAAAGCATCAAGGATCGCGCGCTGTTCTTCCCGACGCAGGAGGGTTTGATGTTGATGCTGCCCATGGAGGCTCACCATCAGACCTCCAATCTCTCCGAGCAGCGCGGCAGTCGTGGGGGACCCATTGATCCAGGCGCGATTTCGCCCCTCCAGCGCAACCTCGCGCTTCAGGATCAGGCTTCCTTCCTCGACCTCGAAGCCGTGCTCCTCGAGCCAGACGAACACTACCGGCGAGCCGCCCAGCTCGAATACGCCTTCAACTGATGCCTTGTCAGTCCCCGCCCGCACCACGTCAGCAGAGGCGCGTTCGCCCAGCAGCAGCGAAAGCGCACCGACGATGATCGATTTGCCGGCGCCAGTCTCACCCGTTAGGACGTTGAGTCCGGGGCCGAGCTGGACCGAGAGGTTCTCGATCAGCGCGAAGTTGCGGATTCTCAGCTCGGAAAGCATCCGGATGCGGCGGGAGGTGCTGGTTTCAGCCGCGGGAGAGGAAGGACGCGAGGATCTCCTCCTGGCGCTTGTACATCGGCATCTCGGCGCGGTCTCCTTCTTCGAAGTGCTCCCATCCTAATACGTGGAGCGTCCCGTGAACCGCCAGGCGAAGAAGCTCTTCACGGGTCGTAACACCATGCTCCGCAGCTTGCCGGGCCGCCTGCTGATGACCGATGTAGATATCGCCAACCAGCGCCAGCCCGGGCTGCTCCAGCGGGAAGGAGATGACGTCCGTCGGACCTTCGTGCGACAGGTACTCCTGGTTCAGCACCGAGATCGCGTCGTCGTCCATCAGCGCGAAGGAAAGCTCGACATCGCCCGCCTCCTCCCTGGTGAGGGTCCACTCCACCACGGAAGCGAGAACGGCGATCAGCTCCTCAGCGACCGATCCGTCGCTGGAGGCGATGTCTACGTTCCAGTCAGGCATATGTGCAGCAGACCCGGACTGAGGCTGAAGGATCAGGAGTGGGTCACCGGATCGCCGGCGCCAACAGACGCCACATCAGCGGCGGGGGACACAGCTTCGTTCCGCACCTGGCGTGCACCGAAGGGAGCCACAGGAGGAACGGACGGGTACTCGATACGATGATGGTACATCCCTGTAAGCACGCTGGTCAGCGATTCCTTGATGCTGTCGATCTCGCGCAGCGTCAGCGGACTCTGGTCCAGCTGACCTTCACTGATCTTCTGCCCAACGAGCCGGTCCACCATCTCCCGGATCCTCACCGGGTTCGGCTCCTGTAGAACGCGCGCGGCTGACTCAACAGTGTCGGCGAGCATCAGGATCGCGGTCTCCTTGGTCTGCGGCTTCGGGCCCGGGTAGGTAAAGTCCGCGGGGTTCAGCTGTGCATCAGGATCGAGCTCGCGCGCCTTGTTGAAGAAGTAGGAGATCTGCTGGGTCCCGTGATGCTCTGGAATAAAGCGCTTCACCGCCTCGGGAAGCTTGTCCTGCTCGCACAATTTCAGGCCCTCCATGACATGGCTGCGGATGATCGCAGCGCTCATGGTCGGCTTCAGCTTGTCGTGAGGGTTTCTGCCCTTTGGCTGGTTCTCGATGAAGTACTGCGGCTTCGACAGCTTGCCGATGTCGTGATAGTACGTGCCGACCCGTGCGAGCAGCCCATTTGCATCGATCGCGTTGGCCGCAGCCTCAGTCAGGTTCGCCACGGCGATCGTGTGGGCATATGTCCCGGGAGCTTCCAGCGAGAGGCGCTTGAGCAGCTTCCGGTTGAGATCGGATAGCTCCAGCAGCGTCTGGTCGGTCGTAACGCGGGTGAACGCCTCGATCAGCGGCAGGAAGCCAATTGCGAGCAGCGATGCAACGATCGCATTCACCACCCCCATACCCATCGACAAGCCGACTTCCTCGATGGTCCTGCCGCGCAGAAGGCCCATGGTGAGCGCCGCTGCGATATAGGCAAGAGCAACAATCGCAATGAAGTGCCACGTCTTGGTGCGACGCTGGACCACCCGCACACTGAATGCGGCGGCGGCGCCACCAAGCGCAGCCGTGAACGATGCTGTAACGCCGAGGAATGGAGTCTGGCCCCCGATCAGGATCGCCAGCACCATGGAGATCGAGATCCCGAGTCGGCCGTCCCAGAGGAAGGCGACGATCAGGGATGCGAACGTAACCGGTATGAGCTCGACCGGCAGCGAGAAACGGGCTATCAGGCTGGCGGCGGTGGCGACCGACAGGACCAATCCAGAGAACAGGAGAAGTGTTCTCCAGTCGTGGTAAAGGGGCCGCCGGAAGAAGAAGAGCAGAGCCCCGATGATCGACAGGATGAGGGAGTTGAAGAGCACCCCGCCGGCTGCGCGCGCGAACGTCGACTCCTCGTCCGTCCTGAGGCCGAGACGTGTCAGCTCGTCCTGGTACGCCTGCAGCCGTTCCTCCTCTTCCTGGCCTACCTGCTCATGCGCGCCGACAATCTTCTCGCCCTGGAGCACCCGCGCCCGAACGGGATCAACGGCAGCTCTCGCACGGGCACGCGCGGCCTCGGTCGCGCCTTCATCGTAGGCGAGGCTGGGCTGAAAGAAGCGGATGAGGATGAGGCGCTGAAGCTCAAGCGCGTCGGCGCCACCGTCTTCCAGCCGCTCCGCAACCATGCCATAGAAGCGGTCAGGCGTGATCAGCGAATCGCGGGGGACCAGCCGCTCGAGCCCTGAGGGAAGCTGAACCCGCACCGTAGATACGCCCTGCCCAAGGGAGGAAGGGGCAACCCCGAGCGGATACACCTGACGTACCCCCTGCTCAATCGACCTCCGAAGCGCGTTTCGTCGCTGCGCGTCGAGGAAGAGATCCGCCGACTCGGGCGTCTGCGCGATCCGATTAGCCTGGAGGAATGCCTGAACCGCCGCGCGACGAGCATCCCCGCTCGTGCGCGAATCAATGGAATCTACTGCGGAAAAAAGGCTGCCGACTGCGGCAAGGACCGTGTCGGCAGCGGCATCATTCTGAACGTAGACGGGCGGGACACCACTTGCCGCTTCGAGCTGCTCGCGAAGGAGGTCTTCTTCATCCTTCGGGATATCGAAGCCGACTTCCGCGATCACGTCGTGCGGAGCGACGACGCCTCGTTCGAAAACAGCAGCGTCAGGTACTCGGGGGTCTGGAAAGAGCAGGTAGATCGCCAGCGCCGTAGTCAGCAACAACAGGAGCCGACTTGCATGGTGGACGACCATAGGCAACCAACGTCGTTCCGGCTCCTCGTCCAGCGCCAGAACTGCCCTTCGCCAGCCGGACTGACTCCTAACGACGCGATTCATCGTCGCGGTCCTGATCTCCATCAGCTTCGGCCGCGGCCGCATAGGCGCGGATGATATCCTTCACCAGCCGGTGACGAAGAACGTCCGTGGGCTGCATGTAGACGAAGGCGATTCCCTCGATCCCCTTCAGCACACTCTCAACCTCGACGAGCCCGGACTTCGCATGGCGCGGAAGGTCGATCTGGGTCTTGTCGCCGGTAATCACCGCCTTGGAATTCAACCCGAGGCGGGTGAGGAACATCTTCATCTGCAGCGGAGTCGCATTCTGCGCCTCATCCAGGATCACGAAAGCGTCCTGGAGCGTCCGTCCGCGCATATAGGCCAGCGGTGCGATCTCGATCGCGCGGGTCTCCAGCGCCTTACGCACACGCTCCGCAGGCATCATGTCCTCGAGCGCGTCGTACAGGGGGCGAAGATATGGATCCACCTTGTCCTGAAGGTCGCCCGGGAGGAAGCCGAGGTTCTCGCCTGCTTCCACTGCAGGCCGGGCGAGCACAATCCGCTTCACCTTCTTCTTGTGAAGCGCGTCGACGGCCATGGCGACGGCCAGGTACGTCTTACCCGTACCGGCCGGTCCGATGCCCACGACGATGTCGTTCGTCTCGATCGCCTCCAGGTACTCCTGCTGACCTTCCGACTTCGCGTTGATGATCTTGCGCGAGCCGGCGACAGCGATGCGATTGCCGTCATTGAGCTTGCTGAGACCGCCCTCCGAGGCGCTCGCGGTGTCGGCGAAGCGGCCGATATCGTGAGTGGAAAAACCGACCCCCATACGGGCGAGGTCGATCATGTGCTGCGCGACCGGGACCACCTTCTCGATCTCGGCGACTGCACCTGAGAGGAGAAGCTGATCCGCACGGAGCACGACGCGGCACCCGCTCAGGCGTGCGAGCTCGAGCAGGTTTGCGTCATTGACACCGCCGAGCAGGAGCGGGTCAGCCCCCTCGGTCGAAAGTCTATGCTGAACTGCGCCGTTCTTCACTTCAGGCATCGACCCCTCCGGTTGGGAAGGACGAGCCGTTCACGTCGCATTTAGCGCTTCTCGTCACTTCTTCTCTTCTGACGTAGTGCGGATGTGGAGCTCCTTCAGCTCCCTGTCGCTCACGGCCGCCGGGGCTCCTTCGAAGAGAGCCCTGGCTGCTGTCGTCTTCGGGAATGCGATGACATCTCGCAGGCTCGGCACTCCCGCCAGCAGCATCGTCAACCTGTCGAACCCGAAGGCAAATCCCGCGTGAGGCGGTGCGCCATAGCGGAAAGCCTCGAGCAGGAACCCGAACTTCTCCTTCGCCTCCTCCTCAGTGAGTCCGAGGGAGCGGAAGACGATTCGCTGGAGCTCCTGATCGTGGATCCTGACCGACCCGCTGGCCATCTCGTTTCCGTTGTACACCGCATCATAGGCGCGGGATCTCAAGCCGGCCGAATACAACCGCCAGGCCCCGTCCGGCGTCCGCGCAGAGCTGTCGCTCGTCAGAGCATGAAGCCGCTCGATGTCATCCGCATGTGGCGCGGTGAACGGATGGTGGGCCGCCATGACGCGCCCCGCGTCCGCATCGAACTCGAACATCGGGAACTCTGTCACCCAGGCCCAGGCATGATTGTCGGCACTTATCAAGCCCATCCGCGCCCCTAGATGGCGACGGAGCTCGTCGAGCGCGCCCTCCCGCGGCTTCTCCTCCTTCGGAAGCGCCGGAAGCTCGGCGCCGTGGGCCCCAGCCGTCCGGAAGTAGCCGACGACTCCGACGAACAGGTCACCGTCCTCCATGCCCGCCGCCTTCCGGAACGCTTCCCCGGCTCCGCCCTCCAGCGCTTTCGCAAACTGGCCGGCCCACGCACCTTCGCTGCGCTTCACCCACAGAGCGCCCGGAGCGCCACCCTTCTTCGCCACCTCCTGAAGCTCGTCGAGCTCACGCCGGGACAGCTGAGCGCCACCCGGAACGCGGAACCCGCGGATCCGCTGCCCGGTCCCGGCGCTTCCGCTGAAGATCTTGAAGTCCGTTGCCTGGAGAATGTCGGTGTAGTCGCCGATCTCCAGGCCGAAGCGGAGGTCCGGCTTGTCCGTTCCGTAGTAGCGGAGCGCCTCGTCGTACGTCATGCGGCGGAACGGCGTCGGGAGATCAACTCCGAGAACGTCCTTCCACAGCTTGGCGATCATCTGCTCGCCGACCCGGAAGACGTCGTCCTCCTCCACAAATGCCATCTCGGCGTCGATCTGCGTGAACTCGGGCTGGCGATCAGCGCGGAGATCCTCATCCCGCAGACAGCGGACGATCTGGTAGTAGCGGTCGTACCCGCTGACCATCAGGAGCTGCTTGTAGATCTGAGGCGACTGAGGGAGCGCGAAGAACTCACCCGGATGGACACGGCTCGGGACGAGGTAGTCGCGTGCACCCTCAGGCGTCCGACGCGTCAGCATCGGGGTCTCAACTTCAATGAAGCCCTGGGCGTCGAGGAAGCCGCGAACGCTCCGGGCTGCCTTGTGGCGCATCAACAGGTTCCGCTGCAGCTCGGGCCGGCGAAGATCGAGGTACCTGTAGCGCAGACGCAGATCTTCCATCGGAAGCTCTTCATCCGGCGAGCGGAAGACGGGGATTGGCAGCGGATCGGCCCGCTGAAGAATCGTGAGCGATTCAGCTCGCAGCTCGACGTCACCCGTAGCGAGCTCGGCATTTCCCTTCCCGCCCGGACGAACTTCAACCGTTCCCTCGACCTGGATGACGTCCTCCGGCCCAAGCGCACGCGCTTCCTTCACAACTTCGGCAGGGGCAGCGGCTGGATCGAAGGAGACCTGGAGGATTCCCGCCCGATCGCGAAGATCCAGGAATACGAGTCCACCGAGATCCCGTCTCCGATGTACCCACCCTACAAGTCGAACGCGCTCGCCGGCGTTCTCGCTGCGCAGCGCGCCGACGGCGCCGGTGCGGAACGCGGTACTGAAGACATCACTCATGTGGAGACACTTTCGGCATTCGTGCTCAAGCGGCCGGTAGCCTTCGCCGCACGCCGATGCGAGACGAAAAGGAAAAGGAGAACGCCAGCGACCGTCCCAAGCGCATCCGCCACCCAATCACCCACGGATGCGAAGCGACCCGGTACGAAGCTCTGGTGTATCTCGTCGATGGCGCCGTACGAGAAGCCGAGGAGCACTGTCAGCTTCGGGGAGAGCCGCAAGCGCTCCGCGCCGAACGCGAGCAATGCGCCGAGGATAAGGTACGCTCCGAAATGAGCGACCTTGTCGAATCCGAGCTCCATGTTGACCGGAAGAGTCGGACGACTGCTCAGTAAAAACAGAAAGGCAGCCCAAACGGCTGCCGGACTCCACGAGACCACCCACCGCTTCACGTCGCTTCGGCCTCGACGATGATCGAGTAGAATTGCTCGGGAGTGGTGGCTTCCGTGAGGCGTACGCGGAAGGAATCCCGACGCAGAAGCCGGGAGATTCGGCTGAGGGCTTTGACGTGCTGCCCCGCGGCCGACTCGGGTCCGACGAGGAGGAAGAAGAGGTTGACGGGCTTCCCGTCGAGCGCCTCGAAATCGATTCCGTCCGGCATCACGCCGGCGACCAGCGCCAGATCGCCGATACCCGCAGATTTGCCGTGGGGAATGGCTACGCCGCTGCCGATTCCGGTGCTCAAAACTTCTTCACGGTCGCGGACGGCACGAAGAATTTCATCCAGATCCCGGATGGATGCGTTCTTCCCGACTACTTCCACAAGTTCTGCGAGAATCTCATCTTTCGACGACGAAACGAGCGGAATCTTGATTCGTTCGGGCGAGAGAAGTTCCGTAAGCTGCACGTGTCGTCGGGCCGTCGTGAAAGAGGGTGCGTAGCTTGCACAAGGTAACGTAAGGCCGGAGCGGCATCAAGCGCGAACCCGGGCATTCTTTCGCCCGTAAAATAGACTAATTTGCCGTCGCTCGACGGCTTCGGGAGTTGCAGGAATGGTAAGCTTGACGCAACGGTCGGATCTTGCTGGATTATCCCCGGAAATCGTCCTCGCGGAGGTGCGTGAGCACTTCGCAAAGCGGGGGCAACCTTCGTACCGGGCGCAGCAGGTCGCCTCATGGATATTCGACCGCCTCGCATTCTCGTTCGATCAGATGAGCGATCTTCCCGCGGGAGAGCGTGCAGCCCTCGCAGAGGCGTTCGAGCTTACGCGGCTCGATGTCGAACGGGTGTCACGGTCCTCCGATGGAACCGCGAAGCATCTGTGGAGACTCTCTGACGGCGGGTTGATCGAGTCGGTGCTGATTCCAACCGCAAAGCGCCTCACCTTGTGCATCTCGTCCCAGGCGGGCTGCGCGATGGCGTGCACCTTCTGTGCGACGGGGTGGATGGGATACGAGAGGCAGCTGACGACCGGTGAGATCGTCGCGCAGTACCGGCAGGCTCGCGCGTGGGCTGCCGAGCACGACTACGGCGAGATCACCAACATCGTCTTCATGGGGATGGGTGAGCCGCTCATGAATCCGAAGGCGGTCTTTCCGACGCTGGAGATCCTCAACCGCGGCTACCAGGTTGGAGCGAGACGCATCACGATCTCAACCGTTGGCGTGGTTCCCGGAATTGAGCAGCTTGCTGAGATGCCGGAGCAGTACAGGCTCGCGCTTTCTCTCCACGCACCCAACCCGGAGCTGCGCCAGGAGCTGATTCCCCTCGAGAAGAAGTATCCACTACCTCAGCTGATGGAGGCACTGAGGCGCTTCGACGAGGCGGGCGGTAAACGGATTACCTTCGAGTACGTGATGATCGATGGCGTCAACGACTCGCTGCAGCTCGCGGAGGAGCTGGCGGACCTCATCGGCGACTTCAATGCCTTCGTGAATCTAATCCCCTTCAACCCGATCCCCGCGACCGATTGGCGGCCGACGCCTCCGGACCGTCTGACAGCTTTCGCCTCCCGCCTGGAACGGCGGGGAATCTCGGTATTCGTCAGGACGCCGCGTGGGCGGGACATCGCGGCAGCGTGCGGCCAGTTGAAGGCGGAGGCGACGCAGGGACGGCGACCTGTTCAGATCGCCGGGAGAGCTTCTGCGGAGATGTAGGAGAACCTGCGGAATCAGGGGTTCTGCGTCAGGGAAGGCCAGTCGGGGCCAAGAACCACTGTAGCTTCCAGGTATAGAGTGGTATCCAGAGCAACCTCGATCCTGCTGACGCCGAGCGCCGCCGCCACTGCCGCCACAGCTTCATCGTTGCCCGAGCGGTTCAGAATCGTAGTGGAGTCCGTCGCCAGAGATCCCGCGTTGCCATAGTAGACAACATCGAATCCGTCCTCCCGCAGCTTTTCCGTCACATTCCTGGCCAGCCCCGGGATCTCGGCGCCATTCAGAACCTCGACTTTGATCGGCTGCACTTCCGGGCTGAGCGGTGGACCGTCGAGGCTACCGAGTACACCGAGCTCTTCCCCTCTTGGCTCTCCCCGAAGCCCCAGAACCAGCGAGCCTAGCAGCACCAGGACGGCGGCGGTGGTGAGGCCGAAGCCAACCGTCCGCAGCTTCAACGTAATCCTTGAGCGACGAGCGATGACCAGAACGCGCTCGTCTCCGGTCTCAGCGGTTTGCGCACTTCGATGAGCCTGCGGATCCGCTGCCCCAGAACCTCCACCAGCACTTCGTCGAGCCCCGCTGGCATCCGTCGGCGCAGCGCTTCCGTCCACTCCGGAAGGAATTCTCGTCCGGGCTCGAGGTAGTCAGCGAGGTACAACGCTCTTCCAAGGAGATCCAGGGAGGGGTGGCCGATCGTGTGGTAGCGGATCGCCTGAATGACGCGCGGGTCGACTTTACCTGCGAGACGCGTTGCC
>ERZ1066118.1363-NODE-1363-length-15792-cov-13.283218_pt1 | contig 15792 bp, 17 predicted proteins | sample MGYA00382765_ERZ1066118 | MGnify/ENA primary metagenome ERZ1066118 (study PRJEB33369, sample SAMEA5778348) | biofilm metagenome | biome: Industrial cooling water; feature: Water cooling tower basin; material: Biofilm | place: United Arab Emirates | collected...
CTTGTGGACGCCGGAAGAAGGTATGTCGCCGGCTCCGACCCCATTGGCACGACCATGATGGTCATGGCGGTGATTGCCGCAGGGGTGAACCTCTGGTGTTTGATCCTGCTAAAGCGGGTCCGGCAACCCGACGTGAACATGCGCGCCGCTACCACCTTCAGCTTCAATGATTTCATCTCGAACGGCGGCATCCTGGTCGGAGGAGGTCTTGTGCTCTGGTTAGGGCAGAACTGGCCCGACCTGGTTGTGGCAGTGGGCATCGCAATCATCGCATTCAAAGGCGGCATCGAAATCCTCCACGATGCGCACCATGAGGCGAAGCACTAGGAGAGTTCTTGTGCCTGGTCACCGCCCTCATGGATCGAGCTCGTCGTCAATCTTGCGGTGGTCGCCAGTGCGCCACTGGGAACGTGGCCCCTTGCGGAGACCTCGCGGCGCCGTCGCTCGTCGCCGTTCTCTGCGCCGGTTTCACTCTCGTCCAAGTCGCCAAGCAGCTCGCGGCCTTGCCGGATGTCAGCGGAGCGAATGACCTTCACGTCTCATCGATGAGCACTACGGATACAGCGATGACAGTGACGCCAATGGGACATCGAGCCGACCTCTTCCGTGCCGATTTGGCAATTGATCTGCAGCACCGCCTCGGCACCGAGCACACAACCCTGCAGACTGAATTCGAGCCGGATGGTCGGTGCGCCCTGACGCGAGAGGATGTTGTGTGAGCGAGGGAACGATCAAGCGATTACCCACAGGCGGCCGTGTCGGCCCGCCAACCTGTGGCGTCCGTGGCTCGATGTCGGACTTCGTGCGCCGCCATCTTGGCGTGCATGGCGGCAGCTGCACCCGACAGGAGCTCTTAGCCGCAATGCAGGGGGTTCAGTGTGTTCGAGAGAAGTTGGAAGCGAGTCGCGGCTTCAAGGCTCTCCTCCGGAACATGTATTACGGTGGCGACCTGCTGCTCGACGGCGACCTGATCCGTGCCACGCCTCGGGCGCTCCGCCGGTTGGCTCGGGACTATCCGGCGGAAATGCAGTGTGCGTCTGCTTGCAGACGCCCAGCATCCACCCCGTTGCAACCGGAGTGAGCGCTGTGCTGAATGGCTGGACATGGCCAGTGCCGTACCGTCTGTTTCTCGGAGATAGGCCCAACTAGCGGACGTTGTTGAGGAAGGCCTTAGGACGATCCGCTGTAAAAATTTGCCCTATCGAATCCTGCCTGCGAGGTAGATCGGGATGACTGCTCTCGCCTACATCGGAGCCGCGCTGGCGGAGATCGCCGGATGCTTTGCCTTCTGGGCGTGGCTGCGTCTGGACAAATCTATTTGGTGGCTAGTCCCAGGCGTAGCTTCATTGTGCCTTTTTGCTTATCTTCTCACCCTCGTCGACGCCGAACACGCAGGGCGCACCTACGCAGCTTATGGCGGGGTCTACATTGGCTCCGCGCTTGTTTGGCTCTGGCTTGCTGAAGGCATCAAGCCGGATAGATGGGACACGATAGGGGCGGTAGTATGCCTCCTTGGAGCAGCAATCATCTTGTGGGGACCAAGGTCACCTTAGAATGACCGCAGCTGGCCGACAGGAGAACGGCAGCTTCTCGGTCAGCGATGTCGTGAAGCGGACACTTATGCGCCCGCTCGAGCCTCGAACGCCCGCCGCGTCCCGTTGGCGATTGCCACCAGCGAGAGCATGACCGGAACCTCCACAAGCACGCCGACGACGGTCGCCAGCGCCGCTCCGCTGCCCAGCCCGAAGAGGCCGATGGCGACGGCAACAGCGAGCTCGAAGAAGTTGGACGTGCCGATCAGCGCGCAGGGCGCGGCGACTTGGAACGGAACTCGCCAGGCATAGGCGGCGGCGTAGGTCAGCAGGAAGATGCCATAGCTCTGGATGATGATCGGTGTGGCGATCAGCGCGATGAGTCCCGGCCTGCTCACCACTACTTCGGCCTGGAAGCCGAACAGCAGCACCACTGTCGCAAGCAGCCCGAGCACTGACAGCGGCTTCAGCGCGGCAGTGAAACTTCCGATTGCCGCCGCATCGCCGCCCGCCCGCGCCAGCAGCGCCCGGCGGGTGACGTAACCGGCTGCCAAGGGAATGACGACGTAGAGCACGGCCGAAAGCAGCAGCGTCTCCCACGGCACGGCGATGTTCGTGACGCCGAGCAAGAAGGCAACGATCGGCGCGAAGGCGAACACCATGATGATATCGTTCACCGACACCTGCACCAGCGTGTAGTTGGGATCGCCCCGAGTCATCTGCGACCAGACGAAGACCATTGCCGTGCAGGGAGCGGCACCGAGCAGGATCAGCCCGGCGATATATTGCTGCGCGTCTGCGGGGCTGACGAGGTCGGCGAACACCACCTCGAAGAACAGCACCGCAAGGCCCGCCATGGTGAAGGGCTTGACCAGCCAGTTGACCACCACGGTCAGGATCAGCCCCTTCGGTTTCTCCCCGACCCGTCGCAGACTGGCGAAGTCGACCGCCACCATCATCGGATAGATCATGGCCCAGATGAGCACGGCGACCGGCAGGTTGACCGACGCATATTCGAGGCTCGCCAGCCATCGGAACAGACCGGGGCTTAGGTTGCCGAGGAGCACGCCCGCGAGTATCGCCAAGGCGACCCAGACGGACAGCCACTTCTCGAACAAGCCGAGCCCAGCTGCCCGAAGCTCTTCCCGCGCCGCCACCGTCGACATTAGCGGACTTCCGCCTGACCGGTCGCGCCTTCGCTGCGCCCAATGGCGCGCAGTTCTTCCCGAAGGCTCATCTCGTCGAGGCTGTCGAGCGGCAAGGCGAGGAAAATGGAGATGCGATTGCGCAGATAATGCAGCGCCTTCAGGAAAGCCGCCTCCTGCCCCGGTCCTTCGACCGCTGCCGGATCCTCCATGCCCCAATGCGCGCTGGTTGGCCGTCCCGGCCATATAGGGCAGGTCTCGCCGGCGGCATTGTCGCAGACCGTGAAGATGAAATCGAACTCGGGCGCACCGGCGGCCGCGAACTCGTCCCAGCTTTTCGAGCGCAGGCCCTCGGTGCTGATGTGAACGCCCTCGAGAACCTGAAGCGCCATCGGGTGGACCTCGCCCTTCGGCTGGCTGCCGGCGCTGTAAGCCCGGAATGCGCCGCGACCCATCTGGTTCAGCAGGGCTTCGCCGAGGATCGAGCGAGCCGAGTTCCCGGTGCACAGGAACAGGACGTTGTGGGTCCTGGTCATGCGGCAGCCGCCGGAGCGCAGCAGTTGACCGGCTCAGGTGACGAGATCAGCGCAGCGAGCTCTGGGCTGTCGCCGTAGACCGTGGCGCTCCCCGTGGTCTGGAACGCTTCCCACAGCACCCCGTCCGGATCGGCGATCCAGCTCTTCTCCGACTTTGCATAGCAGCAGGTGGTGCAGCCTTCTTCCAGGACTGGCCGATCCGCAGCCTTCAGCCGCGCATAGACGTCCACCAGCTCGTCCCGGTCATCCACCTGAATACCCAGATGCTCGATGCCCTTCTTCGGGTTGCCGCTCGAGATGGCGAAGTTCACGCGCGGGTCGTCCAGCATCCACTTGGCGTAATCGTCCTCGGTCACCGTCGGGTCGGCGCCGAACAGGGTCGAGTAGAAGCGGATCGAGGCGGGGAGGTCGGTCACGCCGACGTGCACGTGCAGGCGCTTCATGCAGATTTCCTTTCGGGTTGTGCGATCTCGCAGGTGGCTGCCGGCGCGCAGTCCGCTCCGGCACAGCAGTTCTCGAGCAGAAAGGCGACGAGGTCATTCATCGCCTGATAGTTCGCCCGATAGATGAGCGAGCGATGCTGGCGCTCCTGCAGGATGAGCCCGGCATTGCGCAGCTGAGCCAGGTGAAACGAAAGCGAGCTGTTCGGCATGTCCAGCGCCTGCGCAATCGCGCCAGCCGGCATGCCGCCCTCGCCCGCCTTCACCAGGAGGCGGAACAGGCTCAAGCGATGTTCCTGCGCCAGGGCGGCAAGAGCGGTGACGGCGCTGTCGTTGTTCATTGAGCTGCCTTCCATTTCGACTTAGGTCGAAATGAGGCATCTCTCTGCTGCTGTCAACTACATTTCCAGAACGGTCGAAAGATCGAGAGAGATTTCGATGATCCGCTCTCACCCTTGCGCCTGCATGCTCTAGGATTGCGCGTCGGCTTTCGGGCGCGGCCTCTACCGCTCGCAGCGACCGCCTTGGGCGCAGAGCAGCCCTCCCCTTCCCAGTGGCCGCTTATGGCCGCAAGGAGAACGTCAGGAATTCCGGGAATCGTCGTGAAAGGAGACACCTGCCCTCAGGTAGCCCTATCCGGCAGCGGTCGCCCCCACGAGTGCTCGCGGAATGTCACACGCTTGCAGCGGATGCGCACACACATGCAGAGCAGCGCGAGTTCCCTCTTTGTGCCTGCGAGAGCTAGGCGTGCTCTAAGCCTGATCGAGCCGGACGCGCCGAAGCCGCAAAGAATTTCCAATCACCGCAACCGAGCTGAAGGCCATGGCGGCACCGGCGATGATCGGGCTGAGCAACAGGCCGAACCAGGGATACAGCACACCTGCCGCAATCGGCACGCCGGCCGCATTGAACACGAACGAGAAGAACAGGTTCTCGCGAATGTTGCGCATCGTGGCGCGGCTGAGCAGCCGGGCACGCACAATCCCGACGAGATCACCCTTGACCAGGGTAACGGCGGCGCTTTCCATCGCGACATCGGTTCCGGTGCCCATGGCGATGCCGACATCGGCAGCCGCAAGAGCCGGCGCGTCGTTGATGCCATCGCCCGCCATCGCCACCCGTCGGCCAGCACGCTTGAGTTCCTCGACCTTGGCCTGCTTCTGGTCGGGCAGCACATCCGCAAGCACCTCGTCGATGCCAACCCGCCGAGCGACGGCTTCGGCGGTCCGCTGGTTGTCGCCGGTCATCATAACGACGTGAATGCCGGCGCGCCGCAGGTCCGCTACCGCCTGGACAGCAGTCTCCTTGATCGGATCGGCAACCACCACGAGCCCGGCGAGACGTGCGTCAACGCCGAGGAACATCACGCCCTCGCCGTCCGCACGACGGCGGTCGGCTGCGGCTTCAAGCGGCGCGGTGTCGATCCCGAAGGACGCCAGCAGCGCCTTGTTGCCAAGCGCAACCTTGCGACCTCCGACGCTCCCGGTCACGCCCTTGCCGGTGACCGACGCAAAGTCGGAGCTTTCCGGCACGGCCAGCGCCCGGTCCGCTGCACCCTGGACGATGGCAGCTGCCAGGGGATGCTCGCTGCCACGTTCCAGCGCCGCGGCGAGTTGGAGAACCTCGTCTCCAGCAAAGCCCGACACCGGCTCGATCGCGACGAGCTTCGGCTTGCCCAGCGTCAGCGTGCCGGTCTTGTCCACCACCAGCGTGTCGATCTTCTCCATCAGTTCGAGCGCCTCGGCATTCTTCACGAGAACGCCCGCCGTCGCACCCCGGCCGGTGCCGACCATGATCGACATCGGCGTTGCGAGTCCGAGAGCACATGGGCAGGCAATGATCAGAACCGCGATGGCGTTCACCAGAGCATGCGCGATCCGGGGCTCGGGACCGACAAAATACCAGACCAGGAAGGAGATAATCGCAACCACCACAACGGCCGGAACGAACCAGGCGGAAACCTTGTCGGCCAGCGCCTGGATCGGTGCGCGCGACCGCTGGGCGTCGGCCACCATCCGGACGATCTGCGCCAGCATCGTGTCGCGGCCGACACGCTCGGCACGCATCAGCAGGCTCCCCGTGCCGTTCACCGTTGCTCCGGTGATCTTGTCCCCCGCGATCTTCTCGACCGGCACCGGCTCGCCGCTGATCATCGACTCATCGACTGCACTGCGACCCTCGACGACGACGCCGTCAACCGGGACCTTTTCGCCAGGCCGGATGCGCAGCACGTCGCCCACGTGGACATGCTCGAGCGGGATGTCCTCCTCTACGTCTCCGCGAACACGGCGCGCGGTCTTCGGAGCAAGGCCCAGCAACGCCCGGATCGCCTTGCCGGTCGCCGACCTCGCGCGAAGCTCAAGCACCTGCCCTAGCAGCACCAGGGTGGTAATCACCGCCGCGGCCTCGAAGTAGACCGGGACCAGGCCGCCCATGGTCCTCAACGAGGCAGGGAAAAGTTGCGGCGCCAGGGCAGCGACGACGCTGTAGCCGTAGGCGACGCCCACGCCGAGGCCGATCAGCGTGAACATGTTGAGGTTGCGGCTCTTCAAGGAGGCCCAGAACCGCTCGAAGAAGGGCCAGCCGCCCCACAGAACAACCGGAGTTGCCAACGCCAGCTGGATCCACATCGACCAAGCCATCGGGATCGGTTCCCACCCGAACAACTCGGCACCGAAGGTCAGCACCACCAGTGGCACCGAGAGGACGGCGCTCACCCAAAACCGCCGAGTCATGTCGATCAGTTCCGGGTTTGGACCTTCCTCCAGCGTCGGCTCCAGCGGCTCGAGCGCCATTCCGCAGATGGGACAGCTCCCTGGAGCATCACGCCGGATCTCCGGGTGCATCGGGCAGGTCCAGACCGTGCCGGCGGCAGCCTCGGGCAACGCTCCCATTGCCGGATGGGTGACGGCCGGATCGTGGGCTGCCGGATTGAGATACTTGTCCGGATTACCCTTGAACTTGTCGAGGCATCTGGCGCTGCAGAAGTGATAGGTGCTCTGTCCGTGAACGAGGCGGTGCGGCGTCGTCGTCGGATCGACCGTCATGCCGCAGACCGGGTCGGTTTCGCGCTCGGATGCTGAGGTTGTGTGCCCACAAGAATGGCCGTGGCCCTGGTCCATGACTGTCTCCGCCTCTCAAGTGAGCCCCCTGTGCTCCTTGACACCATGTCAAAGTCAAGCGGGCCATTTCCGGCAATCCGCAAATCTGCTTACATTCGCCCGTCATCGAGAGAACGCGCATGTATCAGCACCGCTTCATGGAATGGCTCGAGATCGCGGCCACCGCTGCCGAGGTGTTTGCCGAACTCGACGATCACGAACTCCTTTCGGCTCACATGATGCGCTCATCCTGGATGATGGGCGGGAGCGCGATGCAGTTCGAATTTGATCCAGGTCGCGGACATGAGGTCGGGTCGGTCATACGAATGTCCGGCAAGGTGGCTGGCGTCCGCCTGTTCGTGGAGGAAGTGGTCACGGAGCGAGTCCCGCCTTATCGCAAGACATGGCAGACGGTCGGCAGCCCAAAGCTGCTGGTCATCGGCCGCTATCGCATGGGTTTCGAGCTGAAGGAGACAGGGGTCACGACCAGGACCGCCCTGTTCATCGAATATGACGATCCGCCGCCGCCCTGGAGGATCGCCGGCAAGCTGCTCGGCGGCAGCTATGCCAGGTGGTGCGTCCGCAACATGCTGACCGGTGCCGCCGCCTCGCTCACCGCCGGGACTGCTCCGCTTGGCTGAAGGCTTGTTGCTGCAGCTCGGGATCGCCGGCCCGTTCAACGGTTCAGCGCTGCACGCCGGGCTGCTCGGCCTGCTCGGTGCATCTTCGCTCCTGCTTGGTGCGGCCGTTGGCTATTGGCTGCGCCTGCCGCACTCCGCCGTGGCAGGCGCCATGGCCTTTGCCGCCGGCGTGCTGCTGGCGCTTGTATCGTTCGACCTCATCGAGCGCTCTTATCAGGCAGCTGGCCTACTCCCGACCAGCATCGGGTTCATCGGCGGGGTCGCGCTGTTCACCGGATGCAACCAGCTCCTGATCCGAAGCGGCGGACAGCACCGCAAACGCTCGGGCTGCAATCCATGCGAACGGCAGACTTCTTCCGCCGGGCTCGCGATCGCGCTCGGCACCCTGCTCGACGGGGTGCCCGAGTCCTTCGTAGTCGGCGTCAGCACCCTTGGAGGCGGCCACCAAAGCGCGCTGGCGGTCGCCGCATTCTTCCTCGCCAACTTTCCAGAGGCGTTATCAAGCACCGCCGGGATGAAGCAGGCGGGGCGGACCTCCGCGTTCATCTTCGGCTTGTGGGGCGGCATCGTCGCGGCCTCGGCCGCGGCTGCAGCCGTCGGCCACTATGTCCTGGCGGGTGACCCCGGTTCCGGCGCAGCGCTGGCCCTAGGGGTTGCCGGCGGTGCGATCGTCGCCATGGTGGTCGATACCATGCTGCCCGAGGCCACCGATGACGCTCATCGCTTCACCGGTATCGTCACGGCTGCCGGCTTTCTTGCAGCGTTTATCCTCTCAAGGACACTTACCGGCGAGTAGCCGCAGCTTTCACTGCGGAGAAGTGTCGTCCGCGGCCGCCGCCCGCGCCCGCTGCAAGGCTGTTTCCTGCCACGGCCAGTGACCGCTGATCTCCATGTTGAGCGAGATGCTCAGAAATGTTCGGGCGATCATCAGCACCGCCAGTCCCAGCAGGTTCCCAAGTTGATGTGGCATGACCAGGGACTTGAGGATGTCCGCCGCCACCAGAAACTCCAGCCCCATGAGGATGGTTCGCCCCAGCACCGCCCTGAACGGCAGGTAGGCCGCGGCAAAACCGGCGGGAATGATGTGCCGGGCGAAGATGATTGTGGCGGCGACCGCGCCCACCAGTATCACGGCGATCCCAGCATATTCCAGCGCGAGGATCGCCAGTCGCACGAACGCAGCGATGCTCGCCCCTGAGCTTTCAATGATGGTCATAAAAGCCCTTGCCGCGGATGTTATTCCAGCTGTCCGTCATGTGGCAGGCGAAACACTGGTCGACCCGGGCCTTCTTCTTGGCCTGCGCCTGAGAGACCATTTTGAAGTGCTCCATCAGGTGACTTGGCGGGGGCTTGTGGCATTGGGCGCACTCGCGGTTGGTCGGGACGGGGTGCCTGAACTCCGCGACGGACCAGCTGTCGAGCTTGTGGCAGCTTGCACAGGTCTGGCCGAACATGCCCTGATGCGGGTCCCGATTAGCGTGGCAGCTCGCGCAGTTCAGTGCCTTGAGTGGATCGGACGTGACCGGATGCTGGAAGACTTCCTCCGGCCTTGACGCCCATAGCCGATGCTTGAGCAGAAGGTCGTGATCCATCTTGACGATGCTCTTGCCGCCGTCATGTTCGACATGGCAGCTCGTGCACTCCTTTGCACTGGCGTGAAAACGGGCCGACTGCTGGTCTGCGAAGTCGGTCCCGGCATGACAGGTCAGGCAGTTCTTGGCCTCCACACCTTTGTGCGGCGTGTGGCAGGACGAACATTTTCCTTCCAGCATCTGGTGGGCCGGGGAGAGCGGTCCGGGGCTCACCATTCCTCGCCAGCCGGTGACCGCCTCCGGTCCCTTGCTGTGGACGAGCCAGGGAATGCCGACGATCGCCAGCAGGGCCGCGACCATGAAACTCCAGTAGAGTAGAGCCGATTTGCTCACAGCCAGCGCAGCCCGAAATAGAAGCCGGCCCAGACGTGGAGCACCAGCAGCACGGTAAGCAGGACGCCGGTTACGATGTGCAGATCGGTCCAGCGCTTGAGCAGGCGCTGCATTGCTTGTTCGGCACGCACCGCGCCCTCCACGTCGGCCAGCGCCAGGGCGACTTCCTCGCGGGTCACCGGTTCGCTCTTTCCCTGCCGCTCGAACAGGAAGCGGGTGAGGCCTGTTATCGGCGGCGCCTTGGCCCGATTAGGCAAGGCGCCACCGGCAAGCGCCGCTTGCAACGTCGCCAGCTCGCCTGCACGACCGCGCGCCCCTTTTGCTACCCGTGCGAGAAGAAAGCGGCCAACGTAGCCGCTCAGCACCACGACCATCATCGTCGCCACAAGGCCGATCCCAAGCGGGCTGTTGAACTTGTGAGCGCTATGCGCGGCGGCAAGAATCGGACCCGCGACGCCGGCATAGATGTGGATCGCCAGAAGCGTTGCCATGGACACCCGCTTGGTCACCTTGTCCTTGAGCCACGGTACCCGCTTCACCACCGGATAAGCCAGCGCGACAACCATCAGGAGGGCCGCTGCAATCCCGACCAGGCTGCCAGCCAGACTTCCAGGAAAGCTTGGGGACACATGAACGACAAACCCCAGGGGGAAGAACAGCACCAGAAGGACCAGCGCCCCGACGATGGTCGCGGTCCGCTCGCGCATCAGGCTTCCACCACCAACGGACCGCCGGTCGACTTTGCCTGGCAGGCAAGAACATAGCCCTGCGCCTTGTCGGCCGGGTCAAGGCCGGTCTCGACAGCCATGCTGACTTCGCCCTGGATGAGCTTGGTGACGCACACCCCGCATTCGCCGACGCGGCAGGAGTAGGGTATCTCGACCCCGGCCCCTTCCGCCGCTTCAAGGATGGTCTCGTCCCGGTGCAGCGGCGCCGCGACCCCGGACAAGGAGAAGGTCACCGTCGTCGCGGCGACCTCGTCCGACTTCGCAGGAGCGGAAGGCGTCCTGACCGGCCCCTGTGAGGTTGCAGCAGTCACCGCTGCAGGCGCATTCTCGGCCGGGAGCGAAGCCGGCCCGAACGCCTCCGTATGGATTTGAGCCTCGGGAACGCCAAGTTCCAGCAGGATGTTGCGAACGGCCGCCATCATCGGCGGCGGACCGCACAGGTGAATGCGACGCTCAGCGATCTTGGGCACGGCGGCCGCGACAAGCTCCTTGGTGAGCTGGCCTTCCGGGCCCAGCCATACCGTTCCTGGTGACCGCTGCATCGCAGCGAGCACGTGGAGGTTGGCATGCCGTCGCTCCAGCCGCTCGATCTCCTCGCGAAACACAAATTCCTCGGTGGAGCGCGCGCCGTAGATGAAGAAGATCTCGCCGGGCCACGCCTTGTCCGTCAGATATCTTAGGACCGACATCACCGGAGTGATGCCGACACCGCCTGCGATCAGCACGATGCTGTCGGCATCGCTGCCAGTGAAGGTGAAGGCTCCGAACGGTCCCGAGACCTTGAGGAGATCGCCGACCGCCAGCTTCTCGTTCAGGTAGCGCGAAACCGAGCCGCGCTCCTCGCGCTTTACGGTGATCTCGACAAACGCCCGCTGGGTTGGCGAAGAAGCGATCGTGTATGACCGGCGCAGCGAGCGCCCCGGCTCAGGCTCGACTTCGACCTGAAGAAACTGTCCGGGCAGATAGTCGAACGGCAGCTCCGTTCCGTCCACCGGCACCAGCCGGTAGGTTTCGACCGTCGGTGTTTCACTCGCAATGTGCGCGACGCGCAACATGCCCGACCAGCGGCGGGCGCGCCCGCTCTGAGCGGCAGGAGGGAGGGACTGGACCGCCGGTTGGTCAGCCGAGGCAGGCAAGGCAGCCGCTGGTCCGGCCGCCAGCGGCAATGCAGTGGTCTCTTTGGGTCCGAGCCCTGCAGCCGGTGCAAGCAAGGCACGCGCCCGTGCGATCCGCCTCATCTGCAACGCGACGAGGCCGAGCGCGAGCAGACCAAGCATCGTCATCAACGCAAGATGCAGGCCGCTCAACCCGAATATGCCTCGCGCTTCCGCGTGCTCCACTCCCGGCAGACCCATGCTGCTGCGGAACCAATTGAGACCGGTCGGCTGGCTATGGCTGCCGGTCCGCAAGGCCGAGGCGACCACCGCTGCGGACTGGTATTCCGAGGTCGCCGTGCGCAGGCGGTCGACGGTCTCGCTTCGCGCTTCCGGCGACATCGGGCCGGCCAGCGCGTTGCTTGCCTGCCGGACAGCAGCGCCGGCCAGCATCATGCGATGCTCCGCCTCGCGCTGCAGGGCAGTGCGCCCGGCGGCATCGTCCGGACCAAGCGCAATCAGCCGAGGAAACAAGGGCGGCTGATAGCCGGAATGCTCGGAGCCGCCGTGCATGTCGGCCATCATCCCCGCCATGCCAGCCGTTCCGTTCGACATCGGATCAGCCGGCGGCGGGGTTGACGCTGGCTGCGCTGCCGGCTGCTCGGCGCCCGGATGGTGCTGCAGGTGGTCGGCGCTGTTCTGCGCTTGCACTGGCGCAGACATCAGCACAGCAGCAGCAATAAGCGGAGACGGCGAACTCCACCGCCCCCACCTCAGCTTGCGCCCCACGTCTGGCATTACATGTGCTGCATGGACTGCATCGGCTTGGGCGGATCCTTGGGCTTGTCCGTTTGCTTCGGACCCATGCTGTTCATGGACCCCATGGAATCCTTCTTCATGGAATCCATTTTCTCCATGTCGTGCATGTCACCCATCTTATCCATCTTATCCATGCCCATGCCACCCATCGGCTTCATCCCAGGCTGCATCTGGCCAGCTGCGCCGCAGTTCGCTTGTCCCTGAGCACAGCCCGCCATGGGCATTTGGCCGTTCATGCCCATGTCCGGCTGCCGGCCGTGACCTTGCTCTTCCATCCGGCGCTGGTGCTCCGAATGATATTCATGATCGGACATCTTGCGGTGCATCTGCTGTGCCGAGACGTTGGCCGCTTCCTGAGCATTCACTTCTGGCGCCGGGGCGTCGAGATTGCCGTCGACAGGCGTGCTGTCGGCGCGCACCGGACCTGAGCAACCCGACAGGGCAAGGGCCGAAGCGCCCGCCAAGCCGAGCAGACCCAGTTTCTTCGTCAAACTGTTCGTCATATCCCTACTCCCTTCACTCGCGAGGCAGAGAATAAGCGCGCCTGGGAACCTTGCCGATAAGCAGAGTCCCGTAGCTACATGTCGCCATCAGGCTCCATGCTGTTCATCGGCTGGTTCTGCTGCATGCCGGAACCAGGGCCCATGGCGCCGCCCCGGTCACCCTGCATGCCCGGACCCATCCGGTTTGCGGCCATCATCTCGTTGTGGCGGTCGTCCATCTCCATCTCATTGTGCATCCGGTCAGCCGCACCTCGCGCCTCGTCTTCGGGGATCGTGGCCGCGTCCACCCCGGCGCCATTGACGTCGACAACATCGCTGACGGGAATTGCGTCGTTCGCAGCCGGCGCTGGCGATCGTTCGCATGCCGCCAGAGCAGCCGCAGCCAAGGCTAAAGTCGGAACAAGGAAAATCTTGCGCATCTCGGTCCTCCTTCAAACACCCTCAATCAATCATCGTCATCGACGACAGCGAGGAGAGGCGTTTCACTCGACCGTGATACGCTGCCCCTGTTCTGGGATTACGCATGGCCAGCCAAGTTCCCTTTCCACGCGGCTTTGGAGCGCTGCGGCGGCATCAGGTTCGCCATGGACAATGATTGTGCGGCTCGGCGGCTGTCGTAACCCACCCATCCAGCGGAGCAGTTCGTTCGCATCGGCGTGGGCAGACAACGCCGGCAGGTCCGCCACTTCCGCCCGGATCCTGATCGACTCTCCGTGGATCCTGACCTCGCGCTCACCCTCCACCAGTGCGCGGCCTCTCGTGCCGACCGCCTGGAAACCCGAGAAGAGCACGGTGTTTGCCGGGTCCCCGCCGAAGGCCTTGATGTGATGCAGCACCCGGCCACCCGTGGCCATTCCGCTGGCGGAAATGATCACCTTGGGCATGCCGTTGCGCGAAAGCTTCTTCGACGACTCCGCATCGCGAACATAGGTTGCGATGTTGCAGGTCGCGGCGCAGGCGTCGCCGGTCAGCTTGTGATCGTCTTGGTGCCGGCAAAGGAGGTCGGTGGCGTTGATCGCCATCGGGCTGTCTACAAAGATCGGCACGAGGCCAAGCCGCCCAGCCTCCCGCAACGACCAGAGATGATAAAGCAGCGACTGGGCGCGACCGACCGCAAAAGCGGGTATCACCACCGTCCCGCCGCGCTGGACAGTGCGCTCGACGACCGCACCCAGCGCGGCGGCGGCATCAACCACGTCGTGGGTGCGGTTGCCGTAGGTTGACTCCACAACCAGACAATCCGCTGCCGGAACGGGCTCTGGATCCGGCAGCACCGGATCGTTGAAACGGCCCACATCGCCCGAGAACACGATGACCCGCTCGCCGACCCGTATCTCGGCCGTCGCCGCGCCCAGGATATGGCCCGCACGGCGGAACAGCAGCTCGGCGCCCCGCGCGATGGCCTTGGGCCGGTGGAAGTCGACCGGTTGGAAAAGCTCAAACGTCTGTTGCGCGTCATGCTTTCCGTAGAGCGGAAGAGCCGGCTTGTGGCGGCTGTAGCCGTAGCGGTTCGCCAGTTCCGCATCCTTCTCCTGCAGAAAGGCGCTGTCCAACAGGATGAGCTTGGCAACGTCGATCGTCGATGGTGTGGCGTAGATGGGCCCCCGAAAGCCGTTCTTGACCAACCGCGGCAGATACCCCGTGTGATCAAGATGGGCGTGGGTCAGCACCACGCCATCGACGGTCCTCGGATCGATCGGCAGAGCCTGCCAGTTGAGTTCTCGCAAGGCCTTGGTGCCCTGGAACAGACCGCAGTCGATCAGCAGACGACCAGAACCGAAATCCAGCAGGTGCTTGGATCCCGTCACCGTTCCCGCGCCGCCCAGGCTCGTGATTGTTATCGTCACCCTGTTTCCTCCCCCACTCCGCAATACGAGCGGGAGAGCGCTTCCCCTCAGCCCTCACACGCGAGGCCGGGCGCACTTATTCGAATAGCGGACCTTGCCTGCCGTCACGATGGGCTGACCGACAGGGGCCCTAGGCGCTCGGAATGTCTTGCGATCCTCCGCGGCTACCTCAGCACAGCCTCGGCTTCTGCCCTGACTTGCGGCGTCACCTCGGCCGATCGCGCAGGGAGGACACTGCTGCCTTGCACGCCGTTTTTCTCGATCGATGCAATCAGGAGCTTCATCTCCTCGATCTCGCGAACCTGCGAAGCGATGATCTGGTCCGCCAGTTCGCGCACCCGCGGATCCTTGATCTGCGACTTGCGAGCGTTGTTGATCGCGATGGAGTGATGCGGAATCATGGACTTCATGAAGGCTACGTCGCCGTTCAGGCGTTGGCTGCGGTTGAGGAGCAGCAAGCCAGTTCCCGCCACCAAGGCAAGAACAAGAACCGCTGTCTTGATCCCGGTGCCACGATACATCGACCACATGAACCCGAGCATGATCACCGTCATGACGCAGCCCATGATGAGCGAGGAAAGAAGCCGGTTGTTGCTGAACATCGCGTGATCGAGCGAATACACCAGCTGATACATGAGAAAGAACATCACAACGACCGAGGCACCGATCATCGCCGCGAACTTGCCCCAGCTCATGACGCTCGACTCACCCTGCTGATGCTTCATCATGTCCTTCTCCTGCTTCTCCGCGCTCCTGCGGATCTCCGACGTGCAAGACGCGATGAAAGTTTCGACGCCCTACAGCGTATCAAACGCGAAAGGGCGCCGTTTCCCTCAGTTCTTTCTGGTCAGGTGCCCCGCTCTCCTCAGCACCAGCTGTCGGCGAATCCGTGCACCTGACGACAAGGGCAGGAAGATCGCACTGCGTAACGCCTGTGGGCGGTCATATGATCGCCTCGAAGGTGCTGACGACGACTTCCTGTCGTGATGCCGGCAGCGACCTCTTGGGGGAAACGCAGGAGATTAGGTGGCCTTCTGCAGTCTTAGTCATTGACCGGAGCGAAAATCTTCAATGCTCACTCAACTTGCCATTGCAAGCCTGATGGTCGTTATCGTGGTCTTGATGCACCTGACCGGACTGGCCCTTCTGACAAGAATGCTGCGGTCTCACCACGGGCTCCTGCTGAAGATGCATGTTAACCCGCTCGCCCTCCTGATTTGCGCTTCGCTTGGCATCTTTGCCATCCACACCTCTGAGATTTGGCTCTACTCGGGCCTGTATCTGGCCTTGGGAGCGGCGACGGATTTCGAACAGTCCCTCTACTTCTCGACCGTGACCTACACCACCATCGGCTACGGCGATGTGCTCCTTCCCAAGCCGTGGAGGATCCTGGGCGCGATCGAAGGCGCGACAGGGGTGATCATGCTGGGCTGGTCGACGGCCTTCCTGATTTCGCTGCTCGTGCAGCTGCGGCTGCTCTC
>ERZ1066118.1364-NODE-1364-length-15787-cov-11.338101_pt1 | contig 15787 bp, 10 predicted proteins | sample MGYA00382765_ERZ1066118 | MGnify/ENA primary metagenome ERZ1066118 (study PRJEB33369, sample SAMEA5778348) | biofilm metagenome | biome: Industrial cooling water; feature: Water cooling tower basin; material: Biofilm | place: United Arab Emirates | collected...
ACCGATCGCTGGTTCCTGTATCCGGCGCTTCTGCCTGTTTGTAATGAGGCTTCTCGTCGTTACTGTTATTAGTCTTGCTAGCAGCTTGCTCTTTCTTGGCTTCAATCACCAACTCTTGCACGTATTCCTGAGCTTGGTGGCTAAACTCCTGCACTCGATCCATACTTTCTAAGCCCCAAACGATAAAAGCTTTCGCCAACGCTCTAGTTGATTCTGCGAGAGATTTATTGAGGTCGTCAGAACTCATATCAGTTAATCTCGAACTAGATTTTAATTCTGTTGTTATCTGTTTTTAAAAGTGATCGCTATCTTTGTCAGTATTTTCAATATCAAAAATACACGCTAGCTCCCGATATTCGCTTTGGCTGCCATACTTAATACTACACCATTCTTATCAAGAATCGTGCAGTTTCGATCGCAAGCTCTTGCCTATAACGGTCTCGAGTTACATTTATTAAACAGCTAATTTGCCATCTTAGCAACTCCGATGCTTAAGTTTGAGTTTATTCTGTGCCGCTCGCTTCTCAACCGTCCACAACACGGCTACAGTAATCGCGATCGCCATAATACCTAAGCCGATACAAATAGCTACAGTTTCCATATCTCACACTTCCATGCTTCAAATTTTGTTTGTTAATCGAGCAAATAGATTTTGATTATATACATAATTTAATATTTCCGACAGAACGGATACTTAAGTACTAGCTTTAGCCAAGCTTCACGGATGAAAAGCTATATTAGATAAGGTTTTCTATCCATTTCAACTACTATCTTGTTTAATTGTTGACTGTGAATTATTAGAAATAGTACAGATTTAAACAAGAGCGATCGCTACTGATTAAAGCAGTTGAATATACCTATAATATAACCAGCATTTCGTACCACAAGCATTGGTCTACCGAATGAGGTAAGATGAAGCTTGTAATAGTCAAGTCTATCCGCAGATCGAGCCAGAGCCTGCAGAAGGCTCCAACACTCACATTTTCGGTTCGAGTGCGGCAAGCGAAAGCATTTGTTCGATTAACTATCTAGGTGTAGGAAAGTAATCGGGTATCCCTTGCCACACTGTCTTCGTTTGAGAGAGGCGATTTCTTGAGCTGCGGTTTCTTCAGGGCTGCAAGTGCTAAAGTCGCACAACTGTTTAAGTGCAGCGATCGCTCTCAGGCATTGTTTTGGCGTGTGAATGCCCGCGCTCTTGAGCTTTTTCACCCACTGGGCGTACCGCTCGGTTGAAGAGAATACGCCTTTTTTAACTCGTCGAAATCACGTTGAGCAAGATAAATCTGGCTTCACCTGCATGGATTACTGAATCGCCAAAAGCTGGGAAGAGCCTAACCATGGCAGAATTTGGACAATTGAGCGAGATCGATCGAGCTGAATTATCTGTCGCCTTAAGAGCAATCGCAATTGGAGCAAGTTGTTGAGATAATTTTTGCGATCGCTTTCACCAACTCATCAGGATCTACAGGCTTAGGCAAATGTAACTGAAATCCTGCGGCGATCGCTTTTTGTTGGTCGTATTCTCCAGCATAGGCAGTTAAGGCAATGGCAGGAATTAGCGGTGATTGAGACGGCGTCGTACTTCTAATTTGTTGTAGCAGCATATATCCGTCAATCTGCGGCATCCCGATATCGCTCACGATCGCATCTGGCGTGTTTTGAGACAATGCCCTTAGTGCATCTTCTGCCGAACTCACAACCGTCGCTTTAGCCCCATGCTGTTCTAACACGCAAGTTACAAACTCTCGCATATCTGGGTCATCGTCTACTGCTAGTACGCTCACGCCTTGTAGTGGTAAGCAGCGAGTGTTGAATGGTGAGTGGTGCATTTCCCGACTCCCACTCTCCCGCTCCCGACTCCCTTCCAATAGTGGCAATTTAACGGTAAACGTAGCTCCCTGTCCTTCGCCCAAACTATCTACCCCAACCGTACCACCGTGTAACTCTACCAAGTGACGGACAATCGCCAGTCCCAATCCCAATCCACCAAACGTCCGAGTCGTACTGCTATCGGCTTGGCGAAAGTAATCGAATACGTAAGGGAGAAAGTCGGGACTAATGCCTTGCCCCGTATCGGAAACTTGGATTTGGACATATTTTGGGGAGTTGGGACTGGGAGAGTGGGAGTCGGGATGTTTTTCTCCTCTGCTCTCCTGCTCCTCTGCTCTCTTATCTCCTTGTCTCTCTTCAAGAAGTTGGAGCGAAATCTCCACTCGTCCACCGGTAGGGGTGAATTTAACCGCATTAGAGAGCAGATTCCATACCACCTGCTGCAATCGTCCTGAGTCCCCTAAAACAAGTGGTGCGTGGTGCGTGGTGCAGCGGGCGGTTGCGGAGGTGTCCTCCGCATCAAAGCCGCGTCGTGGTGCGTGGAAAGACAACGCCTCCCGTGCTTCCTCTGCTCCTCTGCTCCTAGCCTCCTCTGCTTCTCTGCTCCTGAAGCTCTCTTCCCGACTCCCACTCTCCCACTCCCGACTCCCGACAAACTCCAGATGAATCTGCTTCGCTTCAGCACTCAGTTGCACCGTTTCCATTGCGGCTTGGATCGTGCTGACGAGATTCACTGGAACAAATTTTAATGCTAGTTTGCCTCGAAGAATGCGGGAAACATCAAGCAGATCGTCTACTAGTTGGGCTTGGAGTTTGGCATTGCGCTCGATGGTTTCTAAGGCACGGTTTCTTGCTTCTTCATTATATTGACGCGATCGCAAGAGTTTTGTCCAACCGAGAATTGGATTGAGCGGCGATCTCAATTCGTGGGATAGTACGGCTAGAAATTCATCTTTGATCCGATTTGCCGATTCTGCTGCCTCTCTTGCTACTTTTTCAGCAGCGTACAACCGCGATCGCTCCAAAGCTTGGGCACATTGCCGTGCCAAGGTGATCGTAAAGGCACGCTCTGCCACATCGAAATCACGGGGTTGGTTGAAACTCAGTCCTAAAGAACCGATCGTCCGCCCTTCAATTGTCAATGGCAAGCAGGCAATTGCCTGAGAACCAGAAGCAATATATGTATCTGCAAAACTAGGATAAAGCTGTCGATATTCAGCAGGCGATCGCGCTACAACCATTTCTCCCGTGCGAATCGTATCGGTAAAGGGAAGCGATGCGCTCAGGGGTACGCGCCGATAGGGAGCAACTTCTTCTTCTTGGTAGCCAATCGAGCAGACAATCTCTACCGTCTTACCATCTTCATGCAGCAAGCTAATCCAACCTCTTGTGGCATTCAAGGCAGCTAGTCCTTGATGCAGTAAAATTTCTCTGACTTGCTCTGTAGTCAAAGCTTGAGCTAAAGCCGCAGTTAAATTCTGCAATTGGTAAACTCGTTGAATATTTAACTCTGCCAGTTGACGTGCGGCTTGCTCTTGTTGCAACAGGCGATCGCGCTCTAGTTGGGCGCGTTTGCGTTCCGTAATATCGCTGACTAAAGATACAAATCCCTCTACCTGTCCTCGACTGTCGAACTGAGGAATATAAAATGCCTCGATGTAGCGCACTCCACCATCTTGATAGGGGACTTGACTCTCGTATCTGACTGCTTGCCCTGCCAGTGCTTGCTCTACATAAGAGCGAATCGTATCGTAAGCAGCTTCACCTAAAACTTGCCGCACATGCCTGCCACAAATTTCTATAGCGGGATGTCCGAACCATTGTTCGTAGGTACGGTTCACAAAGCGATAGCGCTGTTCGAGATCGACATAGGCAATTAGCGCGGGTACGGTGTTGGTAATTAAGCTGAGTTCTGCTTCCCGTTGGCCTAGCGATGCCTGTGTTTGCTTGAGCTGAGTGATATCAACTGCGGTTACACCCACGCCCAATGTCTGTCCGTCTGCAAGGCGAACGGGGTAGAAGTTGACTAGAGAATGGCGATAAACTCCTGGAGGGTTTGTTTCGCCACTCAGTTCTAGATTGAGCAACGGCTCTCCCGCTTGCATCACTTGCCGCAAAATTGGTTCTAGTCTATCGCCCCACTCTGGTAACACTTCCCGCAGGCTGCGATTGAAGTGGTCGTTGAGGGGAACCCCATTCATGGTTGCCAGGGCTTGATTGATGTGGATATAGCGGAGATTGGTGTCTAAAAAAGCTAAACCGACAGGAGAACTAGCCAGCCAAGTATCGATCAATGCCAGAGATGCTTCTTGTCGTTGCATTGCTTGCTTTAATTGGCGATGCAAACGAGAGTTTTCCATTGCCAACCCGACGCGGCGTCCTAGTTCTTCGGCTAAGGTTAAATCTTCGTTACAGTAATGACGCTGAGAAGTTGTCAGCATCAGCGACAGTACGCCAAACACTTCTTCATGCGCAACTAGTGGCACGCAAATGGCAGATTTGACTCCTAATTGCCGAAATAGTTGCAGATGCTCGGCATCTCGCGCCATAGCTACATAATTTATCTCTGTAACTTCAGAAATGAATTCCGATCGCCCTGTGTGAAAAACTCTAGCAATTGGGTGCGATTGGCTATCTAAATCTAAGGGATAGGCAGCTGTAAGTTGACGCACCAAGTCTGCCCGAACGGGATCTTTAGCTTGGACGGCAACTAGAGGATTAATCGCCAGGTCTGGGGGTAGAATATCGACGGTGCAGAGATCGGCAAATTCGGGAATAGTTAGTTCTACAACCGATCGCAATGTTGTTTCATAGTCCAGGGAAGACGCAAGTACGGTATTGGCACGATCTAAAAAAGCCAATCTTTGTTGCATTGTCTCTGCTTGAGCTTTGGCTTTCTGTTCCTGCTGTCGGTCGATCTCGGCTCGTTGCTTGGCTATACGTAATTCCTCGCACAGATAGCTAACCATTACCCCCTGCAAAGCAAACAATCCCAGCCGCAACAAGTCATCTGGGTCAATCGTGAGCGTACGAGTCGGGTAGTGAAAGAAGTAATTACTGAAAAAAACTGATAAGACAGTAGCTACTAGCCCAGGCTTTAAGCCTCCATACCAAGCGGCGATCGCTATTGCCCCAAAAAACAACAAAAACGGGGTTCTGGTCATCCCCAACCAAGGTTCTAGCCCCAGCATGAGCGTCAAGGCTAGCACTACAGCAACGATGGCAATCCCATAGGAAGCAATCTGGAAGCGGGTAACTTTTGGCATGGAATGTTTGGAGGTATCTCTTGCATACCTTAGTTAGCAGCTATCTTCTACCATATGACGGATAAATGGCTTTCTCTACTCTTCCTGAGATAGATTTTGGGCTGCAATCGACACTACAAATGCGCTCTCCAATCGCCGAGGCTGGATGCAAAAGCTAAGTAAAGAAATATCTTTACAAACTCCTTCAAGAAATATATCATTGTTTCTAAAGTAAAAACTTTATTAAGTCGAGCATGAATACTCAACGAGTTGCCATAATTACGGCTGCTAGTCGTGGAATTGGGGCGGGTTGTGCCAGAGAGTTAGCAGCGCGGGGTTACAAGGTTGCTTTAATAGCGCGAAACAAGAGTATATTCGATTTAGCAGAGGCGTTAGGCGGAATTGCTATACAAGGATCGATCGCCAATGCCGAAGATTTGCAGCAATTAGTAGAAACAGCATTGAATCGATTTGGGCGTATTGATGCTGTTGTGAATAATTTTGGCGATCCACCGCGACCCGATTTACTATCAATTAGCGATGACATGTGGCGGGAGAATTTTGAAATGCTGTTTCTCAGCGTCGTCCGCATGGCAAGACTAATAACAGAACCAATGCGACAACAAGGAGGTGGGGCGATCGTGAATATATCAGCTTGTGACTCGCGCGAACCAGAATTAGGAACGCCCTTTAGCGGTACGTTGCGGGCTGCAATGGAAGGATTTACAAAACTGTATGCCAAGCGCTACAGAGCAGATAAAATTCGGATGAATTCCGTTGCTCCTTTTTTTGTGGCAGATAGCATGGAAGAACTCGTTGGATGGAACGTACCAACAGATTTAATGCACGGTCGTCCTGCGACTTATATCGAGTTAGCGAAAACGGTAGCTTTTTTAATTTCTGATGATGCTAAGTTTATCAGCGGCACGACACTCAAAGTGGATGAAGCTTACTCAGCGGCAATTTAGACTATCCCCTTCTATTGGGTTTTTTAGTAAACCAATCTGTCTTAGCTAGCGCCAGTTGATCGTCAGAAAGAGTCGCTCCAGTTAGATTAGCACCGCACAAATTTGCGCCTCTGAGGTTAGCATTGCTCAGATAAGCACCGCTTAAATCTGCACCACGTAAATCGGCTCCCGACAAGTCTGCATAACTCATGTATGCTTTGGTCAATACGGCATTTCTCAGATTGGCTTGACTGAGACAAGCTTGCCCAAAATCACCGTTGCACAAAACTGCTTCTTGCAAATTTGCGCGATCGAGCTTGGAAGCATAACATTTGATGCCCGCAAGATTTTTTCTCCGCAAATCGATCGCACTCAAGTCTTGAGAGGTAAAATCTCTTCTGCCATTGATGTATGCATTCAGTAAACTGCCAGAATCTAAGCGCTCGACGTCTCTAGTTTTTAATTTGGTTGGGCTATGAGTTTTTACAGTTGCTACGGCATTTGCTCTAGCTGCAACTGGTTGTTGGGAGGATGTCCGGACATTTACACCAGTCGTTGCACCCAACTCGCGCCGCGCCCGAATGTTTTGAGCTAATGCTGCTACGTACTGCTGGTGGGAATTCAAGCCAGAATAGACTGGTTGCGAAGGTTGAGATGGTTGAGAAGAAGGGGTACTCGTAGGGCGCGGGCGAACTTGCGTAGCCATCCCAGAGGCGATGCTGTCGAAGTAAGGTTCCATCTCCAAAGCTTTCAGGACTTCATCAGCCGATTGATAGCGGTGGCGCACAGATGCCTCGACCATTTTCCGCAGCACAGTAGTTAGATGCTGGCTAATTTTGACTTCTTGCTCCCAGAGCATCTCACCAGTAGAAGGGTGATAGTCAAAATCTTTAGGAGCTTTTCCAGTTAAGAGGAAAATACAAGTGATGCCCACAGCATAAATATCGCTGGCGTAAACTGGGCGCATCGCAATTTGTTCTGGTGGTGCAAAGCCATTCGTTCCCACAGAAAAAGCAGTCAGGGTGCTATGTTCGATTTGGCTGCTATAGGTTTTGTTAACTTGGTTTTTGACCGCACCAAAATCAATTAATACGAGTCTGCCGTCTTCACTGCGGCGGATCAAGTTATTGGGTTTGATATCTCGATGGATGACTTGTTGCGAGTGAATGTATTTTAAAATGCCTAAAATTTCACTTAAAAATTGCTTGATTCCAGCTTCACCCATCGGACCTTTCCGTTTAATTTCTTGCTGGAGGGTTAAACCGTTAACGAATTCTTGAACTAGATAGAATTCTCGATTGTTTTCAAAATAGTCTAGTAATCTTGGAACTTGCGGATGATTGCCAATTTTGCCCAGGGTCTGTGCTTCTCTAGCAAACAACTCCCGCGCCATTGACAAAACATCAGGTGTATTGATTGAGGGGCGTAGTTGTTTAATGACGCACCAGGGTTGTCCGGGTAAACCATCATCTTGCGCCAAAAAGGTTGCACCAAAGCCACCGTGGGCTAGTGCCTGCGTCACGCGATAGCGATCGCGCAGTTTGTGGAGGGGCGACCCACAAGACTGACACTGTGCGACAGAATTTGGGTTTTCTGGAGACTGGCAAGTGGGATTTAAGCAATAGCTCATAACAGACTCGATGTTGCACAATGGACGCAAACAATGGACGCAAACAATGGACGGCAATAGAGTTGTTACACTCTGAATTAATTATTCAAATAAAAGTTAACTTTTACTAGGTTAGTCTTGCGGAGAATCGTTGAAGAGTTGCTAAAGTTATCGCCAGCAATATCGTGCCTTTGTGAGTTTTGTTTAAACACCAATTAGCAAACTTTTAGGGTAGGGAGTAAAAGCACGTAGGTTTTCCATCAAGAATTTTGTAAGATATATGAGCTGAGACTGAAACAAGCAAACACACTCCATGCGTATCTCTCTGAACTGGCTGCGGGAACTAGTCGATATAACGCTGACTCCAGAGGAGTTGGCTCATACGCTTACAATGGCTGGCTTCGAGGTGGAAGAGATCGAAGACCGTCGTACTTGGGCTGATGGTGTGGTCATCGGTAAAGTGCTGGAGTGTCAGCGCCACCCTAACGCCGATAAATTGAGCGTTACAAAAGTCGATGTTGGTAAGGGCGAACCTTTAAATATTGTGTGTGGCGCACCGAATGTACGTGCAGATATCTATGTAGCAGTTGCTACCGTCGGTACTTATTTGCCCAAAATCGACGTAAAAATTCGCGCTGCCAATCTGCGGGGAGTGCGTTCTGAAGGCATGATTTGCTCTCTTGCAGAATTGGGACTATCCAAGGAATCAGCCGGAATTCATATATTTGGAGAGGCGAGAGGCGATCGAGCAGAGGCAAGAGGTGATTTTAATTTAGGTGATGATGTTAGACCTCTGTTAGGATTAGACGATACAATTTTAGACTTGACAGCAACGGCAAATCGTGCTGATGCATTGAGCATGGTAGGAATTGCGCGGGAAGTGGCGGCTTTAACTGGAGCAGCGCTGAGATTACCCCAACCAGATGCTTTGTCGATTCCAACAGCGGCTGAATTAGCGATCGCTGTTTCCCAACCGCAAGCTTGTCCGGCTTATATCGGTACTGTTATTGAAGGAATAAAAATTGCACCTTCTCCAGAATGGTTGCAGCAGCGCTTGCAAACAGCAGGAATGCGACCGATTAATAATGTGGTGGATGCGACCAACTACATTATGTTGGAGTGGGGACAGCCGCTACACGCCTTCGATCGCGATCGCTTATTAGCAGTTGCCACTACTCCCGACTCCCGACTCTCGACTCCCGACTCCCGACTCACAATAGGCGTTCGCTTTGCTGAATCTGGAGAAAGCTTAAAAACTCTAGACGGACAAAACCGCAACCTAACTAGCCAAACTCTGCTCATTACCGCTAACGAGCAACCAGTGGCTTTAGCTGGAGTAATGGGAGGAGAAGCAACAGAAGTCAGCGATGCAACGCAAAACTTATTATTAGAAGCAGCCTTATTTGATTCTGTAGCGATCCGTCGTTCGGCGCGAAGCCTGGGTTTGCGTACAGAAGCTTCGGCAAGATACGAACGCGGTGTTAATTATGCCGAATTAGAATTAGCCTGTCGTCGCGCCGTTAGTTTAATCCAGCAAGTGGCTGGGGGTACAGTGGGAAACCAACAAATTGCCGATCGCAGACCAGATATGGGTACGCTATCGCGATCGATCCAACTGCGCCTCGATCGCGTCAATCAAATTTTAGGCTCGGTCGATCTCGGCGATACGGATGGAGAATTGCAGCCGGACGAAATGCAACAAATTTTGACGGCGTTGGGCTGTCAAGTCATGCCAGATGCAGAAAAAGAGCGCATCTGGATCGTTACCGTACCACCCTATCGCTATCGCGATCTAGAGCGGGAGATCGACTTGATTGAAGAAATCGCCCGCGTTTACGGCTACGATAAATTCTGCACCACGCTACCAGAAGCAACAGAATTTGGTTTTCTTTCGGTCGAACAACAGTTGAGTCGGCAAATCCGAGAAGCTATGCGATCGGCAGGATTAACGGAATTAATGCATTATTCGTTGGTCAAGCCAGGGGAAGATCGGCAAGTGGTGCTGGCTAACCCTTTATTTGCAGAATATGCAGCTTTGCGTACAGATTTAATTGCTGGTTTAATCGACGCTTTCCAATACAATTTGGAGCAGGGAAACGGAGCGCTTAATGGTTTTGAAATTGGGCGAATCTTTACTCAAGATGAAACTGGAATCGATGAAATTGAAGCGATCGCCGGGATCTTAGGTGGCGATCCGACACAAGGTAAATGGGTAAGCGCCGGACGCGATCGCCCCATGAGTTGGTATGAAGCAAAGGGAATACTAGAAAGCGTGTTTCAGCGTTTGGGGTTGTCGATCGAATATCAACCCAGCCGTCAAGATGCGCGCTTGCACCCAGGACGAACGGCTTCTTTGTGGTTGCAAGGAAATCGCTTAGGTGTATTCGGACAGTTGCATCCCCAGCTACGGCAAGAAAGAGGTTTACCGGATGAGGTTTATGTTTTCCAACTCGATTTAGATTTGCTATTCGATGCTTTAGATGCAGAGGAAATGCTCGTTCCCCGCTTTAAACCTTATTCTACATACCCAGCCGCCGACAGAGATATTGCTTTTTTTGCCCCCGTAGATGTCTCGGTAGCAGAATTAGAACGGGCGATCGCTTATGCAGGTGGTCAGTTATTGGAATCAGTAGAATTGTTTGATGAATACAAAGGTCAAGGCGTTCCCGCAGGACAAAGAAGTTTGGCTTTTCGCTTGGTTTATCGAGCCAGCGATCGCACTTTGACCGATGCGGAAGTAGAACCCGTACATCAGAAGGTAAGAGAATCTCTGGTAGAAAAGTTTAGTTTGAATTTGAGAAGCTAATAGTACGGGCGAGTTTATCTAAGTTATCTGTAAACCAACAAACAATTCCGGTAAACCCGCCCGCGTAAAATTATAGTTATGTGGACGATTTGTTATGCCTAAATATATTGTGTGGGGAAGTTACTGCGAAGACGTGTTGGAAAAACGCGCTCCTTATCGACAAGCACATCTCGACGGACTGTCAAAACAGAAAGAATCTGGAATTTTAATTACAATTGGTCCTACCAAAGATGTGACCAAAGTATTTGGTATTTATGAAGCAGAAGATGAGGCGATGGTACGCAATTTAATTGAGTCCGATCCGTATTGGGTCAATGGAATTTGGACGGAGTATGAAGTTAAAGAGTGGATACAGGCTTTTTGAAAATTAAAATTGAAAATTCTGCCTTGGCGTTTATCCATCTAAAAACATTTTAGAGGTGAAGCAATGTCAGCGATCGCAGCTCAATCGAATTCAATTATCAAGCGAGTACTTTTCACCTGCATATCTTTACTTTTAGTTTTTGCTGTCCTTTTAGGAATAAAAATAACTTTGACAGGAGAACCGCAGTTACTTGCTAGAACTCGTCCTGATAATTTAGGCGTTCGTGCGGGTGAACTTGCACCTTGTCCCAATACTCCTAATTGTGTTAGCAGTCAGAGTCAAGATCCCGTACATAAAATCGAGCCTTTTATTTATAATTCCTCTGCTCAAAAGGCTATGGCTGACTTAAAAACTGTGCTTCAATCATTTAGAAGAACAAAAGCGATCGCTCAAACAGAAAATTATCTCTATACTGAATTTACCATTCCCGTTGTTGGGTTTGTGGACGATGTAGAATTCTTTTTGGATGAGAATGCTAGAGTTATCCACATTCGTTCTGCTTCTCGACTAGGAGAGTCAGATTTGGGGGTAAATCGTAGCAGAATCGAAAAATTGAGAGCTAAATTCGCTCGAATTAATAACCATAAAGCTGTGTAGAAAATTAAGTTTTAGCCATCTCTAGAGCTTGAATTGCAGCTTGAACGAGATTGTAATAGTAGGGGTGAAAGAGATCCACTTGGGTAGCATCTTTACGGCTACTACCTAACAAACCTGTAAGGTTACCTGACTCAATTGCTAAAACTCTTCCTTCAGTATTTTTGATTCTCAATTCTAAAGAATTATCTGTAGGGAATACACCGCAAGTATAGCGCCGTTGCTTGTATTCAAATGGAATTGAAGTGGTAGTTTGGATGAGAGGAAATAATATTTGCGGTCGATCGGGTAAGCGTACGCCAATTAGTTCTAACTCAATATTAGTATTGCCGTTCCAAGTATTTTCTCGCAAGCGATAGGCAATATCTATGCGTGGTGGTAAGGGAAAATATTCGCGCCAACGCCAGGCGATCGCTTTCATTTGGACGGTAGTGTTACTATTTTGAACTACAGTCAATTTGATATGACCTTTACCTATAATTTGCTGGTCGATAACTTTGACATTTGCCGTCCAAAAAACGGGTTCTGGGTTTTCAATTCCACAGGGATGTAAGATATCCAACTGTTGATAAAGCTGTAAATTGAGCAGATCTAAATTGGCTTGCGTGTCAATTTGAAGTAGTGGCTTTAAGTGTTCTGGTTGCAAGCAAGAGTTAGCAAATTGAATCAAACGCGATCGCAATGCTTCTAAGTTTTCGGCTGGAAGGGAAAAGCCACCTGCTGCTTTATGTCCGCCAAACTTACCTAATAAATCTCGGCAGAATTCTAAGGCATCAAAAACGTTAAATTCAGGAATACTACGTGCCGAACCGCGAATGTGATGTTCGTCTTCATACGTGCCAATAAATACGGGTACGCCGTAGCGTTCTACCAGGCGAGAAGCGACAATTCCGATAACACCGTGATGCCAATTTGGTTGCACCACAAGTAAGACGCGATCCTCTTGTAGAGACATGGCGTGCGATGATTCGACATAGGCGATCGCTTCCCGTTCGATTTCTTCACAAAGTTGCTGGCGACGGGCGTTAATTTGTTCGCATTGCATTGCCCGTTCTAAGGCAATTCCAGCATCATCAGTTGTCAGTAGATCGATAACAATTTGCGGATCGCCAATTCGCCCGATCGCGTTAATGCGGGGACCGAGGCGAAAACCGATATCATCTGGCTTGAGCGACTTATTTTTGTCGTTTACTCCACTAACTTGAATCAAGGCTTGAATTCCCGCAAGTTGAGACTGAGGTAATAACCGTAATCCGCGTTTCAGCCACCGACGATTGACACCGATTAAGGGTGCAAGATCGGCGATCGTTCCTAGTGTAAAGAGTTCTAATAAAGGCTTGACTAACCCCTTAAGTTGTCCTATTTTCTGAGCCAGACAAATAGCCAGGACGTAAGCAACGCCAACCCCAGCTAAACCCCAATAAGGTGAAGATTCGGGAATGAGTTTGGGATTGAGAATCGCGTTTGCTGGGGGTAGTGTGGGGGGAATGTCGTGATGATCCGTGACGATGACATTTAAACCGAGTTCTCTTGCCCTCGCGATTGGTTCGAGCGCGGCGATGCCATTATCTACGGTTAAAATTAGCCGCACGCCTTCACTATGGAATTCTTCCACAATCCGTTTGTTAATGCCGTAGCCTTCCTGCATTCGGCTGGGAATGGCATAATCGACTTGTGCCCCCAACCAGCGCAAACTGCGCAGTAGCAAGGCTGTACTCGTCATTCCATCAGCATCGTAGTCGCCGCAAATGGCAATTTTCTCTTGAGCAGCGATCGCCTGTTGCAATAATTCTATGGCGATCGCTAGGTCGGGAAATGCCTCTAGGGGTGAGGGCAAATCTAAAGCTTCTGGATTGATAAATATTTCTGCCTGCGCTGGTGTCTCGATCCCGCGATTGACTAAAAGCTGGTTGACTATAGGTGAGAGATGGTTTGCTGTCGTCAACTGGCTGACCAAATCCGGCTGAGCTGGATGTATCTGCCAGCGCTGATTTGGCAGGCGACGCGGACGGCGAGGTAATCCTGATGGCGGTTGGGCTAGCACGGGGACAGAAATAGAGGCTCAGCAGAATATTGTATGAGGCTAATGGGTAATTTAGCGCGATTACTGCATTCGATCTATAGTTCGATACTGAATTGCTTCGGCAACATGATGGCTTTGCAGGTTTTTCTCTGCCCCTAAATCGGCAATTGTCCGCGCCACTTTGAGAATGCGATCGCTGGCTCTAGCCGATAAACCTAATTTCCGAATTGCTCCTTCTAATAAGCTTTTAGAAGCATCATCTAACTGACACCACTTCCGCAGGTGACGACTTTGCATTGCTGCATTACAACTTACTGATAATTCTGACTCAAATCGATCGCGGGTGCGATCGCGTGCTGCTTGTACTCTTTGCCTGACGCTTTCCGAATCTTCCCCCGTTGGTTGCTGGGTAATTTCCTCTGGTTTGAGCCGATTTACAGCGACTTGTAAGTCAATTCGATCCATCAACGGACCTGAAAGTTTTGCCCAATATTGCTCTCTTTGTCGCGGGGAACAGGTACAAGCTTGAATTGAATCGCCAAAGTAACCGCATGGACAAGGGTTTGTACTCGCGACTAGAGTAAATTGGGCGGGAAACATCACCGATTGGCGGGTACGGGATACGGTAACGTGACCGTCTTCTAAAGGTTGGCGCAGAAACTCCAATACATCCCGCTTGAATTCCGTCAGCTCGTCGAGAAACAATACGCCGTGATGAGCTAGAGAAATTTCCCCAGGACGGGGAAAAGTCCCGCCACCAACTAAAGAAGGTCCAGAGGCGGAATGGTGGGGACTGCGGAAGGGACGTTCTGCAACTAGCGAACCTTTATTTTTCAACAACCCCGCTACGGAATGAATTTGGGTAACTTCCAGTGCCTCATGAAAACTAAGTGGTGGCAAAATTGCAGGCAAACGACGAGCCAACATCGTCTTTCCACTCCCTGGTGGACCAACGAAAATTAAGTTATGTCCCCCAGCAGCAGCAATTTCTAAGGCTCTGCGAGCGTGAGCTTGTCCTTTGACATCCTTTAAATCTGCGCCAAAATGGACGCTTCTGACGATCTCCCGCTTACCTTCAAACTGCACGGGCTGATACTTTTCTGGCTGGTTGAGAAATGCCGCTACTTCCGATAGAGATTGAAAACCATAAACTGATATCCCTTGCACTAAAGCTGCTTCCTGGGCATTATCTGCGGGTACGACCAACCCAGTAATCCCCATCTTTTGCGCCGCCGCCGCCACGGGTAAGACTCCAGCTACAGCCCGCAAGCCACCATCGAGGGAGACTTCACCCAGAAATAAGAAATCTCCTAGCATTTGCGGGTTAACCTGCTCTGAAGCCGCCAAAATGCCCACGCTCATCGGTAAATCGAAGCAGGGTCCTTCTTTCCTTATATCTGCTGGCGCTAAGTTAATTACGATCTTTTTGAGTGGAAACGCATATCCAGCATTCTTGAGCGCTGCTTTCACCCGCTCTTTTGACTCCTGAACCGCTAGATCTGGTAATCCCACCACGACAATTCCTGGTAGTCCCGCCGAGACATCGATTTCGACTCCTACTTTGACGGCATCGATGCCGACAATTGATGCACTCCAAACCCGTGCCAGCATTTTATATTTCTTCCATGACAAGAACCCTTTAGAATCTCTAACAGAGTTTAAGGGCGATCGGCATGAGTGAAACCACAGATACTATTTTTGGCAAAATCATTCGTAAAGAAATTCCTGCCAATATCATTTATGAAGACGAACTAGCGATCGCATTTAAAGATATTAATCCCCAAGCTCCCGTTCACATCCTCGTCATTCCCAAAAAGGCGATCGCCAAGCTATCGGATGCTGAATCTCAAGACCATGCTCTCATGGGGCATTTGTTACTAACTGTTAAGCGAGTTGCCCAACAAGTAGGACTCGATAACGGCTATCGCGTTGTTATCAACACTGGTACAGATGGCGGACAAACTGTAGATCACATGCACCTTCACATTCTCGGTGGACGACAAATGAGTTGGCCCCCTGGTTGAGTTACTCATGTTTCATTGAATTATTCGTTTAGGTGAGCTGAGGGAGCTGAGGAAGAAATTACAACTAATTTTCTGTAATTTTTGAAATCTAGATGAAGTTCGATCGTGCGGCTGAGAATTTTACTGTAAGAGGGTTTCAGCCGTTTTTTCTTTTGCCTAAATCGGTTAATTAATAAGAAAAACTTATTTTTATCATAGGATAAGCTAATCTTCATAATCTTTACAAAACTCAATGAAGTTCCTTATAGTATTAACAACAGGGAAAAACAACCCTGATTTGCATAACCAAAAGCAATACATAGAACCATGACAACCACAATACAAAGACGCGAAAGCGCCTCCCTG
>ERZ1066118.1366-NODE-1366-length-15784-cov-13.076674_pt1 | contig 15784 bp, 18 predicted proteins | sample MGYA00382765_ERZ1066118 | MGnify/ENA primary metagenome ERZ1066118 (study PRJEB33369, sample SAMEA5778348) | biofilm metagenome | biome: Industrial cooling water; feature: Water cooling tower basin; material: Biofilm | place: United Arab Emirates | collected...
CGATTACGCCCGCGAAGACGCTTCGCCGCCCGCTGCTTCCCGACTCCCGACTATTTCCAGTCATCATCATTTCCCACGGTTTAGGTTCAGACCGCAATAGCTTTAGATATCTCGCCCAGCAGTTAGCCAGTTATGGTTTTGCCGTTGCCGTTCCCGAACATCCAAATAGCAATGCCGAACAACTGCGATCGCTCCTGAATGGTGGTGCTAGTGCCGTTACGCCTCCAAGGGAGTTTATCAATCGCCCTTTGGACGTGTCATATTTACTCAATGTTTTGGCACAACTCGATCGCGGTGACTCATCTTTTGCCCTTTACATGGTTGAGCGTCCAGAATAAATATCTTTTCTTACTCGCAGGTGGAACTCACTTTTTTGCTGCTGATAAATCCGATCCTGACACCGAACCCATACCCATTCCCGAATCAGTCGTTGGTCTAGAACCCGCCTTGGCTCGTCGCTATCTGGGGGCTTGGAGCGTGGCTTTTTTTGAGACTTATGTTGCAACTTCGCAGCAATATCGTCCCTATTTGACTGCTGATTATGCTCGGTCTATTAGTCAACTGCCTTTAACTTTGAGTTTAGTGCAATTTCTACCTTTGGACAGTCTGACCCAGTAAATAATACGACATCCACATTTGGCGATCGCCAGTCGCTCATCTTACGATTGGCACTGACGTAAAAAATATCGTTAGAAACGTATCGACCAAAACGAAGCAGCTCGTCAAGCCGCCGAAGTTACCGCTAAGGTGCGTGGATGAACGCAAAGGATTACTAGCATCAGATGCAAGGCGCGTGCTACTAGCTGCTTGAAAAAGTCACAAAAAGAGCAAACGATCAAATCCTTTCCTCTGGTAGATAGTGAAAACAAACAGCAACGGCTAATTTAGAGGAATGCTTGAAACTTTGGCATTACAAACTTAATAATGCGGAGCAGCATTCATGGCACAGCTTCCGGATCGACCTTGGACTCATGGATTAGAAGAAATCCTTGACGAGCTAGATATCTCCCCTGAGCAAGGACTCTCTGAATCAGAAGTCGAACGCCGACGCGAGCAATATGGTGATAATCGCTTGCAGGAGACAAAAGGCAGGAGTGCTTGGCAAATCCTAGTCGAGCAGTTCAAAAGTTTGATTATCGCCATATTAGCTGTTGCTGCTGCTCTATCATTTGCCTTCAGCCAGTGGGTTGAGGGAATTGCCGTTCTGATTGCCATTTTTATCAATACTGCTATTGGTTTTTTTACGGAATACAAAGCCATCCGCTCGATGGAGGCGCTGCAAAAACTGAGCAGCACTACGACCAAAGTACGTCGCGCAGGGAAGGTGCAAGAAATTCCGGCAGAAGAGTTAGTACCGGGAGATATTGTCGTCTTAGAAAGCGGTGATGCGATCGCTGCCGATCTGCGCTTGATTGAGACATCAAACCTGCAAGTGAACGAGTCATCGCTCACGGGGGAATCGGTTCCGGTAGGCAAAACCCTAAAGCCATTAGAATCGGATGTTTCCTTGGCAGAGCGGGCAAATATGCTTTACAAGGGAACCGCTCTGACTCGCGGCTCTGGGTCAGGCGTGGTGGTAGCAACTGGGATGAAGACAGAATTGGGTCGCATTTCTGAGTTGGCTCAGCGAGCGGGACAAGCAGAAGAAAAAACACCCCTGGAAAAGCGGCTGGACGAATTGGGGCGGTGGTTAGTTTGGGTAACGATCGCGATTGTTATCGTAGTTGCAATCTCCGGCATTGCAGTGGGCAGAGATGTTTTTGTGATGGTAGAAACCGCGATCGCCCTAGCTGTAGGAGCGGTTCCAGAGGGGTTGCCGATTGTTGCCACAGTTGCTTTAGCGCGAGGGATGTGGCGGATGGCAAAGCGCCATGCATTGATTAATAAACTCTCCGCCGTGGAAACTTTAGGAGCAACCAGCGTCATCTGTACCGATAAAACTGGGACGCTGACCGAAAATCAGATGACACTCACCAGACTGGTGCTAGAGTCGGGCGAGATTGAAATTACTGGGGAAGGTTTAGAACCTAAAGGCGAATTCAAACGCGATCGTCAAACAATAAACCCATTGGAAGATAAAGTTTGCCAAGCAGCGTTGGAAGTTGGGGTGCTGTGCAACAATGCTGCTTTACAACCAGAAGGGTCAAATGAGAGTCGCGCAGTCGGCGATCCGATGGAAGTAGCACTTCTAGTCGCGGGAGCCAAAGCCGGACTCCAGCGTCAGGAATTACTGGAACGATGCCCAGAGGTGCGGGAAGAAGCATTCGATCCAGACATGAAAATGATGGCAACTATTCATCAATTGGACAGTCAGTATCAATTTGCTGTTAAAGGTGCGCCCGAAGCCGTTCTCAAGGCTTGCACTCGCATCCTCACCAATTCAGATGCAAAACAACTGAGCCAAGCCGACCGAAAGCAGTGGCAAGAACGGGGCGATCGCTTGGCGGAGCAAGGTTTGAGAATTCTTGCCCTGGCACAAAAAATTGTTGCAAATGAAGATGTTGAACCCTATGAAGATTTGACTTTTTTAGGCGTTGTCGGTTTACTCGACCCACCGCGTACAGATGTGCGTCCGGCGATTGAGGAGTGTCAAGCAGCTGGGATTCGGGTGGTGATGGTGACGGGCGACCAAGCCGTGACCGCACGCAATATTGCGATCGCTGTAGGTTTAACCCATGAGGCAGAGGCAGATGTGGTTCAAGGCAAAGACCTCAAAAGCCCTGATGAATTATCGCCCCAAGAACGTCGCCGCATCGTACAAGCCTCGATTCTCGCCAGAGTCAGTCCAGAGCAAAAGCTGAATCTCGTTACCCTGCATCAACGCGATCGGGCAGTTGTAGCAATGACGGGTGACGGCGTAAACGATGCCCCTGCCTTGCGAAAGGCTGATATTGGTGTGGCAATGGGGCAACGAGGAACGCAAGTCGCCAAAGAAGCGGCTGATATGGTGCTTCAAGATGATGCCTTCTCGTCCATTGTGGCGGCGGTCGAACAGGGACGAGCGATTTTTAACAATATTCGTAAGTTTACAGTCTATCTGCTTTCTGGCAACGTGGGCGAGATTATTGCCGTCACTGTCGCCTCGCTGTTGAACGCACCCTTACCACTACTACCACTTCAGATTTTGTATATCAATGTGGTGAATGATGCCTTTCCCGCACTGGCGCTCGGTGTCGGAGAGGGCGGAACTGCCCTGATGCAGCGTCCGCCTCGGCGGGCAAAAGAGCCGATCCTGACTCGCCGTCACTGGTGGGCGATCGCGGGTTATGGTTTAGTCATTGCAGCCACTTTAGGGGCTGCCTTTACGATTGCCTTGCTGTGGCTGAGCATGACACAACAGCAAGCCGTCACGGTTTCATTTATGACTTTAGGTTTTACGCGGCTCTGGCACGTCTTCAATATGCGCGATCGCAACTCTGGCTGGTTGCGCAACGAGATTAGCCAAAATCCTTATGTCTGGGGGGCGCTCGTCCTTTGCACGGGATTGCTGCTAATCGCCGTTTACGTTCCCTTCCTGTCAGCTGCACTGGGGACGGCTGACCCTGGAATTAATGGCTGGCTGTTAATTATCGGCATGAGTTTTGTACCTTTGGTCGTCGGACAAATTGCCAAGGCATTTGGTAAGCGTCAAAGACACAAGTCGTAGACTTTTCCACCAGTTTTTCAATCCAACTTAGAGGGTGTGCTATGACTATCCGCTACTTTTACCACACCTCTGAAACGAAATATGGTAGCGAGCGGAAATTATTTCGATAAACAGACACGATCGCGATAAATTTGCTTCAGTGAGAATACTAGATATTGAAATCTGTAATTCCACTGTTGAGGATAGCCCTTTATGAAGCATATGTTTTTGTAGTGAGTGGTGAGTGATGAGTGGTGCGTGGTGCGTGACACATGACTACCACCAATTACCAATTACCAATTATCAATCGCCTAAAAACATATGAAAAAACTATTATTATTCAGTTCTATTTGTTGCTTAGTTACTGCCTCAGGATTAACGGTAAATGCAGAACCACCGTCTTTGGTTCAACAACAGCCAAAAACTCAAATCGCGGCTGCTACAGCAAAGCCTCAGGTAGAACTGCTAGAAGCAGGAGATGAACCACGGCAAGAACTACGCTTTCGTCCCCAGGTAAATGCAAAACAGACCGCTACTATGACAATGAATATGGATATAGAAATGTCTGTAGCAGGTCGAGCCATACCTAAATTCGCTCTACCTGCAACGGTCATCACTATGGATACGCTAGTTAATCAAGTTGATGCTAACGGTGACATTCACTATAAATTTTCTTACTCTAATGTCGATGTCGCTAATTCTGCAACTCTACCACCACAGACATTAGAGGCAACGCGATCGCAATTGAAAAAAATGATGGGGATGGGTGGTTCTGTTATTGTCGATAATCGAGGATACACTAAATCAGCTCAGCTAGTCATTCCCAAGGAACTAGATCCAAGCATGAAGCAGGTTACAGAACAACTTTCAGGTTCTCTCGACCAAATATCCTCTCCCGTACCAAAAGAACCTATTGGTATTGGTGCTAAGTGGCGAGTTACTACTTTCCCTCGACTGAGAGGTGCAATGGTAGCGCAAACAGCTACATATCAATTGGTAAACCTGAAAGATGGGATTGCTACTTTCAACGTTTGGGTGAAACAACGCGCTGACGGTCAAACTTTGCTCAATCGCTCAGGAATGCCAAATGGAAATAAGATGACTTTAAAATCTTTAGATTCTCAAGGCGAGGGGCAAATGATAGCTGCTCTGAACCAAGTAATACCTATTCGTTCTAATCTAATGATGCACTCTAATAGTCAGTTTGGTATTCAGCAAGCTGGTCAAGCAGAAGCGACGATGGACACAAAAATGACCATGAAACTGAATATTCAGACTAAATAGCTCGATTTTGTTTTGATAAAGGGCGACCCGTACCACCGCGACGCACTAAAATTAATTCGGCACAGATACTGACGGCAATTTCTTCTGGGGTCAGCGCACCGATATCTAAACCTATTGGTGCGTAAAGCGATCGCAATTTATTTGAAGCAATACCATCTGTTTCTAGCGCTTGAATCACCTGACGTACCCGCTTTTCACTCCCAATTGTGCCGATGTATTTACACGCAGGATTTCGAGCTAATAAGACTTTTAAAGCTGCTAAATCGTACTGAAAACCCCGCGTTACCAGTGCTGCATAAAGTTGCGTATGAGATGCTAATTGTGCCACAACTGAGGCGATCGCATGATTAAAAATTGCGGTTGCCTGGGGATAGCGTTCTCGGTTTGCCCACTCTGGGCGATCGTCTTGAATAATGACTTGAAATCCAATTATATGAGCGACTTTAGCTAGTTGTTCTCCTACGTGTCCCGCACCGACAATTAATAAAGTTGGTAGCGGTTGTAGGGTTTCAATAAAAGATTCTTCATCAGCAATAGAAGTATTTTTTAATAATAAATATGGCGATCTGTCAAGGGCAAAAGGAGTGACGAGAGTAGCTGTTTGTCCCGACTGGAGTAAATTGAGAATTCGATCGACAAGGGCGATCGCATCTTTACCAGACCACCTTTCCAACCAAATCTGCATGATTCCGCCGCAAATTCCTTGGGTTTGCCGTTGGGTTACACCAGTCAGATCGATCTCTACCAATTGCTTTTCGCCTGTTTCCAATACTGTCATCGCTTGACGGATGACTTTTGCCTCCCCCGCACCGCCACCGATGGTATTGTAGGTACGACCATCAGCACAAATAATCATCTTGGCTCCCACTTCTCTGGGAACCGAGCCTTTAACTGCGATCGCGGTTGCTAATACGACTGCCCCTTTTTCTAATGCTTGAGCGAGTTGCTGGTAGCAATTGATAGTCATTAGACTTATTTGGAAAATTAGGAGTTCGTAGGGGCGTACAGCTGTGCTTCCGTACAGAAAATCAAAAAGCGTTCTGATTCTACTCTGCAAACATTTCGGCAAGGGTATCCAAAACTGCTTTTTGTTCGTTGGTATTAATTTGACCCAGCTTTTTGACCAGTCGAGTTTTGTCAACAGTGCGAATTTGGTCTAGAACAATCTGTCCATCTTTACCTTGAAACTGACATGCAATCCTTGTAGGATAAGGTTGACCTTTGGTCGTCATTGGCGCAACGATAACAGTGGCAATGTACTGATTCATTTCGTCTGGTGAGATGATGACGCATGGTCTAGTTTTTTGAATTTCACTACCAACTGTGCGATCGAGGCTAATCAGAAACACGTCAAAACGCTTAACTACCATTCCCACTCAGTCCGATCCCACTCCGTTGTATTGACACGATCGAGTAAGACATCATCTTTTTGTTCTGCCATTGCAGCAAATGATTTATCCCAGCCAACGCGCGATCGCGATGCTGAACGCACGATCAGGCGATCGTCTTGAATTTCAATTTCCACTTCCGTATCAATACCACTTTGCTCTAATAGCAGTTTAGGAATGCGGATGCCTTGAGAGTTACCAATTTTGACAATGCGAGTTTTGATCGTGCGAGTTCTAATACCCGTACCCATAATTTACAAGTATGTTTAACTTTGTAGTTACATTGTAAATACAAGCAAGCAGATAATCAACCTGAGCTGGAATACACTGCTATGAAATAAGGCTACTGCGTGTAGCAAGTAGCCTGAGTAACTCTTAGTCCGCACAGGCGGACTTTGCCTGAGTAGTCGCGAATTCAATTCGCCTTTTAATTCACTTATGCCGTAGCTGCTGCGGGTTCAGCAGCAGTCTCCGTAGTATATACGCTCACCTTCTTGCGACTTTTACCCTTTCTTTCAAATGTCACCACGCCATCAATCAGGGCAAACAAAGTATCATCGCTACCGATGCCAACATTGTTCCCAGGATGGAACTTCGTTCCCCGTTGCCGTACCAAAATATTACCTGCTCGCACGACTTGACCGCCGAAACGCTTAACACCTAACCGTTGGGCATTAGAGTCGCGACCGTTGCGAGTACTACCTGTTCCTTTCTTATGAGCCATTGTGTCCTCTGCGCTATTTTGTCTATCTCTATTTCATTATTGCGATTCGAGCGCGATCTACTCAAGGTTTGAGAATAAGGCGCGATCGCGCCTTATTCTATTCTGATACAGTTGCCTCTGCGGTTTCAGCAGGTTCCTGACTAGCGGGAGTCTCAGTAGTAGCTGCCTGAGATGTCAGCTTGGAACCATTGAGATTAATTGAATCGATCGTCAGTCTGGTGATTTCTTGCCGATGTCCCCGCTTTTTGCGCGTCTTTTTCTTGGGCTTCATCTTGTACACCAAGACTTTACGCCCCCGTAGGTGTCGTACCACTGTTCCTTCTACGGTTGCGCCGTTAATTAACGGTTGCCCAACGGTAACATTGCCATCGTGCTGCACCAACAAAACTTTTTCAATAGTTACTGTTGCGCCAGGTTCGGCTGCCAGGAGTTCTATATCATAAAAACGTCCTGGTTCTACCCTCAGTTGCTTACCACCAGTTTCAATAATTGCGTAGGTCATGAGTTTGTAATGATTGTGCCGTACAGGTAGCTGCTTGCTCAGATTTGAGAACAGTCCAGCTTTTGTTTTCGGTCTACCTGATCCGAGCCGGAATTAGACAGACGATCTACAATTATACCTTGATGACTGCCGTAATAGTCAAAAAAGTTTTGAGAACGCATCGTTGTGCGCCCGTAATGGAATTGCGGTTAGAAAGAAAAGGCGATCGCATTCAATGCCTACAGGCAATATACAAGGGTTTAATGAATTATAGAGTTCATGAATATATAGTTCAAAGAGCGATCGCATGAAAAAACTTTTAGTTACGGGCGCAAGCGGATTTTTAGGCTGGCATTTATGTCAGTTAGCAAAACAACAATGGGATGTTTATAGTACCTACTTTTCTCATCCGATTGAAATTCCTGGCGTGACGATGCTGAAAGTCGATTTACGGGATTTTCAGGCACTCAATCATTTATTTGAACAAATTCAACCTTCAACCACGATTCACACTGCGGCGCAATCGAGTCCCAATTATTGCCAAAACTATACAGAAGAGTCATACGCTATTAATGTGACTACTTCTTTAAATATTGCTGGATTGTGTGCAGATTACAGTATTCCCTATATTTTTACTTCTACTGACTTAGTTTTTGATGGCTTGAATGCACCTTATCGGGAAACAGATCCGATATCTCCTGTAAATACTTATGGAGAACAAAAAGTTCAAGCTGAAACAGGAATTTTAGCACGCTATCCCCAAGCGACAATTTGTCGAATACCTTTAATGTTTGGCATGGCAACGCCAACAGCTACTAGCTTTATGCAGCCTTTTATGCAAACTCTCAAAGAGGGGAAGGAGTTAGCATTATTTACGGATGAATTTCGTACTCCTGCTAGCGGTACAACAGTGGCTAAAGGGCTGTTAATGGTTTTGGAGAAAGAGGTTCGAGGTATTATTCATTTAGGTGGAAAAGAGAGGTTATCGCGTTATGATTTTGGTCGGTTATTGGTGGAAGTATTTCAACTTCCTGCAACTGGATTAAAATCGTGCCGTCAGCAAGATGTACAAATGGCTGCGCCTCGACCCGCTGATGTTTCTTTAGATAGTTCTAAAGCTTTTAATTTAGGATATCAGCCGCTTTCTGTAAGAGAGGAATTAGAAGCTGTAAGAGTGCGATCGCGAGTTAAAGGAACTTAAACAGCAGCTAAGAGGATGCTAAGCCGAAAAAAATTACTGGGTCTAATCACCACTTGACTCAACACATAACTTACAGCAAAACTGTTGGTTAGTCATTGAATCAGCATGGAAACTAGACCCAGTGAATGAAATCACAAATAAAGCTGAAAAATAATCAGCTCTATTTTCTACCACGAGATGGAACGAGACTTAAGTAGTCGAGATCGAAGGCAGAGACGCGCTGGGCGTAGTTGCCTTTGTTGTTAATCGATGCTGCCATATCAGCGTACTTACGAGGATCGCCTTCCCGTAGTTGCCGTTCTTGGAACTTACGAGTGTAGAACCGATCCAGCGTGAACCGCCAGTCGGTTTTGGTCGTACCAGCAGTTTCGCGGAAATCGTCTCCGTAACGAGGAGTTACGAGGTTGAAGGGTCTGCCTTCCATCCGCTTGCGCTGGAAAGGAACGATGTAATCTCCAAATGCATCGGTGTATTCATCGCTATCAAGTAAGGCATCTACAAAGCCGTAGAATCCTTTCGTACCGATGACAATTGACCAAGCAATTTCTTCTTCTTTGTTGTAAGAAGAACGACCTAGGAAACGCTTGAGGCAAATATCTACAAGCCGGTAGTTATTATTAACTGAAACTACCATTTCGTAGAATCTTTCTGACTTAGCTAAGCCTCGAATGAAGTCGCGTACGGTGATGGCACGATTCTTCAATTGCGACTCTAGTTGAATTTGGCGGTTAATTCTAAGAGTTTCGTGTTCGCTAAATACCTGACGGTAAGCAGCCCAGATTAGCTCTTGAATCTCTGCTGGAGAATTGGCATCTTCCACACGGTAGATGTATGGAGTGTCTTCGTTTTGATCCGCAGTACCAAAGCTGCGGACTCTGTGGTTTTGCGTCGTTGGTTTGTAATCGAGTAACGGCAGTGCCATGAGGGATTCTCCCGTCTAAGTTAATCGCACAATATGCAAATAGATAAATTCAGTTTGAACTTATCGATCGCTTTCCATGAAGTGGAAAGTTTTTAAAACAAGCAAAGCCTATAGAGACAGAGCTTTCTGGCTTATTATCCCACGTAGAGCAGGCAGAATGTTGGCTTGTTGGGAAGTCAATCTGTTTGGCTTTCCCACTTCTAAGCTTTCACACTTACAACCGCACGGGAAAACTTGCTGAAGGATTGATAGAAACAGGTGTTGTCGATTTTTCCTTCCGTGACGTATCGGGAATGCTAATATTAGCCGTGCTGACTGGCTGAGGCGTCACGGTTCTAATATTCAGCGATCGCACCATATCAAAGAAGTTGCTAATCGCACCAGCTTTGTAGCGTTCGGTTTCCTCTTTATCGCGCCAGTAGTCAGCGTAGCGCGGTGTTACCAGATTAAAAGGTCTATCCTTAAACCGTCGCCGTTGATAGGGTACGGTAGTATCGCCAAAATTCTGCTGGTACTCTTCGCTATCAATCAGCGCATCGACAAACCCACCCCAGCCGAGGGTAGCAATTTTAATCGACCAAGCAATTTCTTCTTCTTTGTTGTAAGATGCACGTCCAAGAAACCGCTTTAAGGCGACATCTACCAGCCGATAGTTAGAGTTGGTTTCTACCACCAAGCGGCGGAACGATTCCGATTTAGCTAAACCGCGAACAAAGTCTCGCACGGTGATAGCACGATTCTTGAGTTGAGATTCTAGCTGTTCTTGGCGATAGAATTTGAGGATTTCGTGTTCGCTAAAAACTTGGCGATACGCCGCCCAGATTAATTCTTGGGTATCGCTGGGGTCGATACAATCTTCCAAGCGATAAATCCAAGGAGTATCTTCACTTGGGACTTCGTAACCAGCGACTCGCTGATTTTGCGAACTGGGTTTGTATTCGAGGAGAGGTATTGACATATTTACAGTGAGTAGTGAGTAGTGGGGAGTCGGGAGTCGGGAGTCGTTAATTCTCCCTCAGCTTCTGAGCGCGACCTTGCGCTCCCTCAGCTCTAATTCCTCGGATCGGAGGGAATATAGTCGTAGGGTAGGGCGACTTTGGTAGGTTTGATCGTAGTTTGGGGCAATGTGTCTTTGCGTGTCGTGTTGGGGATTTCTATCGTTTTGATCTGAGAGAGAACCCGATCGCGCGATCGCTGATAGTTGACTTCCGGAGTTAAAATCCCACCAGCCATTGCCATGAAGTTAGCAGGGATTGCCTGACGTACCACTTCTTTAGTAACATCCCCAGTCTTGCGGGCGCTGTAGAAGCCACGACCTTGCAAGTTGCGGATACTTTCGCGATCGCGCCAGTCGCCGTTGTAACGGGGGTTTACCAAGTTAAAGGGGCGACCTTTATAGCGACGGCGTTGGTAGGGGATGATATCATTACCGAAGTTTTCGCGGTACTCTTCGCTATCGACAACCGCATCGATAAAGCCGTTTAAGCCTTTGGTAGCGATGACAATCGACCAAGCGATTTGCTCTTTTTGATTATAGGTAGCCCGTCCCAAAAACCGCTTGAAGGAGATATCCACTAAGCGATAGTTAGAATTGGTTTCCCCCACTAATTCGCGGTAGACATCCGATTTACCCAAACCGCGAATAAAATCCCGCACGGTAATAGCACGGTTGCGGAGTTGAGATTCAAGGAAGGGTTGGCGATAGCTTTCAATAATCAGGTGTTCGCTGAAGATTTGGCGATAACCCGCCCAGATAATTTCATCGATATCTGTCACCGAGGAAGTATCTGTTAAGCGATAGCCAATCGGCGTGTCTTCGCTAGGAACTTCGTAACCCTCAACCCGCTGATTTTGGCTGGAGGGTTTGACTTCAAGTAATGGAATTGACATTTTTCCGTTATCAGTGAATAGTGGTGCGTGGTGCGTGAAGAATGGGGTGTAGGGTGTGGGGTGTAGGGTTTAATTGCGCTCATGGCGCGAATTTCCCCTTGTCTTCCCGACTCCCGACTTCTGCCTTCCAACTTCCGACTTCATTAATTGCTAGTTTGGCGCGGGCGCGGACTGCTGGATCGGGATCGGTTTCAACAATGTGTATCAAGTGAGGCTGAATTTTTGCTTGCAGGTCTGATAGTTGTAACAAACCATGTAAGCCCACTACAGCAGCGTAACGAATCGACCAGTCGGAGTCTTGAGAGACTGAGAGCAAGATTTCCAGTGCTTGGTGTTGTGCTGCCGCGCGTTCTGCTGGAGTAGCGATATTCTGCCAATTGATATGACCCAAACCCTTAGCTGCTGCCCTGCGGACGCTGGGAGCGAAGTCTGTAGCTGCTGCTGTTGCCAATACTTCCAAAGCAAGGGGATCGGCGATCGCAGCTATAGCACGAATGCTGTAAGCCCTTGCCCCGTAGTTATAGCCATCCAATTTGTCAATCAGAGGCTGTACTGCTTTTGCACCCAACTGCGTTAATCCCTCTACTGCTGCTACTGCGGCAACTGGGTTGTTGTAACCCAGGACGGCAATTAAAGTTCCAATTCCCGCCTCATCTTTGGCTGCTGCCAGCGATCGCACCGCCGCCACCAAGCTTTCGGGCGAATCTGCCCGATCTACGGCTTGGATGAGGTTTTGGGTCGATTCAGTCATGAGAGGAGCGAGGAGTGAGGAGCGAGGGGAAGAAGAGAGCTGAGGGGGCTGAGGAAGCCGAGGAGACTGAGAGAGAAAAATCGCTTTGACTTCTTCCTTGTCTTCCTTGTTTCCCTTGTCCCCTTCAATTACAGCAATCCATCCATTAGACTCATTAAATGGATGGCTGGGTCGGAAAGTTGGGTAGGTTGAGATTGCAGCTGTGACTCTAGAAGTCCCTTAAGGGAAAGGAGTTTGAAGCTGTTTTCTGCCGTGCAGGAGGCGATCGCTTCGGCTGCACCGACGTAACCGATTGCTCCTAGATCTGATAAAACGACGCGCCGCAATTTCAGGTCGTCGCTGGTCAACCCAGCTACCAAGCGCTGTCCGTAGCTATCTTCGTGAGTCAGCTGGTACATTGCCCGCAGTGCCGCGTATTGGATTTTGGGCATGGGATGCTCTGTAAACGGCTGAATCAGAGCTACTGCCGATCGCGCTTCTAGCGCTCCCAAAGCTTCGAGAACGCTATCGTAAGGCTGGGTGAGATGGGGTCTACCTGGTACGGCAACGGCAGCATTCACACCGCCGTCCAACAGTTTCATCAGCGCCGGGATTGCAGATGGATCGCCTAACATGGCTAGGGATTGGGCTGCGGCTTCCCTAACATAGAAATCGTCGCATTCCAAACAGCAAATAAGCCCTGGGACTGCCCGCCGATCGCTCAGCTTGCCCAAGGCTCTTGCTGCATTACGGCGCAGGGGATAACCGCCTAATTCTGTCCTGTCGGCTTCATCATCGAGAGCAGCAATCAAAGCATCAACGACGGCTGGTTCGCGGACGCGGAATTTGCCCAACCACCAAGCTGCATAGTAGCGCAAACTCAAATCTGGCGATCGCAAGTTGGCGATCGCTTGTTCCACCGTTAATCCTGTTGCTGCTACCTCTACTTCGCCACTGGACTCCATTGCATCAAACCTATACCTACTTCACAGTCGTTAGTGGTTCGATCTTGACGATTTTGCCACCTAAGCGGGTAATCCGCTGCATTTCTTCATTCATCCGGCTGTAAGGCACGGTGACGAATACGCTACCGCTGCGGCGGATCTCGTAGTTATTTTTGTCTGTTTCGCCGTTCTGCCGCAAGCCTACGACTTCATAACGAAACATCCGGCTAGAGGCGGAGGAAACTCCGTTTGCACCAACAGTTGTTTGACCGAACATTGCTTCTATATCTCCTGGTAACCGTAAGCTATTCAGTTAAATATTTATCTGTTGCTTTTGGCTTTGCTTTCCCGATCTGCGTCGGCTCCAGTGGCTTTGCCTTTACCTTCGGCTTTGAGATTTTGATGAGCTGCGGTAGCGTCACTTTTAGCTTTGCCGTCGCTATCAAAAGTTACGGGTGCAATGCTAACGATTCTGCCACCCATGCGGTGAATTCGCTGCATTTCTTCGTTCATGCGGTTGTAGGGAACTGTAACCACAAAACTGCCGCTACTGCGAATGGGATAGCTCAATTGGTCAGATTCATAAGTCTGACGCATCCCCTCAACTTCATAGCGAAATATGCGATTTTCGGCGTTACTGAGCCTACCACTGCCAAGTGAAGTTTGACCAAACATAGTTTAGATATGATGCGCTTGTGCAAAATGAAATAAAAGCAATTAGTGGTTAGCAATTAGCGGCTAGCAGTTAAAAAAAATGTATGTAACCAATGTTGAGTCACTAACATTTTCTTGACCACTCACCACTCACCACTCACCACTCACCGCGCTTTAAGCTGGATTCACGCTGACGATTCTGCCACCCTTTTTGGTGATTTCCTGCATTTTTTGCGATAACCGCTCGTAGGGAACCATAATCGCAGTGCTGCTACGGCGCACTTTGGGATAGCCTGGTTGCAAGAGTCCTGTGACTTCGATCCGGTAGACTCGTCCGCTTTCTTCTTGTGTCCCGCCGATCGCTTTTTTGGGAGCGGAATCTTTAGGAATGGCAGCACCAAAACTCCAGCGCGTACCGCTAGAAGGTTGAACGATTGTCGAAGATTGGTTGCGACCGATTTCACCCATCAGACGGGGAGATTTGCCACCAATCGAACCGCGATCGCTTGTAGCATAACCGCGATAGAGGCGGAACATTCGGCTAAAGCCTACTGTTCTCGATCCCGGCTCGACGGAAAACCCGCGATAGTACGGTACGACGTTGTTACCAAAGTTGTTATCGTACTCAACGCTATCTAAGTAAGAGTCGATCTCGGCATCGTAGCCAACATCTTCGCAAAGTTCCGTGTGATAAGCTAATTCAGCCTCATCGTAGGGGGGGCGACCCAACAAGTGCTTAAAATTGAGTTCGACAAAGCGCTGGTTGGAATTGGGATAGAAAAACTTATTTTTGTATAAATCTGACTTGGCAACAGCGCGGACAAAATCTTTGACAGTAAAGTTTCCTTGCCGTAGTAAAGATTCGGCTGAAGTCAGGCGTTCTGCCTTCATCACGTAATCGTTACCCAAAACTTGACGATACACGGCTCGGATGACCGATTGCAATTCGTCCTCTGTCCAATCAGGTCGTAATTCGACTCTAGATGAGGCATCAAAGGCAGAAATACCCAGCCGTCCTGCTGCTGCTAACATGTCTGCTGGTAAAACGCTCATACACCGCTCTCCCGAAGCAACTAATCTTAAAATTGGTTTTCTGACAATTAGTTTTCCGACAAATGCGAAAAACAATGCCCAGAGCTAGGTGCAACTGCTAGTTCTATCGATCCAGCACTTGCACCCCTCTCTGGGCAAGCTTAACGCTCTCTAGCTCAGAGCGTTGATGGCGTAGTCGAGGTAGGTGTTAGCTTCGTTAGCAGCTTGTCCAGACAGACCGTGGTTGGATTTGATGTGCTTGAGAGCTTCAACGTACCAGCTAGGAGACAAATCGAAGGAACGGTTGATTTCATCTAAACCAGCAATTAGGTACTCATCCATTGGACCTGTACCACCAGCAACTAAGCAGTATGTAACCATCCGCAGGTAGTGACCGATATCGCGAGCGCACTTGGACTTACCGCGTGCGTCTGCAGCGTACTGAGGCCCTTGCATTTGAGTGGTGTAAGGAAACTTGCTGTATACGGCTTGAGCAGCACCGTCAACGAGTTGCTGAGCTTTGCTGGTCAGAGCGCGAGCAGCTTCCATGCTAGCAGCAGCGCGATCGAAGCGACCGTTGATTGCTTGCAGTTCGGTGTTGCTTAGGAAACGACCTTGGGTATCGGCAGCGCCAATTGCTTCAGTAATTGGTGTTTTCATTGTTTGAATGTCTCTAATATTTGCAGTTGGTTAACTTGGGTCAGGTAAGAGCAGTCAGCGTTTAGCTAGCAATTGTGCTAATCGCTAAAAGCACATCTTAAGCAACAGCAGCAGCAGCGCGATCGAAGTAGCTAGCTACTTCAGACATTAATTGGCTGCAATCGCCTTGAGTGATTCCGTTAGGATCGTTAGCGATTTTGACAGCAGCTTCCTTCATTTTTTGAACGCCTACAGCTACGGAAGAACCAG
>ERZ1066118.1368-NODE-1368-length-15732-cov-17.569879_pt1 | contig 15732 bp, 7 predicted proteins | sample MGYA00382765_ERZ1066118 | MGnify/ENA primary metagenome ERZ1066118 (study PRJEB33369, sample SAMEA5778348) | biofilm metagenome | biome: Industrial cooling water; feature: Water cooling tower basin; material: Biofilm | place: United Arab Emirates | collected...
CGCCACCGCCGACGCGGCCCGCTCGCCGCCGGCGCCGGCGGCCGGGTCGCGCGCGGCCACGCCGGCCGCGAGGAACGCGGGCAGCCACGTCCACGCGGCGTACAGCTCCCACATGCGGCCGAGGTAGCCGGCCGTGGCGCGGCGCCAGCGCGGCGCGCCGGCGATCTGCCCGACCAGCCCCCACGCGAACGGCCGCGGCGGGAACGGGTACGGGCCCTCCGCGTAGCCCAGCCACACCAGCGCCGCCGCGCCTAACGCGCCCGCCGACGCGGCGAGCGTGACGGGCGCGACGCCGGCGCCCGGGACGGCGTGGACGAGGTACGGCAGCGCCTTGCCCACCGTGAGCGCTCCGACGATGGTGCCCACCGCGAGGCCGCGCCGGGCGCGGAACCAGGTGGCGATCATCTTCAGGGCGGGCGGATACACGCCCGCCAGGCACACGCCGGTGAGGAAGCGCCAGGCGAGGGCCGCGGGCAGCGCGTCGGCCGTGAGCACGAGCGCGTTGGCCGCCGCGCCGCCCACGGCCGAGAGCGCGAAGAGGCGCCGCGCGGGGACGACGTCGGCGAGGTTGAGGAGCGCCGAGGCGGCGGTGCCGGCGACGAAGCCGAGGCTGACGACGGTGGTGAGCCAGCCGACGTGTTCCGCGCTGAAGTGCCAGAGCGCGCGGTACTGCGGCGCGACGGCGCTCCCCGAGAACCAGAGCCCCATGCCGAGCAGCTCGGCCAGGGCGAGGAGCAGGAGCGCGCGCCAGCGCGCGGGGTGGGCGTCGTCGGGGGGCGGGGGCGTCATGGCGGGCTCCGGCGGACCCTAGCGGGCCCGGCTATTGTTCGCGACCGCCGCACGGGCGGCGCACGGGGCGACGGACGCGCACCGGTCGGCAGGGCTCCCCCGTCGTCCCCCCCGCTCCGGCGCCATGATCCACCCCGCGGTGGCCCTCCGCCACGTGAACGACGTCATCGGCTACGGCGTCTACGCGACCGCGCCGATCCCCCGGGGGACGGTGACCTGGCAGCTCGACCCGCTCGACCTGGTGTTCACGCGCGAGCAGGCCGCGCGCCTCGGGCCGATCCACCGCCCGGTCCTCGAGAAGTACAGCTACGTCGACCAGTTCGCCCGGTTCGTCCTCTGCTGGGACTTCGGCCGCTACATGAACCACGCGTGCCTGCCCAACACGCGCGGCGTGGGCAACTTCGAGGTCGCCGTCCGCGACATCGCGCCGGGCGACGAGATCACCTGCGAGTACGCGACGCTCAACCTCTCGCACGGCTTCCGGTGCGCGTGCGGCCACCCGGCGTGCCGCGGCGAGGTCGGCCCGAACGACGCCGTGCGGTTCGCCGCGCGCTGGGACGCGGAGTTCCGCGCGGCCATGCGCGACTTCGCGGCCGTCCCGCAGCCGCTGCTCGCCCTCGTGCACGACGACCCCGTCAACGCGGTCGCGCTGCGGTGCGTCCGCTCGGGGCGGTTCGACGCCCTGCCGTCGGTGGCGAGCGTGCTCGTCGCGCACGGCCTGCGCAGCTACGCCGGGCTGTCCGGCGGCGCCGGGCCCGCGGCCGCGGCGGGCGCGGGGCCGTGGGCGTTGCCGGCCGTCGGCGCCTGAACCGTCCCCGCCGAACGGTCTGCCGCTGAACGGTCCCCCGCCGCTGCCGCGCCGGTCGCTCCGGCGCGCCCTGGCCACCGCCACGGCCCTCGCCGCGGTGGTCGTGCTCGCCGCGATGGTGCGCGCGCAGTGGCCGGCGCTGCGGGCGGTCTGGGCGGGGGCCGCGCTGCGCCCGGGCTGGCTCGCGGTCTCCGCGGCCGCGGTCGTGGCCAGTCACGCGATCTACAGCCGCGCGTGGCAGGAGCTCCTGCAGCAGCAGATCGACGCCGGCGCCGGCCGCTACACCAACGACTGGATGGTCCCGCCGCCGCCGCCGCCCGCGGTGCCGCGCCGCGTCCGGTGGGTGGACGTGCAGCGGCTGCTGTTCGTGGGCGACGCCGGCTACTTCCTCCCCCTCGGCAAGGCCTGGCAGCTGAGCATCCTCGCGTCGCTCTCGGCGCGCGTGCGCGCGCGCGAGCAGACGGTCGTCGGGACGTCGCTCGTCCTGAGCCTGTCGAGTGCGAGCGGCGCGGCGCTGCTCGGCGTCGTGGCGTTCGCGCTGAGCACCGCGCCCGCGCTCGGCGCCGCCCTCCTGCTCGCGGTCGCCGCGGCGGGGGCCGGCGCGGCCCGGGTCCTCGCCGGGCCGGGCGGTGGCCCCGCGCGCGTCCCCCGCTTCGCGGCCAAGGCGGCGCGCGGGCCGCTGGCCGCCCGGTGGCGCGGGTGGCTGGCGACGCACATGCCGGGCCGGGTGGGCGTGGGGTTCGTGCGGGCGGTCGGGTGGAGCACCCTGTCGTGGGCGTGCTACGCCGCCGGCGTCGTGGCCATGCAGCGCGGCGTGCTGCCGGCGTCGGCCGCGTGGGACCTGGCGCACGCCTGCGCGGTGGTCGGGATCGCGAACACGGCCGGCGTCCTGGTGCCCGTGATGCCGGCGGGGCTGGGCGTGCGCGACCTCGGGATGGTGGCCGTGGCGGGCGGGCTCGGGATCCCCGGCGCCGGCGTGCTCGCCACCGCGGCCGCGGAGCGCGTGTGGGTGGGCGGCGTCGAGACGTGCTGCATCCTGCTCAGCTGCACGGTGCTCTGGACGCGGAGGCGCCTCCCCGCGGGACGTCTCCCGGCGGGTTGAAGGGCGCGCGGGTTCGCCGCGCGCGTGCGCGCGCGATCACGCGGAGCCGCCCGCCCTTCTCCACCAGCGCCTCGAGCGCCTCAAGCCCCTCAGATCGACAGGGCGGGCCCCGGCCCCGGCGCGTACGGTGGGACCACGCGTACGCGCGGGACAGGCGTAGACGCTCCGAAGCACGCGCTTGTGGTCAGGCGCGGTCGTGTGCGTGCCAGCCGAGCACCATGGCTCGCTGCTCCCTCGTTTGCGGTGACCCCTCGGGGTGGCGTGTGCGCTTGGAGGGTGACATGGTCGCGAACATGCGCCCGACTTCATCCAGGGCGGCCGCGCCGCCGCGCCCGTGCCGCACGAGCCAGCAGCCGATCACGGTGCCCGTGCGCCCGACGCCCCCCCAGCAGTGCACGTACACCCCGCGCCCGTCGGCGAGCGCCGCGTCGATGGTGTCGAGTATCGCGCGCATCTCCGCCGCGCCGCACGTCCCCATGTCGCGGATCGGCAGCGCGTGGTGGACGACGTCGCCGAGGCCGCGCTCCGCCGCGGCGGCCGCGAGGGCGTCGGCGTACGGCGCCAGCCCGTCCTCCGGCCGCGTGAGGTCGACCAGGGTGCGGACGCCCGCGTCGAGCACCGCGCCGAGCTTGGCCTCGGCGCGCCGACGCCGGCCGGGGGCGCACCCTGGGTACTCGCCGGCGATCAGGCGCGTGTCGGGAACGACGTAGCTGTTCGGGAAGGGCGCGCGGGTGTCGACGCCGGCGCCCGGCGTCGGACCGGCGGGGGCGGGCGGCGCCGCGGGTCCGACGCCGCCCGCGTCCCCCCGGCGCGCGCGCTCGGGACGGCGCTCACGCGCGTCGGCCGCACGCGGCGCCGCGGGTTCGGGATTCAGGTCGGCGGTGAGCTCGGCGATGATCTGGTCGATGTCCGGCGCGTCGGGCGCCGCCGCGTCGGCGTCAGACGCGCCGGGGGGGGCGGTCGGCGCGAGCGCCAGGGCCACGGCCGCGGCCGGGTCGGCGCCGCCGAACGCGACGCCCAGCAGCGCGTCGTGGAACTGCTCGCAGGTCTGGAGCGCGATGCCGATCATGTTCACGACGACGTGCGCGCCCAGGGTCGCGCCCTGCAGGGCGGCGCCGTAGCGGAAGCGGAGTTCGCCGTCGCGCACGTCGAAGTCGAAGGCGCCCACCGGCACCTCGTAGTTGATGCGCGCGACGGCCTCCGCCGCGGCCCCGCGGCGGTCGGCGGGGACGCGCGTCGGCAGGAGGCAGCAGCACACGAGCCACCCCGCCGCGTCGTCGCCCCAGAGGCGGAGCGTGTAGTCGGTGTTGACGCCCGCGAAGCGCAGGACGCGCGTGTCGTCCGTCGACTCGGAGACGACATAGCCGGCCGCGTGGATGGCCGCGTCGACCTGCGCGAGGAGCGGGAGGGGCGCCGGAGCGTCCGGGGACGGCGAGTCGGGCATGATGGGCGGGGTCGGGGGGGTCAGGGGGGCGGACGCGACGCGGGCGCACCCGCGCGTGATCGCGCCTGTCGCGAAGTCGAGCCACGTCTCGAGGCCGGTCGCCTCGTCGTGGGCGAGGCGGAGCATCCGGTCCGGCTCGTCGCGCGCGTCGGTGCGCGTGAGGCGGCGCGATCGCTCGGGGGTCCAGTCGCTCGGGACCGCCAGGTCGCCCGGCTCCGCGTCCGCGGGCCACGCGTAGGTGAAGCCGTCCCGGTGGCGGCGCCACGCGAGCCACGGGCACGGCATCGTCGGCCCGTGGCGCTGGTCGACGAAGGCGAAGTCGACGAATTGATCGTGGCCCACCTCGACGAGCCCGCGGTCGATCAGCTGCCCGCCGACGACGGCGGCCTGCCCGGGGGTGAGGAAGCTGACGCTCACGAGCGTCCCGTCCGTGCAGAGGTGGCGGCACGGCGAATCGTCACGGCAGAGCGACTGCAGGAAGGCGTCGGCGCCGCCGGGCCAGCTGAGGTCGAGCGTGAGGCGGCGGACGACGAGTGCGAGGGCTTCGACGAGGACGCTCACGCGCGACTCAGCGCTCGTGGAGCGGGGGGCCGTTGCGCGTGCGGCGCGCGCGGAGGCGGCGAGTCACGTCGTCGACGAACGCCTCGGGGGGGCCCTGGCGGTCGGGAAGGCGGTGGGGCATGCCGGTGGGGGCTCGGGTAGCGCGCCGGACGTAGCGCGTGCATCCAAGGTGGGAGCCCCCTCCGACACTCGCGGGCGCCAGCCCGGGCCTACCCGGCGGCGGCGGGGGCGAGCTGCGCCACCACGCGCGCGCACTCGCGCCGGATCGCCGCCTCGTCCCCCTCGTAGCACTTCGCCCAGTGCAGCGTAACCCGGCGGCGGTCGTGGTCGAGCTGACTGGTGATCTCCACTGCACGGTCGACGCTCTTACGCCGGACGAAGAGCGGGGCGAGCAGGCCGTCGTGCCCGCGCTTGTGGAGCGCCCACGCGGTGTTGAACTCGTCCTGGCACGGGGTGGACGCCAGGTACTCGGGGGAGTACAGCACCACGACACGCTGCGTGCGCCGCAGCGCGTCGTCCAGCTGCACGCGGTAATCCCGCCCGCCGCGCAGAGACTCGAGGTCGCGGAACAGGCGGATGTCGGGCTTCGCCTCCAGGAGCGCCTCCTGTACGGTGGCGGCGTCCTCCTCATTTGCGTGCGAGTAGCTGAGGAAGACGTCGTACGCCGGCGGCAGCCGCCCGCCCGCGTCCACGGCGCCGAGGCGACTCCGCTTGAAGGCCTCGAACAGGGGGCGCACCTCGGCGGCCCGCGCCTCGTCGCGCACGACGACCGCGACGCGGGACAGCGCGGTCGTGCGCAGCGCCTCGTACGCCGCCTCGAGCTGCGCCGGAAGCACGGCGTCCACCGCCGCCCCCTGGTCGCCCGTGCCGATCAGGGGCATGGCCACCGTCCGGACGCCGGCAGTCTCGCCCACGAAGGGCGCGAGCGAGCGGAAGATCCCGTCGAGCGCCTCGCCTGGCGTGCGCCCGTCGGGCGTCTCGAAGCACAGCAGCCGGCCGAAGCCGAGCCCCGGCCGGACGGGTGCCGACAGCCAGGAGTGCCAGTACCGGCGCAGGTCGTACTCCGGCGCGCGCGCGAGCTCCGCCACGCTGACGCCCGCGCGGTCGAGCGCCCCGATCACCGACGTGGGCGTGGGGGTGTAGTCGCCGGCGAACGCGCTCACCACGAGCACGTCGACGGGGTCGTGCTCCGGGATGGAGGCGAGGTCGCCGGCGAGCAGCTCGATCAGCTTCGGGACCGAACCCACATGGAAGGCGAACGATTGCTGGAGCCGCATGGGTGGCTGGACCGGAGGGGGTGGTGGGTCGAGTGTCGGGACCCCCCACCATAGTCTGCCGACCTGATCCCGCCACCCCGCCCGATGACCGACGACGCCCTGCGCCCTCCGCTCCCCAACAGCTACGTCATTCCCGGCACGCGGCTCGCCGCCGGCGAGTACCCGGGCAGCCCGCCCGGCACCGCGGCCGCCGCGCGCGACGCGAAGCTCGCCGCCCTACTCGACGCGGGCGTGACGGTCTTCGTCGACCTCACCGAGCCCGGCGACCGACTCGCCCCGTACGCGGCCGCGCTTCAGGCGCTCGCCGCGCGGCGCCGGGTCACGGTGACTCACGAGCGGTTCCCGATCGTTGACCGGGGCGTGTGCGCCGAGCCGCACATGGCCGCCGCGCTCGACGCCGTGGACGCGCACCTCGCCGCCGGGCGCGGCGTGTACGTGCACGGCTGGGGCGGGGTGGGGCGCACGGGCACGGTCGTCGGCTGCTGGCTGGTCCGCCACGGCCGCTCCCCGGCGGCCGCCCTCGCCGAGGTCGCGGAGCGCTTCGCCACGATGAGCCCGGCCAAGGTCCGGCGGCACGCGGCGTGGGGCTCGCCGCAGACGGAGGCGCAGCGGCGCTTCGTGCGGCAGTGGAGTTCCGCCGACCCTGCGCGCACGGCGACGCGCCGAGCCGCCTCGGAGGGGGCCGCGGCCCGTGCGCGCGCCGGGCGCCTCGCGCCGGGCCGCGCGGTGGGCGCGCGCGTGCGTGGCTGCCTCCTCGGCACCGCCGTCGGCGACGCGCTCGGCTGGCCCGTGGAGTTCGAGTCCCTGTCCCGCATCCGGGCCCGCTACGGGCCGGACGGCATCCAGGAGTTCGACCCCCGCGCGCCGGGCGGGCTCGGCGCGGTCACCGACGACACGCAGATGACGTTGTTCACGGCGGAGGGCGTGCTGCGCAGTACGACCGCACGATGCGCCGACGCCGGCGCCCCGTCGGACGCGGTGGTGCACAGCCCGGATCAGATCGTCATGTGGCGCGCGTACCGCCGGTGGCTCGCCACGCAGGGGCTGCGATCCGGTCCGCACGGCGCGGTGGCCGAGAGTGCGGAGCCGGGGTGGCTGATCGGCGTGCGCGCGCTGCACCAGCGTCGAGCGCCCGGCACCACATGTCTGAGCGCGCTCGAGCGGTCGCTCCCGATGGACAGCGGCGACGGCGTCCTTCGCGCGGGCAACCAGAGCAAGGGGTGCGGCGGCGTCATGCGCGTCGCCCCGATCGGCTGCGTGGCGTGCGACGACGCGTTCACCTCCGCCGCCGGCGCCGCCGCGCTCACGCATGGTCACCCGTCGGGCTACCTGAGCGCCGGCGCCTACGCGCACATGCTCCAGGCGGTGATCCACCACGGCGTCACGCTGCGCGACGCGGCGCGGGACGCCCTCGATCGGCTGGCCCGCGAGCGGGGCCACGCGGAGACCACGCGGGCGCTCGGGCGCGCCCTGGCGCTCGCCGAGGCGTCCGGCGACCCGACCGCCGAGCGGGTCGAATCCTTGGGCGCCGGGTGGACGGGGGAGGAGGCGCTCGCCGTGGGCCTCTACTGCGCCCTCGTGGCCCGCGACTTCGCCCACGGCGTCCGCCTCGCGGTCAACCATTCCGGCGACAGCGACAGCACGGGCAGCATCGCCGGCGGCCTGCTCGGCGCCGCGTTCGGCGAGGGGGCCATCCCGGCTGCGTGGCGCGGCGCGGTGGAGCTGCGCGACGAGCTTCGCGCCGTCGCCGCCGACCTCGTGCGCGGGTTCGACCCCGGCGAGGCGTGGCGCGCCCGCTACCCGGCGGGGTGAGCGTCCCACCCTTGGGTGCGCCATGCGCCGCGGTGCCCGGTGCAGATTGCCGGACGCCGGGGCTTGTCGGCCCCCGCCGCGATCTCTCCGGGCCGGACAGCCCCCGCCGGCTGCCTCGCCCGTCCGCCTGAGCGTTGCCTCGACGTTTCGCGCCCGCCCCCTCCCCATGCCGCTTACGCTGGTCACGAGCCACCGCCCGGGTCTCCTCGCTGCGCGCCTGGCGCACGACCTCGGGCGGGCGCCGCTGTCGCCGTTCGCCGAGGAGGTCGTCGTCGTCCAGAGCCGGGGGATGGCGCGCTGGGTGCGGCAGGAGCTCGCCCGGCGGCACGGGTGCGCGGCGTCGCTGGCCCTGCCCTTCCCGGCCGCGTTCGCGCACCGCCTCGCCGGCGCCCTCGACGCGCTCCCGCTGGATCCGCGCTTCGAGCGCGACGCGCTCACGTGGCGCGTGCTGCAGCTCCTCGAGGAGGGACTCGCCGCCGACGCGGACTTCGCGGCGCTGCGCCTGTTCGACGACGGCGCCGACACCCGCAAGCGACTCGGGCTGGCCGCCCGGGTGGCCGCCCGCTTCGACGACTACCAGCTGTACCGGCCGGACGCGCTGCTCGCCTGGGAGCGCGGCGGCGACCCGGCGCCGCACGGCCCGGCGGAGCGCTGGCAGGCGGCGCGCTGGCAGGCGGAGCGCTGGCAGGCGGCGCTCTGGCGGCGCCTGTGCGCGCCGATGGCGGACGCTGACCTGGCCACCGGTGACCCAGCCCTGCCGCCGCGCCACCTCGCGCGCTGGCTGACCGACGCCGTGGCGCGCCTCCAACGCGGCGACGTCCCGGCCGACGCCCTGCCCGCGCGGGTCTCGGTGTTTGGCGTGAGCACGCTGCCGCCGCTCTTCGTGGAGCTTCTGGGCGCCGTGGCCCGCCACGTCCCGGTGCGCGCCTACCTGCTCGCCCCGCCGCGGGCCGCGTGGGACGCCGGCCCGGCCGCCGCCGGCCCAGCCGCCGGCGACCCCCTCTTCCGCGCGTTCGGGGGCGCATCGCGCGACCTGCTCGCGCGCCTCGCGGCCGCGACGCCGGACGTCACGGTCGAGGAGCACCACCCGCAGGACGCGCCGAGCGCGCCGAGCGCGCCGAGCATGCTCGCGCGCCTGCAGGCCGACCTCCGGGACGGCGTCGTGCGCGGCCCGGAGCCCGGCGCCGCGGCCCCGGTGCCCCTCGCGCCGGACGACCGGTCGCTCACGGTGCACGTCTGCCACTCGCCGATGCGCGAGATGGAGGTGCTGCGCGACCAGCTGCTGGACGCGCTCGCGGCCGACTCCACGCTGCGTCCGCACGACCTGCTCGTACTCGTGCCCGACATCGCCACGCACGCGCCGTTCGTGGACGCGGTGTTCGGCGTGGCCGAGCCGGGCGTGCCGCGCCTCCCCTTCCACATCGCCGACCGGCCCCTGCTGCAGGAGTCCTCGGCCGCCGACGCGTTCCTGCGGCTCCTGCGCCTCGCCGGCGCGCGGTGGACGGCCGCCGAGGTGGTCGAACTGCTCGACCTGCCGTTCCTGCGGCGCGCGGCGGGCATCCCCGCCGGCGCGGTGGGTCGCGTGCTCGGCTGGGTCCAGCAGACGGGCATCCGCTGGGGGCGCGACGGGGCGACGCGGCGCGACCGGTTCGGCCTCCCGGCGGTCGAGGCCAACAGCTGGCAGGCGGGGATGGACCGCCTGCTGGTGGGCTACGCCGTGGGGCCCGTGGACGCCCTCGTCGACGGCGTGCTGCCCAGCGCCGGCCACACCGTCGGCGACCCGGACACGCTCGGCGCGCTCGCCCAGTGGCTCGACCGGCTGTTCGACGCGCTCGACGCGCTGCGCGAGCCGCGGGGGCTGGCCGAGTGGGCCGCCGCCCTGCGCAGGCTCGCGGGGGAGTTCCTCCTGGCCGAGGGTGACGACGAGGCGCGCGACGTCGCCGCCCTGCAGGGCGCCGTCGACGCGCTCGCCGCGTCGGGCCACTCGGCGGGGCACGCGCGCGCCGTCGACCTCGCGGTCGTGCGCGACTGGCTCGAACTCGCCCTCGCCGGCGAGGGGCTCGGCGGCGGCTTCCTCGGGGGCGGCATGACCGTGTGCGCGCTCAAGCCGATGCGGGCCATCCCCTTCCGCGTGATCGCCGTGGCGGGACTGGACGACGCCGCGTTCCCGCGGCGCGACCGGCGCGCGAGTCACGACCTGCTGGAGCTGGACCCGCGCCCCGGCGACCGCGACGCGCGCGCCGACGACCGCCAGCTCTTCCTCGACACCCTGCTCGCCGCCGGCGACCGGGTGGTCCTCAGCTACGTCGGCCGCTCGGCGACGACGAACGCCGAGCGCGCGCCGTCGGTGGTGCTCGCCGAGCTGCTCGACCACGTGGACCGCGCGTTCCAGGCCCCGACCCCGGACCCCCACGCGCGCCCGTCCCGCGCCCGCGTCCGCGACCGCGTCGTCGTGGAGCACCGGCTGCAGCCGTTCAGCCGCGCCTACTACGACGCCTATGCCGACGGGCGGCTGTTCAGCTACTCGCGCGTCCACGCGCGCGCGGCCGGCGTGGCGGGCGGCGTGGCGGGCGGCGCCCGCGCCGCCCCCCCCTTCGTCACGGCGCCCACGCCCGCCCCGCCGACGGGCGCGGCGGGCCCCGGCGCCGTCATCCCGCTCGCGGACCTCGCCGAGTGCTGGACCAACGCCAGCCGCTGGTACTGCCAGCGCGTGCTGCGCCTGCGCCTCGCCGACGGCGCCGAACGGCTGGACGAGTGCGAGCCGCTCGGCGTGGACCGCCTGCTCGAGTACGACGTGCACGCCGGGATCCTCGACCGCCACCTGCGCGGCCGGCGCGACCCGGCGCACGAGCGCGCGCTCGCGGTGGCGCGCGGCCACCTGCCGCCGGGCGAGCTCGCCGGGCGCTGGTTCGACCGGATGGACCGCGGGCTGGCGGCGTTCCTCGAGCGGATCGACTGTCCCACCCTGTACGAGCCGGTCGCGGTCGAGGTGCGCGGCCCCGACTGGACGCTCGTCGGGCGCGTCGACGGGCTCACCGACCGGGGGCGGCTGCAGGTGCGCCCGGCGCGCTGCCGCCCGCGGGACCTCGTGGAGGGGTGGATCGCCCACCTGGCGCTCGCGGCCGAGCACGGCGACGTGCCGCCGGGGCGCGTGATCGGGACGGACGCCGGCTGGGAGTTCCTGCCCGTCGCCGACCCGATCCGGCGGCTCGACGCGCTGGTCGGCGGGTGGCGCGCGAGCGCGGCGGCGCCCATCCCCGTGTTCGAGCGCGCCAGCCACGCCTACGTGGAGCGCCTGCGCACGCAGGAGGCCAATTCGGACGGCCGGGCGACGAAGTCGCCGGCCGACTGCGCGCGCGCCGCCTACGTCGGCGGCGACTTCCCGGAGGCGCCTGACGGGGACCAGGCCGACCCGTACGTCGCCCTGTGTTGGCGCGCCCGCGACCCGCTCGAGGACGAGGCGGCGTTCGCCGCGTGGGCGGAGGTGCTGTGGCGCCCGCTCCTCGACCACGCCCGGCCCGTCGCCGAGTGGAGCGCGTGACGCCCGACCCCACGCGCCCGCCGGCCGCGCGGGCGACGCTGGCAGCCGCCGCGGCGCCGCTCGCGCCGGACGCCCTCACTTACGACCGACGCTCGGGGGGGCGCGACGAGGCGTCCGCCCCGCCCCCGCCGTTCGATCCGCTGGACGTCCCGCTCGACCCGGGCGTGTCGCTGGTCGAGGCGAGCGCCGGGACGGGGAAGACGTTCGGGATCACGCTCACCGTGCTCCGGCTGCTGCTCGACCGCGACGCCGCGGGCGCGTACCGGGTGGGCGGCATCGGGCGCATCCTCGTCGTCACCTTCACCATCGCGGCCACCGACGAGCTGATCACGCGCCTCCGCGCCGCACTGCGCGAGGCGGTGGACGTGTTCGCGGGCACGGTCGCGACGCACACCGCCGAGAACGCGCACCTGTTCGCGCTGCGCGCGCGGTACGGGGCGGAGGCGGTCGACCGGCTGCGCGCGGCGCTCGCGTCGCTCGACCAGCTGTCGGTGCACACCATCCACGGCTTCTGCAAGCGGGTGCTGGAGGAGCGCGCGTTGGAGAGCGGCACGCCGTACGGCGCCGGCTTCCTCGACGACGACGCGCTGCTGGTGGGCCGCGCGGCGCAGGACTGGTGGCGGCGCACGGTGTACGAGGACGCCCGCCTCGCCTCGCTCGCGGTGCACGACGGCTGGGCGCACGACCACTTCGTCGCGGACTGGCGCCGCTGGCGCCGGCACCCCGCCACGCGCCTCGACCCGGACGAGCCGCTCCCCACGGCGCTCGCCGCCCTCGACGCCGCCGCGGCCGCCTTCCGCGCGACGTGGGATCCGGACGCCGCCGCGGCCTACCTCGGCGGGCTCGCGTGGCGCGCGGACGCGCCGCTGGCCGACCCGGCGCGCCGCCGCCTGCTCGTGGACGCCGGCACCGCGCTCGCCGGGGGCGACCTCGGGCGCGCGTCCGAGATCGTGCAGCGCTGCACCGCGGCCGCGATCCGGCACGCCAGGACCGGCATCAAGCTGAAGCCCAAAGACGCGTACGACGGCGTCCCCGGGCACCCGCTGGTGCGGGCGGCCGAGTCGCTCAAGGTGGCGCTCACTCGCGTGCGCCTCGCGCTCCGCGTGGCGTGCATCGGCGCCATCGACCAGGAGTTCGAGGCCGAAAAGCGCCGCCGGCACCTGCTCGGCTTCGACGACCTGCTCGGCCGGCTCCAGCGCGCGCTGACGCGCGAGGGCGACGACGGGTCGCTCGCGCGCGCCATCCGCGGGCGCTACGACGCCGCGCTGATCGACGAGTTCCAGGACACCGACCCGTTCCAGTTCGACATCTTCTCGCGCGCGTTCGCGGGGCGGCCGCTCTTCCTCATCGGCGACCCCAAGCAGGCCATCTACGGCTTCCGCGGCGCCGACATCCACGCCTACATGGACGCTGCGCGCCGGGCGGAGCGCGCGTACACGCTCGGCCGCAACTGGCGCAGCACGCCGCGGATGGTGGCGGCGGTGAACGCCCTCTTCGCGCGGCGCCCCGCGGGCTTCCTGTACGACGCGATCCCGTTCCGCCCGGCCGCCGCGGCGCGCGACCCCGAGGACCCGCTCGCCGGCGACGGCCGGGCGGCGCTGCACTGGTGGTTCGTGCCGCCGGGCGCCAGCGCGAAGGGCGACCCGATGGGCGTGCCCAAGCGCGAGGCCCAGGCCCGGCTGCACGCGGCCGTCGCGCGCGAGGCGGTGCGCCTGCTGCGCCCGCGCGCGGCGGGCGGCGGCGGGCTGCGCGCCGGCCAGCTCGCGGTGCTCGTGCGCACCGGTCGGGAGGGGGCGTCGGTGGCGCGGGCGCTGCGCGAGGCGCGGGTGCCGTGTGTCGTGGCCGGGATGGGCGACATCCTCGCCTCGCCCGAGATGCAGGAGCTGGAGCGCGTGCTGCGCGCGGTGCTCGCCCCGCAGGACGCGGCGGCGGTGCGCGCGGCGCTGGCGACGACGCTCTGGGGGGCTGACGCCGAGCGCATCCGGCGGCTCGCGCTCGCGGAGCACGAGCCGGAGTGGGCGGCCCTCCTGGACCAACTCGCGCAGGCGCGCGCCGCGTGGGCGCGCCACGGCTTCGTGCGGATGGCGCAGGCGCTGATGGCCGACCTCGGCGCGCTCGAGCGGCTGCTGGCCTGCGACGACGGCGAGCGCCGGGTGACCAACCTGCGCCACGCCGTGGAGCTCCTGCACACGGCGTCGGCCGAGCAGCGCCTCTCCCCCGAGGGGCTGCTCCTCTGGGTCTCCCGCGCCCGCGCGACCGGCGGCGAGGACGCCGAGCGCGTGGAGCTGCGGCTGGAGAGCGACGCCGACGCCGTGCAGATCGTGACCGTGCACAAGAGCAAGGGGCTGGAGTACGACGTGGTGTTCTGCCCGGGGCTGTGGGCCGCCCGCCGCGCCGGCGCCGACGAGCCGGTGGTGGTGCACGAGGGGGGCGGGGTCGTGTTCGACCACGGCTCGCCGCGGCACGCGGAGCGCGCGCGGGCGGCGGACGCCGACTCCCTCGCCGAAGACCTGCGGCTCGCGTACGTGGCGCTCACCCGGGCGCGCTTCCGCTGCTACGTGGGGTGGGGCCCGATCGCGAACCGGCGCACCGGGCAGGGCGCGGCGCAGTCCGCGCTCGGCTACCTCCTGCGGGAGGACGTGGCGGCGGGCACCCCGGCGGACGTCGCCGCCGCGGCCGCGACGCAGCTGGCGGCCACCCTGGGCGCGTGGCGCGGGACGCTCGACGCGCTGGTGGCGTCGAGCGGCGGGGCGATGAGCGTCGAGGTCCTCGCCGACGCGGGCGCGCCCGTCGCGCCGCTCGCCGCGGACGCGCCGGCGGCCCCCGCCCCGCACGGCCGCGCGTGCGACCTGGCCCCCGGGCAGCTCGAGACGTGGCGCGTGGCCAGCTTCACCTCGCTCACCGCGACCGGCGCCGCGGCGACGGACGCCGCGGCGCCGGTGGAGGACGCGCGGGACGTCGCCGACGGGCCGGCGGACGGGACCGCGGACGGGACCGCGGACGCGACCGCGGAGGCCACGCCGACCGGCGGGGGCGTCACGCCGCTCGACGCGTTCCCGGACCTGCCGGCGGGGCGCGCGCTCGGCATCGCGCTCCACGAGCTGTTCGAGCGCGCAGACTTCGCGTCCGACGCGCCCGCGCTGCGCCCGCTCGCGGCCGAGGTGCTGGTGCGGGGCCGGCTCATCCCCGACGCGGCGGACGCGCGCGCCGACGCGACCGCGCGCATGGCGGCCCGCGTGCTCGGCGCGGTGCTGCCGGGCGCCGACTTCGCCCTCCGCGACGTGCCGCGCGGGCGCACGCTGCGGGAGTGGGGCTTCCACCTCCCGCTCGGCGCCGTCGGGCCCGACACGCTGGCGCGGCTGTTCGCGACGCACGGCGGCGACGTCGCGCGGCGCTACGCCCCCGCGCTGCGCGCGCTCGCGCCGCGGCGCACGTGGGGGCTGCTGACCGGCGTCGTCGACCTCGCGTTCGCCCACGGCGGGCGCTGGCACGTGGTCGACTGGAAGTCCAACCACCTCGGGCCCGCGCCCGGGGACTACGACGCGGCGGGGGTCGCCGACGAGATGGTCGCGAGCCACTACGTGCTGCAGTACCACCTGTACGTCACCGCGCTGCACCGCTTCCTGCGCCTGCGCGTGCCGGGCTACGCGTACGACACGCACATGGGCGGCGTGTGGTACGCCTTCCTGCGCGGGATCGCCGGGCCTAACGCCGGGCCTAACGTAGGGCCTAACGCCGGGCCGCCGGCGCGCGGCTGGTGGCACGACCGCCCGCCGGCGCCGCTGATCGGCGCGCTCGACGCGCTGATGGACGCCCCCGGCGCCGGCGCCCGCGGCGGGCCCGCATGAAGCCGCTCGCCCTGCTGGCGGCGCGCGGCCACCTCGCCCCCATCGACGCCGCGTTCGGCGCGGTGCTCGCGCGGCGCGCGGCCGCCCGCGTGGACCTCCCCGACGCGCGCGTCGTGGGGCTCACCGGGGCGTTGCTGAGCGGCGGGCGGTCGCGCGGGCACAGCTGCCTCGACCTCGCCGCGCTCGCGGGCACCGCCCCGTGGCCGGACGTGGGCGACGGCGCGGACGCCCTGCGGCTGCCGGACACCGCGACGTGGCGCGCGGTCCTGGCGCGGAGCCGCCTGTGCCGGCCGTGCGCGGCGGACGGCGTCAGCGCCAGCGTCGGTGAGGACGCGGCGCCGACGCCGCTCGTGCTGGACGGCGATCGGCTGTACCTGCACCGTTACCACGCCGCCGAGTGCCGCCTGGCGGCAGCCGTGCGCGGGCGGCTCGCGGGCGCGACCGCCCGGCCGGTGGACGCGGCGTCGGCCGCGAGCTTCCGGCGCCTCTTCCCCGCCCCGCCGGCCGGCGTCGCCGCGGCGGCGGGCGGTCCCGATTGGCAGGCCGTCGC
>ERZ1066118.1374-NODE-1374-length-15665-cov-5.739206_pt1 | contig 15665 bp, 11 predicted proteins | sample MGYA00382765_ERZ1066118 | MGnify/ENA primary metagenome ERZ1066118 (study PRJEB33369, sample SAMEA5778348) | biofilm metagenome | biome: Industrial cooling water; feature: Water cooling tower basin; material: Biofilm | place: United Arab Emirates | collected...
GGAAGGCTATCGGGTGACGACGGCGGCGCACGCGGGGGCGGCGCGCCGGCTGGTGGAGCTGCTCGACTTCGACCTGCTGATCGTGGACGTGATGATGCCGGGCGAGGACGGGCTGTCGCTGACCCGCGCGCTGCGGGCGCAGTCCAGCGTGCCGGTGCTGATCCTGACCGCCCGGGGCGCGGCCGAGAGCCGGATCGAGGGCTTGACGGCGGGCGCCGACGACTACCTCGCCAAGCCCTTCGAGCCCCAGGAGCTGCTGCTGAGGGTCGCGGCCATCCTGCGCCGGGCCGGGCCGCCGCGGAGCGGGCCCAAGCGGCTGTCGCTGGGCGAGTACGCCTTCGACCTCGATCGCAACGAGCTGCTGCGGGGCGACACCCTGATCCGCCTGACCGAGGGCGAGCAGCAGCTCCTGCGCCTGCTCGCCCTGAAAGCGGACCAGCCGGTGGACCGGCGCGACCTGGCCCGGGACGCGGGCCTCTTCGACCGGGACGCCACCATGCGCGCCATTGACGTGCAGATCACCCGCCTTCGCCGCAAGATCGAGCGCGACCCGCGCACCCCGCGCTATCTGCAGACGGTGCGCGGGGTGGGGTACATGCTGGCGCCCGATTGAGGGGCGCAGACGGTGCGGCTGATCCCCTCCTTCTGGCCTCGCCGCTGGCTCCCGCCCAAGTACTGGGCGCGCCGGGTGAAGCGCAGCCTGCCCGCCTCCCTGTTCGGCCGCGCCTTCCTGATCATCGTGCTGCCGGTCGCGCTGATGCAGGCGGCGGTGACCTGGGCGTTCTTCGACGCGCACTGGCAGACGGTGACCAGCCGACTGTCCACAGCGCTAGCCGGGGACGTGGCCTGGGTGGTGCAGGCCTACGCCGACGATCCCACCCCCGCCAACCTGACCCGGGTGGCCGAGCGGGCGCAGCGCAGCTTCAGCCTGTCGGTGGCCCTGCAGCCCGGGCGGACCATCCCGACCGAGCCCCGGGACAGCCTGCTGCCGCGCTTCGACCGCACGGTGGGAGAGGCGCTGGACGCGGCCCTGGACCGCCCGTTCTGGTACGACACCACGCGCTATCCGGCTTACGTGGACATCCGGGTGCAGACCGCGAAGGGCGTGCTCCGGGTGCTCGCGCCGCGCGACCGGGCCTTCGCCAGCCAGAGCCACATCTTCCTGCTGTCGCTGGCGGGGGCGACCGTGCTGCTGACGGCGGTGGCGGTGGTGTTCATCCGAAACCAGGTCCGGGCCATCGAGCGGCTGGCCGAAGCCGCCGCCGCCTTCGGGCGAGGGGCGGAGCCCGCGTTCAAGCCGCACGGAGCGGCGGAGGTGCGGGCGGCGGGCTACGCCTTCCTGGACATGCGCTCGCGCATACTGCGGCACATCGAGCAGAGGACCGCGCTGCTGGCCTCGGTCAGCCATGACCTCCGCACGCCGCTGACCCGGCTGAAACTGGAGCTCGCCCTGTCGCCGCCAGGGCCGCGCGTGGAGGCCATGAAGCGCGACCTCGCCGACATGGAGCACATGATCGACGAGTACCTGAGCTTCGCCCGCACCACGCACGAGGAGGGTCAGGGCGGCGAGGCGGTGGAGACGGTGGGCCTGCGGGCCCTGCTGGAGGAGGTCTCCACCGGCGCCGAGCGCGCGGGGGCGCGGGTCGCGGTCACCGCCGAGCCCGATCTGGCGGCCCAGGTGCGTCCCAACGCCATCAAGCGGGCGCTGGCCAACCTGGTCATGAACGCCGCCGTGCATGGGGAGAAGGTGCGCATCGCCGCCCGACGGCGCGGTCCCGAGGAGCTGGAGATCGTGGTGGACGACGATGGGCCCGGCATTCCGCCCGACCGCTACGAGGAGGCGTTCCGGCCTTTCAACCGGCTGGACGAAAGCCGCAACCAGAACAGCAAGGGGGTCGGCCTAGGGCTGGCGATCGCCCGCGACGTGGCCCGCGGCCACGGCGGGGATGTGACGCTCGATCGATCGCCCCTGGGGGGTCTGCGGGCCGTGGTGCGCCTGCCCGGCTGAACGGCGATGGCCGATCCAGCGCTTGCGGTGGAAGAGCGTGATGGAGATCGCGAGCGACAGAAGCATGAGCCCGAGCGCCCAGGCGTAGCCGTAGCGCCAGCCGAGCTCGGGCATGTGCTCGAAGTTCATCCCGTAGATGGAGGCGATCAGCGTCATGGGCAGGAACACGGTCGCCACCAACGAGAAGGTGCGGGCGTTCTCGTTCTGCTCGATGCCGATGAAGCCGAGCGCGGCGTTCAGCATGAAACCGATGGTCCCCGACAGGGCGTCGCTCTGCTCCCCGAGCGAGCGGGTGTCGCGGTTGACGGTCTTGAGGTGCTCGATGTCGGCGCGGTTATCGTGGAGCGGCTGAGCCAGGGCGGCGAAGCCGGTGGCGCGCTCCAGGCTCGCCAGGCTCTCCCGCACCTCGGCGTTCAGGGTCTGGGCGCGGCCCAGCTGATACAGGCAGCCCTCGAAGGAGGCCGGGCGGGGCTGGGCGAACACCGTGCGGCCGATGGCGTCCACCTCGGTGTTCAGGTTCTCGAGCACGTCGGCCGTGCGGTCGACGATGGCGTCCAGCAGGTTGAGGAAGGTCGCCGTCGCCCCGCCGCACAGCGCCGGCTGGCGCGCCGCCTGGGCGGCGAAGACCTTGAACGAGCGGGGCTCGCCGTAGCGGATGGTGACCAGCGTCTGGGCGGTCAGGACGAAGGTGACGGGCGCGGTGTCGGGGTGGTCCGTCTCGGAGTTCACCAGCACGAAGGCGGTGATGTAGGTGGCCCCGTTCTCCTGGTAGAGCCGGCTGGAGGGCTCGATGGCGGCCGCCTCTTCGCGGGTCGGGAGCAGGAGGCCGAGCGCGTGCTCGACGGCGGTTTCCTCCTCCCGCGTCGGCTCGATCAGGTCGATCCAGACGGCGTCGCCGGGTAGGGTCCAGCCCTGGACGGCCTCCACCGTCTCAAACGCCTTCAGCCCGCAGCGGAACAGACGCAGCATACCGCCGTGCCTAGCTGAGCCGATGGGTGACGGAAAGCGGGCGGCGGCCTCGAGGGAGGCCGGCCCTTAGAACAGGGCGCCCTGGGCGGGAGCGCCGCCGCCCGTCCAGCTGGCCTTCTGCACGCCGCCGGGTTCGGACCCGGGCTGATAGATGAAGCCGTAGGTCGGATAGACCGTGCCGCCGAGATCGCGGCTGGGGCCGTACCAGACCTTCACGCTGGACCAGTCGTTGCCGTCGGAGACGTCCACCACGGTGACGTCGCTCTCCACCTGGCCGCGGCGGCCGTTGATGGGGGACCAGTTGGCGTGGGTGATCTGGATGACGCGATCGGTGAGCACCTGCTCCACCACGGCCACGTGACCGCGGCTCATGGAGCCCTTGGGGCGGAACACCAGCACGGACTTGGCCTCGGGCTGGAAGCCCCGGGCGTAGCGGCCGGCGGCTTTCTCCCACCAGGTCCAGGCGTCGCCGAAGATCTGAATGCCGGAGAAGGCGCGCGCGAAGGTCACGCACTGCCAGTTCTGCGGCTTGAGGAAGTCGGGCAGCTTGATGCCCGACAGGGAAGGAAGGCCGGCCCCGAGGGCGGAAGGCGCAGGGGCGGAAAGGACCCCGGCGCCCGAGGGGTCGGCCGGCTCGGCTTGGGCGGCCAGGGCCGCGCTCGACAGGGCGGCCGCCAGAACGGCCGTCGCGAGTTTACGCATGCTGGGATGGCTCCCCACCGATGACGCGGTCAGGGGTAACCATCCCTCACGAGGGTGAACAGAGTGTTTCAGGCCGCGGGCTGAAGGGTCGCACCCTCGCGGGCGAAGGGCGAGCGCGCCTTCAGCCAGGCGCGGGCGGGCCGCTCGATCAGGGCGTGGGAAAGGCCCGACAGCGGGACGAGGGCCAGCAGCATCACCAGCCAGAGCGCAAAGGGGAGCCCGCCGTCAGCCAAGCCGAGGACGCCCGCGACGTTCACGAACACCAGCTTCCAGGGCACGCAGATCATGTAGGTGGAGAAACTGACCTCCCCGAGCCAGACGAACGGAGCGGGGGCCCTGGCGGCCTGCGTGCTCCACAAGCAGGCGAGGTTGAAGATCAGCGAGCCGAACACGAGGGTGAAGAGGGCGTCGGCGGCGCCGATCTGCCCCAGCACCACGATGGCGGCGAGCGAGAAGGCGAAGCCCGTCCAGGCGATCTGGGGGTCCTTGAGGGGCTGGGCGCGCCAGAGCAGGTGAAGGGCGCAGCCCAGGGCGAAGCAGGGGACGATCCGAAGCGCGCCCCAGTGAATGGTGGCCTGCGTCAGGGGGAAGCCCGCCAGCCGCTCGAAGATGAGGTAGGTCCACACCACCAGGGCCGCGGCGGCGGCCACGGCGACGCCCGGGCGGCGCTTGAGCCGGGCGGCGACCACGGCGAACGCGGGGAAGGTCAGGTAGGCGAACCACTCGGCGGAGATGGACCAGGAGGGGTGGTTGAAGCTGGCGCTCGGCGACAGGCCCCAGGCGTGCAGCATGAGCAGGTTGGCGGGCAGGGCGGCCGGGTCCAGCACCTCGGCCCCCACCGACAGCCCGGCCGCGGCCGCGCCGAGCCCGAGCAGGGCCACCCCGGCCAGCGTCGCCAGATGCAGCGGGTAGATGCGGGCCAGCCGCGCCCAGACGAAGCCGCCATAGCGGAAGCGGCCGGACTCGAAGGCGCCCTGGTAGACGAAGCTGATCACGAAGCCGGACAGGACGAAGAATAGCTCCACGCCCAGGTAGCCCTTGCTGATGAAGGCCGGCGCGGGCCCGGCCGCCGCCAGCGTCGGCCAGTAGTGGAACAGCACCACCCAGGCCGCCGCGAAGAACCGGAGCGCGGTCAGGGTGTCGATCTGCTCCGGCTGTGCGTCAGGACGGGACATGGCGAGGGCCTCCGGACGGGCCCGACGCAAGGACGGGGCCGGGGGGTGACTGGCGCGGTTCAGGAGATGGGTAACCCCTCGGTGGCGCAGGGCCGCTCGATGGAAGCTGGGCGGCGCCGTGCTCGGGGTCGTCAAGGCGACCCGCTTGCGCGGGAACGCCTGCGGCGTTGCCTTGACGCCCCCTGCGCGCGGCGCGCTTCTGGGAGGGTCGGGACGGAGGACGTCCCGTGGTGTTTCGACGACGCCTGCGGCGCGTCGAACAAAGGACTATACGGGAGCGCAGCTCTCGACGTTTAGCCCCAATCCTAAGCTATAGCCCTGTGTTCGACCCGCCAGGGGCGAACATCTCCACTGGGACGCCCCGCGCCCCGACACTTCCTGTCGGCCGCCGCGCGCAGAGCGTGTCAAGGGCGGCGAAGTCGAGCGCAGCGGTCCCCTGATGCAGCCGAGCACGGCGGCACGCCGCGAGGCGAGCCTGGAGGCTCGCGATCCACTCAGATCAGCCTCCGCTGCCCGTGTGGGCGCGGAGCCAGGCGGCGGCGTCGGCGATGGCGCGGCGGCCGGCGCCCAGGTAGCGGTGGAACACGGGCCAGACGTGGATCATCTCCGGCCAGACCTCGAGCCGGACCTCGAGCCCGGACAGGGCGGCGACTTCGGCGAGCTTCAGCGAGTCGGAGAGCAGGGCCTCGTCGCCCCCACACTGGATGTAGAGCGGCGCAAGACCCGACAGGTCGCCGAACACCGGCGAGGCCAGCGGGTCGTGCGCGTCCGCGCCGCCCAGGTAGGCGGCGGCCATGTCGTCCAGCCCCGCCCTGGTGATCATCGGATCGCGCTCGGCGCACCGGCCCGCGTAGGAGGCGCCGCTCTGGGTGAGGTCGGCCCAGGGGCTGATGGCGTAGAGGGCGCCGGGCTGGGGCAGGCCCTGCGCCTTGAGCGCCAGCGCAGTCGCCACGGTCAGCCCGCCGCCGGCGCTGTCGCCGCCCACCGCCAGCCGCTCGGGCGCGGCGCCCTCGTCCAGCAGGGCGCGGTAGGCGGCGACCGCGTCGTCCATCGCAGCGGGGAACCGGTGCTCGGGCGCGAGGCGGTAGTCGAGCGCCACCCCCATCATGCCCGCCGCCTCCGCCAGGTGGGCGACGAAGGCTCCGTGGCTGCGGCTCGAACCCGTGACGTAGCCGCCGCCGTGCAGGTACAGCAGCGTGCCGCCGGCGTCGGCGGTTGCGGGCCGGTGGCGCACGCCGGGGACGCCGCCCAGCGTGACGGGCTCGGCGACCACGCCTTCCGGCAAGGGCATGCTCTCGCCCCAGGCGTCGGTGGAGGCCCGGCGCTGCTCGATGGTGGGCGGCGGATCGGCCGGGTCGGGCGCCATGCCCGCGAGCAGGGCGCGAAAGCCCGCGATGTCAGGGTCCTTGAAGGTCAGCTCGGTCATGGGGCGGGGTCTCCGCCGCGGAGCTTAGCGGGGCCGACAGCCGTTCGGAAAGCCAGGCCCCGGCCTCCCGGATGGCCGCCCGCCCGGCGCGGAGCATCTCGTGGAACAGGGGCCAGACGTGGATCATGCGCTCGCCCACCCGCAGCGTCACGTCCACGCCCGCGGACCGGGCCGCCTCGGCCAACCTCAGGCCGTCCTCGTAGAGGATCTCGTCTGTGGCGACGTGGATGAACATCGGCGGCAGGCCGCTCAGGTCGGCGTAGACGGGCGACAACCAGGGGTGGCGGCGGTCGGCGTCCCCGGCGTACAGCGCCGCCATGCGGTGGAGCGACTCCAGCGTCACCACCGGATCCAGCGGCGCACGCGCGACGTAGGAGGGCGGCACGCCGGTCAGATCCACCCAGGGGCTGATCACGTACAGCGCGGCTGGAAGAGGAAGCCCCTGATCGCGGATCGCCAAGGCCGCCGCAACCGCCAGCCCGCCGCCCGCGCTGTCGCCCATGATCGCCAGCCGCTCGGGCGCGTAGCCCTGGCCCAGCAGCCACCGGTAGCAGGCGACGGCGTCCTCGACCGCGGCGGGGAAGGGGTGCTCGGGCGCCAACCGGTAATCGGGAACGAGGGCCAGCGCCTGCGCCGCCCGGCCCAAGCGGGAGGCGTAGTGACGGTGACTCTTGGAGCTGCCCTGGGTGTAGCCGCCCCCGTGCAGACATAGGATCGCGCGGTCGAGCCGCGCCTCGCGGGGGGTCAGCAGCTCGCAGCGGACGCCATGGGCGACGACGTCCTCCCGGGTGCAGCCGCGGGCGATGGGCACCGACAACCCGTGCAGGTCGTTGCGCGCTCGACCCTCGGGAATCGTCTGCGGCGGACTCTCGCTGTGCGAGGTCACCAGACTCATGATGCCGCGGAGGGCAGCAAGGTCGGAAGGATTGGGTCCGCTCGTCATGTTGCACTGCAACATAGGGCCTCGCGAGCCCCGTGACCAGAGTGCGGACGACGGAGACAGGCCGCGGCGCGACCTCCCGCCTGACGCTCATGCGGGCGTCATAAGGCTGGGGCGGGCGAACGCAGCGGTGCGCCGAAAATCGCGGCCTCGCCCGCGACATAGCGCTCGAGACTGAAGCCCGACTCGATCTTGGCGCGAGCTCGCCGTCCCACCGCGGTGTTCCGCTCCGCTATCGCCCTCGCAAGGGCTTGGGCGATGTCCGCGACTTCTGTTGAGGGGCTGAGATAGCCGGTGTCCCCGTCGCTGATCAGCTCATTGATCCCGCGGACGTCCGTACCCACGCAGACAAGGCCGAGCGCCATGGCCTCGATGAGCGCCTTCGGCAGGCCCTCGTACCGGCTTGTGAGCGCGAAGATGCTGTACGCGCGCAGTTGAACAGCGAGCTCCTCGTTCGCAAGCAGGCCCTTCAGGATCACAGGCGAGCCCGGCTCCGCAGCGAGGGCGCGGAGTTCGCTTTCCTGCGACCCAGCTCCGTAGATGTGCAGTTCCCGTCCTAGCTTCCGACAGGCGAGTGCGAGATTGACGTAGTTCTTGACCGGCTCCAGCCGGCCCACGGTGACCACGGGCGCGTCGAAGTCGTAAGCGGTCTTCGGCGAGAACAGGCCGACGTCAACGTAGGTGGGAAGCAGACTGACCTTGTGGGTTGCGGCGGGCCTCCGGCGAATGTGCAGCACTGCCTCAGCGGAAGTCGCAACGATGCGCGTCGCTGTCGCGTAGGCGACTTGTTCAAGGAGGCGCGCCGTGGCCGCGCGCACGGGCTGCTGCTGCCGAGCGAACCGCTCGGACAGAACGTAGCCCAGGCGCACCAGCAAAGGACGTCCAGTCAGTCGCGCCGCCAAGACGGCCGCCCAGGCTCCGCTGATCTGATTTGTCTTCAACCAGGCGGCCGACCGCAGCCGATCCCTCTCGGCCCAGACGGTCCGCAAGCTCCAGATCAAACCTGCGACACCCTCAAGCCGGCCGCGGCTGGCGGGTGGCGTGATCACCTTCAACCGGGAGAACAGGGGATCGACAGACCTCAGCCGGTGCAGCTCGTCATGGTCGGCCGGATCGTATGACAGCACCGTCACCCGCTTGAACAGGCCGCGTCGTAAGAACTCCCGATAAAGCAGGATCTCTCGCGACTGCAGCCCGATTGCCCGCCAACGCGTGAGCGACAGCCCGTTCGACATGAACAAGATCAGCTCGTCCCCACAAGCCGGATCCATGACACCCCCGCACGCCTGCACCGGTCGGCAGATGATTCCTGAGATAGCCTATGGCGGCGTCTACTGAATTGTATCTTTCGGTCAAAAATGGACCGCGTCAGGCCTGCATGGTCCAGCCTTCCACGCCCATCGCGGCCTGGCGCAGGGCTTCGGAGCGGGTGGGGTGGGGATGGCAGGTGCGGGCGACGTCCTCGGAGGCCGCGCCGAACTCCATAGCCACGCAATACTCGCCGATCATTTCCCCAACTTGCGGACCCAGCATGTGGACGCCCAGGATGCGGTCGGTCCTGGCGTCAGCGAGAACCTTCACGAAACCCTCGGCCTCGTGATTCACCTTGGCCCGACTGTTGGCGCTGAAGGGGAACTTGCCGGCCTTGTAGGCCACGCCCGCGCCCTTGAGCTCCTCCTCGGTCTTCCCGACCCAGGCCACCTCCGGATAGGTGTAGACCACGCTCGGGATGATCTCGTAGTTCACGTGGCCCGCCTTGCCGGCGATCAGCTCGATGCAGGCCACCGCCTCGTCCTCGCCCTTGTGGGCCAGCATGGGGCCGTGGGTCACGTCGCCGATGGCCCAGACGCCCGGGGCCGACGTGCGGAAGTGGTCCGTGTCGATGAAGCCGCGGCGGTCGGGCGTGATCCCCACCGTCTCGAGGCCCAGGTCTGCGGTGTAGGGCCGCCGGCCGATGGCGAGGAGCACCACCTCCGCCTCCAGCGTCTCGGGCGCGCCGCCGGCGGCGGGTTCGACCGTGAGCTTCACGCCGGCGTCCGTCGTCTCGGCGCCCGTCACCTTGCGACCGAGCGCGAAAACCATGCCCTGCTTGGTCAGGGCGCGCTGGAAGGCCTTGGCGGTCTCCTCGTCCATGCCCGGAGTGATCCGGTCCAGGTACTCCACCACCGTCACCTGGGCGCCGAGCCGCCGCCAGACGCTGCCGAGCTCCAGGCCGATGATGCCCGCGCCGATGACGATCATGGAGGCGGGGACGCGCTCCAGCGCCAGGGCGCCCGTGGAGTCCACGATCCGTTTCTGGTCCACCGGAACGCCGGGCAGCGGCATGGGCTCGCTGCCCGTGGCGATCACCACGTTGCGCGCCTGGAGCTCGCGCGCGGCGCCGTCCTCGCCGGTCACCGTCACCTTGCCGGGACCCGCGAGGCGGGCGGCGCCCTTGATCCATTCGACCTTGTTCTTGCGGAACAGGAACTCGATGCCCTTGGTGAGCTGGCCGACGCTGTCGGTCTTTGAGGCCATCATGACGGGCAGGTCGAGCTCGGGCGCCGCCGTGATGCCGAGGGCGGGGAAGTCCTTGCGGGCGGCCTCATACAGCTCCGACGCGTGCAGGAGCGCCTTGGACGGGATGCAGCCCACGTTCAGGCAGGTGCCGCCCAGCGTTCCCCGCTTTTCGACGCAGGCGGCCTTGAGGCCCAGCTGGCCGGCGCGGATGGCCGCGTTGTAGCCGGCGGGGCCGCCGCCGATGATCACCACGTCGTAGGCGTCCGCCACGGCCGTCCTCCTGCAAGAGCGGCCGGAACCTAGTCACGGCGGGGGCGGGGTCAACGCGAACCGCGGCCCGCCGCCCTGTCGAAGGTTTAACCTACGCCGGGCGACAAACCGACGTCGCCGTCAACTTTCCGTGTGGCGCGGCGGCGGAGTCGGTGATAATCTGTCAGGTATCCCGGTTATCGTGAGCTGCGGGCCGTCTGAACGGTCCCCTGCACCCTGGGGAGGGCGCTTAGAGATGAACAAGACTCGGGCTTGGACTGTGGCGGCGGTCAGCAGCGGCGCCCTTCTGTTCGCGGTCGGCGCGGCCGCCGTGTCGGCCCAGGCCGGCGCGACCCCCGCGACGGTGGCGGCGGCCAAGGTGGCGGACAACTTCCGCCTGACCGACGCCAACCTCGACAGTCACGAGCTGCACCGCCTGGCGGACGCCAAGGCCGTGGTGCTGGTCACTCAGGGCAACGGCTGCCCGGTCTCGCGCAACGTCTGGCAGGACCTGAAGAAGCTCCGCGACCAGTACAAGCCCCAGGGGGTCGAGTTCCTGATGCTGAACCCCAACCTCCAGGACAAGCGCGACGCGGTGCGCGAGGAGGCCAAGGAGTTCGGCTACGACATCCCCGTGCTCATGGACGAGCTGCAGCTGGTCAGCGAGCAGCTGGGCGTGACCCGCACGGCCGAGATGTTCGTGCTGGACCCCAAGACCTGGAAGGTCATGTACCGCGGCCCGATCAGCGACCGCGTGACATACGAGCGCCAGCGCGCGGCCGCGAACAACGCCTGGGGCGAAGACGCCATCAAGGCCGTCATGGCCGGCCAGGCGCCGGCCGTGCGGGAGAAGCCGGCGGTGGGCTGCCTGATCGACTTCCCGCAGCGCGCCAAGAAGGCCGAGCACACCCAGATTTCCTACGTGCGCGACGTGGCGCCCATCCTCGAGCAGAAGTGCGTGTCCTGCCACCAGAAGGGCGGGATCGGGCCCATGTCGTTCACCAGCTACGAGCAGGTGAAGGGCTTCTCGCCCATGATCCGGGAGGTGCTGCGCACCCAGCGCATGCCGCCCTACCACGCCGATCCGCATGTCGGCGTGTTCGCCGACGACAAGCGGCTCTCCACCGCGCAGATCAAGACGCTGGTCCACTGGATCGAGGCGGGCGCGCCCCGCGACGGCGCGGAGGATCCGCTGAAGATCGCCCGGGCCGAGCCGGCCGAATGGCCGCTGGGCAAGCCGGACCTCATCCTGAAGGTGCCGCCGTTCAAGATCCCGGCCTCGGGCATCGTGGACTACCAGCGCCCCGCGGTCGCCTGGCCGCTCAAGGAAGGCAAGTGGCTCAAGGCCTCCACCGTCAAGGTGAAGGAGCGGCAGGCCGTGCACCACGTCCTGACCGGCCACATGAAGGAGATGCCGGCGGACGGCGTCGGGCGCGAGATGCTGTGGGGCGCCTCGGTAGGCGGCTACGCCGTGGGCTCGGAGTCTGTGATCTCTCCGACGAACGTCGAGGTCTACGAGCCCCCGGGCGGGGCCATAGGCTTCCAGAACCACTACACCCCCTTCGGCAAGGAGGTGACGGAAGAAACCGAGATCGCCTTCTACTTCTACAAGGACAACGAGACGCCGCAGCTGGTCATGCGGGACGCGGCCATCGCCGACTTCACCATCTCGCTGGAGCCGAACGCCCAGCGGCACCATGAAGTGGCCTACTATGTGTTCCCGAAAGACGCGCTGCTCTACAGCGTGTTCCCGCATGCGCACTACCGCGGTCATTCCTCCAACGCCGTCCTGAGGACGCCGGACGGGAAGGAGCAGCTGCTGCTCTCGGTGCCGAAGTATGACTTCAACTGGCAGCGGCACTACAACTTCAAGGAGCCGGTGAAGATCCCGGCCGGCTCGAAGCTGATCGTGAACTACTGGTACGACAACTCGGCGCGGAACCCGGCCAACCCGGATCCGACCAAGCGCGTCGTCTGGGGCGACCAGTCCTTCGAGGAGATGCTGTTCACTAACATCCGCTACCGCTGGATCGACGAAACCTCCGACAAGATGGAGATCGGCGAGGCCTACGATAAGCAGATGCAGGCGACCCGGATGATGGGCATCCTGGACGACAACCTGGACGGCAAGGTGCAGCAGGCCGAGCTCAAGGGTCCCATGGAGCGGCTGAAGCCCATGTTCGCCCTGGCCGACGCCAACGCGGACGGCGGCATCGACAACACCGAGTTCGAGAAGGTGCAGGCCATGATGCAACGGCCGCAGCGGGCGTCGACCCGCCAGGGCGACACCGCGGCGGCGCCGGGCGCGAGCACCGGCGGCCGCTGAGCCCTGAACTGACGAAGCAAGCGGGGCGGCGGCTGGCGACGGCCGCCGCCCTTCGCACGTCCGGCGCGTGAAGACCGATGTGATGACGACACCTCTTCCTGGCCGGGGAGAGGTGTTCTTTCTGCGGGCGGGCGATTAGGCGAGGCGCATGCGCCGGCTCTGGCTGTTCCTGACCGAGATGGACTCGCGCGCCTGGCGGGCGGCCTGAGTCACGGCCGGGCTGTTCCTGGCGATCGGGGCGGTGTTCCTGTTCGGCAAGACCCAGCTCGGCGCCGACCTCGAAGGCCTGCTGGAGCACTGGCTAGGCGGCTTCGCGGGCTCGCCCTGGGGCTTGCCGGCCACTGCAGCGGTGTTCACGGCGGCCGCCTTCGTGGGCGCGCCGCAGTTCCTGCTGATCGCCGCCTGCGTGATCGCGTTCGGGCCGTGGCTCGGCTTCCTCTACGCCTGGCTCGCCACGGTGGTGTCGGCGGCGGTGACCTTCGGCCTGGGCCGACTCGCGGGACGGCGGACGCTGGAACGGTTCGGGGGAAAGCGCCTGCACAGGCTGAGCCGTTTCGTCGGTCGGAACGCCTTCTTCGGCAGCTTCCTGATCCGCAACGTCCCCAGCGCGCCCTTCATCGTCGTGAACATGGCGTTCGGCGTGAGCCGGGCGCGGTTCTGGAGCTTCCTGGCGGGCTGCGCGCTCGGCGTGCTGCCGAAGACCGGGGTGGTGGCCTTCTTCGGCGCGTCCATCCTGACCGCGGTTTCGGGCGACGGCGTCTGGTCCTCCGTGATCGTGGCCGCTATCGCCCTGGCCTGGCTCGCCCTCATGCTCTGGGTGCGCGGCCTGCTGCAGCGCCGGGCCGAGGCGGACGGAGCGGGCGAGGATCAGGGATCGAGCGTCAAGGGGTGAGTTCTTGCGTCGCGGCTCGGCTCGCCGGCGCTGGGTGGAAGGACGTTGCGCTGGGGGGCGGCTTCGGGGTACAAGCCGGCCGTGATCGTGAGCCCGGCCCTACTCCGCCTTAGTCGCCCCTGAGCGCATCAGGGCGCCGGACGGCGCCCGCCGCTCAGGGGATGAACCGCTCGACCTCCGATCTCCAACCCTCGATCCCTGAGAGCCGGCCATGACCGCCCGCGACCCCATCGTCATCTTCGACACGACCATGCGCGACGGGGAGCAGAGCCCCGGCGCCTCCATGAGCCACGAGGAGAAGCTCGAACTCGCCAAGATGCTGGAGGAGATGGGCGTCGACGTGATCGAGGCCGGCTTCCCGATCGCGAGCAATGGCGACTACGCCGCGGTGCGGGCCGTGGCGGAGATCGTGAAGGAGAGCATCGTCTGCGGCCTGGCCCGCGCCGGGGCCATGGACATCGAGCGCTGCGCCGACGCCATCCGGCCGGCGGCCCGGGGGCGCATCCACACCTTCATCTCAACCTCGCCCCAGCACCGGGACCACATCCTGCGCATGAGCCCGGAGGACGTGGTGGAGGCGGTGACCCGCTCGGTCGGCCACGCCCGCAATCTGTGCGGCGACGTGGAATGGTCGGCGCAGGACGCCACCCGCACCGAGCGCGACGTGCTGCGCCGCTGCGTGGAGGCCGCCATCCGCGCGGGCGCGACCACCATCAACCTGCCCGACACGGTGGGCTACACCTTCCCCAGCGAATACGCGGCCATGTTCAGGGACATCCGCGAGTCCGTGCCGGGGGCGGACGCGGTGATCCTGTCGGCCCACTGCCATGACGACCTGGGGCTCGGGGTGGCCAACAGCCTGGCCGCCGTGGAGGCGGGCGCCCGGCAGGTGGAGTGCGCGGTGAACGGCATCGGCGAGCGCGCGGGCAACGCGGCGCTCGAGGAGATCGTCATGGCGCTCAAGGTGCGGGGCGACGCCCTGCCCTACGCCACGCAGGTGGACGGAACCCACATCGCCCGGGTCAGCCGCTACGTCTCGGCCATCACCGGCTTCCCCGTGCAGTTCAACAAGGCAATCGTGGGCAAGAACGCCTTCGCCCATGAGAGCGGCATCCACCAGGACGGGATGCTGAAGAACACCGAAACCTATGAGATCATGCGGCCCGAGGACGTGGGCGTGCACGCGTCGAACCTGGTCATGGGCAAGCATTCGGGCCGGCACGCCTTCCGCGAGAAGCTGCGGGCGCTGGGCTATGAGCTGGGCAGCAACGCGCTGGAGGACGCCTTCGTCCGGTTCAAAGATCTGGCGGACAAGAAGAAGTCGGTGTTCGACGACGACATCGTGGCCCTGGTGGACGACGCGCTGGCCCGCGGCGGCGACCGCATCCGGGTGAAGAGCCTGCGCGTGGTCGCCGGCACGGAGGGGCCGCAGGAAGCCCTGCTGACGGTGGACGTGGAGGGCGAGGAGCGCTCGGCCAGGGCAGAGGGCGACGGGCCGGTGGACGCCGTCTTCAACGCCATCCACGAGGTCTGCCCGCACGAGGCCGTGCTGCGGCTGTTCCAGGTGCATGCGGTGACGGAGGGCACCGACGCCCAGGCGCAGGTCAGCGTCCGGCTGGAGGAGGACGGCCGCATCGCCACCGGCCAGGCGGCCGACACCGACACCCTGACAGCCAGCGCCATGGCCTACGTCAACGCGCTGAACAACCTCTACGCGAGGCGGGAGAAGAGCCGGCCCGAGCCGCTGCTGGCGAGCGGGTTCTAGCCAAGCCGAACGGACCGAAGGCGCCGGTGGTGCTGGCGACCTGACGGCCCGGGGGCGTTCGTCCCAGGGCTGGGCGGAGCGGGTGGCGGCGGCGGTCGCGGCTTTCGCGGCCGACGCGGTGGTGGCGGAGGGTAACCAGGGCGGGCTGATGGTGGAGCACGTGCTGCGCGCGGCGGGAGCGGAGCGGCCGGTGCGGCTGGTTCACGCGCGGATGGGCAAGCGGACCTGGGCCGAGCCGATGGCGCGCTCGACGAGCAGGGGCGCGGGTGCGCCATGCGGGCGACTCCCCGGAACTGAAGCTGGAGCCGCCGGCGCTCGGGGCGAGCGGGGGCGGGAGCGCGGTCGGCGGGGAGGCGGAGCCCACCGACCGCGCCGACGCCCTGGTCTGGGCCGTCACCGACCTGCTGGTCAAGCGCCAAGGACAGGGCCCCCGGGGCGTAGGTGTCGTGAGGGGGAAATGTCGTTCTCGATTAAGCGGACTCGTGCTACGCGTGTGGTTGGGGAAGGGGATGAGACATGAGCCGGTGGACCGCAGCCTGGGTGGGCGAGGGGGCGGCCTGCGGCTGCCCGGCTTGCATGGCGATGGGGCCCGATCGCGTCTGGGCCGAGGTGGGCGATCGTCGCTCGGTGGAGCCGCAGGCTTTCGGCCAGGACGCGGAGCGCGCGCCGCCGGCGGCGGCGAGCGTCGTGGACGACCATCGGGCGTTGACGGGG
>ERZ1066118.1375-NODE-1375-length-15659-cov-4.817611_pt1 | contig 15659 bp, 11 predicted proteins | sample MGYA00382765_ERZ1066118 | MGnify/ENA primary metagenome ERZ1066118 (study PRJEB33369, sample SAMEA5778348) | biofilm metagenome | biome: Industrial cooling water; feature: Water cooling tower basin; material: Biofilm | place: United Arab Emirates | collected...
ATCACAGAAAGGACGCATTGCCATGCGTCCCTACAAATGGCGATTTATGGCTCTTCAGCCGAACAATTTCCGGTCGAACGCGCGGTAATTAATCGCTTCGGCGACGTGGTGTAGCTCGATATTTTGCGTGCCTTCGAGGTCGGCGATGGTTCTTGAAACTTTCAAAATGCGGTCGTAGCCGCGCCCCGACAAACCGAACTGCGCGATGGCGGCTTTGAGCAGTTCTTTGGTAGCGCCGTCCATTTCGCAGTGTTTCTGGAGTTGCGCGCTGCGCATTCGCGCGTTGCAGGTGATGCCGTCGTCGCGCATTCGCTCGATTTGGCGCGCGCGCGCGGCCACGACGCGACGGCGCACCGTCGCGCTGCTTTCGCCGCTGCGTTTGCCCATCAATTCTTCCGACGAAAGCCTCGGAACTTCGATGTGAATATCAATGCGATCCAGCAGCGGGCCGGAAATTTTGGAAAGATAACGCCGAATTTGCGGCGCGCTGCACGTGCAAACCCGGCCACCGCTTTGCGGCTTGCCCAAACTGGGCGCGTCGGAAAGCAAAAATCCGCACGGACACGGATTCATCGCGGCCACGAGCTGAAATTTCGCCGGAAAATTGAGCGTCATCGCGGCGCGCGCAATCGAAACGTGGCCGTCTTCGAGCGGCTGGCGCATCACTTCCAACACGTCGCGGTGAAATTCGGGCAACTCATCCAGAAACAGCACGCCGTGATGCGCCAGCGAAATTTCGCCCGGACGCGGATACGAACCGCCGCCCACAAGTCCCGCGTGCGAAACCGTGTGATGCGGACTGCGAAACGGGCGCTGCCGCACCAAACTTTGGCCGCTCGGCAAAAGCCCCGCGACCGAATACAATTTCGTGACTTCGAGCTGTTCGTTGAGCGAAAGCGGCGGCAAAATCGTGGGCAAACGGCGCGAAAGCAGCGTTTTTCCGCTGCCCGGACTGCCGACGAGCAAAATGTTGTGGCCGCCCGCCGCCGCAATTTCCGTCGCGCGTTTCACGGCTTCCTGACCTTTCACGTCGCTCCAATCGAGCGCCTCGAAATTCTGCTGTTCCTCGTCTTCACTCGCGCCCGCAATCACGGGTTGCCCGGTGTTTTCGACCAACAGTTGCACGGCATCGGCGAGGCTTTCGACGCCGTAAATTTGCAAACCCTCGACAACCGCAGCTTCGGCGGCGTTGGCTTTGGGAACCAAAAACGCGGTTTTTCCGGCGTCGCGCGCGCCCAGCGCCATCGGCAAAACGCCCGCGACGCTGCGCACTTCGCCGTTGAGTCCCAGTTCGCCCACAGCCGCGAAATCGGGAAAATCGGGCGCCAATTGCCCGTCGGCGACCAAAACACCCAGCGCGATGGGCAAATCGAAACTCGGCCCCTGTTTTTTGGTGTCGGCGGGCGCCAGATTCACCGTGATTCGCTTGAAAGGCACCCGAAACTGCGAGTTGCGAATCGCGGCGCGCACGCGTTCGCCGCTTTCGCGCACGGCGGCATCGGGCAAGCCGACCACCGCAAACGAAGTCGAGCCGTTGGCCACATCGACTTCCACGCCCACCCGATAAGCCTCGACGCCCATAACCGCAAACGAATCAACTAAAGCCAACATTGGAGAGAGATTTTAACCGCTAATCGAAGCGTTTTCGCCAAATTTCTCGCAAGCGGTCGCAAAATCAATTGACCGATTCGTTTTCTCAAACCATCCCAGCACGGCCCAGCGTGCCCGCTGTTTGAACTCCGAGTTTTTGGAGCGGGCACGGCGGGCCGTGCCCCTACGACCAAATTTTTCAGCTCCATTTCTCACGAAATCGCGCGCGCCAATCGCCGCTCGCAATGAAGCGTCCGCGCCGCGCGGCGGTTTCGCGCCCGAAATACACGTAACACGTCACCAAATTTTGCGCGTTTTCGCCATCGCTTTCTCCCACGATTCGCGCGTTTCGCAGTTCGCGGCGAAACAAACTGGCGCGCGAAGTCGGATTGTCGCCGTCCACGCCTTCGAGTCGGTCGAGCGATTTCAAAATGTGCGCCGCGCGCGAAGGCACCGGCCAAATCAATTCGCCCACGATTTCGTCGGCGTCGTTTGCGGTTTCGAGCGCCATCGGATAAGGGCCTAAATCGAAAAGCCGCGCGCCGCGCAGCGTTGCTCTTTCGAGGCGTTCAATCGCGCCGCGAAACCGCGTGTGATTCGCTTCGCCGCGCAAAAGCGTGCCGTAAACGAAAAAGGGAATCGCCATTTCGAGAGCCAAATTTGCGTTTTTCAATCGCGGATTTCAAAGGCCGCGCGAATCCAGTTCACGCGCGGTTTTTGGTTGGGCAGCAGCCACACTTCGACGATATCGAAGCGAAACGCGCGGTCGGGCCACTCTTTTTCGTGCAAAAACGCGCTCGCCAGCCGCGCGATTTGTTTTTGCTTGGCGCTGTTCACGGCGTCCTGCGGCTCGCCGAAATCGAGCGACGTGCGCGTTTTGACTTCGACGAAACACACGCAATCGCCTTCGAGCGCCACGATGTCGAGTTCGCCGCGCAGCCGCGAAGCGCTTCGCCAGTTGCGCGCCACGATTTGCGCGCCTTTGAAACGCAAAAACGCGACGGAGATTTCCTCTCCGTCGCGTCCGCGCTGATGGCGAATATCGGTTTTGGGGGCCACCGCCGCCGCTTTGCGTCCGCGTTTGAACATCGCCAATTCTCGCTCCAGCTTTTACGGCGCGGCGGGCGCTGTGGGCGCGCTCGTCGGAGGAGCGCCCGTTGGCGGCGTGGTTTGAACCGTCGTGCTGCTTTGCGTGGTCGTGCTGACCTGACCGGGCGCTCCCGCTGGCGCGTTGTTGGCCGAAGGTTGCACGCCGGTTTGAATGTTCACCGTCGCGCGGCGTCCGGTTCCCTGCGAGGGCAGACGCTGTTGCAACAGCGGGAAAATGTTGGTTTTCCAGAGGCCGAGGCGATTTTCGCGCGCGTAGGCTTCGTCGAGCAGCCAGAGTTTGCGGTCGAAGGAAGTCGGCGAATAAAGGTCGACAATCGCGTAGCCCGAACGCACCATCATGCGGTTGAGCGACAGCGTTTGTCCGGTGAACGGGCCTTGCGAACCGTCGCGGTTGGGGCGGCCTTTGAAGAAAATGTGCACCAACTTTTGCCCGTCGGTGTTGGCGGGATATTTGGGGTCGATGTCCACATCCAAATCCTGTCCGGCGACCCACTGAAACAGCGTGTTGATGGAGTTTTGCGCGCCGGGCGAAGGCAGTTTGGGCGCGATGATGCCCGCCAAACGCGACGGCGTGCTGTTTTCGGGCGCGCCGAGCGCGCTGACGATTTGTTCGCCCTGCTTGACCTTGCGAACGCTTTGCAAAATCACCGTGTCGCCCGAAACGACGCGCGCGACGCGAAACGCGTGCGGCGGCGGCGCGGGAGCGGGAGTCGGCGCCGGTTGGCCCGGAGCGGGCGTGGGCGGCGGCGTGGGAATGGCGTTGGCTTCGACGGGCGGCTGCGCCGAATCGTTGAGTTTGAGGCCGCGCGATTGGCCATCCGCCGGGTCGAAAACGACTTCGGGCGGCGGCGTGGGCGTGGGCAGCGGCTCTGCGCGCGGCAATTCTTTGAGGAAAATGCAACCACTCGACATCGTGGCCACAAGCGGAGCGGCGCAAAGCCAAATCAACGGACGGGTTTTCATGCGGAAGGGCAAAGTTTCGGAGAAATGAAGGGGAAACGCCAATTCGAGAAATTTTTCGCGGCGTTTCAGGCCAGAAGTTCGCGCGCGTTGCGCAGCGAAACGCGTTCGCGCTGGGGCGCCGAAAGCGCGGAATCTTTGATCATGCCCAGCGCTGCCGCCGGATGAAATTTGCCCCAGTTCGAGGCCCACATCACGCGGCGTTCGCCCAAAACTTCGACGGCGCTCGCCACGCTGTCGCGCTCGGCGTAGGCCGCGACGGGCAGAAAAAACGCGTTGACGGCTTCTTTCATCGCGGCGGGCGTGATGCGCGTCATCAGTTCGTTTTGCGGCGAAATCAAAAACTTCAAAACGCCAAATTCGCGCGCGACTTCAACGGCACCCGCGAGCGTTTCGGGCGAATTGACACTGATTAAAACCGGCTTGGAATAGCGGCGCAGCGCGTTGAGCAAATCGCGTCCGCCCTGCGTGGCCACGATATCCGAAGTGGAATCGGGTTCGATGAGGGTGCCGCAAAAATTGGTTTTGACGAGGTATTTGCGCGCCAATTCGCCCGAACGCGCCGGGTCGTGAATCGAAAGCGAAAGCCAGCCGCGCGCGCGCGAATCGCCGCCGAGCTGCTCGGCCAAGAGTTGCGCGCCGCCCTGCGCATCGAACGACGCGCCGGGAATCGAAAGACAAAACGTCTCGATGCCAAACTGGTCGGCGTAGGTTTTGAGCGCACTAAATTCGCTCGGTTTGAGCGCGCGCGTTTGCGGCGACGGGCCAAAATGACAGTGCAAATCAATCAGAGGCATGAGGACTCAAAAAAAACGGCGTTCAACGCGTGGCGTTCTAACGCATCAGGCGCGCCAGATTCGCGCCGATGACGGCGGCTTTGTGTTCGCCCGCAATCGCGGCGGCGCCCACTGTGTTGAGCGCCGAGGAAAAATAGCGCAGCGGCGAATACGACGCGAAAACCAGGCGCTCGTGGCCGTTGGGCACGTGCGTGGCGACGGCTTCGAGCGAGCCGGGCGCCATCAAAAGCGTGGTTTCGAGGTGAAATTTGGCGCCCGAACGCAAAACGGCAATCGCTTCGCCGAGATTTTCGCTCGTCACGCCCGCCAAAAGCAGCGGTGACTGCGTGAACGCGACGGCATCGGCCAATTCGGTGGCATCGCCGGGCCGCGAAACTTCGACGGCGACCGTGAGTTTGAGCGCGTCGCAGCGTTGCAAAAGCTCTCGAAACGGCGCGAACGCCAGCGGCCAGCCCTGGCGTCCCGGAAAAAAACGAATCAATTTGAAACCGGCTTTGGCGCAGGCTTCGGCTTCGTCGAGACACACCGGATAAACGCGCGGGTCGAGTGTGGCGACGGGCACGAGTTTGTCGGCGTGAGCGCGACACGCTTCGAGCGTCGCGGCGTTGCCCGCCCGAAAATCGCCGTAAATTCCCAGCGTCGAAAGCGTGAGCGCGCGCGAAACATTGCTCGAATTGAGCGTGGCGAGCAGCGCGTCAAGCGTTAAATCGTGGTGCTGAGGCCAGGGGCCAAAAAGAGCGCAGGCGTCGAAAATCGCGGTGGCAGCCATAATTGCAAAAACGGGAAAAGGGCGAAAAGCCGCTTCCATTTTACGCCATCGGGCCGCTCTATGAACAGTTATTAGCCCAAACGCTGTCACACGAGTTGCAAACATAAGCAATTGCGTCACAAATCCGGCCAGATTTCGCGTTTTCCGTGAGAGCCATCTCATAAACTCTTACGGTCAATTCTTTGCTATTCTTGCAAAAACCGCCGGATTTTTTCTGATGCCTTTTTCCTTTTCCTCTTTCCGCGCCTCGTCGTCGCGTGAATGCGCTTCGCGCGCGCGCCGCGCGTTCACGCTCACCGAAATGCTGGTCGTCATCGGCATTATTTTGCTGCTGAGCGCGATTTTGTTTCCGGCGTTCAAAAGCGCGCAGGAGCGCGGCGCCCAAACGACATGCACCGCGAATATGCAACAGATTTATCTGGCGGTGCGGCTTTACAAGGACGACGAACGCGAATATCCGGCGTCGCTGGCCGCGCTGATGCCCGACACCAATTTTCTGAACAACACCCAAAACGACACCGACGCCATCACCAACGACGAAGGCACCGGCTATTTTCGCAAGCCCACCGAAACGCTGTTTTGCCCCAACGGCGACACCGAAGCGCCCGCCGACGAAGCCCAGCCGGGCCGCGACGTGCGTTCGTCGTATGGCGATTTGAGTTCGGATATTACGCGCAAAGCCACGCACGAAACTTTCACTGGCGTGGCGGCTTACGGTCCGGTTTCGCGCGCGCAAATCAAGGACGCGAACAACCTGCCGGATTGGGGCCGCAGCGCCTGGAATTATTGGGGCTACGACGACGAAGGCGTGGCCTATCGTTCGGCGGACGAAGTGATGACGCTGCTTTCGGGCCTTTCGGCGGCGGACGCGAAAAAGTTGCTGCGCAATCCCAAACAGGAGCTTTCGCCGGATTACGAGATGCCCTCGAACCTGCAAAACGCCAATTTTTACTACAACCCGCGCGGCGCCGTGCGCTTGACGGGCGCCACCGATTTCGAGGAAGACCCGCGCGAAGCCAACCCGCTGCTCTACTCGCTTTCCAACCGTTTCGCGCCGGACTCGACGATTATCACGCACTGCGTTTTTCACCGTTTGCCAACGGGCGCCAATTTAATCGGGCCAAACCCAACGGCGCTTTACGGCAACACCAACGGCAAAGGCGCGCGCGACATCGTGCTGCGACTCGATGGCACCGCGAAATCCTACGACATCAGCACCTGGAAAACGCCGGGCGGCGGGCGCGGCTCGTTCTGGCAGTTCAACGATTTTTAAATCCACCCCAAATTTTGAAATTTCATAGTTCCATGAATCGCCCCTTTTCCGCCCCGCGAAGCGCGTTTTCGCTCATCGAAGTTTCGATTGCGCTGGTGATTTTCGTTATCGGCGCCGTCGCGCTTTTGCGCATTTTTCCGCCGGGCCTTGGCGTGATCGAAAGCAGCGGCAACCGGCGCACCGGCTACAAACTCGCGCAAAACCTGCTCACGCGCTACGAGAAAAACCCCGCGAGCAGCGAGGCGTTTTTGGACGCGCCCGACGCGATTTACGACGCGCAGCGCGTGGGCAGCAACTGGCAATGGAGCGACGTTCGCGGCTCGATGATTTCGCGCGAACGCGGGCGCGTTTCAGATGCCAATATCGGCACCGCCGAACTGCCCGGCTTGCCGCGCAGCCCCGACGATTTCCGCCTCTCGATGCTCGACCGCGCCCGCTACATTTCCGGCGAACGCCAACGCGTCACAAAAACCGGCCCACTCGAGGGCACCGTCGCCCTCAATTTCATCCCCGAAGGCGCGCGCGCCTCAGTTTTTCGTGAGGGTTTGGTCAGGAATATCGCTATTTCACCGAATGGTCAACTCGATTTCAACAACGCGACATATGTTTCCTCCTATCACGGCGTTGGCGATAACCAGCCGTTTCGTCAGGCGATTATTGAAGCAGAGGGCGCAACTTCAGAAGTGACACTGGATGAAAATACTGACACTTCGGTGACGCTACAACTCGATTTTCTCAACAGAGCAGGCTATATGGCTGGCGCCCTCAATGGCGTGAGTTGTGACGTAGAAGCCGTCTTTGACCCCAGTGGTCAAGCCGACGCGAGCGACGTTGTTTTTCCGCCACAAAATGTCGTTTTCGCTCCGAATGGCACGGCGACGCTCAACATCACAATTACTGATAACATCGAAGAAAACGACGAATTTTTTCGTTTTCGCTTGAGTAATGCTGTTGGCGCCAGCATTCGTGATCCTTATATCAGAGTGCGCATTTTGGCAAATGACGACGATAGCAATCCCTCAACCAACCCGACGCCCGCAGGAAGTCAAACCGCAACACCAGCCAATGAGATTTTGCCCGTGCGTGCGCCCAACGAACTGCGCGCGAACACGACGTTTTACGTTTCCTACAAATTCGATGGCGGCGGCGTGCGTTCGCAGCCGATGACTTTTCCGCTGAACGACGCCGCTTACCCGCAAACGGGCGGCGGAATTGTGCCGCATGTGGGAAGCCAAACCAATTTCGCCCCTTTTGAAACGGAGTTTTTCACGCGTTTTCGCACGTTTTTGGGCACGGCTTCGCCCGATCCAAGCACGAGCGGCAACCGAAATGGGATTGATGTGAGCGCGCTCGATGTCCCAGAAATGGGTTATTTGGCACCTCCTTCTCCTCCTCCTGCGCCTCCAACTTCAATTCCTTTTCTCCAAGCCACAGCTTTGGATCATGTCGCGCTGGATTACAACGTTTACGATTGGCGATTCATCAGCGAATATATCCCGAATTTCACGACGCCCTATCCGGCCAACACCGCGACTTTTCCAACCGTCGCCGACGAAAATTCTTCGGAAGATGCGTTTCTGGGCGCGATTTTCGATTTGGGCACCTATCAAAACGCGCGCGAAACGCGCACTTCGATTGGCAATCTTTACGGGCCGGTTTATCGCACGCTCAAAGCGCCGAGCGGCGAGACGCGCATTTATCCGGCGCTCGATGCGCGCACCGTGACGGTGGCGCCGGGCACGCCTGCCGTCAATAAAAAGGCGCGCCAATATCTCAAAGCCTCGGTGCGCGAAGGCCGATTGCTTTTCGATGGCGACGATTTCAGCACCGCCGACCGCGCCATTATCAACTACCGCTCCAACGACGATTGGGTGCAGCAACTCAGCGTCACGGCGCACCACTATCTGCCATTCGCGCCCGGACTTGCGGCGCCACGCGAACCCTGGCGCGAATACGCGCGCATCGGCAACAAACTGTATTTTCGCGCGAGTGAAGCCGGAAAACGCATCTCCGTTTTGCGCAACGCCAATCCCGGCTACGAAACCTTCACCATCGGCGACAAATTGGAAAACGTGCCCGCCGCCATCAGCGCGTTTTCAACGGCAGTCGCGGGCGAAGCCGTCGGCGGAAAAGTGGCGGTTTGCGATTTGGAAAGCCCCACAACAGCGGTTTTCGATGTCGCGGCGCCCGACATCGTGGATGGCACCGATTCGAGCCGACGCGAAGTTTTGCTCAATCCGCGCGGCACGACGGGCATGATGGGCCGCGTCGCGTGGCTTTTCAACGGCAACTACGAACAGGAGATTTTGCGATGAAAAGCCGCCACAAAAACCAATTCCACACTTTGCGCCGCGCGTTTACGCTCACCGAAATTTTGGTCGTGCTGGGAATTATCGCGTTTGTTTCGGCGCTGACTCTGGGCGCGTTCAAATCGTATAGCGACGGCCAAAAGCGCACCAACTGCTCGGCAAATCTGGCGCAAATCTACCGCGCCGCGCGGCTTTATTCCAACGATTTCGGCGCGTTTCCGGCCTACGACGGCACGAACAATACCGCCGGACTCTGGGCGCTCTGGGCCTCGCCAAATCGCACCGGAACCGCTATTCCGAGCGGGCTTTTGCCGCCGTCGGTCAGCGCGCTTTCAACGGGAATGTATTTGCGCAGCGCGGGCGCCCTGCACTGCCCTTCCGATGGCGAGGGCGACGCGCTTTACAGCGAAACGACTTACACGCTCGCCGGAGACGCGACCGTGCGCGCCGACATCAATCGCCGCTACGCCTCGTATCAGGTGGCCGAAACCGATGGCGAACAGCCGTATTTGCCCAGTCGTTTCGTGCTGCCCAATTCGGTGACCGAAAACGACGTGAAAACCTTCACGCGCCAGCTTCATCATTTTCGCAGCACTTCGGGCGGCGAAAAATGGATTGAACTGCGCCCCAGCGATTCGACGGTTGTGACGTGGTGCCGTTTTCATCGCGGCCTCAGCACGCGCGGCGACAACGTTTTGTTTTACGATGGCGCCGTGCGCCGTTTGCCACAGTTCCAGAACGAGTGTTCGCCCGATAAACGTTGGCTGCGCGCGCCCAACGGATGCGACCCCAACGGCTTGCCGAAATAACGCCGATTTTTCCGATTTTTGGCTTCTCTAAACGATGAAACGCGATTTTTCTTTTTCCCTCACACGCCCGATTTCACGCAAATTGCGGGTGCGGCGCGCGGCGTTTACGCTCACCGAAATGCTGGTGGCGCTCGCGGTTTTGGCCGTGATGCTTTCGGTGGTGTTTATTCCGATTAACATCGCCACCAACATGGCGAACGTGGGCACGGCGCGCGCGGGCGCTCAGGACGCGGGCGCGGCGGCGCTGAACATGATTCGCCGCGATTTGCAGCGCGCCGTGCGCGTTCTGCCCAACGACCGACTCGCGGGTGTCACCGATGTTTCGCCCTACGCCGGACTCATTGACGTGGCGGGCACCGGAGGCGGCAACGTGGGCTGGCCTTATCGCCTTGATCCAAACGGATTTTCGACGGCGACTTTCACGCAAAACGTGAACGCCTGCGCCGCCGATATTCGCGCCAGCGGCAACACGTCGCGCCTCGATTTGATTTTGCCGCGAACCGAATCAGCGGCTTTTGGCGCGGGCGTGCGTGGCGACGACGTGCTGATTTCCTACTATTGCCGCCGCGTGGATTTGAGCAAACCCTACGACCCCATCGAAAATCCCGTCACGCTGTTTCGCGCGCAGATGCCCTATCGCTATCAATATCAGGACGGCGCGACCACAGCCGCCGAGTCGCGCTATGTGCCCGCTGAAACGCCGGGCGAAGCCAACCTCAACCTCAGCAATGCTCGGTTTTCGCAAAGCTGCAACGCGCGCGAATTGCGCTGGCTCACGCAAAACCAGTGGGGCGAATTCGATTTGTCGTCGCTGTGCAAATCGTTCACAAGCGACACCAATATCGTGGAGCCAGTTTTCGGGCAACACACGCGCGTTTTGCCAACTGGCGTGGCGCTCATCGCGCCGCGCGCCAAATTCAACACGCGCTCAGATGCGCAGGGCTGGGCCGCCATGAACGCCGTCGGCAACAGTCTCGTGCCCGAAGTTTCGTTTTTGATGCGCGCCAGCGGCTCGGTCATTGACGAAGTGACGATTCAAATCAGCGTCGGCCAATACGACGCCGATTTCGTGAACCGACGCGGCAGCGACGCCGACGACCCCAAAAAGGCGCTGCGGCCTCAGGTGGCCCGCCAACTCGTGGAAACCGTTCGGTGCCCCAACGTCGGATTGCAAAATTAAGCTCATTCAAACCCTTTCATTCCCAATTCTCCCATGAATTTTTCTCCTCTCATAAAACCGGAATCGCCTTCGCCAAAATGCGCGCAGCCGCGCCAGGGTCAGGCGCTGATTTTGGCGGTGTTCGTGATGCTGCTGGCGGCGCTGCTCGGCTCGACGTTTTTAGTTTTGGTGGCTTCGACATCGCAGTCGGTGACGCAGGGCAACAACAAATCCGAAGCCGAAATCAGCGCCGACGATGCCGTGAAGCGCGTCAAAGACTCGATTGCCGCCTCGCCCGATCCCGACAACTGGAGTCCCGAAGCGAACCCCACCGCGTTCGATTTGCGCGACGCGCGCGATTTCCCGCCCGCTTCCGACGAGCCGTTTTACGAACAATATTGGACGCCGCTCGACCGCGCGATGGGCTGGGCGCTGCCCGACACGTTTTCGTATGGCACGCTGCCCACAGATTCCGACCCGAACGTGCAGCGCCAACTGCAAATCGAGCACAAAATCCAAAAACTTCAGGAGTTCAAGGCCACCGGCGGGCGCGTTTTCGTGAAAGTGCCCAACCCCATCACCACGAAAAACCTGACGACGCGGCCTTTCATGGTCGAGTCGCGGCTTTTGTGGAAAGGCGCGGACGAACTTTCCGACGGCGGCGATAAAAAATGGATGTTGGCCGCCACGATTATCGGCCTCACGGCGCGCGACGGCAATTCGTGGTCGCGCCGCACGCTCTATAAACCCACCAACTACAACGGCGGCACGCTCGCCCACGCGAATTTCGTCTCGAATTACGACTGGAATTACGACGGCACGCGCCAAAACTTCGCAACGGCGCCCTTGGCCAACATTGCGCTCGTGAGCGGCGAAATTTACGACGTCGCTATCAACGACGAAGATTTTCGCGTGTTCCAACCGGGCCAAACGCTGATGGTTTCTTCGCCCGATTACCCGCCCGCCAGCGGCATTATCCGCGAGCGAAAAATCATCAGCGGCCAACTCGTGCTGACCACGCGATTTCTCACGCCGCCCAGCCCTTTTAACCCGACGAACAGCACGGTTTCGCTCGCCGGAACGCTGATGACGGACGTGGATCAAGTCGACACGACCGGCGACAATTCGGCGCTTTTCACGGCTCCGGCTTCGACGACCAACGCCGCCAACGACAACGTTGCCGCCAACACCGACACCGCGCATTTTGGCAACGGCTACTTTTTCAATTTGGGCATGGTGGCGCGCCAAAATCCAACGTTTGGTTTGCGCCCGCCGCACGTCAACTCGGCGCTGCGAACCGCGTCGGGACAGAATTTTCTGGTTTCGACGGGGCCGGTAGATACGGGTAGCCCCACTGCGCCCGCCAACGCGACAAACGCGCCGCAAACCGTCACGATTCGCAACATTCTCACGAATAACACCCAGACCGTTCCCGCGCTGCCCAGCGGCGAAAATGCCTATATGCGCGTGGGATTTGGCGCCAATGGCGGCCTTCAAACCGAACGTTTAGTCGCCAAAGTCGATCCGGTCGAGCCGCCGCGCCCGCTTCGTCCGGCGAAAATCGACCTTTCGCGCTACGAAGCGCTCGCCAAAGGCACCACCGCTGCCGGAGCGCACGGTTACGGCCCCGGCGTGTTCATCGACAACGCCGAAGATTTCGACAAAACCTCGGCGGGCGAAATGACGAATTCGCAGCTTCACCGTTGGTGGCAGCGCAAATCGTTTGAATCGCAGGGCCTCGGCAGCGTCCAAAACGTTACCTACACCGGCAACAACGCGGCTTTGACGACTGGAAGCGAACGTTTGCGCCTCAGCTTTCCGCGTCCGGGCGTGGACAATTACACCTATCCGCTGGCGTCGGGTTCACTCGAAGAAAAGGGCATTCGCGGCTGGATTTCGCCCTGGGAGTTCGTGCCACGCGGCGCGACAATCACGCTTCGCGGCAACGATTACATTCAAATCGACCGCGAGCATCTGGACAACAATGGAAATACCGACTTAGCCAAATCCTGGAAAGATTCGGCGGGCGTTGTAATTCCCGCTCAGAATCATTTCTCGATGTTTTTCAATCCCAATCTTCCATTGCGCACGTTGGGTTTGAATGGCGCTGCCTACGCCGATTCGCAGACGATGATTTCAATGACGTCGTTGTTCAACGGCGTTATTTATGCGCAGGGAAACATCAAAATTCGTGGTAACTGGACGGGCCGACCTCTCACCATTGTTTCGGGCCAAAACATTTACGTCGAAGGCTCTTTGGGAAATGTTTCGTCGAAAATTGCGCTTCTGGCCAAACGAAACGTCGTCGCAAATCCGACCGCGTTTTTTGGCCGTTACCAAGGCGTTGTTGATCGTTCGTCGTTGCCGACAAACGGAGAAATTAGTGGCAACTTAACAAATGTGGGTGCTCAAGTGACGGTTTCCAACACGGACGCAAACCGCTTAAAACTGGGCGATTTCGTCCAAATTCGCCAAGGCAATCTGGCGACAACTAAGTTGCTCCGCATTCGAGAGTTCAATCGCCTGTTCTCCGCTTCCGTAACCCGTTTGCTTTTTGAGCCAACATTAAGCTCGGCAAAACCAAACGGATTTGCTAACGGCGCTTGTCAGGTCATTCCCGTCACCGACCCGCCGGTGACTGCCATTGATGCCGCCGGAAAATCGGTGGCTTCCAACTCTCCCAATGCGGTTTCGTGGGCTTACACCTTCAACAAAGCGGGCCACACGCTCATGCGCACGATTCGTGAGCGCGAAAACGTCAACAGTGGCAACGAAGATTTCATTTACTCGCTCAAACACAGCGCCCAGCGCGTCAACGTCAAAATCAAGGCGAACAACGTTTCGCAGACGACAAGCAATTCCACTGGCGCCAATTTCACGCTCAAAATCAAGGAAGACAAAAACACCAACTCCGTCGTGGATCCTATCGGCGCCGGAGGATTTGCCACCTACGAAAAACTCTTTGAAGCCAACGTGACAGGCGGCACACAGCCGTCACAAACGCCGCCGCGACGCACGGTTACTTATTTGCTGAACGACGTGCGCGAAGAAAGTGGCGCGCCAATCAGCACTCCTGTTGCCGGGCAAGGCGGCGACACGACGGCCACTTTGGGAGAGTTGAAAACGCTACTCGAAGAAACCGGAAACGAGCCTGGGCCGCCGCCCGAAGTTTTGCAACCCTGGTGGAGCGTGATTTTCCCGACGCAACGCCCCGACGGAACGGCGATTCCCGATCCGACGACTTCCGCGAACCCTTACCAAAACCTGCCCGCTCGTTTTTTTGCGCAATATCTCAGCACCGCGACCAACGGCCCCGACACCGAATTTGAAGTGCCGCTCACGACTTCGGTTGGCCGCTTCTGGCGCGGCGGAAACGCGCAAACCGATTCCGCGAACTGGACAGCCGATGGCACGATGACGCAGTGGAGACAAATCGGCTCCAGCATCGGGCCTGTGAAGGCTTGGGATGGCACCAACAACCGATTCGTGAACGATTTGGCCGAAGACGTGGACACGATTCGTCCCGAATTTTATGGCGCCGCGCCGGTTTGGACGGGCGCGTTTTCGGAAAATCCCAACGCGAATGAGCAAGTCGGTGCCTTCGTGATGACGCGCGCATTGGGCAGCGACACCGACAGCCTTCTGCCGCAATACAACCTCGCCAGTTGGCATATCGAGGGATTGCCGGATGGCAACAATCTTCGCCCCGTTTACAACTGCACTGTGAACGCCACGATTTACGCGCAAGAAGGCTCGTGGTTTGTGATTCCGATGCCCGCGTTTGCCGCGCCCGGCGAAACCAACGCGTCGCGCAATCGCCGCCAGCATTTTTCGCTGGTCGTCAACGGCAACATGGCGCAGTGTTTCACGCCCACAGCCGACCTCGATTACGACTCCGAACCCGATCCCGATGGCCTCGCCTGGGGCGCGATGCGCCGCTGGATGGACGGAATGGCGCGGCCCACACAACTGGTCGCGGGTGCGCCCTCAAGCTGGCGGTTGCCCGACCAAAACGCCAAAGCCATCGAAAGACAACTCGACACAGAACCTGTGCCCGGTCAGCCTCCACTAAAACTCTATCTCCCCTCGTCTGGCGAAGTGCTTTATATGTCGAATTCGTAGAAACAGAAATGGCCGCGCAATTTTGAATTTCGCGGCCATTTCTCGTAACACACCCATAAGCTTTTCTCAAAAGTGCTGAGACGTCGCGCGGTTGGTCATGCTGAGCGCAGCCGAAGCATCTGGCGTGAGGGTGACGTTGCCATCCTTCCAGATGCTTCGGCTGCGCTCAGCATGACCAACCGCGCAGTTTTGACGCTGGCTCAAGACTCAGGAGAAACGCTTTAAACGCCTATAAAATCAACTGAATCGGTTGCGGCCCGACTTTGGCGGCGACGTTTAAATTTCCGCGTTTGTAGCCTTCCAAATCGAGCAGAACCGACTCGAACCCCACTTCGCGCAGTTTTTGCGCGACTTTTTCGTAAATCGGGAAAATTTTCGGCAGCTCTTCGGGCGCGATTTCGATGCGCGCTTCGGGGCGGCCATTGCTTTCGTAGTGGCGCACGCGCACTTCGAGCAAACCGTTTTCGCGCAGAAAAACTTCGGCGCGCCCGATGCGATGCAACGCCTCGCGCGTCACGCTCTGGCCGTAGGGAATGCGGCTCGAAAGGCACGGCATCGCGGGTTTGTCCCAGGTTTCGAGGCCCATTTGCCGCGAAAGCTCGCGGATTTGCGCTTTGGAAAGTCCGGCATCGCGCAGCGGGCTGCGCACCGCGTTTTCCTTTCCCGCGACCGCACCGGGACGCCATTCGCGCTCGTCGTCGGTGTTGGTGCCGTCGCACACAAACGAGAAATTTTCGGCGGTTTTGATGCGCTTGAGCACG
>ERZ1066118.1376-NODE-1376-length-15652-cov-5.973072_pt1 | contig 15652 bp, 7 predicted proteins | sample MGYA00382765_ERZ1066118 | MGnify/ENA primary metagenome ERZ1066118 (study PRJEB33369, sample SAMEA5778348) | biofilm metagenome | biome: Industrial cooling water; feature: Water cooling tower basin; material: Biofilm | place: United Arab Emirates | collected...
TGGACGAACTCAAACGACTGGCCGAGACGGAAAATCTCGACCTGGGCGACCAAATTTCGCGTATTGAATCGCACAAACGCGAATTGATGACCAAAATTTTTTCCGGCCTCTCGCCCTGGGAGAAAGTGCAAATGGCCAGACACCCCAAACGTCCCTACTCGCTCGATTACATCGGCGCGATGTGCGACGACTGGATCGAATTGCACGGCGACCGCGCTTACGGCGATGACGGCGCAGTCGTGGCCGGCCTCGCCAAATTCAACGGGCGCGGCGTGGCCATTGTCGGCAACCAAAAAGGCCGCGACACCAAAGAGCGTCAGGCGCGCAATTTCGGTCAGCCTTCGCCCGAGGGACTTCGCAAAGCGGGCCGCGTCATGGAAATGGCCGCGCGTTTTGGTCGGCCCATCATTTCGCTCGTCGATACTCCGGGCGCCGCGTGCAGCCCCGCCGCCGAAGAGCGCGGCATCTCCGAAGCGATTGCCGCCAGCCAAATGCTGATGGCGCGCCTGCCGGTTCCGATTATCGTAGTGATTATCGGCGAAGGCTGTTCGGGCGGCGCGATTGCCACCGCGCTCGGCGACCGCGTTTTGATGCTCGAACACGCGTATTATTCGGTGATTTCGCCCGAAGCGTGCGCCTCGATTCTGTTCCGCGACCCGGCCAAAGCGCCGGTGACAGCCGAGCAACTCAAAATCACCGCCGAAGACGCGCTGCGATTGGGCGTCGTCGAAGAAATTCTGCCCGAACCGCTCGGCGGCGCGCACCGCAACCCCGGAGAAATGGGCGCCACGCTTGCCAAAGCCATCGAAAAACATCTGATCGAGCTCGAAAAACTTTCGAGCGACGAGCTTTTGGAACAACGCTACGCGCGTTTTCGCCAATTGGGACAAATAGAAGAGCCGGTGAAAATTGAGGCGGCGTAAAACCGCAGCCAACGAGGTTAACCCCCTCTGGGCGTTGCCCATCTCCCCCTCCGAGAGGGGGAGACCAACCGCACACTTTCGAGAAAGTTTCAAGTGTTCGCGGGTTCTACGGATTTCCTGCACGGTCTCCCCCTCTCGGAGGGGGAGATGGGCAACGCCCAGAGGGGGTTAAACCCAGAACCACCAAAGCCTCTGCTACTCAGAGATAGCCAAAAACCAGAGGAATTAAAGCCGAAACTGTCACAAAAACACTCCCCAAACGCAACATTCGCGGATGAACACGATTTTCAACCGCCGCGACCAAACGCCCAAACGCCAGAAACTTCGCAACGAATCGCCTCTGGCCGAGCGAATTTTGTGGCAGCACTTACGCAAAAACCAATCGGGCGCAAAATTTCGGAGACAGGTTTCGGTAGAGCGTTACGTTTTGGATTTTTACTGCCCATCGCTGCGTTTGGCCATCGAAATTGACGGCGATTCGCACACGGGTGACGAAGCACAAAATTACGATGCCATTCGGCAAGCCGAGATCGAAGCCCTTGGAATCCGTTTTTTGCGATTTTCCAACGCAGAAGTGCTCGAAGATTCATTGGCTGTGGCTGACGCCATCGCTCACGACATCGAAACTTTAAAAACGTGAAAAGCCCGATTCTCTTTCGAGAATCGGGCTTTTCTGGGCGCGAAATCACGCGTTAAAAACGCAAGTTCACGCCACCGTTGATTTGCTCCGAGCGGTAATCGGGCGAGCGCACCAGGCCGCCGTTGGCGAAGATCGAAAACGTGTCGTTCACGTCGTGTTCGATGTTGCCAAACAGCGTGTCAGCGGGGCGGTTGATGTCGCCATCGCCGGTGGAACTTGTCAGCGAATAGGCGCCGAAAATGCCGTAGCGCGTTGGGCCTTGATCCACGACGTAATCGGCCAAAATCGCGGCGGCGCTGTAACGGCGCGGCGTGTAATACAGCGTTCCGCCGGGAATCGGGCGCAGTTCGTCGGTGTTGTCGTAGCTGTAGCCGACGCCCACGCGCAGCGACGGATTGGTCGGCGCGAAACGGTAATACAGCGCGGGCAGCAGCGAAATTCGGTTGTTGTCGTCGCTGTAACGGTAATACGTCGCGGTGCCTTCCAAATCGACCTGGCGCGCCAGCGGATAGGCGAATCCGGCGCGATAAATCGTGGCCGTGATGCCCGCCGCGACTGCCGCGTCGCTCTCGAAAATGTCGCGGCGCGCAACCCCAGCGAAATAGCGCTCGCGCGGGCCGCGCGTGAGAAGCGCGTTGGCGTCGAACAGCGTGCGATTGGGCGCGTCGTCATAGCCCAAACGGCTCACCGTGAGGTTCGTCGCCAGCGGGCCGAACTGTTTGCCGAGCGTGATGCCGATGTTGTTGCGGTCGCGCTCGACGCCGCCCTGCCGGAATTTGCCGCGCTCGACGATGGCGCCGATGGTCAGCGCGCGCGTGCGAATCGTGGGGCTAATGTTCAGCGAACGAACCCGCACGCCGTTGGAATCGGAGTAATATCCGCCGCCGATAGTCAGGCTCGACGTAGTGTTGCGCCGCGTTTCGCGCAGACCGAACTGCGCCTGGGCGTTGGTCGGTTGCGCGCTTAAAACGCGATTGTAATTGTCGCGCGCATCGAACGGCTCGCCCGCGAAACGCTGGGTTTCGGCGAGCGCGAAGCGCGCGTCGGTGTTGTCGGGCGCCGCCGTGAGAATTTCGTTGAGATTGCGCTTGGCTTCGCCGTAATTTCCGACATACGACAAGCCGCGCGCGAGGCCGAGTTTCGCGGGCACGTTGTTCGGCTGGCTCGCCAAAATCGCACGGTAAGCGCCGATGCCTTCGCGCTGCAATTTCGGATCGCCCGAATTGATTCCGGCTTCGGCGAGCGCCAATCGCGCGGGCAAATTGGCGGGTTGCGCCGCGACAATCGCGCGCAAGTCGCGCACGGCTTGCGCGGCGCGTCCGCTGTAACCGAGCGCGCGCGCCCGCTGAATTTTGAAGTTCGTATTCGCGGGTTGCGCCGCGATGAGGCCATCGTAAACGCGCACCGCATCGCCAAAGCGTCGCCCGTAAAGATAGGCGTCGGCCAGGCCAGTTCGCGCGCGAACGTTGTTCGGGTCGGCGGCCAAAATCGCGTTGTAAGCGCTGACGGCTTCGTTCGTGCGATTAGAGCGCGCCAGAATATCGGCGCGCGCCAATCGCGCATCCAAATCGCCGCTGTTTTGCGCCAAAACCGCGGCAATTTCCTTGAGCGCTTCGGCGTTTTGTCCGGCGTAACTCAAAACCAAACCGAGCTGCGTGCGCGCCTGCACGTTTTGCGGGTCGCGCAAAAGCGCCGCGCGGTAGCCCGCGATGCTCTGCTCGTATTGCCCGGCGTAGGATTGCACTTCAGCCAGCCCGATTTGCGCGTTTAAATCGGTCGGCGAAACGGCCAGCGCCGCGTTCAAATCGGCGAGTCCCGCCGCGTAATTGCCCAGCGTTCCGCGCAAAATTCCGCGCTCGACCAAAGCGGGCGTAAAGCGCGCGTCTTCGGCCAAAACCGCGTTGAGAGTTGTTTCGGCAGCCGTCGTGTCGAGCGAATAGCGCTGCACTTTGGCGAGGTTCACGCGCGTTTGCAAATCGGTCGGATTGGCTTCGATGGCGTCCTGGTAAACCGCGATGCTATCGCCGAATTTGGCGCGGCGGCCCAAAACATCGGCCAACTCCACAAGCGCGGTGTAATTTTCCGGCTCTTTGATCAAAATTTGGCGGTAAAAGGTTTCGGCTTCGGGCAAACGGTTGGAATACGAATAGACGCGCGCGCGGCCAATCATCGCGTCGGTATCGTTGGGCTGCGCGGTCAGGATTTGATCGAACAGCGCGATGGATTCATCGAAGCGGCGCGCGTAACCGAGCGTTTCGGCCTTGAGTCGCAGCGGCGCGCTTTCGGTCGGATAGGTTTGCGCGGCGGCATCGAGCAACTGAATCGCGGCGGGATAATTTTGCAGCGTGTTCAGCGCGTTGGCGAGCGCGAGATAGGTTTCGAGTGGCGCGTTTTCGGGAATCGAACCGAGCAATTCGTCCAATTCGGATTTGGCGCCCTCAAGATTTCCGGTGTCGGCGAGCAACTGCGCCCGAATGACGCGCGCCGGAATCGAGGCCGGTTCAACCGCCAAAGCGCGCTCGGTTTCGGCGAGCGCCTGCGCGAAATTCGACTGGCTGCGCAGCGATTGCGCGAGGCCCACGCGCGCCGCGACATCGCTGGGATTGGCGGCAATGGCCGCGCGAAAACGCTCAATCGCTTCGGTGTAGCGCAACTGACGGCGCCGAATTTCGCCCAAACCGCGCAGCGCGTCGGCTTCGTCGGCGCGCGCGGCGTCCAGAATATCGCTCGGCACGGGCGCGACCGGCAAAGTCGGCGCGGGCGCGCCGCCATTGAGCGAAGGCGCCGGAGCAGCGGGAACCGAGGCCGTCGGCGCGGACGCGTTCGGGAGCGGCACGACTTGCAGCGGCGCGCCCTGCGCGAGGCGAACGCGCGGCGTCAGGCGAACTTTGGCGCCCAGCGTGGCGGTTTTGGGCGCTTCGTTTTTGGAAATGCGGCGAATTTCGGCGCTCGAACGCAGCGGCGCAAAGCGCGCGGCGGGCGAAAGTCGGGCCAGCGAACGCGTTTCGATGGCGCTGCGCACGCTCGACAGTGCGCCTTCGCCTTTGCGTAGCGCCAGAACTTCGTTGAAGAGCGTTTCGGCGTCGCTGAAGCGGTTGCGGTCGAGGAAAATCTGCGCGAGTTCGAGGCGCGGCAACGTGTCGGCGGGCGCGCGGCGAATGATTTCGCGGTATTGCGCAACGGCGCCCTCGACATCGCGGGCGTAGTAAAGATTGCGCGCCAGCGCGAGGCGCGCTTCGGCGTTGTTCGGCTGCGCGGCGACCGCGATGCGGAACTGCTCGACGGCTTCGGCAAACCGCGCGCGCGCCGAGAAAACCTGCCCGATTGTCACGCGCGCTTCGGCATTGTTCGGGTCGGTTTGCAGAATTTGCGCGGCGATGCGGCCCGCTTCATCGCGCGAAGCCGCCGTGTCCTGCGCCAAATTCAGATTGGCCTGCACGAGTTTGGCGGCCTGATTGTTGGGCGCAATCGTCAGGATGCGCTCGATTTCGGCGCGCGCCGCGTTCAAATCGCGCGCGTAAATCTGCGTTTGCGCGAGGCCGATGCGCGCCTCGACATCATCGGGCGAGGCGAGCAAAACGCGGTTGTAAATCGTGATCGCCGCGTCGTATTCGCCGCTATCGCGCAGCGCGTTCGCCAGGCGAATCGAAGTGTCGGGCGACGCCGATTTGCGCGCGGCATCGCTCAAAAAGCGGTTCGCGGCGGACGTGTTTCCGACTTCGCGCAGCGCATCCGCGATTTGCAGCGACTCTTCGACGCTCGCGGGCGCCACGTTTTCGAGACGCTGGGCCAACAGTTCAGCGCGCGCGGCGTCGCCGGTTTGCGAGGCGATTTGCACCTGCAAAGCCAGCGCGCGCGGATTATTGGGCGCCAATGCGACGGCGCGCTCGACGATGGGCGCGGCCTGGCTCCATTGATTGTTGTAGGCCAACAACTGCGCGTAAGCGAGTTGGATTTTCGCATCGCGCGGCGCCAGCGCGGAGGCCTGCGAATACGCCGCAATCGCGCCCGGAAAATCGTTCTGTGCGGCGCGCAAATCGGCGATGGAAACCAGCGTTTGAGCGCGCGCCGCGCCGCTTTGCAGCGGCAAAAGTCGCGCGTAAGTGCTCAAAGCCGCGCGCGGCGAAGTTTGGCTTTGCGCCAGCGCGAGCGCTTCGAGCGCGGCGGCGTTGTTCGGTTGCGCGGCCAAAACGCGATTCAGTTGCGCGGCGCCTTCGGCATAGCGGCCCGCGTAAACAAACGCGCGGCCCAGCCCCAACTGCGCGGCGCGATTGCCGCTTTGAATTTGCAGCGCACTCCGATAGGGCGCAATCGCGGCTGCGTGCTGATTCGAGAAATTCAGCGCGTCGCCCAGGCCCACGAGCGCCGCGACGTTACGCGGTTCGCGCGCCAAAACCGCACGAAATTGCGGCACGGCGTCCTCGAAATCGCCGACGAACGAGTAATAATTCGCCAAGCCCAGCGTGGCGCGCGTGAAATTCGGGCGCTGCGAAAGCGCGCGGCGAAAATACGTTACGGCGCGCGGGTCGCGGCGATAGGACATCGATTCGCCCCACGCCGCCCACAGTTCGGGCCGATCCGACGCGACGCGCGAAGCGCGCGTGAAAAACGTGTCGGCTGCCGAATACGCGCCCAAATTGGTAGCGATTTCGGCGTTTTGCGCCAGCGATGCGTAATCGTTGGGCCGAATCGTCAAGTGATAATTGTTCACGCCCCACGCTTCGCGCGGACGGTTGGCGTAAAGCAGCGCATCGGCGAGGCCGCGCAGCGCTTTGGGGTTGCGCGGGCTAATCGCCAGATAATTGCGGTAAACGGTGGCGGCTTCGCTCCAGCGGACCAAAATTCCCAGAGAAGTCGCCACGCCGGGCGCCGCGAATTCGTTGCGTGGATTGAGCGCGTAGGCGCGGCGATAAAGCGAAAGCGCGTTTTGCGTGCGCCGCGCCGCCAATTCGCGCGCCGCCTGATTGACAAGAGGCCACGCCGCCGCCGCGTTTTGCGCCGAAACGTTCACGGTGCGCGGCGCGGGCGCGCGAAACGCCACCGGAGTCGCGTTGGTCGCGCGCACGGGCGGCTGCGTCGCGTTGGGATTGGCGCGCGGCGCGAAATTCTGCGCCAACAAAACCCGCTCATCGGCCACGACCTGCGCTTTCGCAGTTGTGGTTTTCGCGGTTTGCGTGGGCGCAATTGGCGTTTTCGCGGTTTGGGCGCTCGCGCTGCTTGTTACGGTTTTGCGCGGCGTTTCGGCGGCGTTGGCGCGGGTTTGCGTTTGGAGCGGCGCGGTTTCAAATCCGGCCACGCCCATTTCGACGGTGGTTCGCGTTTCGACCAAACCCTCGTAATTTTCGGGTTGGCTTTGCAAATGCGCCAAAACCGCCGTGAGTTGGGTTTGCGCCTCGGAATCGTTGCCATTTTGCAAGCGCAAGACTTCGCGCCACGCGTTCGAGGCGGCGCGCCAATCGCCTTTTTCCGTTGCGCCATAAGCCTCCTGGCGCGCGCGCGTCAGCGAATTTTTCTCGCTCGTTTGCGCAATGGCAACCGGAACAAAAGTGGATTGGGCCAATCCCTGAGCCAACAGCAAAGCCACGCCGGGACGGAGCAGAGATTTGGATTGGGGAAAACGGCGACGCGCGCGCTGTATCGGCTGGGGGTGAGAATGAAACGAATTCAGCATTGGAAAACTGCAAAAAACTGGCAAGGAATGAGAATCAAACGCATAGCAGGGTATCAAAAAATATCTCTAAAAAAAATGCGCGCCTCCTCTCAAATTTCTGGCCAAATGTGGAATGCAGCTACAATCTGCGCCCTTAACCTACTCTTCACGCCAGCGAATTTGCGGCGAATCGGCGAGCGCGCCGCGCAGAACCGGCTCGTAAAAACCCCAAAAAAACTGCGACGAAAACGAACCGAATTGCCCCGACAACGCACGATCCACGCCGCCGAGCGCTGGAAATTGGCGCGCCACGTCGGGGATTTCCGGGTAATCCGACGCGTCGCCCGCGAAGTAAAGCGAGCACAAACGGCCATCATTGAGATCGCCATCGCGCCGCGCCACCAACGCCGGAAAACGCACGACATCTTTCTCTAAAAATTGCGTTGGAAATTTCGCGGCGCGCAGTTTTTCGACGGCTTCGGGCGAAATTTTCAGCTCGTAATTCGCCAGAACGCGCGCCCCTTCGCGCGGCGCGACGACATCGAACCACAACCGCGCCGGAACGCTCGCGGCCACGTTTTGCAAAAGCGGCTCACCCGCCAATTTCGCGTCGCCCGATTTCACGATGCGCGCCACATCGTTCAAATTCGCGCCGAGCGCATTCGCGCCCAATGCGCCCACGCCGAGTTCTTCGGCCAAAATTGCAACGGGCGGCGCGAGCGGCGAATTTTCGAGCGCGCCAGTTTGCGTGTTGACGATTTGGCTGGGGCCATCGGGATAAAACACGAATCCGGGGCCGCTCGGCAGCGTTTCGCGGCCTCCGTTTTTCTTGGTCAGATAATCGCGCACGTTTTTCCAGAGGCGGAAATCGTATTGTTTTTCCTGCGCGAAATCTTCGACGAAACGGCCATACCAACCGCGATACGAAACGTGCAAAAGCTCTTCGAGACGCTGCGCGGCCTGCGCCTGGCGCGACTGAATCGCGTTGTAAAGTTGGGCGCCCTGCGCGCCGCGCAGCGCAAATTCGGTGTCGGTGATGCGTCCGCGCACGTCTTCAACGGCGCCGCGCGCGGTGCGCATCGCGCGAAAATCGCCCGAATTTTCAGCGCGCGCCAAAACGCGACCCGCGCGCGGCAATTCGAGGTTTCGCAGACGTTCCAAACGTGTGCGCAGCGTTTCCAAAACGCGCTCCATTTGCGCGGGCGAAAGGTAATTTCCGGGCCGCGTCGGATAGGAAAGCGTGTTCCATTCGCCGATGAGCAAGCCGCCGCGCCGCGAAAAGGTTTCGATTTTGGCGATTTCGTCGGCGGAAAGCCCGCGCCGCGCCGCGCGATTTCGCACGTATTTTCCGCTTTTGGCGTCGAATTCCACGAATTCGCCGTAGGTGTCGATCAAATACAGCGCGCCCGGCGTGGAAAGGCGCGACGGCAGCGCGCGGTCAAGGCCGATTTTGAGCAAGTCGCCTCCGTTTTCCTTGTCGGGAACGGCTTTGGCGCGCGGATCGGACACAAAACCGAACGTGTCGCGCGCCGCGTCGTAATTCGAGCGATTGCCGCCACCGAGCGGCCCGAACGATTTTTGTTTTTCGACTTTGAGAAAATCAAGCGTCCAGAACAAAGCCCGACTTTCCTGGCCGTTTGGCCCGCCGGTGCGATCAATCAGATACAAATTCACCGGATATTTCGGCGCGCTGTTCCAACTCCAAACGGTGGCGCCCACAAACGCGACGACGCCCACAGTCGCCAGACCAACAAACGCTCCGACGCGGCGCACCGAAAGCGGATTGCGCGCGCCTTCGAGGGCCGAAAGTTCGCGTGGGCGCGCTTCGTCGTTTTGGTCTTCAAAAAAGATTTTGTTGGCGCTGCCTTCGCGCACCGGCTGGTTCAATTTGAACACCGAAGCGAGCATCCACACGTGATAAAGCGCCCAAAACGAGTTGACCAAAATCGCCGTCGTGTTGCGGTCGAGGCCCGCCGCGTAACGATAAATTCCCCAGCCGAACGCAACCGCCGAAAGCACCAAAAAGAGCAGTTGAACCCACAACGCCGGCCAGGGAATGCGTCCGCCAACGCCTTTGGGCGTGACGCCAAACGGTTTCTTCTTGCCCAAAAACGCCGAAATCGCCGACGAAACGTGAATCGGAAAAGATATAAAACCGATTTGCTGGCCCAGAATCATGTGGCCCATTTTGTAGCCGCGCGCTTCCATGCCGCTGTAAAACATATTCAGCGTGAAAGCGAAATACGGAACAAACGCCGCGAGATATGTCCAAACGTCCTGGCGCAGCGGCTTGATGCCGAAAAAGATATAAAGCAGCGGCAGCGTCAGAAAAATCAAATTGACGATTCCGACAAGGTAATACGTCGTGGACAAAAAGTATTCCCACCACTGGCCAAAGCTCATGGCGCGCGGATTTTTCAGAAATTGGCGCGCGACGTGGGTCAAAACTCCCAGCGTTCCCAGGCTCCAGCGGCCCTGCTGCGTGAAATAAGCCGCCAGATTTTCGGGCGCCAACGAATACACGAAAACGCGGTTGAAATAAAGCGATTTCCAGCCTTTGAGGTGCATCGTCAGCGAAGTCGCAAAATCTTCGGTGACGAATTTTTCGTTGAAACCGCCGACATCAAGCAACGCATCGCGTCGAAAAATCACGTTCGTGCCGCAGCAAAACGCCGCGCCCGAAACCGATTTTCCTTCCATGATGTATTCGTAAAACACGTTTTGCTGGCGCGCCGAAGCGAGGGCAACATACGACTGATTTCCGTTGGCGTAGAACTGCGGCGTTTGCAAAAACGCGAGTTCTTCCCGTTCGGCCAAAACCGGCACGCACTCTTTCAAAAATTGCGGCACGGGCAAAGCGTCGGCATCGAAAATGGCGACAAACGGCGCGTCGGTTTGCTCCAAAAAATCGTTGATGGCGCCCGCTTTGTAGCCGCGCCGCGAAGTGCGTTGCACGCACGAAACGCCATAACGCTGCGCGATTTCGCGCGCCGATTCGCGGCTCGTTTCTTTGGTCGAATCGTCCAAAATCACGATTTCTTTGTTGGCGTAATCGAGCGTGAGCAGCGACGAAACGGTTTCTTCTAAAACGTCGGGCGGCTCGTTGAACGACGCGACGATGCACGCGACTTTGGGCGCGTTGGCGGGCAGAAAAAAGCGCGAACGCGTTTCGCGGTAAAGGCGCAGCGCCTTGAGAATCGAGCCGGAATAACCGACGCCGTGAACCGCGATAAACAAAAGTCCAAACAGCAAAAACGCCGAGGAAATGCGGTCGAGAAGCGAGTAGCCCGGCTCGAAAAGCGCCAGGCCAATGGTGAGCGAGTAAAGCGCCAGAAACGCGAGGCCCAGCCACGTGAGCGCCACGAGTTTGCGATTTTCGCGGGCAATCGCGCGCAGTCCCAGCGGCCCGCGCGCGGCCAAACGCGAACGCGCGCCGCGCAGCCGCGCGCGCCGCGAACGATTGGCGCGCGCGTTGATTTGTGATTCATCTGGCGTTTCGGGCGCACCCGAAACGGCCACAAACTTTTCTTTCATAGAAACTGAGAGGCGCGACCTTTCGCTTTGAATCCATGCTCAAAACAGTTCTTCCCGCGCTCGATTTTCTGGCACGAACGGCTCTGGAAACCACCGCCGAGAGGCAAAAAAATGGCCTTGCCCGAAATGGCCTCGCCCCTAATTTAGCGATTTGCGACGCATTTTTGCGCGGCGAAAAACGAATGGGTCTGCTGTATAACGCCAATTCGCTGACGCAAGACGGGCGCGACGCGCTCGCAGTTTTGCGCGCGCTCGGCGCCGATGTGCGCGCGCTGTTTTCGCCCGAACACGGCCCCAACGCCGACCGCGAAGGCGAAATCGAATCGGGCGCGCTCGGCGCTCTGCCCGTCTATTCGCTCTATGGAAAAACGCGGCGCCCGACGCCCGAAATGCTGGATGGTCTCGACGCGATTTGCGTGGATTTGCAGGATGTCGGCGCGCGATTTTACACCTATTCTTCGACGCTGTTTCACGTTTTGGAAGAGTGCGCCAAAAGCGGCGTCGCGGTCGTGGTTTTCGATCGGCCCAATCCGCTCGGCGACGCCGTTGAAGGCCCGATAATTGAAAGCGACTGTTTTTCGTTCATCGGTTACGCGCCGCTGCCAATCACGCACGGCATGACGATGGGCGAACTCGCGCGATTTTTCGTGGCGTGGCGCGGCTTAGATGTCGAGCTTCACGTCGTCCCAATCGAAAATCACGACCGAAAAACGCTCTGGCCGCAAACCGAATTAGTGTGGCGCCGTCCGTCGCCGAATTTGCCAGATTTTCGCGCCGCGATTTGGTATCCCGGCCTGTGTTTGCTCGAATTTTGCGATTTCGCCGTCGGGCGCGGAACCGACGCGCCGTTTCAAATCTTGGCCGCGCCCACGCTCGACACAAAGCGATTTTTAGCGCACTGGGAAAATTTCGCGGGCGTTCAAGCGCGCGCCGAAATCGCCCGTCCCGCGCACGCGAAATTCGAGGGAAAGCTGTGCCACGCGATTCGATTTGGGCGAGAAAACTCGGAATTGGCGCCCGAAAATGTCGTGGAATTCGGCTTCGCGGTGATGGCGACTTTGGCGCGTTCGCAGGAGAATTTGGAGCGCGAATCGTGGGATAAATCGGCGCAACTGATTGGCTCGAAAGATGTGGTCGAAGCGCTTTGGAACGGCGATTTGGAGTCGGTTTTGGCGCGAAGCCGCGCCGACGCCGCGCAGTTTCGGGAAATTCGAGCGCCGTTTTTGTTGTATTGAAGCGGCGTAAATCCATAGAAACCGGCATAAAATCATTAGAGAAACCGGCGATATGAAATCGCGGCCAAGAATCGTCGGCCTGCGCCGACATTGGAGATTTAGAACTTCTCGGTTTTCGCTCGAAATGTCGGCGCAGGCCGACTATCCTTGGCCGCGATTTCATATCGCCGGTTTGCTTTTCTCACATCGCATTCAGCATTGAGCGCAACCGCGAAACGCGCCCCGAAACTTGCTCGTATTTCGCGCCGCGCATGCCATTTTTGCCGCCCGAAACTTCGCTCTTCAACGCGCGTTACACGCTGCAAAACCCCATCGGGCGCGGCGGGTTTGGGCGCACTTATCGCGCTTTGGACGAACGCACGGGCCGCGTCGTGGCCATCAAGGAGTGTTTTCCGGCGGGCTGCGAGCGACACGAAAAACGCATCGTGCCCGGCGATTTCGCGTCGCACGAATGCCTCGAACGATTCCGCGAAATGTTCCGCGAACAGGCGCGGCGATTGGGTCAAATTCATCATCGCGCCGTTGTTTCGCTCTTCGATTGTTTCGACGAAAACGGCACGACGTATTTGGTGATGGAGCTTCTCGAAGGCCCGACATTATTGGAAGAGGTCGAGAAAAATGGCGCGCTGGACGACGAGCGCGCGCGAAAAACCATCGAAGAAATCGCCGACGCGTTGCGCGCGATTCACGAAGCCGGATTTTTGCACCTCGACATCAAACCCGAAAACGTGATTTTGGTGAACGGCGCGCCGGTTTTGGTGGATTTCGATTTGATGAGCGCGCGCGAAAATCGCGGCTTCGAGACGCGCCCGCTGCAACTTTCGGCGCAAATCGGCACGCCGGGCTACGCGCCGCTCGAACAATACGCCTCGCACGCGCCGCTTTCGCCGGCCACCGATATTTACGCGCTCGGCGCCACGTTTTACCATTTGCTCACCGGAGCGGCGCCGATTTCGGCGGTTGACCGCGCGGCGGGCGTGGATTTGGTCAGCGCCAAAACGCTGCGAGCGCCCATCGCGCCCGAATGGAGCCTCGTTTTAGAGCGTTCGCTCGAATTGCAAAGCGAAAAACGGCCCGCCACAACATATGAATTTCTGCAAATTTTGCAAACGCCAATTGTGGAGTCGCGCGACGAAAACGACGAAGATCGCCCGCAATTCGCGGCGCACGCCAAAGGTTTTTACCGCGTGGTTTTGAGCGAAAAAAACGCCGTTTTTCCGGCGCGTTGCGTGTGTTGCTATGGCAAAAATCCGACGGAACAGTGGAATTTGAATTCGCCATCGGGCAAGCACGTTTTGCCGCTGTGCGCGATGTGCGCGCGGCATCACCGATTGGCGCGGCAATCGGGACAAGTCACGTTTTGGGGCATGGGCGCTTCGCTGCCGTTGGCGTTTTTGGGCATGTATTTGTCAGCGAGCGGCGGCTCGTTCTGGCCGATTTTTCTGTGTTTATTCGCCTTGATTTTGTGTTTTGGCGCGATGAGTTATGGCGCGCTGAAATAATGATGAGCGATTTTTGCGCGCACCCCGACCAACCCGCGATTTACGTTTTCAATGGCCGCGCACACATCTGGAAATTTCGCAACTCGAATTACGCCGAAGAATTCCGCGAGAAAAACGGCGATTTGGTGATTTGAAATCTAATTTTTGATGGCCAGAAATCGCAAACGACGATAATCGGCGAACCATCCGTTCTGATTGCGATTGGTCGAACGCAAAGCCTCTTGCGCCTCATCCAACAGAGCTTCGCGTTGCGCCTTGGGAAGTGAATCCAAATACGTCGCGCAGAACTGCCGAAACCAATTTTTCGCCCCTTCCTCTCCTTCAAGGGGCGTGGGCCGCTCAAACAAATGCGCGAATTGCAACTCGAAACCGGCCTCTTCCAAAAGCGGCGCGAAAACGCCTATCGAAGGGAAAAATTTGTGCGGTTCAAAAATCGGCAAATCCAGTTTTTGCGCGCTTGTGCGCAACGCGTCATGCATCCGCGCCACATTTTTTGAGCCGCCAAATTCTCCCACGAAACGCCCGCCGGATTTTAAGTGCTTTGCGACACACTCGAAGGCTTTATGTGGCTCCAGAATCCAATGCAACACCGCGTTGGTAAACACGGCATCGAAACTTTCGCCCAGTGAAAACTGCGTCGCATCGGCCAGAACAAACTCGATTTCGGGAAAGGATTGGCGCGCTTGGCGAAGCATTTCCGAAGAAGCATCCAAACCTACAACACGCGCGCCACTTTGCGCGATTTTGTGGGTAAGACTTCCTGTGCCGCATCCCAAATCAAGCACGTGTTCGCTTTTTTGAGGCGCCAGAATTTCCAGAACATCCTCGCCGTAGCGAGCCACAAAAGCGTGCTGCGTGTCATATAACTCGGCGTTCCAATGATCAGGCATTGCTTTCAAGTGTGGCCAAATTTTCCGCTCGCGCCGAAACTGAAACGCATTCCATGACGATTCCCGTTTCTCTGGGCGAGCGCTCCTACCCGATTTTGGTCGAACCCGATTTGCTCAGTCAGCCGCAAATTTGGCCGCAAAACGCGCTTGCGGGCGAAATTTTTCTGGTTTCCAACTCCACGATTTGGGCGCTTTATGGCGAGAATTTGCAAAAATCGCTCGAAGCGCGTGGCGCGCGCGTCACGCCGTTTTTGATGGGCGATGGCGAAGCGCACAAATCGCTCGAAACCGCTTCGCGCGCCTTCGATGCGATGGCGAGCGCCCCCATTTCGCGCGGCGGCGCGGTGTGGGCGCTCGGCGGCGGCGTGACCGGCGATTTGGCTGGATTCGTGGCCGCGACGTGGATGCGCGGGGTCGCTTTCGTGCAAGTTCCCACCACGCTTTTGGCGATGGTCGATTCGAGCGTGGGCGGAAAAACCGGCGTCAATCATCCGCGCGCCAAAAATTTGCTCGGCGCGTTCTGGCAGCCTCAAGCGGTTTTGATCGACCCAAATTGTTTGAAAACGCTGCCGCCGCGCGAATTTGCGGCGGGTTTGGCCGAAGTCATCAAATACGGAGTGATCGCCGACCCGCAGTTTTTCGAGTGGCTCGAAGAAAATTTGGACGCGGTTTTGGCCTTCGACGGCGCGGCGCTGGCGCATATCATCGCGCGTTCGTGCGAAATCAAAGCGCTCGTCGTCGGTCAGGACGAGCGCGAAAGCGACAGCGTCGGGCGCCGCGCGATTTTGAATTATGGCCACACCGTCGGCCACGCGTTGGAAGCCACCACGAAATACGGCGAACTTTTGCACGGCGAAGCGATTGCGATGGGGATGACCGTTGAAGCGCGTTTGGGAATTGAAATCGGCACGATTTCGCGCGAAGCGGGCACGCAATTATTAGAACGTCAAACCCAACTTTTCGAGCGCGCCGGATTGCCAACGCAAACGCCGCAAAACGCGAATTTCGAGGCGCTGTGGAACGCGATGACGCTCGATAAGAAAAATCGCGGCGCGAGCGTGAGTTTCGTGGTGCCTTCAAAACGGCTGGGCGAAGTCGTGAAAATCGACGCGCCGCGCGAAGCCGTTCAGCGCGCGGTTTTTGGTTGATTGTGTTCCCCTGACCCTTTGGTGTGTTAGCTCTCACTGCGAGGAGTGCCCCCACCGTAATCCTCTGGTGTGTTTAGCCCCCACCCTAACCGCCGCCCAGAGGGCACCCGGCCGCAAGCGGGAGAGGGAA
>ERZ1066118.1377-NODE-1377-length-15644-cov-18.457374_pt1 | contig 15644 bp, 23 predicted proteins | sample MGYA00382765_ERZ1066118 | MGnify/ENA primary metagenome ERZ1066118 (study PRJEB33369, sample SAMEA5778348) | biofilm metagenome | biome: Industrial cooling water; feature: Water cooling tower basin; material: Biofilm | place: United Arab Emirates | collected...
CTCATGGCTCCATCTTCTCAAGAGTTGGAGCCTCCGCAAAACTCGGGGCGGTTCAGTCTTTCCAGCGCGCGAGATTCTCGAGCGACTTGCGACGCACCCGCTCCAGCGGGAACTCGGCCACCACCGCCGCAGCGATCCGAAGCTTCACCTCGTCGAGCCGCTGGTGGGCGTTCGTAGGTTCGCCGGGCGCCAATCCGTGCTCGGTAACCTGCATGACGTCGCCCTCAGCAAGGCCCCACGCCCGCAGGCGATCGCGCGGGATGATGACGCCGAGCGAGTTGCCGATCGCGCGGATCCGAACCTCTTCTTTCGGTGGGCGCATGAGATTCCCAAGACTTTCTAGCGTTGGCACGTGTTATAACATTAATGGAGAGGCGCTGCGCCGTCCCAGGGTTCGATGAGGCTGGGGCCGGTGGATCAAGTCGCCTCGCCAAGGGCAGCGGGCACCAGGCGCCGCAACTCGGCCGGCTCGACAGGAATGCGTTCGCCTTCCGTAGCCTAAGGACTCGGCGCTTTTCGGTGTCGACAGCACTTCAGGAGGCTGCGGCTCAGCCTCCGGCAACCCGAACGCCCATGTACGAGGCTGGCGCGCCGACCGCGTCGGCGGCCATAAGCACCTGGTGGGCCATCCCGCGTCGCGGAGAGGCTCCCCGAGTTCTGCGAAAAGTGCCTTCGGTGTCGATCTGCGCCACCAACTGCACTGGCGCCTCGACGGGGTGCCGCGGCGCTTGACAATGTGCACCTTGATCGCTCCGAGCGACGCCGCCTCTGCTGATGGCTCCACGGTCAGCCGAAGTGGTGCCGGGCTTGCGGCGTAGAGCGCCGGCCAGCCACGAAACACGATGCTCACCGTGCTCCGTGCCTCGGTGGCTGCCAAGGCCAGGCGCCGCAGCCGCGAAGCCGTTAACGGCCCAGGCGGGGCCCAGCCCAGTACAAGTCCCAACGCGTCGCTGCGGATGGCCTGCTCGACCGCCCAGGTCGCCTCGGCGGGCCCGGCCTGCACAACGATAACTTTGTCCAGATCGACGCCATGATGGACCAGCGCTGCCGCGTGCGGCACGTGCGGCACGTGCGGTGGCGAGACCAGCATCGCCAAGCCGCCGGCGCGCGTTGTTCGCACCAACACCGGCAGCACCAGGCGCATCTCGCCGACGCCGGCCTCGCGCGAAATCACCTCAGTGAGCTGCCCGAAAGGCCAGCGGCCGCCGGGCAGCAGGGCATCGAGGACGACGCCAAGCCCTGAGGGTTCAACCCGCGCAGGCGTTGCTTGCGCGAGTGCGTCGGCCCGCCACACCGATGCGGCCAGCTCCTGCGGCAGCGGGCCGGCGTGTCGAAGGCTGGCTGCGGCGGAACCTGGTTGGTACGCATCCACTAGGGCTTGGCGCGGCAAGCTGTTGGACTGTACGGATATACAGTATCAGTCGGAGCCCGACAAGGCAGCATTCCACGTGCCCAGCACGGGCGTCACTGGCGGTCAGGGCAGACGCGCCACCAGCCAACCCGCCGACTTCGCTGGGCGCAACCGGCCAGCGCCGAGTGTCCAGCGCGGCCCCATTCGGCGGCGATGAGATCGAAGTCGAGCTGGCAAGTGGGGTCGGCGCGCACATGAGCGCAGTTGTATGCACCGAGCAGGTGGCAGCCGCGGTGGCTACCACGGCGGTGACCCGCTTCGCTGGTGCTGGCGGCAACGGGTAGGAGGTTGGGAGGCCACATTCAGTGCAGCCATCCAACCATGCCGCTTCCATGGCGCTCGTTTTGCACGGTGGGGAAGGGCGCCGCGGACGCCGCTTTGGCCTGAGCACTCACCGGCGCAGCGATCTATCGGGTGGCCAGGCCGCTCTTCTTCAAAGGGCCTCATGGGGTTTAGCACTTTGGACTGGTGGATAAAACCGCTCGGCTTGCGCGGGCCAGCACTTCAAACCGGCGTCATGCGTTTAGCAGTCATGCGGCTGAAACCCTCGCGTTCAGATATTGCGATTGATGCATTTATTGCATTTATCTGCTACGCTAACCAACCGAACGCCGAAAGGCGTTCGGTTGGGATGAGGATCCAGACCAACGCGCTGGATGCCATCACCGCCCCAGAGGAGATCGGTCGCCATGTCGAATGAAACGCTCACTGCCGGCGAGGTTGTGCCGCGCCCGCTCAGCGACGCTGAACGCGAGATGGCCCGTGCCGCCCAACGCTGCATCGTTGCGGCACTCGACCACTCACGCGCAGCCTCCATCACTGTCATTGGTGAAGGCGAACGAGACGGCGGGCCCGTGACGGTAGGGGTGCCGCCGCAGGCGCTACGGCTGATCGCACAGATCTTGGGTGCGATGAGCGAGCGTCGGCCAGTAGTCATCATGCCGGCGCGTCAGGAACTCTCAACGGTAGAGGCGGCCAACTACCTGAACGTGTCGCGTCCGTTCCTCATCCGTGAACTTGAAGCCGGCCGCCTGGCCTATCGCATGGTGGGTACACACCGGCGCGTCGCGTTCGAGGACCTGCGCGAGTACGAAGCGAAGATGCGCGCGTCGCAGCAGGCAGCGCTCGACCGGCTGGCTGCCGATCGCGACGAGCTCGGCCTCGAGTACTGAGGGAAGCGCTCGAGGTGGCAGGTCACGCGCGCTACACCGCCTTGCTCGATGCCTGCGTGTTGTACCGTGTCGCGGTCGCCGACGCGCTGATGAGTCTGGCGGCCACAGGACTCTTTGCCGCCAAGTGGACGACGCGCATCGAGTCCGAGTGGATTGCCTCGCTCGAGCGCGATCGGCCGGATCTGCAGGGGCGGCTGGACAAGCGTCGCGACGACATGCGAGCGGCGGCCTTCGACTGGGAGGTGGCCGAGTCGGCTTGGCGGGACGTCCAGTTACACACGGACTTGCCCGACCCCGACGACGCCCACGTCATGGCTGCCGCGATCGCCGGCCATGCCGACTGCATCGTGACGGACAACGCAAGAGACTTTCCGCCCGCGGTTCTCGCTCCGTTTGGCATCACCGTCATCCACCCGGACGACTTCATCGTCCAGCAGATCGATCTGAACCCGATCGTCGCGTTGGGCGCATTCAAGGCGATGCGTGCGCGCTGGCATCGCCCGCAGGCAAGCGCCGTCGACTTCGCACGCGCGCTTGAGCGCAACGGGCTTGCCGCGACCGCGCAGCGCCTAGCCGAGGCGGCAGACCTGATCTAAGCGGTTGGCCGCAACAGCGGGCCCGGGGCGAGCGCCGCTGTCCAAGCGCCACAAGAGAGTCTGTCGGGTAGAGGGCCTTCTTTGGCCTAATCCTCATCTGGTGCGATCTCACCGCGCCTCTTTCTCGGCAGTGCTCCCACGTAGGCCGCCCCGATCGACGGGCGTGAGTGCCCGGTCGCCAAGGCAAGCTCGCCGTACGCTCGAAGCACCTGCGCTCGACTGGCTGCGTCCAGATCGGCCGGTTTGCCGTCGGCGGTACGAACAGTCGGCACATGGCCGCGGCGCTCGAGAAACTCCAAGGCCCACTGCGCCCGCAGACCGTGTCCGGTCACGCCAGCAGCGTCTCGTGTAATGCCCACTGACTCGAGCACGTAGGCGTAGCGGCGCAGGTTCGCCCGCAGGCTTCGACCAAGGCCCAGCGGCCCGATCGTGCCGCCCGGTGCGCCGTCGCGGCCCTGGACCCATTCGGCCAGATGTACGAGCGCTGCGTGTTGCTCGGGCGTTTCGACCGGGACGACCCGCTTGCGCCCGCCCTTGGCACCGCGCACCACATCGATGTGCACCGGGCCGTCAGTTGCCGGCATGAGCGGCACCAGGCACAGCGCCTCCTGCCGACGCAGCCCAAACGAGCACTGCGCCAACAGCGCCATCGCCACGAAAGGCTCCATTTCGGCGGCCGCGGCGAAGACGGTGCCGAAGTCGACGCCGGCTGCGTCCCAGGACTTGTCGTCCTGGGCGATGTAGGAGCGGCTCATGGCGTGCTCGGGGAAGAGCTTGGCCGTGGGCGGCACCAACCCGGGCCGTCCCGTTTCGTCGCAGAAGCGGCGCAGCACCGACAAATACACCTGCACGGTGGACGGCTTGAGCGTGCCGGCCGTCATCCGTTCGGCATACGAGCGGCAAAGGAAGTTGATGTGGCGCCCGCCGATGAAGGAGGGCCGGGCTCGGTGGCCAGCCGCCCGTAGGATCTCAAACTGCGCAAAGAGCACCTCGAAATGCTCGGCGCGGGTGCGCGACGACAGCCTTCGGCCGTCGCCCTTGCGGTCGATGTAGGTCCGGACAAGCCCGGCGAGCTCGCGCCGCCAGCTCATGGACACGTCGACATGCTGGGCTGCCCGCATCAGATTCGCAGCGCTGAGACCACCACCGCCTGCTGGCGGCGGGTACATCTCATCAAGCATTCTCGTCTTGCGCACCATCGCTTGCCTCCACGGTTTCCACGGCTCGACGCCCAACGCGCCCCAAATGGGACAGCCGATTCATGAGCTGGGTGGCTGTCATATCCGGCCAGCCCAGAGTGCCTCGGTTGGCCGCGCCCCATTCCTCGAGCGCAGCGGCCGTAGCCGCCCGCTGTGGCGTGTCGATGGGCAACGTTTTCACCGTTCTGCCGCTCGCGTCGGTCAGCACCAGCAAGCCGGGCGAGCTGAGCGCAAGCCATGGCTGCAGCGAAGCGGCCTGCGCGTTGGTCAGGCCGAAAGCGGCCCGGACCTGGAGCAAGAGCGCGCCCCGGACATCGATCGCGTGGATGCGCTCGAGCGCTGCCGCACTGAGCTCTGACACGAGCGAGCGGGATCGGGGCGGGGCGCTCGTCTCGACTGCGTCGCTTTCCGGCGGCCACAGCGCATCGAGCGGCTTGACCATGCCGGGCTTGCCCAGCGCGCGAGTACACCACCACTCGAGCGCGGTATACCGCTCGGCGGCCGTACGGCGCGTGACCTGGGTGCGCCACTGCGCAACGAGCACCTCGGCGTGGCGGCTCTTGAGCCGGTCGACCACCTCGATCTTGTTGCCTACGCGCCAAAGGTCTGCGTAGCAGCGCTGGAGCATGCGGATCCGCTCTTCCAGTCGGCCTTCAGTTAGGGCGGGGTAGCGGGTGCCACCGTGTCGCGCGTCATGGTCGTTGATCACGCGGCAGCGGCGGGCGACTTCCTCGGCGCGCTCGCGCGTGATCACGTGGCGCTTCCGCATCTGTCGCAGCCGCTCCTCGAGCTCATCGCGGGGAGCATGGTCGCGCACCGGCTGCTTGAGCAGATGCAGCAGGATCTGCGCGCCCGGTGACAAGCGCGGTGCGCGCCCGAGCGCCTGGACGTTTGCCTGCGCGCAGTCTGCCGGCCGATCATTCTTGCGCTTCTTGTTCATCTCGCCTCTTCGTCCGAAGGTTTGAGCCACGGCGCAGCCAAGCGCCTCCCTTTGCGGGGCGACGCGCCAAGCCATGCCGATCCGTTCTTGCCGTCTTGCGTCGGACGCATGACGGGTGTCGCTTCGGCCCGGGTCCGCTGCGCCGCACCAAGACAGTGCGGCGCCGTGCAGTGAGATCGCTAGACCTCCGGTGCTCCCCAGGCCAGGGCAAGCACGTCGCGCTGTGATTGTTTGCTGCGGCCACAGCGAAGCCGCTCCCAGAAAAGGTCTTAAAGGATTCACGATTGCGCACCAGCGGCGAGGAGCAACCCCCGCACGACTGAGAGCCCCGTCAGGCAGCGCCCGAGCACGACGGCTGTCGCGCTCGATTGCTGACCTCGGGTCCGGTTCTCGTCGCCCACCACGATGGACGAGCGACGGAAGGGCAATGAGCACCCTGCCCACAGTTCTTCGGCTGCCTGTCGCACCGCGGCGCCGACGGATCGACGCGCACGTGCGCAGGCGGGCTAAAGAACTTCGGGCCTTGGAGCTGGGGTGCACAGCACGCGCTGCAATCCGCAAAGGGGCGACGGGCCCCCAACCAGGGTTTCGTCCGGGTTTACCCCGGCGCTTCCCATCGGCGCTGCAGCAAGATCAGGGCGATTCAGGCACTCACCATGGCGCACGCGCTGGGGCGCGGCGATTCCCTGCACTTGGACGCCAGCGGCTGTAGAAGAGCCACCGAGGTCCTCGTGTCGCCTTGCGGCGAGTCGAGGAAATGCAGTGAGTGCGGCGGGTGAATCAGAACTGCTGGGCGTTGCGATCCGAGTCGTTCAATGACTCTGAACCTGGGGTCCTAATGAAAACGTCTAGACCCTACAAGCTAGAAGCGGCGTTTGATTCACTCAGTAGTCAACCGCTAATGAATGGAACTGATCTTGAAGGCTGTTCATGCCGCGCGCGTCGGTCAGCAGCTCGCTTGCCTGCGTGAAGTGCGCAATCAAGCGTCCAAGGACTTGGTAGTTACTGGCCCATCAGAAAACACTGGGACACAACGAGCGACGGCGAAAAGCAGCCGCGTCGTCAGCTGACGGCGGACAGGATTGATCGCTTACGGGGTCAACACGACTGGATTTTCGGTTGCCGCATGCCGCACCCTATCAGCACGCCTCCCACGGAGCCTATGTCGGCTGGGGGCGAGAGACGCGAATAGGCTGGGAGCGGACTGATCGCGGTCGACACGAGTCGAGCGCGCTCATCTAATGGATGGCGATACGCGAAAGCATTGGAAGTACAGCGGCGCTGAGCCGATGTAAATCTGGAGAAAAGCGAGCTGGGGGCTCTAGATGGCACCTGTGCAGAGCCATCGAGAGCGAACTGACTTTTGAAGGCGCGAGGCCAGTCAACTTGGGTCAGGCGCCCAAGGGCACAACTTCGTGCCCAAGGGCGGGTACAGCTGAACGTGCTTGGGTGATGCGATGAAATGGGTGCTAAAGCGGCTAAAGCCGCGGCTGTGGCGATTTATCCGTCAAGCCACTGTAGAGACGGTGAATATGGACACAAGGTAGCACACGGAAATCGTCGCTGTCCAGCACTTTGTTGGTCGGCACAACTTTTGTCCGGCGCCAGCGCCCGTGCGTAGGTAAGTCGTTGATACGAAAACGTTACTGCGCGACCATGGAAGCCCAAGAAGTGCACTCTTGCCAGGAGGGGTGAATGAGGGATGTAGACTTATTGCGTCCGATACGCGTTGCGCCGGATGCGGAGCAGCTCGCCTGGGCTGCACTTGTCGAAACGACTTACGGGATTTCCCCTCCGGAGTGGTCTCAGGGATTCATCCGAAGAGTCGAGCTGTCACGCGACAAGACTTGGACGTTGCTCGACAATTTTCTCAGACCTGTCGGTCGGGATTTGATCGTGGCGAGCGAGAAATACGCCACGCGCGTCGACAACGACAAGAGCTTGGATGATGCTGTCAGCGAAGCAGGCGAAGCCGTCGATTCTGTGCAAATGGCCTTGGAGGCGCAGATCAAGCGCCTTTGCGAGGCGACCGGAGGTGTCGAGCTAATTCAGGGCGCCGAGCGTTTCCGCAATATCCCCTACTTGAGTTCCGAATCGCGGCGCCTCTTGGATACCTTCGTGGCGGCCGACCAGGCCTACTGTGCAATCGAGCTAGGCCGCCGCGAGCGGGTCCTCGACACAACGGCCAGTCGTGCCGAGGGCAAGGCGATCTGGACGCTTTATCAGGAATTGCAAGTCAAGGTCAGCACCATCCGTCACGAGATGGCCAAGCGCATGGCTGAGCGACCGAACGCTCCGGCATACTTCTTGCGTAGCTGACAAGCGCTGAAGTTGGCGTGGTCGAGGCCGCCTTCACGGGACGTCCGAGCGATCGATCCGAGGAGCTAGCGAGCAAGCGCCGCAGCGATTGCCAGCGTCGAGAACTTGGACTTCGGGGCACGCAGGCGCGCATCGACCCGGCTGGCGTTATCGGGCGATCGTGCTTCGAGCTGTGCAAACTGCTGAAGCCGGTCCAAATCGGTCAGGACCCCGTCGCGCTCGAGTTGCTCCGTCAGCGGCCCCGCAGCAACGCACCGCGGAGGGATGATCATGCTCGGCAACTGCTCGAGTCGCAATCCGTGGCGGCGCGCAAACGCTCGTCGCTGTTCGAGCCACGCCTCGTGGTGGCTGCGCATACGATCCGTGAGGCTTGGTCGGTCGATCGACGCTCCAGATGCTGAGAGACAAAAAGCGTCGGTGGCGGGTGTCGCTTTGCGAGCGGTCATGGCGGGCGGGTGGTTGTAGACGGAGGTTTAGTTCAGGACCGCGGCGCGCATGCGTTGGCGGATCGACTCACGGTAGTTCGCGTCTGCGAAGCCGGGCTCGGCAGTTCTGAGGCAGTAGCTGGCTCGCACGTTGGTTCGTGCCGGCCCGTCCTTGGCCAGGCGCATCGTCATCCAGGCCGCCTGGCGTTTGCCGTTGGCGTCGTTCCAGCCGATCAAATCATGCATCTCGTAGAACGCGCCCGACTGCGCGACGTGGCGAAAGCCGTCGTCGATGAATCCCGAACTGTGCCGCTCGGCAAATTGTCTGCGCTCCTCGACCGTGCGGAATCGCATCTGCGAGCGCACCCGGGCGTAGGCGGTATCGACGTCGACCGGAGCGACAAACTCCTCGGTGAAGCACTCGTCGCGGGCTGCTGGCCGCGGCGGCTGGCTTGCCGAGCCGCTCGCCACTGTAGCAGCGGGCGGCCGCTGCAGCGGGGGAATGCCAAGCGCGCTCAGCGGGTCGCCCGCGCAGCCGGCCAGCGCGCTCGCCGATGCCGCGGCAGCGATCAGCGCCAGCTTGCGAAAGGTGTAGCGCCGCGGCGGGCGCGGTGAGGCAGGGCGGCTCATGACTTGGTTGTCCATGATGAGGAGACAGGAGATGAGGCAGCGGCCGTGAAGGCGTCGTTGGCCGCCGGGGCCGGAAGCAGGTTGGTCAGGTGTTCGATCGGATCGGCAAGTCAGTTCGATTGCCTCAGGACGGGCAGGCCCCTAGCTGATGCTCGGCCGCAACGCTCGCGTCGGGCGGCTGCAAGAACATCGTCAGGTCGACGCCGCAGCCGGCGCTGCCGCAGGACCTTGAGTGCAGCACCCAGAAGGGCTGCTTGGAGCGGGAGCTGACCTCATACAGATAAACCTGGAAGGTCGCCATGCCGGGGTCCGAGCACTTCAGCCGCCGTAGCGGCACACCGCGGCGCTTGAGCTCGGCTGGCACGTCGAACTCGTCGAGCTCCGGGTGGTTCATATTCGAGCGCAATTCGACGCGGTCATAGCCTGCCCGCGACCCCAGAAGCACCACCTGCCAGGCATGCGGGGCAGACGTGCGACCCAGCATCTGCACGGGCTTGCCGCGGATCGTCACGACGGCAGTGCCGCGCCGCTCCAGACCCTGGAGCGTGGAGGCCACGCCGTCAGTCTGCCAGCGGATCGGGCCGCCCGACCGAGCATTCGTGGCCCAGTCGGCGACGTTGTAGTTCGCTGCCGCAGGCAGCGCGAACGACTCGAGCAGGCTGAACCAGTCGATGGTTCGCGGCGACGCGGGCGAAGGGGGCTTGCTACCTTGGGCGACGGCGGCCAGGCTCGCAAGGCCGAGCGCGCAGCCCACCAAGCAACGCTTGAAGGAAAATTGCATCACGGTTCGGATCTCATGTTCGAGCAGGCCGGCTTGCGCTCGCTGGAGGTGGGAAGTTGCCGTCGGCGAGCCTGATAGCGGATGCCTGTCGCCCGCCTTGATGCGTTAGCGCCGGCCAGGACATCAACGCCGCTTTCGGGGTCAACGAGCAACATCAATCGCCTGAGCGGCCCCTCGCTTCGGCCGCACAGATGACGGCTTCGACGTCTTCAGCGCGACCGCCGCGCAGCTGCTCGTCGCACCATGCTGCGGCCGATGGGGATGCGCGCTCGAGATGTGCGATGCGCTCGAGCGTCTTCCAGTGCTCCACCACGCCGTCTCTGTCCAGCCCGCGGGTTAGGGGGCCGGCAACAACGTTTGGCAGCACATCGCTGAAGCGTGCGACGAGGCGAATCTTTGGCCGTTCGTTCATCATCAGTTTGTAGAGTGGCAATGGGCCGCGATCGCCGCATGCACGCAGCCGGAGTCCCACACCAGACTGCGTGCCGTAGGCGGGCCTGGCTGCCCGAATGCCGCCGTGCTTGCCCGTCAGGTACAAGCGGCAGCTTCCCAAGGTTGGTGAGGACTGCGCTGTTACGAAACTCATCGCAAGGTACCGGTGCGGCTCGGTGCGCCTGGCGCTTGAGGCGACCGCGCAAGGCGTGCATGCATCAGCATCCGGCGAGGTGGCTCGTCGCCGAGCTCGGCCGATTGCTCGCCGGGCGCCTTGCAGCCCTCTGGCGGGCGGGCGGGTCGGACGGCAACGCCTCAGCCTTGAGTTCTTTGTGTATCGCGCGCAGCGTCTTGCGGCTCACACCATAGATGCGGGCTCCGGCAGGTGCGGCTTGGCGGGCCAGCATGTCGTTTCGCAGCTGCGCGTACACGTCGGCCGCCGCGGTTGGGCTGAGCCCTTCGATCAACATCAGCAAATACGCGACCTCGATGTCGGCGCAAGACTCGTCCGCCATGGCCAGGTATGTCCAGGGTCGCGTCGTCGGTTGCGCCCGGCCCAGCTTAGCGTGCTTGCTTACCCAGCCTTGACTACGCCTAAGAAACTTCGCAGCAGCTGCCTGCCTACCTTTGCGCTCGACGACACTGCTCACGACCGCCACGATGTCCATCATCGGCAGTCGCTCCGGCCCTCGGAAGGTGATCGTGTTGAGCACGCGCGCTTCTCGCGCGGCGTCCAGCACGGGCCAGGCCGGGCTGTTGGGGGTTGCGCGTACCTGGGGGGCCTTCCCGAGCTCGAGAGTCTGGTGGGCTCTGTGAGGCGCTGCTCTGCCCGACGGCCGTGCGCGCTTCATCGTGAGGCCTGCCGGGGCGAGGCGGCCACAGGCTGCGGCCCGGAGGCGACGCGCCAGCCGGTCTGCGGCAAGTGGCGCAGCTGCACCTGTACCCGTGCAGGTAGTTCCGCGGCGCGCGTAAAGACAGCCAGCTCGGGAAAGAGCTGTTGCGCCTCGACGCTTGTGGCCCACTTGGCTGCCTTGTCCGGCACGGGCCGGGGGGCGAACGAGATCACCTGCGTGCGCACGCCGCCACTTTCCACGACGGGTTCGGCCTGCGCCTCCAGGATGCGCACGGTGCCCGTACAGAAGCCGCGCTCCGGAGCGCCTTGGGCACCGGGGCTCCATGCCGACTTGCCGGCAGCGGTCAGATCGAAGCGCACGCTTCCACCTGCGGCATCGCGGTACATCGTCAGAAGGCCCAAGCGCGACAGGCGCTCGGCTACCATCGTGTCGGGCGAGAGCTGCGCGAAAAGGCCGCTGGGCGCGTACGGGAAATCAACTGCTGCGAGAAAGCAAACCGGTTTGTCAGTGATGCCGGCGGCTCGCAGCGTTGACAGCGCTTCTGAAGTCGAAGCGTCGCCGCGGGCGCAGCCGCCAAGCAGCACGTAGCCGGCAACCAAAGCCACGGCTGCCCTACAAATAGGTCTGCTCAAGATCGATGGCGTTCGCGTTTGAGCGGAACCGACCGACGTCGACGAGGAAGACATCAGAGCGTTCACTCCCATCTGCTCGTCGAGGCCGCGCGTGCGTGGCGACCGGCGCGGCTGGCTCATGGATTGAGCCAACGCATGGGCCCGTGTGTTCGTGGTCCATGCGCGGGACGTGTCATTGAATCTCGACGCGCTCGAACCCGCCGATCGCCTGTGCTTCGTGCTCACGCCTGCTCCTATTGCGAACGGCGGCTGGGATCATTGCAGATTCCGGTGGTCTGCACAATATATTGTATGGATTTTCGCGACTCTCCTTTTGACACTCCGAGTCCCTTGTGGCGCGGAGTGTCATGGAACGGGTTCGAGCATTCGGCCGGGCGCTGCGCGAGGCACGGCTGCATGCAGGCTTGTCTCAGGAAGCGCTTGCTGAACGCGCGGACCTGCACCGTAATTGGGTATCCATGATCGAGCGTGGCAAGCACGCGCCGGCGTTGGACTCGATCTTTGCGTTGGCTGACGCGCTCGGAATAGAAGCTGCGAAGCTCGTCGAGCAGGCCGAGCGCAACGTTCGCGAACAATCCACGGGAAAGTGACAACTGAAACGCTTCAAACCGGGTAGGTGTTTCGCATGACCCGGACGGAATAAAGATGCCGATCGACGGTGATCTGTGGGCGGCCGTTGAGCCGCTGCAGCCCGAAAGCCCAGCGGCGCCGTACGAAGCTCGGCACGAGCGGGGCGATCACATAGGCAAGGGGCGTGGGGATGCGTCGCTGGCGAGGAGGACAATCCAGAATCCGCCTCTGAGCACCGTCGAAATCGCCCCGAATGCGCCCTCGCAGCAGGTTTCTTCGAAGGTCAGCGCTGGCGGTGCGGTACACAGTTCCCCGGGTAGACCTTAAGCAACGTCCACCTGCCAGGGCACGAGCCGCCGGTACCGCGCCATGGCCGTCTCGTCCTGCAGGCCAAGCCAGCGGGCGACCTCGGTCTCGGTCTTGCCGCGGGCGAGCTGGCGCATGGCAAACGTGTGGCGCAGCTGGAAGAGGCCGCCTGCATCGTCCTGCGGAAACCCGGCGTCCACGAGCACCGCCTTGCAGTTCTGGTAGCAGCTCTGATGCGCCCAGGGCTTGCCGGTGGCGGTGGCCGGAAAGACGAACTCGCCTGCGATCCCCTGCTCGGCCCGGACCTCCAGCCACAGCGCCAAGAGACGCGCCGCCCACGACGCCACGGGCGTTTCGCGCCCGGGCGAGTTGCCGTTGCCGGGCAGCGAAAGCTTCCACGGCACGCCCGGCTGCGCGCCGCCCGCCGTGATGACGCCGTCGAGCGTGAGCGCCCGCACGTCACCGGGCGTAAGCCCTGCGCCAAGCATGAGGCCAACCGCGGCGCGGTCGCGCACCGCTTTCCAGCTAACGGCGCGTGCAGCAGCGTCGTCGCGCCGCAGCGCGGTGAGGTGCGCAATGAGTGCGGTTGCCTCACGCTCCTGCAGGTACTCGGGTGGCGGATCCCGGTCGGCGGACATGGCTGCCCGAAAGCGCGGCGTGGTCAGAAGGCGCGCCGCGGCCTGGTTGGGTGGCGTCCCGGCCTGGCTCGCCACCTGGACGAGGACCTGGTCGACCAACCACAGCAGCCGCCAGGCGTAGCGATCGCTGAGCTCCCGGCCGCGCAGCCGTAGCGGGCGGCGGGGCAGGGCGCTCAAGGCGGGCGGGGCAGCGCTGCGTCCGCGAGCTCGCCGGGCAACGGGCAAGGCTGCCGCTGGCGCCGTGGCAGCACGGCTGGCCAGGTATTGCTCGAGATCGTCCGAGTCGAGCGCAGCCAGCGCAATGCCGCGCGCGATGCAGAACGCCGTTAGCGCTCCCCACATGTCGCGGTAGATCGCTTCGGACGCCGGCGACAGGGGCCCCTCCTTGCGGGCGCGAGATTCCGACTGCGCGCGCATTGCCACCCACCCGTCGAACGCCGCGGCCCATCCCGTCACGAGCCCGGCATCACCAAACAGCGTTGCCTGTTCCATCCCGAAAGGCTGCCACAGATCCGGACTAACCGCCACCCGCCCCGTTGCCCGCCCGGCTCCGGCCCCAGCCAGCCAGCCAGCCATCCAGCCATCCAGCCGGTTCCAGCAGTAGGCTGGAACCGGAGGGGAGGCAACGGCGGGAAAGTGGTTAGTCCGTTTTGACTGGGTCAAACGAGTGCTAGTTCAACAAGCCGACGTTAGATCGCACCAGCAGGCGGCTCCGCCTAGCAAGCGTTGGACGGGCTCCGATGACGCCAAGTAGCTTCCAACCTTTACGTACTTGATGAAATTGACGAACGCCACCATTCTTGAAGTCGGAGGACGGATCATGGCGAATGCAAAGCTGGTAAACCCGCCGCGGGCAAAGCGGGCCAGCGCGAAGGTCACGATGGTGCTGATGGTGGATGGCGGCGCCGCGCTTTCCGAGGTTGCCACGCGCTTCAGCTTTAATGCGCCTGCTGCCGCAATCGAGGTGTTCGAGCGCGAGCCCGCGAAGATCAAGTCCTTGCTTCAGCGCTACGGCGAGGCGGTCGCCAAAAGCCACCGCGCCGGGCGCCCGGTCAGTTTTCGGGTCGATGTCGGCCCCGACGGCGACACGACCGTGACGCCGATCGACGCCGACCTGGCCCCAGGCGCGGAGCTGGCCGTCGAGACGGTGACGCAGCGCGCCCCGGAACTCGAGCGGGCCCTGGAGGCTGCGCGCGAGCGCGGCCAACTGCGCGCCGCCGTGGTGCTCGCTGCGGACGACATGTTGAACGCCGAGGCGTTTGCCAAGCTGCTGGGCACCACTCGCGTGACGGTGAACGCCAAGCGCCAGACGGGCCAAGTCCTGGGGCTTGAAGGCGCCAAGCGCGGCTTTCGCTTCCCGGTCTGGCAGCTGGACAGGGATGGCAAGCCCTATGAGGAGCTGCCTGCACTGCTTGAGCGGCTCGGCACGCCCTGGGCGGTGTATCGCTTCCTTTTGCAGCCTCAGGGCGCGCTGGACGGGATGACGGGACGCCAGGCGCTGGAAAAGGGAAGGGGGGCCGACGCAGTCGCGGCCGCCGAAGGCGTCGCTCGGGGAGACTTCACGTAAGTGGCGGCGGAGCTACCGCCCACAGACTTTGCTTCCGCCCGGCTGCGGCTGCACACGCTGCAGCCGGGCGAGCGGTTTGGCCGGATCTATCCGGCCGGCCACCCGGATCCGCTGGGGTTCGGAAAGTCGAAGAGCCGCTTCGGCGACCCGCGTCGTCGCAAGCCCGACCGCCGGTTCGGCGTGCTCTATCTCGGCCAGACGCTTGCCGTGTGCTTCCTGGAGGCCGTGCTGCGTGACCGCAAGGACGGCGTGGCGGGTGAGATAGTGCTTGAGGAGCGTGAGCTCAAGGAGCGCCTGTACGCCGACATTGAGGTGGCAACACCGCTACGGATGGTCGACCTGCGCGGAATCACGCCGTCGCAATGGGCGTGCCGTCCGAGGCGGTACGCGGCGTGCGCCAGACGCTGGGGCGGGCGTGGTCGGTCGCTTTTCACGACCACCGCGCGCAAGTCGACGGCATCATCTATCCGTCTCGCCTGAATGGTCAGGTCAACCTGGCGGTCTACGGCAGGGCGGTTCCCAAGCTGCGGCCCGTGCGCCTGCGCAGGCTCATCGACGTGGCCGAGCTGGCACCGGTGCTCGACGAGCTTGAGGTCGCTCTCGTACCACCGAGCGCGCCCAGCATCGCGCGCTGACCGTGTGAATGCGAGCGTTCGCGTCGAGAATTCGCCACGCCCTTGGGGTGGGCTGACATGCGGTTGTCTTACGGGTGCGGTTCACTCGGCAGCAGGCTGAGCATGCGCTTGATACCGAATAGGAGTGAGACGGCAGACAATCGCCTCAACCCGGTCTCTCAGCACAAAATCTGTCCCGCCTGCGAGACGACAGGGGAACGATGCCACATGCTGCGGCCGGGGTCGCAGCTCCGTACCAAAATGTCGCATCGTCCACCATTCGGTCTCGCCACTTGAGTGCACGCCCTCACATCGCACCGTGCAATGCGGACACCGGGCGATGAATCTTCGAGCGGCGAGCAAAGGCCACAAGTTCATCAAGCCGCATTGCCCGAGCAAAGGCCCAGCCCTGCAACACATCACAGTCGAGTGCGGCCAAGAGCTGCGCCTGCTCATCAGACTCGACGCCTTCGGCAACCACGTCCATGCCAAGCGAGTGGGCAAGCCCCACGATGCCGCGCACCAGCTGGCGAGAGCGCTCATCGCCCACCATCTGCG
>ERZ1066118.1378-NODE-1378-length-15564-cov-11.945838_pt1 | contig 15564 bp, 12 predicted proteins | sample MGYA00382765_ERZ1066118 | MGnify/ENA primary metagenome ERZ1066118 (study PRJEB33369, sample SAMEA5778348) | biofilm metagenome | biome: Industrial cooling water; feature: Water cooling tower basin; material: Biofilm | place: United Arab Emirates | collected...
CAGTCGAGCGCAGCCAGCCGGTGACCTCCCGATCGAGTTTCCTCGGGGCCTCAAGAACTTCTCGAGTTCGAAGATCGATCCGCCCTTGCTCCCATCCGGGACGGCGGGCGTATACTGATCTAACGAGCTCGGTGAGCGGGCAGTCGAGGTCTGCCAGCTCGCGCGCGAGGACCAGATCATCCTCAAAATCGATCCAGCTGTCGCCGGGAATCCGCAGGTCAGGAATTCCCGCGACCAGCTCGAACGTCGAAGCACACGCGGCACACCGCAACCCCTTCTGATCGACAAGCAATGTGCCGCGACAGCGAGGACAGCACCAGATCATCGTGCTTGCTCGGCCTTGAGCTTAGTAGCGGCGCTCCAAGCGAGAAGGGCCAACAGGAAAAGTTCGCCGAGCAGGATCGCCAGTGCGGTGCCCGTTATGCCCCACTGCCATGTTCCGACGACCTTGAACGTCAAGCCTACGAAAGTGGCGATCGCGGTCATCCGGAATTCGGCGCCGGAATGGCCCATGGCGATAAGGGCTCTGGAATAATTCTTGTGTGCGAAATTTAGGGCTGCCGCCACAACGAGGAGCTGGAGAGCTGGAACGGCAACGGTGAAGTCGTCTCCGAACGCGAATGGCAAAAGCCACGGAACAGCAGCTAACAACACAAGCGTCAGCGCCGCCGTTGCCGGCACCGTCCAGACCAGGGTGCCCCGAAGCTCGGATTTCAGCGCCTCCGCGCCGTTTGCTGCAGCTCTAGCAAGCTTAGGGAACAAGGCGATGAAGTACATGGCAGAAACCGCCACGAACAGGAGGTAGATACGGTACGCCGCCGAAAAGTGACCGACGACCGCGTCCGGATAGAAGAAGCTTACTACGAGAATGTCGCTGAGGAACGCCAGCCCACGAACGAGTTGGCTTCCGGCAATTGCGCCCGATTGTAGAATCAGATCGCGGATCGTGGATCGGATTTGGGACCAGCTCGGTCTGGGGTAGAACCGCAGCGCCCATATAGAGAGCGCGAGCGCGAGCAGGGCGTCGCCCCCGAAGCGGCTGAAGGCAAACCCCAGGGCGGTCGGCGAAAAGAGAGCCGAGAATGCGGTAAGCACGAAGGTAAACGCAAAAGGGGCGAAAATGCAGAGCGCTGTGACCTTTAGATTCTCGAGCCCCTGCGGCAGCCAGACCGGGAGAAAGCAGACAGCAAGGAGGCTAGCGCAGATGATCAGCAACACCACTTGGCCTTGTGGGTCGGGCTGCAGAACGGGGGCCAGCGCGAGAATTGTCGCTAGCGACAGGGCAGCGAAAAACAGCCGGATGAGAAGAATTGCAGGGAGCATCGGTCCGACCCTTCCGGGATCGGCCGCAGCCATGCGAACGCCCGAAACGTCGGTGCCGAAGTTCGTCGCTAGGGATGCATAAGCCAACACAGACAAACCGACCGAGATCTGGCCGAAGACATCTGCGCCACCGACCCTGGTGATGATCACCGCGGTGACAAAGCTAAGGGCGGAGCCCGCCACCTGTGCTGTGCCAAGCACCGCAAACCTGATCAGCAGCCCGCCGCTGGTCGAAGAGCGAGGCGATCCGTCCTCTCGACCCGGGATCGCATCGGTCACGATCGTCGCCTCTTCAGACGCAGAAAAATGCCCACCCACCCCCATCTGACAGCCCACTCAACCTCCGGTGCGCAAGCAGTAAACTCTGCGACACCATAAGCTATCCGGAATTCGCCGCATGTTCGATTTTGGAGCTAGTGATCGATGGGTGCGATCCGCTGATCCCAGCTCCTTGCTCAACGCGGCAGCGAAACCCAAATGTGGGTCAATGCACCGCCATCGCTTGGTCAACCGGAGTTGAACGTCTCACGAAAAAAATCAACGCTGCGGACAAGACAGTCAGAACTCCGCAGAGCAGCCATGCGGCGTTGACTGCCGGGACAAGTGCGGCCCTTTCCACCAAGGGCCTGATCAACTCGATAGCGAACTCGTCGATTGGCTGACCTCGCTGTTCGAGGAAGGCCTCCCGAGGAATACCGATCCGCACGGCGGTGGTGACATCGCCAGCGCGTAACTGCGCCGCGATCTTGTCGCCCTCCGTTGCGGCGCGGGTGAAAATTGTGGTGTCGATCAACGCAAGGCCGATCGCGCCGCCCAGATTGCGCATCAGATTGAACAAACCGCTGCCATCGGCGACCAGCCTCTCAGGCAGGCGGCCCAATGCCATCCGGGTCGGGGGAAGCAGGCAGAACATGATAGCGGCACCGCGCACCATCTGGGGCAGGAACATCTCTTCAAAATCGGTCTCAGCGGTCTGTCCCGTGCTCATCAGCAAGCCGACGGCGAACAGCGCAAATCCGAACGCGGTCAACCATCGCGGATCGAAGCGCCGCTCGCAATATACTGCGATTGGTGCGGTCAGCAGCTGTGTCACTCCAGTGACGAGCATGATCTGCCCGATCTCCAGCGGGCCCAGTTCGCGTACCAGCCCAAGAAAAAAGGGCATGAGATATGTTGATCCAAACAGACCGAACCCAAGGAGGAAGCTGAGCACGCAACCGATGGTGAAGTTGCGGTCGGCGAAGCACCTTAGTTCGACAAGCGGCGATGGCGAGCCGAGCGTTCGCCATATGAACCCGACCGTGCAGCCCCCGGACAGCGCCATCAAGCCAAGCACCTGTGGTGCCCCCCAACCCATTCCCGGGGCGTCCTTAAGGCCAAGCTGCAAGGCCGTTAGGCCAGCGGCCAGCAGAGCCAGCGCCAGCACATCGATGGCACGCCGGCTCTGCTGTTCGACCGCCCGTCCGCGCAGTACGATTGCCACACCGATCGCCGCCACGATCCCGGGAACAATGTTGATACGAAACAGCCAGTGCCAGGAATAGGATTGTGTGATCCACCCTCCCACGATCGGTCCGACAGTCGGCGCGAGAACCGCAGCGACGCCTGCGATGGTGGTGGCCACACCCTGAGAGCGCTCTGGAAACAGAAGAAAGACGGCCGCAAACACCGCCGGAATCAACGCCCCTCCGGCAAAGCCCTGCACGATCCGCCACGCGATCAACTGCTCGAAGGCGCTGCTCTCCGCGCAACCGATCGATGCCACAGTGAACACGCTGACGGCAGCGACGAACAGCCACCGCATTCCGAAGCGGCTGGCGAGGTAGCCGGTCAGCGGGATGGCGACGATCTCGGCGGTGAGATAGGCGGTCTGAATCCAGATCATCTGGTCCGGCGAAATGCCCAGCGCGGTCTGAATGGCTGGGAGCGATGTCGCCACGATTTGAATATCCAGGATCGCCATGAACATGCCCAGGCACATCAGCACGAACCCCGTCCATTCACGTGCGCCGGCGACACGCGTGTCCGTCGTCGCTAAAGTTGCGGTATTTTCGACGCGCATCGCGACCATGCCTCTATCTGACTATTTTCGAAGCCCTGCGGATCCGGAACAGGTGGTGGGGGAAATCGTTGCTGGTGAAAACCTTTTTACACCGGTCCGCCGGTCTCGACAGGCGGAAGTTTGTGAAACCCGTATCCATTCTTTCCTTGGCGACCTCGACGCCAGGCCACGATCTTCCGCAATCGGAAGCTGTCGCAGCTACGCGTGACCTGATTGGCGGGCAGTTCGCGGACTTCGATCGGCTTGCGTCGGTGTTTACCAATGCGGGGATCGAGCATCGCCAGCTGGCGATGCCGGTGGAGTGGTATCGCCGCCCCAGAAGCTTTCAGGAGCGCGCTGAAGTCTACCTTGAGGTTGCGGTAGACCTTTTTGTGAAGGTTGCCTCCCGCGCCCTCGATGAGGCCGGCGTGCGCGCCGAGGATGTCGACACCATCGTCACCGTGTCATCGACCGGCATCGCCACCCCCAGCCTGGAGGCGCGCGCGATGGCGCATCTGCCGTTTCGTACCGACGTTGCCCGGATACCGGTATTCGGGCTCGGCTGTGCCGGGGGCGTCGGTGGACTTAGCCTGTCGACCAAGCTCGCCCGCGCGACCCCGAACTCTACTGTCTTGTTCGTAACCGTCGAGCTGTGCAGCCTGGCACTTCGGACCGAGAAGGCACACAAGGCCGACATCGTCTCGACGGCTCTGTTCGGCGACGGCGCGGCGGCCTGCGTGCTGCGCAGCGGCGAGGGTGGTTTCGCGCAGATCGGCGCAGGTGCCGAAAAAACGTGGAACGACACACTGGATATCATGGGATGGCAGGCCGAGCCCACCGGTCTCGGGGTGGTACTCAATCGCGCGATCCCCGTCTTCGCCCGGCGCGAAATGCATCAGGCCATGATCGAGATGCTGGAACCGCAAGAGCTCGCTATTGACGACGTGGACCGCTTCATCTGCCATCCTGGCGGTGCCAAGGTCGTTGACGCCATCGAAGGGGCGCTGTCTTTGGGACAGGGAACTCTCGTGGAAGAGCGTGCGGTACTGCGCGACCATGGGAACATGTCGGCGCCGACGGTGCTGTTCGTGCTGGATCGCTATCGCAGGCGGGGGCTGCCAGCGCTTTGCGTGCTCAACGCGCTCGGACCTGGCTTCACCGCCTCCTCGCTGACGCTGCGGAGCGCAGCATGAGCTGGCCCTATGTCATCATGGCCTTCGTGACCGCACAGCGGCTCGCCGAACTGATGATCGATCGCCGCAACACGACGCGACTTCTCGCTGCGGGGGCTCGGGAAGTCGGTGCACGCCACTATCCTGCGATGGTTGCGATGCACGCCTCGTGGCTGGCTGCGCTGTGGTTCACAGTGGGCGGCAAGGCGGTCAATCTGGCATTGCTCGCCGTGTTCGCCGTGCTGCAATTTCTTCGCATTTGGGTACTGGCGACGCTGGGTCCGCGCTGGACGACGCGGATCATCGTGACGAACAACGCACCGCTGGTGAAGAAGGGCCCTTTCCGCTTTCTGCGGCACCCAAATTACGCCGTGGTTACGGCGGAGATTGCGGTGTTGCCGCTCGTCTTCGGCCTGGTGTGGATCGCGGTGCTGTTCACCCTGCTCAACGCGGCAATGCTTTACGTCCGCATTGGCGCGGAAAATCGAGCGCTTTACGGAGCCAAGGACCGGCTCAGCGCCTGACTGCTCCGGCCGCTTCTCGCTCCGCCTTGATCTTCAGCATCGCGGCATGACACACCGGCGAGGTTTGCGTTATCTTGGCGATCATGCAGGCTTCGACCTTCTTGCGGCTCAGAGACTTCATTTCCGTCGGGCACAATCGGCGCGCTTCCTGAGCACAGGCCTTCCTGCCCGGGTCGGGTTTCGCGTGGGCCGCAAAGGGAATGGCGACGAGACCGATAAGAAGGGCAGCGATAGGGCGGCATGCGCTGAGCATAATATAACTTTCTCGATGATGTGACGGAGAGTTTGCCGTAGGTGCGTCTCGGCTGGTGAGTGGGACATGAACAGTCGAACGCCGAGTCCGGCCGCTCTTGCGCAAGGCTCTTGAGAAAGACGGTTCAAGACCGGGCGAGCGTTTTCCGGTTCCCTCATCATGATAATGTGTGCGAGCAAGAGACCGGCCTCAGTAGTGCTGAACGCACGGCCCGGCCTTTCAGCCCGCATCAAAGCAGAGAATATTCAATATGCGCCCAAACCCAAGATGCTGGATTTGCCTCGACGAAACTCCACCTCAATTCCTCCCGGGCCATTCCAGGTGCAGATCGTCGATCACATAGGAGTGTCGGTGGGGCCCGGCTCCCTGCCCGGCAAGGTGGGGATGGCCCGAAGGCAGGTCGACGTGATCGTGCTCGACCGATTCGGGATCGACCGCAGGCCACTTCCACAAGCCCGCTATCAACCCGGTCACCGCGATGGCGGCCAGCAGCGCGGATGCCGCCGGCATGCCGAGGAGCGCACCGGCCTGGCCTGCCACCGGATAGGCGAGCAGCCAGCAGACATGGCTCAGCGCGAACTGGGCCGCGAACAGCGCCGGACGGTCTGCTTCGTTCGAGGAGCGGCGCAGCAGACGTCCGCCCGGGGTGACGCACAGTGAATAGCCCGCGCCCATGACCAGCCATCCCGCCAGCAGGAAAGGCCACATCGCAACGGGCAGCATCCTGGGAGCCGCCATGGCGAACGCTAGCAACACCGAGCACAACACGCCGGCTCCGATCAGCATCGTGGTGCGTTCGCTCAGCCTGCGCAGGACGCGCGGCAGCGCCAGCGCAATCAGCATCGAGCCGCCCCCATAGGCGGCCAGCGCCAGCGCCACGTCCTGCTGCGAGCCGCCCATCCCCTTGACCAGAACCACGGTGTTGACGATCACCATCGCGCTGCCCGCCGCGGCCGCGAGAGTCACGGCCAGCAGACCGACGAGACGCGGGGTCTTGAGATAGATGCGCACGCCGCGGGTGGTCTTGCGCCACGCGCTTTTGACCATGCGTGCCGCCGCCTTGCGGTGCGGCAGCGCCGAGGTCATGACCAGCAGCGCCGAGACGAGGAAGCCCACCGAAGTTCCCGCGAACAGCCAGTGAAAGCTGATGACGGTCAGCAGCAGCGCCGCCAGCATCGGGCTGAGCAGGCTTTCGAGGTCGTAGGCCAGCCGCGAGAGCGAGAGGGCGTTGGTGTATTCCTCCTCGTCAGGCAGGATTTCGGGAATGGTCGCCTGGAAGGTGGGCGTGAAGGCCGCCGAAGCCGATTGTAGCAGGAAGATGAGCAGGTAGACCTGCCACACCGCATCGACGAACGGCAGGACGAGCGCGACACCGGCGCGGACCAGGTCCATCGCCACCAGCAGGCTCTTGCGGGGAAGGCGGTCGGCGTAGGCACCCACGACCGGCGCGATGCCGATGTAGGCGACCATCTTGATAGCTAGCGCCGTGCCCAGCACCGCGCCCGCGTCCGCGGCGGCAATCTCGTAGGCAAGCAGGCCAAGCGCAACGGTCGCCAGCCCGGTGCCCACCAGCGCGATGACCTGCGCCAGGAACAGGTGACGATAGGTGCGATTGGCAAGAACCTTAATCATCGCGCGTTCTCCAGGATCAATTCATGCTGGCCAATTCAGGACCGCAAACGTCAGCACTAAGTATCGGCCGCCCTTGGCGAGAACCACGACGAGCAGGAAGGTGACGAACCGCATCCGCAGCAAACCGGCGACCACGGTCAGCGGATCGCCGATCACCGGCACCCATGATAACAGCAACACCGCCGGGCCGAAGCGCGTAAACCACGCTTCGGCTCGCACCATTGTGGCGGGTGACGCCGGGAACCAGCGCTTCTCCCGGTGATGCGCAAAATAGCGCCCCAACAGCCAGTTGACGGCGGAACCCAGTACATTGCCCGCGGTCGCCACCGCCAGCAGCGCGGCGGTCTCGAACCGTGCCGAGACCAGCATCGCTCCAAGCAGGAGCTCGGATTGCGCGGGCAGGATCGTCGCCGCGACAAAGGCGGCAGCGAACAGTCCGGCATAGCCGGCCAAGAGAGTTTCGGGGATCATCTCCTGCCATCTAAACGGGCGGTCAGACGACGCGCTTGATTTCGGTGTAGGCACCCTGGGTCCGCAGAGTGACCGTAACCGGCCCGTCACCGCGATTGCGCCAGAACCAGCCGTGCTTGCCGTCGAACGGCGCTACCAGCTTGCCGCGCTGGCCGGCAGAGTTGGTGCCTTTGTCGTAGCCGTGGTAGTCGATTCCCGGCGCATCGGCGTGGGTGTCGTAGTTGACCGCGCCGCCCGATACCGACCAGTCGTAGGTAAGGGTCGTTCCCTCGGCCATCGTCGCCTTGATCTCGGCGCCCTGACCGGGCGTGAGCGTCAGCTCGGTGACGTCGGAGCGGGCGTCGGTGGCCGCGCCGACAACCCCGGACTTTGTGGCTACGGCGGCAGTAGCAGAAGGAGCGGTCTCAGCCGCAGATGCGGTGGCGGCGCGGTCGGCGGCGGCTTCCTGGGCCAGCTGCGCCTTGATCTCGCCCATCTCGGTAAAGCGGAGCGCACCGCCAATGCCGGTCGGGTCGATCGCGTATTCGGCGGGTAGGACGACCGTTATCAGCAGCGCGCCCGCTGCTGCCGCAGAGATTGCCGTTGCGCGGACGAGCTGGCGCGAGGTGGGAAGGTCGTCGATGTTGGGACGTTGCGAATTGAACATGGTGGGAACTCCGAATTCGAGACGGGGGATCAGCTGACCGCGTAACCGGCGAGCTGGTAGCCGACGAGCATGAAGCCCGCGGTCATCACGATGGCGTTGGCGGCAAGGGCGTGGCGCATGAAGCTGGAGGTCCGCCTCCAGTAGCCCATCACCACGAGGATGCCGGCGAGCGCCAGCAGCTGCCCGATTTCCACGCCGACGTTGAAGGCGATGAGATTGGCGACCAGTCCCTCGCTCGGCATGTCGAACTCGAGGATCTTGGTCGCCAGCCCGAAGCCGTGGAAGAAGCCGAACACGAGCGTCGCCACCTTGGTGTTGGGCTGGAAGCCGAACCAGCGCTGGAACGCGCCGAGGTTGTCGAGCGCCTTGTAGACCACCGACAGGCCGATGATCGCGTCGATGAGGTAGGCGTTGGCGGTGATGCCGGTCAGCACGCCGAACAGCAGCGTGGTCGAATGGCCGATGGCGAACAGCGTCACATAGATGCCGATGTCCTTCAGCCGGTAGAGGAAGAAGATGACGCCGAACAGGAACAGCAGGTGGTCGTATCCCGTCACCATGTGTTTGGCACCGAGGTAGATATAAGGCAGGATCTGCACCCCGCTCATTTCCTGGATGTAGCCCTTGTCGCCCTCGGCGACATTATGCCCCCAGGCTTCGAAGCTGGTGCACAGCAACAGTAGCAGGACGACCGCTGCGAAGATGGTGCGGCGGGGGATCTCGGCAAGATGGGGTCTTGCTAGGGTTGGCATTTGATTACTCCTGGTGTGTGGGTGGTGCGCGCTCGCTGGCACGCAATCATGCGGTGACGGGCTCTGCTGCTGCGGGCGGAGCGTCGGGTTTTTCGGCGTCGCGCCCTCGGACCATGCGATAAAGGGCAGGCAGCACCAGGAGGGTGAGGATGGTCGAGGAGACGATTCCCCCGATGACCACAGTCGCCAGCGGGCGCTGGACTTCCGAACCGAGCCCGACGTTGAGCGCCATCGGGACGAAGCCCAGGCTGGCGACCAGCGCGGTCATCAGCACCGGTCGTAACCGGGCGAGCGCGCCTTCGCGGATCGCATCTTCGAGCGGGCGGCCTTCCTCCATCAATTGCCTGATGAAGGTCAGCATGACGACGCCGTTGAGCACGGCTACGCCCGACAAGGCGATGAACCCGACCCCCGCCGAGATCGAGAACGGAATGCCCCTGAGCAGCAGCGCCGCAACACCGCCGGTCAACGCCAATGGCACGCCCGAGAATACCACCATGGCGTCCTTAGCCGATCGGAACAGCGCCATCAGCAGGCCGAAAATCAGCAGCAGCGTGAGAGGGACGACGATCTGCAACCGGGTGGCTGCCGACTGGAGCTGCTCGAAGGTGCCGCCATATTCAATCCAGTAGCCGTCAGGCACCTCCACCTCGGACGCGATGCGCTCGCGCGCCTCGCCGACGAACGAGCCGAGATCGCGGCCCCGCACGTTGCTGGTCACGACCGCGCGGCGCTTGCCGTTCTCGCGGCTGATCTGGTTGGGCCCTTGCGTGCGTTCGATCGTGGCGGCTTCAGCCAGTGGAACCGAGCCGCCTAGTGGAAGCGGGATCGGTAGTCGTTCGAGCACCTGAGGATCCTGGCGCAGCTCCTCGGGCAGGCGGACTACGATATTGAATCGGCGGTCCCCTTCGAAGATCTGGCCAGTTTCCGCGCCGCCGATGGCGGTCGCGACGACTGTCTGCACATCGTCGACATTGAGACCGAGCTGGGTCAGCATGACCCGGTCGGGCACAACCTGGACGAAGGGCAGGCCCGTGACCTGCTCGGTCTGGACGTCCTGCGAGCCCTCGATGGTTCCGACGACGCCTTCGATCTCCGCCGCCGTGGCAGCGAGCTGGTCGAGATCGTCGCCATAGACCTTGATTGCGACGTCGGAACGCACCCCCGCGATCAGCTCGTTGAAGCGCATCTGGATCGGCTGGATGAACTCGTAGCGTGAGCCCGGCACCTGTTCGACCGCGGCGTTCAACTCGGCGACGAGCTGCGCCTTGGGCTTGCGCGGGTCGGGCCATTCGCTGCGCGGCTTCATGATGATGAAGGTATCGGCCACCGATGGGGGCACCGGATCGGTGGCAACGTCGGCGGTGCCGATCTTGGCGAAGACCTTATCGACCTCCGGGAAGGTCTTGATCCTGTTTTCCAGCGCCGCCTGCATCGACACCGCTTGCGACAGGCTGGTGCCAGGAATTCGCAGGGCGTGGAGTGCGATATCCCCCTCGTCGAGGTTGGGGATGAACTCCGAGCCCAGCCGCGTCGCGGCGAGGCCGCTCAGGACCACCAGCCCCGCGGCTCCCGCGAGCACCGCCTTGCGGCGCTTGATCGCGAAATCGAGCATCGGGGCATAGCGGGATTTTGCCACCCGCATTACCCTGTTCTCCTTCTCCTCCACTCTGCCGGTGACGACGGTGGCCACCGCCGCCGGCACGAACGTCAGCGAGAGCATGAGCGCCGCCGTAAGCGCGATCACGACAGTCAGCGCCATCGGATGGAAAGTCTTCCCCTCGACGCCCTCGAGTGCGAAGATCGGCAGATAGACGATGGTGATGATGAGGATGCCGAACAGGCTCGGGCGGATCACCTCCTCCGAGGCGCTAGCAGCAAGCTTGAAGCGCTCGTCTCGCGTCAACAATCTCCCAAGCGAATGCTGCGCCTGGCCGAAGCGACTGAGACAATTTTCGACGATGATGACCGCCCCATCGACGATCAGGCCGAAGTCCAATGCCCCCAGGCTCATCAGATTTCCCGAGGTGCCACTCTCGACCATACCGGTGATCGTCAGCAGGAACGACAGGGGAATGACGGCTGCGGTAATCAACGCCGCGCGGATATTGCCGAGCAGGAGGAATAGTACGACGATCACCAGCATGGCGCCTTCGGCGAGGTTCTTCTCGACCGTCCAGACGGTCGCCTCGACGAGCTTGGAGCGATCGTACATCGTGTTGGCGATCACCCCACCCGGAAGCGAACGGTTGATCTCCTCTAGCTGTGCAGCAACCGCCACACTGACATCGCGCGCGTTCTCGCCCACCAGCATGTAGATCGTGCCGAGCACGACCTCGCGGCCGTCCTTGGTTGCCGCGCCGTTGCGGATCTCCGAGCCGATGCTGACGTCGGCGACATCGGCGATGCGGATCGGCACGCCCTCGCGCGAGGCGACAATGATCCCCGACAGATCGCGTTCGCCCGCCGCCTGGCCGGGCACTCGGATCAGGAACTGCGAGCCCGCCCGCTCGACATAACCGGCGCCGACATTGGCATTGTTGCTTTCGAGCGCACGGATGACGTCCTCGACTGTCAGGCCGAAGCCGGCGAGGCGCGAGGGATGCGGCGCGACCACGTATTCCTTGCGATAGCCGCCGACCGAATTGACCTCGGTAACGCCGGGTACGTTGCGAAGCTGCGGGCGCACGACCCAGTCATGCAGCGTGCGCAGGTCCTGCGCCGTGTAGCGCGACCCATCGGGCTTCACCGCGCCGGGCTTGGCCTCGATCGTGTACATGAAGATCTCACCCAGCCCGGTCGCGATGGGGCCGAGTTCGGGCTCGACGGTCTCGGGCAGGTTCGACCGGACGCCCTGAAGGCGCTCGTTGACCAGTTGCCGCGCGAAATAAATGTCGGTCCCGTCCTCGAACACGACGGTGACCTGCGACAGGCCGTAGCGCGAGACCGAGCGGGTGTATTCCAGACCCGGAAGGCCGGCGATCGCCGTCTCCACCGGGAAGGTGATGCGCTGCTCGGCCTCGAGCGGCGAAAAGCCCGGTGCGGACGTGTTGATTTGCACCTGGACGTTGGTGATGTCGGGAACGGCGTCGATCTTGAGGCGCCCGAAGTTGTAGATGCCCAGCGCCGCCAGCAGGAGGACGGCCACCAGGACGGCGAAGCGCTGTCGGATCGACAGCTCGATGATGCGATTGAGCATGAAAAGCGCGTCCCTTAGTGATCGTGGCTCGCGCCCGACTTCTCGATGTCGGCTTTGATCACGTAGCTGTTCTTGGTGGCGTAGACGGTGCCCGGCTTGATTCCGCCGAGGACCTCGGTCCACTCGGGCCCCTCGCGTCCGAATTCGAGCATGCGGACCTCGTAGGTCTGGCCGATCTTGGCGAAGACCACGCGAAAGTCGCGAAACTGCTGGATGGCTTCGGTGCGCACGGCGAGCGGGACGCTGCGCTGATCCACCGACACCAGGCCCCGCACCGCCATTCCGGGCCGCCAGAACCCATCCCGATTGGGCAGGCTGGCGCGCGCGGTGACCGCCTGGCTGGTCACTTCGGCAAGCGGCAGGAAGTCGCGAATGACCGCTGCCTGTGTCCGCTCGCCCTCCAGCCCGCGGACCTGCACCGTTTGGCCGGGACGGATGCGCTCGATGTCGCGCGGGAAAATCGGAAAGGTCGCGATGGTCCGCGACGGGTCGGAGATGACGAACATGGGCTGGCTGTCGGCAATGTCGCCCACATTGGTGTTCCGCTGCGTGATCACGCCTGCGATCGGCGCGAAGACCGAATAGGTCTGGAGCGAGTCGCTGCTCTCCACCCTCGCCAGCAGGGTGCCTCGACCCACGCGGTCACCGACGTTGCGATGTACCGAGACCACCGGGCCCGGATACTTGGCGCCGACGTTAGCACTTCCTGCGGCGTCGAGCTCAACCCGGCCGATGATCTCGACAGTGTCGCCGACCTGCTGTGGCCCCACCGTCGCGGTCTCGATGCCGGCCGCGCGTGCGGCCTCGTCGGCGATGGTGACCCTGCCCTCGTAGGAAGGGAACGCCCAACGGTGGCTCTTGCCGTTCGCGCTAGCGACCACCTCGACGTCGAAGCTGTGCGGCTCAACCAGCACGGAATTGCCGCGCAGGTAATCTTCCTGCGGTTGGAAACTGAAGGCGGTCACTTCACCGTCGAGCCGCTTGATCGTCACCCGCGCCTGCACCTGGTCCGGAGCAAGCGGCTTATTGTCGCGATAAGCATACAGGCGATATTCGGGTGGGACGCCGTCCTCGAACACCGTCAGCTCGATGGCGAAGTCGCCGTCGCGCAGCATCCGGCCCTCGTGCGGTCCTCGTTCATAGTCTCCGGCGGCGACCTCGCCTGCTTCCGTCTCGGCTACGTCGCCGCCGGACTGCCCGCAGGCGGCCAGTGGAGCAGCCAGAAGAGCCGCAAGGATGAAATGTGTCTTGCGCATAGTCAGTTACCCCCAACAAGGTCGACGAACTGGCCGGTCAGCCGGTCGAGCTCGACCTTCGCCGTATGATATTCAGAAAGAGCCTCGACGAAGCGGACGCGCGCCTCGTGCAGCGCCGATTGCGCCGTCGAAACGTCGAGAAACGTGAACCCGCCGCGGTTGTAGCCCGCGCGAACCTCGCGCAGCGTCTGCTCCGCGCCGGGAATGACGCGGGACTGGATCGCCTCGGCCTCGTGCCGCGCTTCCTCGACGCGCTCGGCGGCCAACGCTACCTCGCGCCGCCGCTGAAAACGCTCGACCGCCAGGTCGGCCTCGATCTGGCGCTGTTCGGCGGTGGCACGCGCGATGTTGGCCCGGTTCAGCGCGCGATTGGAAAGCGGAATCGAAACCCCGGCCACCACCCCGACATCGCCGGTACCGAACACGCGCGGACCGGCGTAAACCGTCGGGTCGGGCTTGGCATAGGCTTCCTGAAGGCGATAGTTGGCACCCGCCCGCTGACGCCGCGCCTCGAACAGTGCGAGGTCGACCGACGAGAGGTCGTTCGCGGCGACGCTCACCGTAGGCGTCTCGAGAAAGCCGACTGTCACGATGGAAAACACGGACGGATCGCCGCCGGTGAGCAGCGACAGCCGGGTCTTGGCGGCCGCTAAGGCGTGGTCGGCAAGTTCGAGGTCCACCTTCGCTTCGGCGAGCTGGGTTTTCGCGCGGGTGCCGGCGAACAGCGGATCACGCGCGCTGGTGACGCGGCGCTGCACTTCGGTCTGAAGCCGCTCGGCAATCTCGACTCGGCTCTTGGCCAAATCGAACCTCAGCGTGGCTGCCTGCGCCTCGACGTAAAGTTCCTGCACATCTTGCGCCAGGTCGAGCCGCCGGATCAGCGCCTCGGCCTGGGCAATGCCTATATCGCCTTCGGCCAATGCGATCCGCGCCAGCCGTTTGCCGCCGCGTTCGAGACGCAGATTATAGGTCGCATCGACCTGAACCACGTTAAAGCCGCCGGTGCCGATGTTCTCCACCGAGCCATCGATCGTCGCGGCGGGCTTGGTATCGGCGGCGGCGCGCGCAGCCTCGAGAATTTCGATGCGCGCCGCGGCCGCCTCGCCTTGCGGCGAGCTCGTCAGCGAACGGCGGATGGCTTCATCCAAGGTCAGCGGCTCGGCCGCCAACGGGCATGCGACAAGCCCTGCCACCCCCGCGAGGAGGGTCGCCAAAATTCTAAATCTCATCGGGGAGGTCTCCTGACGCCCGAATGCAAGTCACGCGGCGAAGGCCACGCGGTGAATGCAGGGGTGTCAGGCTTTGGGAGGATCTAGCGGTGGGGCGGCGGTACCAAGTCGCAGGAACGCAACTTCGAATGCAAAGAGCATCTGCTGGCCGAACGCGCCTCCGAATTCGGCCTGCGGCAGGTGCGGGGCCGGGGCTGCTGGGCAGTGATGGTGACTCTGGTCCCCATCAAAGTCAGCGGAAGATTCGCCGAGATCGTCGTCCTGGTCGCCGCCATCGTGCGAACCATGGCTGTGCCCATGGCCGACGAAGTCGCTCGAGTGTGCCGTATGCCGCTCATGGGCAACGGCCGAGCCGGAATGGAGACCGGCAAGGACCATCGCCAAGAGGCCGAACAGGGCGATAAAATGACGCACGCGGCGTTCGTTAGCGCAATGCAGCCGTCATGGATAGTGCGCGTCAGCAAGGGGGCCGCGGTTCCCGAATGCCACCATCATGCGAGGCTGCCTGCGTCTGGTCGTGGCCACAGGGTCGGCACCAGCCTTGGCGTCAACGCGCTCGAGCCTCATCTGCGCCCGCCAGGAAGATTTCCGACATGTTCGCCCAACTTTGTGAGGTCGAGCGTAACCCAACCTGCCGCCGCACGGCGTCTCCAATCGCCCTAATCGGGATTCGGTCGGGCAAGTTCCGGCACGGCATGGGTCATGCTTCAAGCCCAACCAGCGCTCCTTGCGGCCTCTTCAATGGCTTTGGTTGGCAGGGGATGGCTTCGCCGCTTGATCCCTTGCTGCAACGCCGCCTGCGCCGACTTTCTTCCCCTGGGCGTGCCGCCCATTCCTCGCGAGACAAGAAAGACGCCTGACCGACGTCCTCCACTGCGTTGCGGCCCTACGGGTGCCGCGGGCCAAGCCCCTGCCTTCAACCAGCCATCGAGGCCGCGATGGGCGCGGGTTCGATCAACTTGAAGGAACTTATCATGGCCAACATCGGAACTTTCACCAAGACCGGCAACGAATACAAGGGCGAGATCGTCACCATGTCGGTGCAGCAGAAGAACGTCCGCATCGT
>ERZ1066118.1379-NODE-1379-length-15552-cov-30.759631_pt1 | contig 15552 bp, 9 predicted proteins | sample MGYA00382765_ERZ1066118 | MGnify/ENA primary metagenome ERZ1066118 (study PRJEB33369, sample SAMEA5778348) | biofilm metagenome | biome: Industrial cooling water; feature: Water cooling tower basin; material: Biofilm | place: United Arab Emirates | collected...
CATTTTAGATCCCCCTAAATCCCCCTTAAGAAGGGGGACTTTGAACCCCAAGCCGTATGAAGTCAAGCATTTTAGATCCCCCTAAATCCCCCTTAAGAAGGGGGACTTTGAACCCCAAGCCGGTTGACTTTGAATCCGGTTCCCCCCTTTTGAAGGGGGGTTAGGGGGGATCAAACCAACCATATTTGTAACTAGCAATTAGCGCTATTTAAATAAAGTTTTGCTAGTATTTTAAAAATAAGGAAGTAAAAAAAATGACCAGTCAAGCAGATCGTGCCGCCCATCCTGTAGAACCTTCAATGCTGGAAAAAGGGCTAACAAAAAGAGAATACATCGCAGCACTAGCTTTACAAGCAACCAGCGTTTCAGCTAGCCCTCACGAACGCGCTAAAGAAGCTGTAATCTTAGCAGATGCTTTGATTGAAGTTTTACATCCGCCGACTTCTCATCCTTAACAGTGGACAGTGGATAGTGGACAGTGGACAGTGGACAGTGGACAGTGGATAGTTAGTCAACAATTTTGGAAAGAGCGGGAGTTTAACCTAGTTTTTGTTGATAATTGCAGGCTGTTCTCTGTCTACTGAAAAACCTTAGTATATGAATAAAAAATGCAAAGTTCAAGCAATAATTAAACCGGAACCTAAAGCTATCCGGAATGAATACGAGGAACACAGCGTCAAAGGTTTCTATGAAAAATTCGGCGATGAATATAGAAACCCTCATGAGTCTGTTATTAGAAAAGTTCTGCAACTCGCTGTTGTTAAATGGCAAGTAGATCTGAGCAAAGTATTAGATTTAGCTTGTGGTAGCGGTGAAGTTACCCTAGCCTTGAAAAGTTTGGGATGTTCTCATATTGATGGCATCGATCCTTACACTGGCAATGCTTATTTTAACCGCACGGGTCAAATTGCCGAAACTTACACTTTTGAGGATATTGCTGCTGGAATTATCGGCGATCGCTTCTACAGTCTCATCGTTTGTAGTTTCGCCATGCATCTGGTAAATTCTTCGCGTCTGCCCCTATTAGTCTACCAGTTAAGTCTCATTAGCGACTCAATGATAATCATTATGCCCCACAAGCGACCAGAATTAAAACCAGAATGGGGATGGATGTTCTTAGATGAGATTGCAGTTGACCGCGTGCGCGCAAGGTTTTATAATTAGCGATTAGTTTTTAGCTAACAAAATATAATTTTAAAATAAACATAAAAATATAGTCTGGAGCAGCCGCAATAGCGTAGGATAAGTATAAAAGATAAGATTGATTAAACTAGACAATTGGCAAATAGTTTTACCAATTACCAATTACCAATTACCAATTACCAATTACCCATGATCTATCATGTGCCAACTGCTGGGAATGAATTGCAATGTACCCACGGATATTTGCTTTTCTTTTGAAGGCTTTTGTTCGCGGGGAGGTAAGACAGACGAACATCGCGATGGGTGGGGAATAGCTTTTTTTGAAGGATTGGGATGCCGCATTTTTTTAGATGATAAACCTTCAATTGTTTCTCCGATTGCTGAGTTGGTGCGGCGCTATCCGATTCGCTCTACCCACGTGATTGCCCATATCCGTAAAGCAACTCAGGGTGAAATTGCCTTAGAAAATTGCCATCCTTTTCGGCGGGAATTGTGGGGCAAGTATTGGGTATTTGCTCACAATGGAAATTTGCTAGATTTACATTCAGAGAATGGCAAGTTTTATCAAGCAGTAGGTCAAACCGATAGCGAAAAAGCTTTCTGTTTGATGCTGAACGCTTTACGGGAAAAATTTCCCGAGGCTAAACCTCCAGTAGAGAAACTTTATCCGGTATTAAAAGACATCACCGACGCTTTGGCAGCAAAAGGGGTATTTAACTATTTACTTTCCGATGGGGAACACTTTTTTGCACACTGTTCAACTAAACTCAGCTACATTGTCAGACAAGCACCTTTTGCAGCTGCTCACTTAATTGACGAAGATATCACGGTAGACTTTCGCGAGCTTACCACGGAGAGCGATCGCGTTGCTGTCATCGCTACCACTCCCCTAACCGACAACGAAGTCTGGACGCCGATTAACCCAGGAGAATTACTGGTTTTTCAAGACGGTTTACCCCTGAATATTAGCCATGAGCAATTAGCAATTAGCCCGGTCTAGATGCTGATGGCGAGAAAAAGGTGGTATTTTCTGATAGGGGGTTCTCGAACGATTGCCATTTAACAGTTTGCTGCACGGGGATCTCGATAAAAAATTCGGTTCCCTTGTCGGGAGAAGAAACGCAACGCAATTGACCGCCGTGTTTTTCAACTACTATTTGGTAGCTAATAGACAAACCAAGTCCCTTGTTTTTACCTAAAGGTTTTGTCGTAAAAAATGGGTCAAACAACCGGCGGCAGACTTCTTCGGTCATACCGGGGCCATTATCGGCAATCCGAATGATTATATAAGGATTGGGAACAAAAGATTGATTGGTTATTAAGGTAGGATTATCGTAGTTCATACCTAAATCCCGCATCGCCAGTTCGGTGCGAATCGTGATAATTCTGGGATCTGGATGATTTTCTAAAGCGTCGATGGCGTTGCCCAGGATATTCATAAATACTTGATTGAGCAATCCAGGGTAGCATTCTACCAAAGGTAGCTCGCCGTAGCCTTGAATCACTTGAATTCCTGCTTGTCCATCGCTGCCCTTGAGGCGATTTTGTAGCAATTTCAGCGTGCTATCTAATCCTTCATGAATATCAACTCGCTTCATTTCCGATTCGTCGTGACGCGCAAAGTTCCGCAAGGATAAAACAATTTGGCGGATGCGGTCGGCTCCCATTTTCATCGAAGATAATAGTTTGGGCATATCTTCCATGACAAAATCGAGATCCATCGCTTCGGCTGTATTTTGAATCTCGATCGGGGGGTGAGAATAGTGCCGCTGATAAAGGCTAATTAAGTGCAACAAGTCGCGGATATAATGACCCGCATGGTCTAAATTGCCGTAGATAAAACTGACGGGATTGTTGATTTCGTGAGCTACACCCGCTACTAATTGTCCCAAACTCGACATTTTTTCAGTTTGAATTAGTTGTGCTTGGGTGCGATGCAGTTGGTAAAGTGCGTCTTCTAATTGTTTAGCTTGTTCTTTTAAGCGCGCTTTAGATTGGCGTAATGCTACCTCGGTGCGCTTGCGATCGCTAATTTCCTGTACTAGCATTTCGTTGGCAGCTTTTAACTCAAAAGTCCTCTCCTCCACCCGTTTTTCTAATCCTCGATACGCTTGTTCCAGCGCTTCCCGTGCTTGCTTGCGCTCGGTAATATCCCGCGTTACCGTGGCATAACCGCGCAACTGTCCGTTTTCGTCTCGTAACGCCGTGACATCCACATTCGCCCAAAACTGCGATCCATCTTTACGCAAGCGCAAAGACTCGTATTCATACCAACCTACTTCTGCCGCAATTTGCAATACTTTTTCCGGTCTACCGCTTTCTACCTCTGCGGGGGGATGAAAGCAGGAGACGTGCTTGCCAATAACTTCTTCAGTACGATACCCGTTGATTCTTTCTGCGCCTTGGTTCCAACTTACTACCTTACCATCGGGGTCGAGCATGTAAATCGCATAATCTTTCACTCGATCTACTAATAACCGAAAGCGCTCTTCGCTTTCTTTGAGCGCATCTTCTGCCTGTTTGCGCTCGGTAATATCCCGCGCCGCAGCATAAATTAACTTATCATCTTGGCAGGGGGCAGCATTCCACAGCAGCCATTTATACGTCCCATCTTGGCAACGGCAGCGGTTTTCAAACGTAACTGTTTCGGTGCTGGTGGAAAGTTTTTCTAGTTGAGCAACAGTAGACTGGCGATCTTCGGGATGCACCAATTTCAGCAAGGGTTGAGCGAGCAATTCTACGGCTGTTAATCCTAGTATTTTTTCACACATCGGGTTGACTTGCTTCAGGTAGCCGTCAAAACCCAAGATGAAAAACATATCTAACGAAAGAGTAAAAAAACGATTCTGCTTTGCTTCTAATTCCTTTCTACTGCTGCTCTTAATTTTTGCCGTATGGGTTTCGATTGCCATTTCTCACCTACTCAGTTCTATTTACTACTGCGCTCTCTCCGAAATGCCCCTGATGAAAATTGCCTATTGCACAAGGATGCGTCGATTTCAGCCAGAAGAGATCGAGTAAAACTCTTTACCTCTGACTGATAAGGCCGCCTGATAATAACGACGCGAGTGGACTTTAAAAGATAACCTGTGAGTTTGATTTTACATCTTCTTCACACTTTATAAACTTTGTATAACATATCTTCAGAAATATTAACTTTTTTTATCTGTTTTATTTTTTATCCATAAAAGGTAAAATATAGTTGGCTGTCGATCCCAGGCTTTGCCTGGGATCGACATATCCACGCTTTGCCTCGATGGGCTAATAGTGCAAAATCTCAATGGAAGGTAAAAGAAAACTCAATGGTAGGGAGATTTACCAGAAAAAATGGGTTCGATGCCTCTTCCTTTTCCCTTTTTCCCCTTTCCCCATTTCCCCTTAAAGGTCAACTGTCAACTGGGTTAAAAGTAGCCGGGTTTTAAAATTAGATGGCGATCGCTGTCAAATGCAATCTTGCCTTCTTCCTGTAACCCCAGCAGCAGTCTTGTGATCGTCACCCTGGTAGTAGAGCAGGTGTTGGCGATATCTTCGTGAGTCAGGCGCACTTTTAAACGAGTTCCTTCGCTGTGAGATTCGCCAATTTCTTGTTTCAAAAGTAGCAATAGATGCCACAAGCGGTCTTGCACGCGCCGCTTGGCAAAAATGGCTAACAGCAATTCGGTTTGCTTGAGCCGCCGATTGATTTGCTCGAACAAACTTTGAGCTAAATTGGGGCTATTTGCTATCTCTGCCACAGAAATTTCTATTAACTCAACTTGCTTCGACATAGCTGTTGCTTGGTAAATTTTGAGAGCGGTTAAACTCGATCCAAACAACATTTTCTCCCCTACCAATCCTACCAGTACCTCTTCACCAGTTTCGCAGATTGTGGTCAGCTTCACCAAACCTCGATGCACTTGCCAAATACTTTGGGAATTGAGGGGAATGATTTCTCCTTTAGCATAAACCTGGATGGCAAAGTCACTGCTTTTTTTGTCGTTATTTGTTGGCGGCGCGATTTGAATCGCCTCTCTAAAACCGATCTGACGCACCATCCAGCGCCAAGAACTTGGTGTACCTTCGCGATCGCGCACGATAGAAACTGTCAGCATCGCCTCAAACGGTTCGCTATTGCGGGGTTGCAGGCGGACTTTCCAGTCTTGGATGCGATCGCCACTGCGTTTGCGGTTCAGTTCGTTGCGAAACTGCCAACGCTCTTCGGGTGCAACGAACACAACCAGGGGTTTGCCAATCAAATGCTCCTGCGAGATATTGAGCAGCTCGGCGGCGGCCTGGTTGGCTTCCCAGATTTTACCAGCTACATCAGTTACTAAATAAGCTTCCGGCGCCAATTGAAACAAGTCCCGGTAGCGCTGGCGTTCGACTTCTAATTCCAGTTGTACGACAGCTAGTTCCTCATTTTGCTGACACAACTCCTCCACTGCAACCTGTAGTTCTTCCGAAACGATACCCAGTTCTTTAAAAGCCACTGGTAGTAGATGCTCTGTAGGAGGTGAAGGCGATGCATTAGCACCTTGGTAAAGCTTGTTCAATCGCAAGTTGAGGGCTTCCATTTGTCGCGCAAAGATCTCTACGTTCATTTCAACCTCCAAACCCTTGTTGATACCAAACAAGCCCCATGCTTGCATCGAAAGTAAATCCCTCCTGATGATTCTAGCCTCATCGGAAAAATAATCCTTTGCAAGCATAAAATGCCTATAGTATTAGCTTTAGAAGCATAGAGAATTCTCTGGCTCAGTCGCATTCACCTATTGATAGATTCTTAGCTAATCCTGCTGGAAGATCGGCAGCTCAATGATAAATTCTGAACCTTGTCCGGGTGCGGAGATGCATTTTAAATGACCCTTGTGTTTTTCCACCACAATTTGGTAACTAATTGACAAACCTAAACCCGTGCCTTTGCCGATGGGTTTGGTGGTAAAGAAAGAGTTAAATAGCTGTTTTTGTACTGCTTCCGTCATCCCCGCTCCGCTATCGCATATCCGGATTCTGACCCAATTGTTGTTGATAACTTCGGTAGAAATGCGAATAATTGGCAATGGGGAATCGGTAATTGGTAATGGGTAATTGGTTTCTGTTTGGTTGCTGATGAATTCTTCAATCGCATCAATCCCATTGCCGATCAAATTCATAAAAACTTGGTTGAGCTGTCCGGCATAGCATTGTACAGGCGGCAGGTTGCCGTATTCTTTAATTATTTGAATTCCGGGAAATTCTTTTTTGGTTTTCAATCTATGGTGTAAAATCAACAGCGTGCTTTCGATGCCATCATGGATATCGGCGGGTTTCATTTGCGCTTCATCCAAACGAGAAAAATTTCGCAAGCTACGGGCAATATCGCAAATGCGCTCTGAACCTTGCTGCATTGCCGATAACACCCTTGGCAAATCTTCGATTAAAAATTCTAAGTCTATCGCTGCTTTTTCCGCTTTAATTTCATCGTTCGGATTTGGATAGTGTTGCTCGTAAAGTGCTAATAAATTTAATAAATCTTGAATATAATTTTCGGCGTGGGGAAGATTGCTATAAACGCAGTTAATGGGGTTATTAATTTCGTGAGCTACTCCCGCCACCATTTGCCCTAAAGAAGACATTTTTTCTGATTGAATTAGCTGAGCTTGAGTTTGTTGCAATTCGCGCAATGCTGTTGCTAGTTCAGTCGTCTGTTGTTTTAATTGTGCTTCCTTTTGCTTTTTCTCGGTGATGTCTTCAACCGTGCCTTCATAGTAAAGTAAATTACCGCTATCGTCTCTGACGGCGCGAGCGTTTTCTCGAATCCAAATCGCGCTACCGTCTTGGCGATAAACTAGGGATTCAAACGCGGATACGTTATCGTATTCTGCGATCGCGGCGACGAATTCAGCTCGCCGCTGTGGCTTGACGTAAAGTTGCGATGCGATGTTGGTATTGTCGATCAGTGCGGCTGGCGATTCATAGCCCAAAATTTGCGCCAGGGCGGGATTCGCGCTTTTAAAACTGCCTGCGGGTGTAGTTTGGAAAATGCCATCCATCGCATTTTCAAAAATGTGGCGATATTTGGCTTCTGTTTCTCGCAGTGCAGCCGCCGCAGCATCTTGAATTTGGCACTGTGCTAACAGTAATTGATGCACGTCCAACAGGGAATAGCTCCCCTCTGGATTTTTTACCACAATTGGTTCGTAGATTAGTTCGGGCGATCGCTGCAAAGACAGCCTCGCTGCTGCCACAATCTCTGTATCGCTCGATAAGGTTAAAATTTCAGTTTTAGCCAAGCCATAAAGTATTTTCAATGGCCTTTTAACAAATAATTCCAAACTGTAGGGACGACTGAGATATTCAAAAGTCCGCCGCCGCGACAGCATCCCCACATACTCGCCTTCGCTGGTAATAATAATGCCCGGAAGCAAAGGATTTTCGTTAAAAATTTGAATAACTTCATTCGTGGGATGTCCGAACTCGACGCCAACATCGTAAAGCGTTAGTGCCTCCAACTGAGAATTCAAACTGAGTTCTGCTTTAACCCTATTGGCTTCACCTGGCGCCAAAGCTGGTAAAACGATGGTTTTAGCCGGTTTGGCTGTGATTTTCGGTTTGCAATTGGTAGGTTCCAGGTGTCTGTTCGGTTCGGCAAAGCTGCCTGACTCTGTTTCCGAACCATCCACCCACCTATCAGAGTTGATCAAACATCCGTCGCCTACCCAGTCCATATCATATCCGCATATTTACTGAATGTCTAAATCTAGTATGAGTTGTTTTACAGAGGGCTTGAGTGACCCCAATCACCTCAATCCTGTGACGCTTGTTGCTGGTTACTTGCGATCTAAGTCAATATTTCTACGTAAATCGTTTTTTGTATTTTAACTCCGCTGAGGTTTACTGCATCTACCTTTTGAGGGATTTTACTTAAACTATAATTAAAGTTTTCGTGTAGAGCGGTCTTGTTCTCCGCGTTTATGCTGAAAGCCCCGCAGCGGTAGCAAAAGCAGAAAAGTGCATTGTGTAAAATATTACAAAAACACCTCTGGGATCGGGGCTGATGCGATCGCTAGGGGGAGAAAGAGGAGTTTTTGTACCCAATTTTTCGGAAAAATTTTGGCAATATTTCGGTATCATATAAAACTGACTTGTCTAAACGACGGAACTGCTGAGCTTTTCACACGTCACGGAGATACCGTATGATTGCACTCAAAATCACTGTCTATGTCGTTGTTTCGTTCTTTGTTTTGCTGTTCGTGTTCGGGTTCTTGTCCAATGACCCCGCTCGCAACCCCAAGCGTCGCGATTTGGAATAGCCAACGATTTAACGATATCTCAGGCATGATGGGCGGGGGATACCTCGCCCGTACAGCCTCAAATGCGGTTGAGGTTCTGCGTCTGGGTTGTTTGTTTGCTTCGGTGTACTAAAAAATGCCCTACCCAGTTACGCCTCCCGAACCGCCTGCAATTATTCAGTCACTACGATCCCAGCATTTGCCTCAAGGTGTGGGGGAATCGCCCATCGAGCGATCGCATCCCAGTGTAGAAACCAACTCCTCGCAGCAGATCGCTCGCAAAAGTGACTTAAACACCCGCTCTGCAACTGCGGCAGATTTGGGTTTGCCTTTGAGCGTTGGCATTGTAGAAGACGCCACCGAATCGGAGTTACTAGCGGTGGTGCAAGCAGATTTAGCCGCCGCAGCCAGCGAACCTGCTCCAGCAGCTACCGTGAGGCAGGGGGATGATGTTTCCGCTCCAGGTACAGAGTTAGAATCAGAACCGGAAATTAGCCCGGAAACTTCAGAAATACAGCCTTGGATGGCAACAGATACCACCCAGGATGGCTGGTTGTTTACTCGCTTGCTCGAATTGGCAAATACCAACACCCTGGCGCAAGAAGCGCTACCAGTGCCAGAAACTCCCCAGATCGAAATCTTGCCAGGGGAGCATACTTCGCCGATTCCCGTTCCCAGAAGCCAGATTAATCGAACACCCGCACCCCAACTACAACAGCAGCCAACGAGCGTGACTACTTCGGCGGGTGTGATAGAAGTTACCGCCGATCGGCAGGAATTTAACGAACAGCGACAGGTATTCACCGCTGAAGGCAATGTGATTATGCGGTTTCAGGGGGGGATACTCGATGCTAACCGGGTGCAAGGAAATTTACTCAATTTTATTGCGATCGCAGAAGGCGATGCGTCGTTAACGCGAGGACAGCAAGTGTTTCGCGGCGATCGCTTTGTCTATAACTTTGTGCAAAACAGCGGTACGATTCAGAACGCCAGCGGGATAGTATTTTCACCGACTTCGGGGACAGATTTAACCTTTGAGACGGAAACGGGTGGATTGACTACCCCTACCCCGGATCGACCTTTGAGCGATCGCTTAATCGAAAATCAACCACCGCAACAAATTACCAACCCAGGCGGCGTTACCGTCGAACTCGGTAGGGGCGGACTCTCCAACGTCGGTCAAGTCAATCGGGTACGCTTTGAAGCCGAGCAGATTGAATTTTACCCCAGAGGCTGGACTGCAACCAACGTCCGCCTGACCAACGATCCGTTTTCGCCCCCAGAATTGGAATTGCGGGCAGATAGAGCCGTATTTACGCAAATTTCCCCTTTAAGGGACGAGATAGTCCTTACCAATTCCCGCATCTTCTTCGATCAAGGTTTTTCCATTCCCACTTTCCGACGGCGGGTAGTGATCGACCGCACTCCCAGAGAAGCACCGATAGTGCAAATTCGCTACGACGCCAGAGAACGAGGCGGAGTGTATGCCGAGCGCAGTTTTGACATTATTAATACGGAACGGGTACAACTGAGCATCACGCCCCAGTTATTAATCCAGCGAGCGATCGCGCGACACGGCGGTAATATTTTTAACCCAGGATCTTGGGGTTCTCGACTGCGGTTCACGGCTAACGTCAGTCCCCGCACCAGAGTAGAAGCTTCTGCGGTGACGCCGACTTTCTTTTTAAACGAATTACCCGATAGGCTTAGAGCCAGGTTGGCGGCGACTCAGATTATCGGTACTCGCTTACCCCACACGCTGACTCTGGAATATAGCTACCGCAATCGTTTATTTAATGGCTCTTTAGGATTTCAAACCGTCCGCAGCAGTTTGGGGGCGGTGATTACTTCCCCCGTGATTCGTTTGGGGAGAGGGATTAACCTGACTTATCAAGGTAGCGCACAGTATATTAATGCCGAAAGCGATCGCCTAGATTTGCTCGATTATGACTTCACTAACCCCAATCCCCAAGATGATCGCATCGTCTTAGCCCGTTTCCAAGCCAGCGCCGAACTCGCGCGCCCTACCTTGCTGTGGCGCGGACGAGCTTTACCAGCAACAGCATCCGAGGGTTTGAGATATACTCCCGTTCCCGTCGTACCTTTCGTTCAGGTGGTTCCTTCGGTGCGGGGTACGACGAGTTTATACACCAGCGGCGATACCCAACAAACTCTCAGCGCTAGTATCGCCGTACAAGGACAATTCGGTAATTTTTCCCGGCCTTTTCTCGACTATACCGGGTTTAATCTCCGTTACACCCAAGTTTTTAGAGATGGTTTATCTCCCTTCTTTTTTGACCGGGTTGTTGATACTAGAGTGCTGTCTTTTGGTATTAGTCAGCAACTTTATGGGCCATTTAGATTTGGGTTTCAAACGGCGATTAATTTAGATACGGGCGAACGTTTTAGTACCGATTACTTTTTAGAATACAGTCGCCGCACTTACGGTATCGTTATTCGTTTTAATCCAGATCGAGAACAAGGTTCGATTAACCTGCGAATTAGCGACTTTAATTGGACTGGCGGCGATGAAGAATTCGGCGGCTCTGGTGGGCGCTTTGTCGATACTGGCGTCATTCAACAATAAAGCTTTATTTTGCTGGAATCTCGGTATTTGCCCCCAAGCAACTAGCCAATTCATTGATGTATCGTTCACTGTAGAGAAGTAGGGCAAAGAAGCAAAGAAACCGGGTTTGTATGAAAAATCGTTTATGGCAACCAAAGATCGCAGCCAGAAACAAAGGTGATAGCGGGCAAAGAAACCCGGTTTCTTGCAAAAATCGTTTATAGTAACCAGCGATCGCTGCCAGAAACCGGGTTTCTAGCAAAAATAGTGGTAACCAGCGATCGCCGCCAGAAACCCGGTTTCTAGCAAAAATCGTTTATGGTAACCAGCGATCGCCGCCAGAAACCCGGTTTCTATGAAAAATAGTGGTAACCAGCGATCGCCGCCAGAAACCCGGTTTCTATGAAAAATCGTGGTAACCAGCGATCGCCGCCAGAAACCCGGTTTCTTGCAAAAATCGTTTATAGTAACCAGCGATCGCAGCCAGAAACCCGGTTTCTATGAAAAATCGTTGATGGTATACCATCAACGGCTGCAATCCGCTGTATCCCCTCCAAACCCGGTTTCTATAGTCAGTCCTATGGAGTCGATTTTTTTTTATTTTTGTAACCGATGCAAGTACCACCATTACCTGAAAACGAAGCAGCGAGGCTGGCAGCCCTTGCTAGGTATGAAATTCTCGATACGCCCCCGGAAAAGGAATTTGACGAGTTAACCCGCCTAGCTGCATACATTTGCGGTACGCCAATCGCTTTAATAAGTTTAATCGATGCCGACCGGCAGTGGTTTAAGTCAAAAGTTGGGATAGAGGCATCGGAAACTCCGCGCGAGGTGGCATTCTGCGCCCACACGATTCTACAGCAAGACCCCTTAATCGTTTCCAATGCCTTAGAAGACGATCGCTTTGCTAGTAACCCTTTAGTAACCGAAGATCCAAAAATCCGGTTTTATGCGGGCGCACCGCTGATTACCTCGGATGGCTGTGCTTTGGGAACCCTTTGTGCAATTGATCGCATTCCCCGCGATCTCACCCCGGAACAGATCGAGGCGCTGCAAGCGTTGAGTCGCCAAGTAGTCAGACAAATCGAGATGCGGCGTAACATCGGCGCCCTGGAACGTAATGCCTTGAAGCACGAAGGATCGCAGAAGCAGCGCCAGCGATTCTTTAAACAAATTGTCGCAGGATTTGGGTTAGCCGCCACAATTTTGGCGGGTATCGGCTTGGTTTCCTATCGCAGTTTTACCGAACAAATCGAGGTTTCTAAGCAGGTAGTACAAAGCGAAAAAGTCCTCGAAAAGCTCGATAGTATCCTTTCCCAAATCAAAGATGCGGAAACTGGTCAACGCGGCTATTTGCTAACGGGAGAAGAGCGCTATCTGGAACCGTATAACGCGAAGGTTAAGGTTTTCCCAGGGGAAGTTAAGCAATTGCGGCAATTAACTGTCCAAAATCCCAACTATCAACGGCAACTCGATACGCTGGAAACTTTGATCGCAGCAAAACTGGCTCTGATTCAGGAGACAATAGAACTGCGGAGGAACAAGGGTTTTGATTTAGCATTGCAGGCGATCCAAACCAATCGGGGAAACAACCTGATGGATTATATTCGCGCGACGATCGCTTCGATGCAAAACAGAGAGCGTCAGTTGTTACAGGTGCGCCAGCAGGCGCAACAAGCGATCGCTAAAAAGGCGCTTTTTACCTTTTGTGCGGGTATGTTGTTCAGCGCGATCGTTCTGGCGCTTGTCTACTATTTCATTTATCGGGAAATTGCCTCGCGTCACCAAACTGAACTAGCATTAGAACTAGAGCGAGATTTCAATACCGCGATTGTTGATACAGTCGGCGCTTTGGTGCTAGTTCTCGATCCACAAGGGCGAATTATCCGCTTTAACCGTACCGCTGAGCAATTAACGGGTTACTCTAAGGGTGAAGTCCAGGGCAAGGTTGTCTGGGATTTGTTCGCGATTTCCCACGAGATCGAGCGCTTTAAAACTGCGTTTGAGCAGCTCAAGCAAAACCCGTATTCGATCGACAATTATCAAACCACCTGGGTGGTGCGGGATGGAACTACTAGAAAAATTGCTTGGACAACTACAACGCTTCGCAGTCCAGATAGTAGATTTGAATACGCGATCGCTACTGGCATCGATATAAGCGATCGCCAGCTTGCCGAACAGCGTCAGGCTGTGCAGTATGCCACCACCCAAATTTTAGCAGAATCTGCAACAATTGAAGCGGCTATACAAAATATCATCAAAGCAATTTGTGAAACTTTAGAATGGGATTTAGGCGAACTTTGGATGCGAGAGTCTGGGGATGAGACACCATCTTTAACTTGTACTAATCTTTGGATGAATCCATCAACTGAACTCCCAGAGTTTATCACCCAAATGGTTGAAATTACCTTTAATATTGGTGTGGGATTGCCCGGTCGGATTTGGCAGACAGCTTCCCCGCACTGGATTAATGATGTTGTCTATGATGCCAACTTTGAGCGATTAGAAAGCGCCCGTCAAGATGGACTGCACGGGGCATTTGGCTTTCCCATCCTAGATGATTTAGAAGTGTTGGGGGTGATGACTTTCTATAGCACTTCTGTTCGGCAACCAGAGGGAAACCTGCTCGATAAAATGGCGGATATTGGTCGCCAAATCGGTCAGTTTATCCGGCGCAAACAAGCTGAGTTGCAGCTTAAAGAAACTCAAGACAGACTGCAAGCGGTAATGGACAACAGCACAGCACTGATTTCTGTCAAAGATACCGCTGGTCGCTTTCAGTTTATCAACCGTCGATTTGAAAATCTGTTTAACATTACCAACGCCGAAATTCAGGGGAAAACAGACCGGGATTTATTCCCAGAAAAGGTGGCTGATACTATCCGCAAAAACGATCTTAAAGTCCTCACGAGTGGGGTGGCTTTAGAAATCGAGGAAGTTGTTTCCCAAGCGGATGGATTGCATACCTATCTGTCGGTTAAGTTTCCCCTAAAAGACCCGCTGACGAATCGTCCTTACGCCGTCTGCGGCATAGCAACTGACATCACTTTCCGCAAGCATCTGGAAGAATCGCTACAAGAAATCATGCGGCTACAACAAGCGATTTTAAACAGTGCTAACTATACGATTATTTCCACTAACTCTGAGGGCATTATTCAAACTTTCAATTCTGCGGCAGAATACTTGTTAGGCTACAGTGCTGAAGAAATATTGGGTAAAATTACTCCAGCGATTTTTCACGACCCAGACGAGGTGGTGCAAAGAGCGGGAATTCTCTCGCAAGAATTGGGCATAAATATTGCTCCTGGATTTGAGGTTTTTGTTGCTAAAGCCCGCCAGGAAGTCGCTGATGAGAATGAATGGACTTATATTCGCAAAGATGGCAGTCGCTTTCCCGTGCGACTATCAGTAACCGCGCTGCGCGACGAGGAAGGAAATATTACGGGATTTTTGGGCATCGGCAGCGATATCACTCTCGCCAAGCAGGCAGAAGCCGCACTCAAAGAAAGCGAAGAACGATATCGAGATTTGTTTGAAAATGCTAACGACTTAATTCAATCGGTTGCGCCCGATGGTCGGTTTTTATATGTGAATAAAGCTTGGAAAAAAACTTTGGGATATAACTGCGATCAAGTGGCAAACCTGACGATATGGGACATAATACATCCCGATTGTCAAGCACACTGCCTGGATATTTTTGGGCGGGTAATGCGTGGAGAAAAGATGCCTAGAGTTGAAGCTGATTTCATCACCAAACACGGTGAAAAAATCTCGGTTGAAGGTGGGATAAACTGTAAATTTGTCGATGGGAAGGCAGTTATAACTCGCGCTATTTTCCGAGATGTTACCGAGCGCAAACGGGTGCAAAAAGCCTTGCGTATCGAACAAGAAAAAGTCGAGCAATTGTTGCTAAATGTGTTACCTCCCCCCATCGTGTCGCGCCTGAAACACCAACCCAGCTCAATCGCTGATAGTTTCCCGGAAGCAACGGTTTTGTTTGCCGATATTGTTGGCTTTACCAAGATTGCCGATTTAATTTCTCCCGCTACTTTAGTTGATTTATTGAACGAAATCTTTTCCAGCTTCGATTTGTTAACGCAAAAATACGGCTTGGAGAAAATTAAGACGATTGGCGATGCCTACATGGTGGCAGGCGGTATTCCTACCCCTCGCGCCGATCATGCAGAAGCGATCGCTCTCCTCGCCCTCGATATGCAACATGCGATCGCTGATTTTAATACTCGACGCCACCAAGACTTCAGCATCCGCATCGGCATCCACACCGGCCCCGTTGTTGCTGGTGTCATAGGTATCAAAAAGTTCATCTACGACCTCTGGGGAGATACGGTCAATACCGCCAGCCGCATGGAATCTCACGGCCTACCCGGTTGCATTCAGGTATCATCTACTACATACCAACTCCTGCAAGAGCGGTTTTTGTTTCAGGAGCGAGGTGCGATCGATATCAAAGGTAAAGGCAAAATGCGTACCTATTTTCTTAAACAGAAAAAATTTAGCTTGGTTTCAACAGTGGACAGTTAACAGTGGACAGTGGACAGTGGACAGTGGACAGTGGACAGTGGACAGTGGACA
>ERZ1066118.1386-NODE-1386-length-15475-cov-18.041569_pt1 | contig 15475 bp, 12 predicted proteins | sample MGYA00382765_ERZ1066118 | MGnify/ENA primary metagenome ERZ1066118 (study PRJEB33369, sample SAMEA5778348) | biofilm metagenome | biome: Industrial cooling water; feature: Water cooling tower basin; material: Biofilm | place: United Arab Emirates | collected...
GCGCAGCGCCGCCCCGAGCGTGGCGGCCACCGCGTCGGCGGCGTCGCGGCCGGTGGCGGCCAGGTGCTCGCGCAGCACGCGCGCGCTCGCCAGCCGGTGCGAGCCCACCTCCTCGTCGGCCTCCACCGCCAGCACGCCGGCCAGGCCGAGCGTGAGGGCGAGCAGGAGGATCAGCGCCCGCGCGTCGGGCGCGCTGAGCGGGGGCGGGGCGGCGTGCGGCCGCCGGCGGGGCCACCGGAGGGACATGTGCCGGAGACCCGCACGCGGCGCGCCGGGGTCACCGCCCCCGGCGCGCCGCCCGTCAGACGATGGTCAGCGTTGCGTCAGACAACGCCTGAGACGACGCGTCAGGCGCTGCGGCGGCGCCGCGCGGCGCCGGCCACCAGCACCAGCCCGCCGGCCACGAGGGCCACCGTCGCCGGCTCGGGCGCCACGGTCGGGTCGAAGCCGATGTCGACGATTTCCGCCATCCCGCTGGCGCCGGACCGCCCGCCGACCACGAACCGGCCGGAGAACGGCACGCCCGGCAGCGGCGCGCCGAAGCCGCCCGCGAACTCCAACCCGCCGAGCACCTGCTGGTAGGAGCCGGGCAGGACGGTGTAGATCGTCCCGAAGAACGCCGACGCCGGCCCGCGCGGGCCCGCCACCGTGCCCACGAGGTTGAACGCCACGGCCGCATAGAGCGGCGTGGTCGCGTCGCCCGGCAGGTTGGCCATGTAGAAGGGCGAGAGCAGGTCGATGCCGGGGCGGGGGTTGCCGAGCTCGCCCTGGTAGGGCGTGCACGTCTGGCCGGCGGCCGGCGCCACGTAGCACTCGGCCTGCCCGAACGGCCCGCGCGGCAGCACGGTCAGCGAGAAGCGGTAGCCGCCCACCGTGAGCAGGTTGGCGATCGGCTGCGGCCCCTGCCCGACGAGCAGGTCGCTGACGGTCGCCGTCACCGCGGCGCCCGACGGGCGGTTGAGGCCGGCGAAGCTCCCGGTGTTGCCCGTCGTCCCGATGGCCACCGGGCCGACGAAGTCGAGCTGCACGCCGGGCGTGCCGAGGTCGAGCGCGTCCGCCGCGCCCTGGAAGGTGAGCACGCTGCCGGCGGCCACCTGCGCCGCGGCCGCCGTCCCGAACGCCGCCACGGCCGCCGCCGCGCGCACCACATGCCGCCACCCCATCATGGTCGATCTCGCCTTGGTCCCGGGTCTCTCCGGCGCCCCACGGTGGAGCGCCGCGATCTGTCGCCTGTGAGCTGTGTCACAAGGAAGGGTTGGACCCTAACGGAAGCGCAGCAGCCGCGCTACGGGGCAGCCCTGCCGCATGCCGCGCCCGGGCTGCGCGCCCGCGATACTTCCCCATGGCCTCCGCCGACCACTTTGTTGACCACTTCGCCGACCACTTCGCTGATGCGGCGGCCGAGTACGCAACCTACCGACCGGTGTACCCGGCGGCCCTGTACGCCTGGCTCGCCGGGGTGACGCCGGGGCGTGGGCACGCGTGGGACTGCGCCACCGGGAGCGGCCAGGCGGCCGTGGCGCTCGCCGCCCACTTCGCGCGCGTGACAGCCACCGACGCGAGCGCCGCCCAACTGGCCCAGGCCCGGCCGCACCCGCGCGTCGCCTACGCGCAGGCGCCGGCGGAGGCGAGCGGGCTGGCCGCGGGGAGCGCCGACTTGGTGACCGTCGCGCAGGCGCTCCACTGGTTCGACCTCGACGCGTTCTACCGGGAGACGCGGCGCGTGCTGGTGCCGGGCGGGGTGCTGGCCGTGTGGACGTACGACGACGTCGCGCCGGGCGACGCGGCGGTGGCGGCCGCCTGGCGCGCCGTCACGGCCGCGGAGACCGACCCGTACTGGCCCCCCGAGCGCGCGCTGGTCGGGGCGCGCTACCACGCGCTTCCCTTCCCGTTCGCCGAGCTGCCGGTGCCGGCGTTCACCCTGGAGGCCGACTGGCCGCTCGACGCCCTCCTCGGCTACGCGGGCACCTGGTCGGCCACCGCCGCCTACCGCCGCGCGACCGGCCGCGACCCGATCCCCGCCTTCCGCGAGGCGCTGGCCCCGGCGTGGGGCGACCCCGCACGACGGGTACGCGTCGCGTGGCCGCTCACGGTGCGGGCCGGCCGCGCCTGACCCGGCCGACGCGCCCGGCGGGCTACGCCGCCAGCCCCAACCGCCCCCCCGCCCGCTCCACCGCCTCGTGGAGCTGCCCGAAGTCGTCGAGCACGAACAGCACGTCCTGCAGCCGGTCGATGGCGAACGGCTGCGCCAGCACGGCGTCGAGCGTGAACGGGCGGCGGTCGCACGCCGGCCCGAGCGCGTGCGCGGCGTCGGCGTGCGACGAGATGAGCCCGCTGCCGTAGACGCGCACTGCCCCGCGCTCGCGCACCAGCCCGAACTCCACGGTGAACCAGAAGAGCCGCGCCATGGCCGCCGTCTGCTCGGCCGTCTCGGCGGCCGCGGCCAGGGCGCCCACGCGCTGCAGGAGCGCGGCGAACACCGGGTCGGCGTGCAGCGGCACGTGGCCGAACACGTCGTGGAAGATGTCGGGCTCGGGCAGGTAGTCGAGCTGCGCGCGCGGGCGCACGGTCACGGTGGTCGGGAAGCGGCGCGCCGCCAGCGACGCGAAGAACGCGGCCGCCGGCAGAAAGCCGCCCGTGGGCACCGCCGCCCACCCGGTCATCGGGGCCAGGCGCGCGTTCACGTCGGCGAGGTCGGGCACGCGGTCGGGGCGCAGCCCGATGGCCGCCGCCCCGTCGAGGAACACCTGGCTGGCCGTGTGCTCCAGGGTGGCCAGGCGCCGCGCGTAGAGCAGCGCCCATACGGCGTGCTCCTCGGCCGTGTACGCCGCCCAGTCCTGGCGCGGCGCGGACGGGACGGGGGCGACGGAGGCGGGGCTAGGGGCGGGCGGGGCGGCACTCGGCATCGGAGTCGGAGCTGGCGGACACGAAAAAGCGGCCCGTGGAAGTCCACGGGCCGCTCGGCGGAAACGGAGGTCGCGCGCGTCTACCCGCGCCAACGCCCTCGTCCGCGGCCCGTGGGACGGGTCGCGGCATAGGCATACGCGCGCGGGGCGCGGGCGGCGGGGGCGAGGGCGGTCATGCGGCCGGCAGTGTGGCGACGGACCGGCCCCGCCGTCAAGGGCGGCCGCTTCACCGGCGCATCCCGCCGATCAGCGCCACGGCCGCGGCGACGCCGTCCTCCCGGCGGACGCGGGCGCCGAGCGCCGCCGCCCGGTCGCGCATCGCGGCGTCGGCGGTGACGGCGTCGAGCGCGCGGGCTAGGCGGTCGGCGGTGAGGCGCCGGCGCGGGATCGGCGCCGGGGCGACACCGAGCGTGTGGGCGAGGCGGGCCCAGAACGGCTGGTCGCCGTGGAAGGGCACCACGACCGACGGGAGGCCGGCGCGGAACGCCGCCGCCGCGGTGCCGGCGCCGCCGTGGTGCACCGCGGCCCGCACGCGCGCGAACAGCCACGCGTGCGGCACGGCGTCCACCACCAGCACCTCGGGCGGGAGCGCGCCCGCGCGCAGCCCCGCCCAGCCGCTGTGGACGACCGCGCGCCCGCCGTGGCGCGCGACCGCGTCGAGCACCACGGCGAGCAGTGCCGCCGGGTCGGTGCTCCCCATGCTGCCGAAGCCCACGTACACGGGCGCCGGCCCGCGGGCCAGGAAGTCGGCGAGCGCCGGGGGCGGCGCGTAGTCGTCGGGGGCGTCGAGGAACCAGAAGCCGGTGAGCTGGACGTGCGCACCCCAATCGGCGGGGCGCGGCAGGACGGCCGGGCTGATCCCGTAGAGCAGCGGGACGCCCGGGGTGGCCCTCGGCCCCCAGCGCGGCGCGGGCGGGAGGCCGAGCACGTCGCGCCGGGCCGCGGCGCCGCTCAGGCGGGCCATCTGCCACACCGCCTGCCACGACACCCAGTGCCCGACCCGGTGCGCGAGGGCGCGGGGCGGCACCGAGAGCCCCGGGACCAGCGCCCCGGGGATGGTCGCGGTGGGGGTGACGGGCACGTTGAACGCCGGCACGAACGGGACGCCCGCGCGCTCCGCCACCGACGCCCCCGCCAGCAGCCCGCCGAAGCCGGCGATCACCGCGTCGGTGCCGCGTGCCGCCTCCCACGCCTCGCGCACGAGCAGCTCGGCGGCCCGCCGCGCGAGCCCGAGCAGGCGCCGCCCCGACGCCAGGCGCGACCCGCCCTCGATGGCGGCGCGGGTGTCGCGGCCGCCGAGCGCGTCCTCGACCGAGAGCGCGACCGGGTGGACGTCGAGCCCGTGCGCGGCGGCGAGCGGCGCGAAGTCCTGCGTCGTGACGAAGCGGACGGCGTGGCCGGCACGCTGGAGCCCCTGCCCCAGGGCCACGTACGGCTGGACGTCCCCGCGGCTGCCGGCGGCGATGAGGGTGAGGCGCATGAGCCGGGATGAGAGCGAGTGAGCGGGGCAATGTGCCCCGCTCGGTCCACAAGACCAGCGTCTCCCGCCCCCGGTCGCGGTCCCGCTCCTCCTCGGCGTCTGGGGCCAGGCGCGTGAGCGCCCGGTCCGGCCGTAGACGATACGGCTCCGCGCAAAGCGGTCGATAACTGCCATTATCAACCGGGGCGAATCGGCGATCCACGTTTCCCGGGTAAACGTCGACGCCAGCCGTCAGGCGAGCGTAGCACGTTGCATGGCAAGACGTTGCGGGTTTCCGCGGGCCAGCGTGCGCGTCACTACTTGGTCACGAGCCGCGGGTCCCCTCTGGCCGAGTCCGCGTGCGCACCGCACCATGGGCACCCCGAGTCAGTTCGTGTCCCGACCCACCCCGGAGCCGTCGTGCCGGTCCTCGCACTGGTTGTCCTGCTCGCCGCCTTGTTCGCCGTCTGCCGCTGGAGCGGCGCGACCCTCGCCCGCCACCACGGCGACGGGTGGGAGGTCGGGGCGGTGGCCGGGCTGGGCGTCGCCGTGCTCGCCACCCTCTGGGCGAGCCGCCTGCTGCCGGGCGCCGCGGCCGGCGTGACCACACTCGGCCTCGTCGGCGCCGGAGCCGGCGGGCTGTTCGCCGGCTACATGCGGTACGAGCCAGCGGAGTAGTCCGCCGGCCTGTCCGGTCAGCCCCTCCGGTCAGCCCGCCGCGCCGGGCCCCGCGCCCCGACCCGCGCCGCCGGCGGCGAGCCGCGCGTCCACCCGCGCCGCTTCCTGCGCCGCACTCGCCACCAGCTCGGCGATCCGCGGCGCCCCCGCCCCGCCGCCCCCCTCCCCCGCCCGCCCGCCGGCGAGCGCCGCCGCGCGGTGCAACAACTGCGCGTACTCCTCGAGGAAGTGCGCCCGGAACTCCTCGGCCAGCCGCGCCCCGTCGCGCCGCAGGTCGTCGTCGGTCCAGCGCACGCGGAAGGTGCGGCCGTTGCGGAGCGGCCGGGCGTGGAAGACCGCCTCGTCCACCAGCCGGCGGCGGTCGCCGGGGTCCGTGGGCCGGGACCTGGGAGCGGTGGGCGTCAGCTCGGCAGGGGTCGCCCGGGCCGCCGTCGCCTCGGCCGGCTCCGGCGCTGCGGGCACGCCGTCCGCCGCGAGGGCCTGGAGGGCGGCCGCGCGCTCGGCCACGTCCCGGACCTGCGCCAGCGCCTGGAAGGCGCGCACGGTGACGCGCGGCGCCGTGTAGAGCGGCGCCCGTTCCGGTTCGGCGAGCTGCGCCACCGCCTCCCCCGCCCGCACCATCTCGCTCACGTAGCCCTTGTTCTTGTCGAACACGCGGGCGATGCGGGCCTGGTTCCACTCCGGCTGCTGGGTGAGGAGGAAGAAGCCGAGCGCCGTGTCGACCGGGTGCGGGTCGGCGCGGATCTCGTTCTCGAGGAGTTGGAGCTCGAGCGCGCGCTCCTCGGTGACCGGCCCGTAGTCGCGCACGGGCACGCGGTCGAGGCCCACGGCGAGCGCGGCCTTCCAGCGGCGCATCCCGTAGACGAGGACGCGGCGCCGGTCGGTGGGGGGGCCGGCGAGGCGCACGCCCAGGTGCTGCCCGATGTCCTGCTCCGCCTCGACCGCCGCCCGGAGCTGGGCGAACGCGGCGTCCTCGACGAACTGCCGGACGTACGGGCCTTCGAGCACGATCTTGCGCGGGTCCATGCGGTAGATGTGCTCGACGCGCTCGAACGCGACCCCCGAGCCGACCGGGTGACGCGGTTCGCGCGCGGCGGGGGCGGCCGGCACCGCGGGGCTCCCGGGCTCGCCTGACGCCGGGGGTGCCGCCGCGCTTGGCCTGCCGAGGTCGACGCCGGCCATGAGGCCGCCGATGCCGGCGCGGGGTTTGGCGGGGCGCGCCGGGGCGGCCGGCGGCGCGGGTGGCTTGGACGGGCGGGTCACGCGGCCGCCCCCTTCCCTGCCGCCGCGCGCGCCGCGCGGGACCGGGTGCGCGGCGCGGGCCGCCGGCCGACGCCCGTGCGCTCGGTGAGTTGCGTGGCGATGCTGCGGAACCACTCGCGCGCCTCGGCGGCGCCGCGGGCCGGGTAGAACTCCAGCGGCGTCTTCGCCCGCTGCGCCTCCGCGATCACGATGCGCTCGGCGACCGGCGGCTCCAGGACGGCGTCGCCAAAGCTCCGGCGGTACTCCTCGACCCAGGCGGCGTGCTCGCCAGTGGTGGGGCGCACGCCGTTGATGATGAGCCCGTCGACGGTGAGGTCGGGGTTCACCTTGTCCTGCACCGCGCGGACGGTGCGCATGAGGTCGCGGACGCCGTCGGCCGAGTACTCGTGCGGTTGGACGACGAGCAGCACGCCGTCCGAGGCGGCGACGGCGATCTGGAGCCAGAGCCCGAGCGACGGCGGCGTGTCGATGAGGACGACGTCGATGTGCTCGGGGGCGCGTTCGCGGAGGATGCGGCGCCCCTCGCGTACTAGGGCATCCCACTGGTCCTCGGAGAGCTTCTTCTCCCAGTACGCGAGTTCGGGTGACCCAGGGACGACGAACAGGCGGGGGTGCTGGGGCGCCGGCACCATGACGTCCTCGATCGCGCGCCCGTCGTAGAGCACGTCCCACACGTCGCCGCGGGGGGCCGCGGCGCCGCCGTCGCGGTAGTCGCGACCGAGCATGGTTGTGGTGGCGTTGGTCTGCCCGTCGAAGTCGACGAGGATGACCGAGAGGCCGAGGTGGCCGGCCAGGGCGCCGGCGAGGTTGACCGTGCAGGTCGTCTTGCCGACGCCGCCCTTTTGGAGGGCAACAGAGATGATGCGGCTCATCGCGGGCGGGGAGTTCTGCCGCAGAACCGGGCCGGTGGGGTCGTCGGCCGCGGGCGGGCGGGCAATATGTGCGCGAGCCGCCGAGTGGGCGAGGCAGCGCCACACGAGTCCCTGGGGGTGTGACGGGGCGCGGGTCGGAGGGGCGAATGTGCTGGGAGAGGGTTCTGCGGCAGAACGCTCGCCGGTCCCGGCTGGTACTGAAGAGCGCGGGGGCGTTGAGAGCCGCGGATTTCGGCGCGCGTGGGAACGACGGTCTGCCCAGCGATTACGGCGGCTGACGAGCCCTCAAGCCCGCGCAGTCGGGAGCCCACAGCCGGATCGACGCCCTCGTCCGTCGCGGTAGGTTGTGCGCCATGGCGCCGCGTGGTGCTCCCCCGCCCGATCCTGGGATCGACGAAATCCCCAGCCCCGCCCGGCGCGACGGCCGCCGGGCGCACGTGCTCGACCGGGCCGCCGAGTACGCCCGGCTCGCCGACGCGGGTCTCACGGTCACGGCCATCGCTCGGCGGCGGCGCAAGAGCAAGGCGCACGTCAGCATCCTGCTCCGCCTCGGCCGCCTCCTCGCCGGCCTCCCCGAGGACGAGCGCGCGGCGCTGCGCTCGCCCCGCGTCACGTGGCGGCTCGTCCAGGGAATCGTCCGCGCCGACGTCGACGCGGCGAGCGTGCGGCGGCAACTCCGCGCGGCGGTCGGCGGCTTCAGCACGCACACCCGCGACCGGCGGCGCCGCGCGGACCGCGGGGCGGGCGCTGGGGGCGATGCCGGGGCGTCTGTGGCGGCAAGCGGGGCGGCGGGCGCGAGGGGGATCACTACCGCGCCGGGCGTGGCCTGGGGCTGGGACGCGGCGTGGTTCGCCCGCGACCCGGCCGGGTATGCGGCGGCGCACCACGCCCACCTCCGGTACCTGCACGAGGCGGTGGCGCGCCGCGCGGAGGCGGCGGTCCGGGCGCGCCAGACCGCCGCGACCGGCGTGGTGCGTAGTGCGGTGAGCGGTGCGGCCGGGACGAGCGCGACGTCCGTGGACGCGGGGCAGGGGCTCCGGCTGTTGCAGCGCCGGCTCGCGCGGCTCGCGCGCCCTGCGCCAGGCGCGGCAGCGGCAACGGCCGGGACAGCAGCGGGGACGGCAGCGACCCCGGCGGAGCGCGAGGCCCTGGCGGCGTTTGCAGCGCTGGGGCGAGTGCTCGCGGGCGAGGGAGTGGTCTCGCCGCGGGCCGGCGCCGACCCGGGGGACAGCTAGCGGCGCGCACGGGCGACGAGGGCGACCCTGAGTGCCCGCGCTCGCGGGAACGACGGCTGGGGAGTTGGGGCCCGCCCTACCGCGCGAACAGCCACACGTACGCCGCCGGGAACTCGCGCCGCCAGAACGCCTCCTCGTGCCGGCCGCCAGGCACCACCCGGGCCGCCACGCGCGTGGTACCCCCCGCCCGCAGCGCCGCCGCCACCCGCCCCTGGTCGCGCCCGACCGAGCCCGCTGTCCCCTCGTCCGTCCCCGACACGAGGTACACGCGCGGCGCCGGCACCCCGGCCCGACGAGCCGCCCGCCCGGCGCCGCGCGCCAGCGCCACGGTCGAGTCGCGCGCCGTCCACACCGACGGCGAGAACACGCCCGCGCCGCCGAACGTCGCCGGGTAGCGGAGCGCCGCGTAAAGTGACACCAGCCCGCCCAGGCTCGAGCCCAACACCCGCGTGTCCGCCGGCCCGGGGCGCGTGCGGAAGTGCGCGTCCACGTACGGCTTGAGCGTGCCCGCGAGGAAGCGCACGTACGCGTTCCCGCGCCCCGAGCCCGCAAGCCGCGGGTCGGCGGAGCGCCAGGGCGTGTACTCGGCGACGCGCGCCGCCCCGCCGTGGTCGACCGCCACGACGATGGCCGCCGGCCCGCCCGCCGCCGCGATCGAGTCGAGCGCCTCGTCCGCCCCCCACTCGCCCGAGAAGCTCGTCGCCGCGTCGAAGACGTTCTGGCCGTCCTGCACGTAGAGCACCGGGTAGCGGGCGGTCGAGCGCGCGTATCCCGGCGGCAGGTACACCCAGACGCGGCGCGGCCCGCCTAACGCCGGGGCGGGGAAGGCGTCCGCCAGCACGCGCACGTTGGGCGAGCGGGTGGACCCGCGCGCCGGCCCCGGGCCGGTGCGCCACCCGGCCACCGCCGCCGTCACCGTGCGCGCGCCCGCGGCCGGCACCACGACCGTGCGGTTGGGCACGTCGGCGCCGCCGGGGCCCACCTCCACCCGCTCCCACCGGCCCAGCGTCAGCTTGAACGCCACCGGGCCGCGCACCGAGTCGGGGAGCGTCAGCGCGAGCCCGCCGCCCGGCGTGGGGGCCAGTGCCCAGCCGGAGGCGCCGGGCCGCCAGCCGTTGAAGGTGCCGGCCACGTACACGGTGGCGCCGGCCGGCGTGCCCGGCGGCAGGGCGGGGAGCCGGATGGTGAGCTGCGCCCCGGCCGCGGGGGCGACGGCGACGAGCAGGGCCGACAGGATGCGCAGGACGGACAGCGCGGGTAGGGCAGGGCGGCGGGGCATCGGCGCGGGGGCGGAGGACGGGCGGGGCTTACGCCGGCGGCCTCCCGGCGAGGCCGTCCGTGGCCGCCGCCTCGAACGCCCGCACGCTCGCCCGCTTGGCGCGCTCCAAGATGTGCCGCGACACCTCCACCGCGTAGCGCAGCCCGGCCTCCCGCGCGGCGGGGTCCGACCCCGCGTCAAGCGACTCGCCGCCGGGCGCGGCGCCGGCGGTGGCCGCCTCGTCCACCGCGGCCCGCAGCGCGTGCTCGGCTTCGTCGCCCAACAGCACGAAGTCGCCTTCGAGCCGCTCGCGCGTCCACCCCAGGCGGCGCCGTTGCGCGCCGTGCAACTCGGCCATGAACCGCTGGACGCGCGCCGAGTCGCCCAACAGGTCGGCGGCGTGCCCGCGCATCTCGCCGAGCGTCATGAGCTGCGAGGCCACCAGCGCGACGAACGGCGTCGCGTGGTCCCGGAGCTGCGCGTCGGTGAGGTGCGCCGCCGGCGACGGGCGCCCATGCCCGGCGTCCCCGGGCCCCGGCACCGAGGCACGCAGGTGGAGCAGGTAGCGCTCGGCCACCGGTTCCGCCATCCGGGCGAGCGCCAGGCCGAGGGTGTGCACCACCGCGTAGGCCGGGCCGGAGAGCGGCGTGGGTGTCGACGCCCGGACGGCGATCGTCCCGCCCGGCGGCGTGGCCTCCGCCGCCGCGGCCTGCTGGGCCGTCAGCGCGGCCGGCACGTCGGCCGGCAGCCAGAGCGTGAACGACGCGCCCCCCGCCGCCCCCGGCGTCCCGGCCGGCGTCGACGCCGCCGCCACCGTCAGGTCGCCGCCCATCAGCCGGGCCAGCCGGCGGCTGATCGACAAGCCCAGCCCGGTGCCACCGTGGGCGCGCGTGTAGCTGCCCTCCTCCTGGACGAACGGTTCGAAGAGTCGCCCGAGGAACGCGGGCGAGATCCCAGGGCCCGTGTCGTCGACGCACACGCAGCTCCACGGGCCGCCCGCGTGCACCGGGCTGTCGGGCGGCAGCACCGCCGGGTCGGGCGCCTCCTCGATCCGGCAGTCGATGGTCACCAGCCCGCCGGGCGGCGTGAACTTGACGGCGTTGGACAGCAGGTTGACGAGGATCTGCTGCACCCGGTGCTCGTCGCCCAGGTAGCGCACGCCCGACTCCCCCGCGTGCCGGTCGAAGATGCGGATCCCCTTGGCCGTGGCCTGCGGCTGCACCAGCGCGAGCGCCGCGGCCAGGGCGGTGCCGGTGACGGCGGGCTCGCGCCGTACCTCCAGCCGCCCGGCGTCGATCTTGGCCAGGTCGAGCACGTCGCTCACGAGCCCCAGCAGGTGGCGCGCGCTCGCCCGCAGCCGCTCCAGGTGCGCGTGCTGCCCCTCGGTGACGGCGCCGAAGATCCCCAGGTCGAGCAGCTCGGCGTAGCCGATGATCGCGTTGAGCGGCGTGCGCAGTTCGTGGCTCATCGTGGCCAGGAAGGCGCTCTTGGCCTGCGCCGCGGCCACGGCCTCCGCCCGCGCCTGTTCGGCCTGCGCCCGCGCCGCGCGCTCGGCGGCGAGCAGGCGCTCGTACGCGGCGTCGTCCACGGTGGAGGCGTTCACCGCGGCGGGGGCCGGAGTGGGGGCGGGGGCGGGGGCAGGGCGGGGCAAGGACATCCGATAGGTGGCAGAGGGCGGGCAGCAGGCAAGCGTCACGCCACACCATTGGCATCCCACGTACTCAGGCGACACCCGCCGCTTCCGGCCACCCCCGGGCGCGCTGGCCCCGCCGCGCGCTACGCGCCCCGCACGTCCTCCCCACGCGCCCGCCACTGCGCGGGGCTCAGCACCAGCACCTCGCACACTGCCCCCCGCGACGCCCGCGCCACCGACTCGGCAAGCCCCGGCGCCTCCCGACCCAGCCGCGCGGCCTCCCCGTCGCTGTGCGCCACCACGAGCAGCGCCACGTCCGCGTGCTCCGCAACGCGCGCCCGGTCGAGGTAGGCGCGGGCCAGAGGGTGCAGATTTGGCGACACCTCGCCCACCGCCTGGCGCCACCACCCCGCCACCTCGTCCGGCACGCCCGCGCCCCACGCCACCTCCACCGCCGGCGTCGGCGCCTCCGCCTCCACTGCCGGCGGCGCCACAGGTAGCGCCGGCGTCACGGGCGGCCGCGTGGGCACCGGCCCAGCCACGCCCCCGCCGCTCCCCACCACCCGCAGCCCCGCCCCATCGGGCCGCACCGCCGCCAGCCGCTCCCGCTGCCACCGCTGGAAGTCGTCGTGGCCGGCGTAGCTCCACCCCTGCGTCACCCCGTCCACCACGTACCGCCCGGGCGCCCGCACTGCCTGCCCGCGGTCCCGCTGGTAGAAGACGTACGCCAGCATCTGCCGCACCTGCCCCGCCTGCTCGGCCACCAGCCGCTCCGCCACCCGCGGCGCCACGTCCAGCGAGGCCAGCAACAGCCGCAACACGCGCTGCTCCGTCAGGTCCGGCGTCCCCACCCCGCGCAGCCACCCGGCCACGCGCAGCCGCAACCCCGGCTCGAAGTGGAACACGTACCGCCCCCGCGCCACGCTCGTCACCTCCGCCCCCGCGAGCACGTCGGCCCCCACCAGCTCCTCGGCGGCCGCCAGCACGTCGTCCCGCACGTGGGCGGTCCGCACATTCGCACTCCCGCTCGCGATCCCGCAGAGCTGGCGCAGGGCGGCCAGCTCGAAGCGCAGCGGGGCCTGCCGCGCCTGGGCGTTGGCCGTGAGCTGGTACAGCCGCTTGGCGATGGGCCGAGCGAGCGCCGCGTGCGTGGGACAGTCGATCCACCCCACCCAGCCGCGCTCCCCCTGGTCGAGCAGCGCCGGGTTGATCTGCAGCTTGCTGATCCAGTCCTCCCCCCGCGCCGTCCGGTGGTACTCGGTCCGCCACGCGTAGGTGATGAGGAACTCGGTCCCCTCGGCTTCACTCACCCACTCCCCGGCCGGCAGGACGTCGGTCACGGCCGTTGGGACCCGCCCACGCCGCCCACCGCGTTCGGCCCCGTCCGCGCCACCCCCACGTCGCTCCAGCCAGATGGGCTGCGCGTTCCCCGCCGGCAGCGTCACCGGCTCGCTGGGGCCGGCGATGTCTTCCAACTGTCTCAGTCGTGCCGCCCGGATGCGCACGGCCGCGAGGCGTTCCAGCGCCCCCTTGATGCGCTCGGCGCGCTCCTTGGTCATGTCCAGCCCCAGCACCCGGGCCAGCATGCGCAAGCTGGGCGCGGCGAACTCGCCCGTCGTGGCGTGGACGTGCGGCCGCCCCTCCGCGTCCGCGCGGTCGGCCAGCGCAGCCATGGCCAGGAGCACATCGGCGTCGCCGCCGTAGGGCAGGCCCAGCTTGGGGTCGCCGGTGATCTCGTAGTACGTGTACCGCCCCGCCGGTTCGGCCACGACCACCCGTGACCGCCACGCCGACTCGGGGAGCAGCCCGCGCGCGTCCGCCTCCCCGCGCTTCACTGCCGCCCGGAAGATGGGCAGCGTCAGCAGCCCGGCCGGGATGGGCTGCGGCAGCTCGGCGATCCCCACGGCCGACAGCAGCGCGCGTTGGTCGGGGGCGAGTGGACTGGAGGGCACGAGCGCGGCGACGGAATGGGGCGCGGCCAACCCGCGCGACGGGAGCGGGCAACATCGTGCCCGGCCACCCCCCCAGCAAGCCGCCGCGTCACCCCCCCCGGAGCCCACGCGAGGCGCCGCCCGCCGACCCGTGGTGGTAGTCGCTCTTGGCGTCATCCAAAGAACCTCAGCAACAACGGGCCGCCCACCGGCAGGGCCCGGCTGGTCGCTCAGGTCTCCCAGATGACGTGAGGCGTGAACCCACAAACGTCGACGCTCCAACGGGTTCGCGTGGTGCTCACCGAGTGCGACCTTCGCCCGGGTCGGTCGCGTCCGGGGCCCCGTCCCGCACGCCTCGGTGACCTCTGCCTACACGCCGCCCCGCGTCCCACGTACGCGGTCGCCGGCTGACGGCGGTTGTGAGCTCAGCATACACACGCGGCTGACGCCTCTTGGGGAGCCAAGTCCGGCGCCGCGACGGGTGCGACGTGTAGGCTGAGGCCACATCAGGCACTCGACCCGTATGCGCACGCGCGCAGAGGAGCCAGGTGGGGGCCGGCCCCTACCCGGCTAGGGCATACGGTGTGTATTGTGAGGTCACCAACTGCGGACCGATCGCGTTGTAGCCGATCCGCGTTGGGTGAGGGTCGCCGGGCGTGTACCCTGAGGTCACCGCGTCGTGTGCTGTGAGCACCCCGTGTTGAGGGCCGCCGATGCGGCCGGGCGCCGAGCCCGGCCCGCGGACGCGCGCGCGGTAGACGCGGTCAACGGGGTGACCGGCGGGCGGGCGGCGCGCCAACAGATGGGGGCGGGCGCCCGGTGACACGCGCGCGGGGTGTCGGTCGGACGGGCGGGGGGGCGCTGGCCCTGGTCGCCCCCGCGCCGGCGGCCCGCGCCCTGGGAGCCCGCGCGCTGGGGTACGTGGCGCTCGACCCGTTGCGGGCCGCCCTCGACGCGCTGGACTGGGCGCCGTTGCGGCTGGCCGCCGGGCGGGCCGCGCGGCCGTTGAGTCCGCGGCTGCCGCACGCCCTCGCGCTGCACCTGGCCCTGGCGGCGCGCGAGGCCGGCGGCGCCGTCGTCCCGGACCGCACGCGTCTGGCGGCCATGCTCGGCGCCTCCGCGGCGCAGCTCGGCGGCGCGCTCGACGCGCTGGTGCGGGCGGGCGTGGTAGTCGTGTCCGCCGGCCACGGGGAGGCCGTCGCCCTCGCCGCCGCCGTCCTTGGTCCGGCGCCGCGGTGCGCCGCGCTGGACTGGGGCGCCCTGGCCGCCGCGACCGCCGGGTCGCCGAGTGCGTGGGTGGCGGCGCACGCGCTCGCGGAGCGGCTGGAGCGCTACCAGTGGACGCCCGTGCCGCGCGCCGAGTTGGAGTACACGTTGGGCGCCGGCGCCTCGGGGGCTCGCGCCGCGCTCGACCGGCTGGTCGCGGCCGGCGCCGTGGAGCGGCGCGAGCAGCGCGGGGGGGTGAGCGGGTACCGGTTCACCGAGTGGGCGTGGGGCGGGGGCGGGGTGCCCGTCACGTCGGCGGTGGCGACCGCCGGGCCGCCGGTGGCTGTCGCGTCGGACGTCGTGTCGTCCGGGGGGGCGGCCGTGAGAGCCGGCGCCGAGCCGGCGTCGGGGGTGCGGTTGGTCGTCGGTGGCGTCGAGGTCGAGGTGCCGGCGGGACTGCGGGCGCGGGTGGAGATCGGGGCGGACGGTCGGCCCACGCTCACGCTGCTGCCGGGTGGCTGAGCGTCCGGGCCGCGCCCGGTGGAACGTTCGCGGCGGTCGTACCATTCATTGCTGTTGCAAGTAAATCCTTCGCGTGTATTCTCCAGCATGTCCGGTTCTCGCCCCCGCTCTCCGACCCGTCCGGCCGGTTCCCCTCGCGTGCGACGCACCGCGGCTGGCGCGCCGGGCGCGGCCGATATCCTCACGGCGGCCGACGGGGCGTCGGCGGAGCGACCAGACACGCCCGAGGCGCGCGCGCTCCTCGAGGCGCTGCGGGCGGTCGCCCGCGAGCTCCGTCTGACCGAGCAGCGCGAGCGCCCGCAGCTCGGCGTGCCGCCGGCCCAGCTCCGGGTGCTGCGCGAGTTGAGCGTGCGCCCCGCCGCCTCGCTGGGCGAGCTGGCCACGCGCACCTACACCGACCCGAGCTCGGCATCGGTGGTGGTGCAGCGGTTGGTGGAGCGCGGGCTGGTGATGCGCGAGGAGAGCGAGGCCGACCGGCGCCGGACCGTGCTGACCCTCACGCCCGCCGGCCG
>ERZ1066118.1389-NODE-1389-length-15453-cov-18.218470_pt1 | contig 15453 bp, 10 predicted proteins | sample MGYA00382765_ERZ1066118 | MGnify/ENA primary metagenome ERZ1066118 (study PRJEB33369, sample SAMEA5778348) | biofilm metagenome | biome: Industrial cooling water; feature: Water cooling tower basin; material: Biofilm | place: United Arab Emirates | collected...
CCGCGAGCCCGGCGGCGGCGTAGAGCGGGCGGAGGAGCGGGTGCAGCGGGGCGGTGGCCTGACGCGCCGCGCCTAACGCGCCGCGCCGGCCGGCGGGGCCGCGAGCGCGGCGTCGAGCGCCTCGCGGAAGGCGGCGGTGGGCTGGGCGCCGGCCAGCGCGCGGTTGCCCACGAAGAAGCTGGGTGTGCTGCGGACGCCGACGCGCGCCATCCGGTCGCGGTCGGCCTCGACCAGCGCACGCATGACGTGCGACCGGGTGCAGGCGCGGAAGCGGCCGAGGTCCGCGCCCACGCTCGCGGCCAGCGAGTCGTAGACCGCGGCGGCGTCGGCCATCGCGCCCCAGCGGTCCTGGGTGGTGTAGAGCGCCGAGTGGTACGGCCAGAACTTGCCCTGCGCGGAGGCGCACATCGCCGCCTCGGCGGCGGGCATGGCCTGCTGGTGCTGGTCGAGCGGGAAGTTGAGGAACGCGGTGCGCACGCGCCCCGAGGCCACGTATTCGCGCCGCAGCGCCTCGTACGAGTCGTCGTGCCAGCGGCGGCAGTACGGGCACTGGAAGTCGCTGGCCATGATGAGCCACACCCGCGCGCCGGGCGCGCCCAGAATGCGCCCGCTGTCGGCCGCCGCGCGCAACGCCGTGGAATCGCTCGGGGCAGCGGCCGTCATTGCCTCGGCGGTGGCCACCGTGCCCCCGGGTTGCGCGGCGCCGCTGGCCTGCCGCTCGGGCGTGCCCGGGGCGCGGCACGCGGCCGCGGCGAGGAGGACGAGCAGGGTGGACAGGGCGGCGCGCATGGGCGGGCGGAGCGTCGGGAGGGTGACTCGGTGGACCGCCGGTTAAGATACACCGCCGATGCCCGCCCTCCTGCTCAGGACCGCCCGCGTGCTGGTCCTTGTCCTCCTCGCGGCCGTGGCGCCCGCGCCCGCCGGGCTCGCGGCCCAGACGCCCGTGGCCGTCCCCGCGCCGACGGGGCAGGTCAACGACTTCGCCGGGGTGATCCCCGCGGGACAGCGGGCCCGCATGGAGGCCGTCGCGCGGCAGGTGCGCGAGCGCTCGGGCGGCGAGATCGCCGTGGTGACGCTCCGCGACATCGGCGCCCGCAACTCGGCCGACGTCGCCCTGCAGATCGGGCGCGAGTGGAAGGTGGGCGCCAACGCCGCCATCGGCGACCGCACCCGCAACACCGGCGTCGTGGTCCTGCTGGTCCCCAAGGAGACGAGCGGCGACGGGCGCGGGAAGTTCGCCATCAGCACGGGGCAGGGGACCGAGGGCTTCCTGACCGACGCCGAGACGGGCGTCATCCGGCGCGAGTCGCTGGGGCAGCGCCAGGCGGGGGCCTACGGCGACGCGCTCGAGCTGACCACCGTGCGGCTCGCGCAGGCCTACGCCCGCGAGTTCGGCTTCACGCTCGACTCGGCCGGCGCCTTCGCCACCGCGCCGCCGCCCAGCACCTACGACGCCCCCCGCGGCCGGGCGCCGGCCCGCGGCGGCATCAGCCCGGTGCTCCTGCTCGCGATCTTCGTGATCGCCTTCCTCGTGCTCAGCTCGGCGGCCGGCCGCGGGCGCCGGAACGGGTGCGGCGGGTGCATCCCGATCATCATCCCGTTCCCCGGCGGCGGCTTCGGCGGCGGCGGGTGGAGCAGTGGTGGATGGGGATCCGGCGGCGGCTGGGGCGGCGGCGGGGGCGGAGGCTTCGGAGGCTTTGGTGGGGGCGGCGGTTTCAGCGGTGGCGGCTCGAGTGACGAATGGTGACGTGATGGCGACCCGAGGGTGACGCGATGGCCACGATGACGCAGGACGAGTTGGTCGCGCAGCTCCGCGCCGCGTACGGCGCCGCGCTCCGGGCCGTGGTGCTCTACGGCTCGGCCGCCCGCGGCGGCGGGCGCGCGGGCGGCGGGCGCGACGTGCTGGTGGTCGTCGACCACCTCGGCATGGACGCGCTGCGGCGGGTGGCCCCCACCGCGCGCGCCTGGCAGGAGGCCGGCCACCCCCCGCCGCTCACGCTCACCGCGCGCGAGTGGGCCTCGTCGGCCGACGTCTTCCCGATGGAGTACGCCGACCTCCTCGACGGCCACCAGGTGCTCCACGGCGCCCTGCCCACCGAGGGCGTCCACGTGAACCCGGCCGACCTGCGGCGCCAGGTGGAGGCGCAGGTGCTGGGCAAGCTGCTCCAGCTTCGCGCGGGCATCCTCGCGGCCGGCAACGACGCCAAGCGGCAACTGGCGCTGGTAGAGGCGAGCCGCGGGACGATGTTCGTCCTGTTCCGCGCCCTCGCCCGGCTGCACGGCGAGCGCCCCGCCGCCGACCCCGCCGCGCTCGCCCGGTGGGCCGGCGCGACGGCCGGCTTCGACGCGGCGCCATTCGTGCGCGTGGCGGCGCACGCGGCCGGCACCGCCACGCTAACCCCCGGTGACGCGGCCGGCGTGCTGGGCGGCGAGCTGGACGCGCTGGAGCGGCTGGTCGCCCACGTCGATGGCCTCGCCCCGGCCTGAGCGGTCGCCCCGGCGTCACCCCGCCTCGCGCCGGCGCGTACGGCGCGGGGTATCACGGCAGGCAGTTCCTTCTTCGACCCTTACGGCCCGTCAGGAGATCGTCATGACCGCACCCGCCTCCGTCTTCCGTCGCCCCCGCGTGTTCGCGCTGGCGCTCGGCCTCGCGCTCGCGGCCGGCGGCCCCACCGGCTGTGGCTACAACAAGATCCAGCAGCTCGACGAGACCGCCGCGCAGTCGCAGCGGCAGATCGAGGTGCAGCTTCAGCGCCGCGCCGACCTGATCCCCAACCTCGTCGCCACGGTGAAGGGCTTCGCCGCGCAGGAGCAGGCGATCCTGACGCGAGTGGCCGAGGCGCAGCGCGGGCTCACCGGCGCGCTCGGGCGCCCGGGCGGGGCCAACCCGCAGGAGCTGGCCCAGGCCAACGACAACCTCACCCGGTCGCTGGTGCCGGTGTTCACGCTGGTGCAGTCGTACCCGCAGCTCCAGAGCAACCAGCAGTTCCTGCAGCTCCAGGACGAGCTGACGGGGACGGAGAACCGGATCGCGGTGGCGCGCCAGGACTACAACGGCGCGGTGCGCGAGTACAACACGGCCATCCGCACCTTCCCGACCGCGCTGACCGCCAAGGCCACGGGTGCCAAGCCGCGCGAGTACTTCGAGGTGACGAACGCGGGGGCGCGCGAGGCGCCGCGGGTGGACTTTGGCGGCGCGCCGGCGGGCGGCGGGGCGGCTCCCGCCGCGCCGGCCCCGGCCCCGGCTGGTGCGTCGGTGGCGCCGCCGGCCGCCGGGACGCCGGCGCCGGGCTCGGCGCCACGCTGACCGCCGTGGCGGCGGTTCGACGCGCCTGAGAACGCCGCCCCCGGCCTCCGGTCCGGGGGCGGCGTCGCGTGTGGGGGTGGGGCGACCACCTGCCGAGGACGTGATGCAGACCACGCGATACAGCCGAGCCCGGTGACCGGGGGCGGCCCGCGTCAGGTCTGCGGGAGACATGGGCGCCGAACCGGCGCCCGTGGTCGCGCGCGCCCCCCGAGTGGGGCGCGCCCTTCGTCCCTTGGAGGAGTACGCATGAGTCATTCACTGCGCGGCGTGAGCCGCGCGGCCGTCTTCGCCGCGCTCTTGCCCGGCGCCGCGAGCGTCGTGGCCGTGGCGGCCGGCGCGGGGGTCGGTCCCGCCGCGGGCGCCCAGCAGCCGGCCGCCACCGGCATCATCACCGGCCGCGTGACCGAGCGCGGGACCAACACGCCGGTCGCGGCCGCCCAGGTGCGGGTGGTGGGGACCAACCGCGGCGCCATCACGGGCGAGGACGGGTCGTTCCGGATCGTGGGCGTGCCGGCGGGGACCGTGCAGGTGCAGGCGCGGCGGCTGGGTTACGGCGCGGCGACCCAGCCGGCCACGGTGACGGCGGGCGGTACGGCGACGCTGACGTTTGCGCTGGCCCGCGGCGAAGTGCAGACACTCGAGCAGGTGGTGGTAACGGCGACCGGCGCCGAGCAGGCGGCTCGTGAGACAGGGAACCAGGTGTCGCGCATCACGCCGAGCGCGCAGGCGCTTCCGGCCATCACCAGCGGGTCGCAGCTGCTGGAGGCGAAGGCGCCCGGCGTGGTGATCTCGCAGAGCGGCGGGGCGTCGGGCTCGGGGGCACGCGTGCGCATCCGCGGCGGCAACTCGCTGTCGTCCAGCAACGAGCCGCTCGTCATCATCGACGGCGTGCGTGTCAACAACGACGCGAACTCGTCGAGCATCGACGTCGGCGGGCAGAACCCCTCGCGGCTCAACGACCTCAAGCCCGAGGACATCGAGAGCATCGAGGTGTTGAAGGGTCCCGCGGCTACCGGGCTGTACGGGACGCAGGCGGCCAACGGCGTCATCCAGGTGACCACGCGCCGCGGCGTGCGCGGCCGGACGACGTATAACGCGTTCGCCGAGGGCGGCGCGCTGGACAACCCGTTCACCTTCGAGCAGAACACGCGCGCGTTCGGCCGGCGCCCCAACGGCACCACGACGCGCAACTGCCAGCTCCGCGCGATCGCCGAAGGCGTGTGCGTGGCGCAGGACTCGATCCAGGCGTTCCAGCCGCTCAACGACGACCGCACGTCGCCGTTCCGCACGGGTGGGCGGCAGCGGTACGGCGTGAGCGCGTCGGGCGGCGCCGAGCGCGGGACGTACTACCTGTCGGGCGACTACGAGGACGAGCGCGGCATCTACGTGAACAGCGGGCAGCGGCGCGTCAACCTGCGCTCCAACGCCACCGCATCGCTGCGGCCCGACCTGGAGGTGACGGCCAACCTCGGGTACCTGAACCTCAACAACCCGCGACCGCAGAACGACAACAACGACCAGGGCTACATCGGCGGTGGCCTCCTCGGGTCGACCGCGTTCGACGAGGCGCGGCAGGGCTACCTGCGCGCCGGCCCGTCGGTGCTGCAGGGGATCGAGACGCGCCAGACGGGCGACCGCTTGGTCGGCGCCGGCTCGGTGAACTACCGCCCCACGAGCTGGCTGACGTTCGTGGCGCAGAGCGGGCTCGACATCTTCAACCGCGACGACCAGAACCTGGTGCCGTTCGGGCTTCTGGAGCTGTTCGACCCGGACCGCGCGCAGGGACAGCGCTTGCGCAACAAGGCGCGCATCGCGACCTACACGGCCAACGCGAGCGGCACGGCGACGCGCGTTTTCGGCGGCGTGTCGAGCACGAGCACGCTCGGCGTGCAGTACCAGCGCGAGCGCAACGACGGGACGTTCGCGACGGGCTTCAACATCCTGCCCGGTACCGGCGGACTCGGGACCACCAACTCGCGGTTTGCGGTGGGCGAGGACATCTTCGAGACGCGGCTAGTTGGGCTGCTCGCGCAGCAGCAGTTCAGCTTCCGGAGCCGGTACTACCTCACGGCGTCGGTGCGCGGCGACAACAACAGTGCGTTCGGCCAGAGCGTCGGCTACGTCTACTACCCGTCGGCCAACGCGTCGTGGGTGGTGAGCGACGAGAGCTTCTTCCCCAAGGGCGGCGCGGTGAGCAGCCTGCGCCTGCGCGGCGCCGTGGGGCGTAGCGGGCAGCGCCCGGCGCAGCTCGCGGCCCTCCGCTTCTTCTCGCCCGTGGCCGTGAGCGTGGGCAACACCGACGTGCCGGGCTTCACGATCGGCAACATCGGCAACCAGAACCTGCGCCCCGAGATCACCACCGAGGGCGAGATCGGCTTCGACGCCGCGTTCTTCAACTCCCGCGTCTCGCTCGAGGCCACGTACTTCAGCCGCCGTACGCGCGACCAGCTGGTCAACGTGCCGCTCGCGCCGTCGCTCGGCACCGGCCCCGACGCGCCCACGCGGACGCAGAACGTCGGCACCGTGGACAACAAGGGGCTGGAGCTGCTCCTCAACACGTCGCTCATCAAGCTGCCGTCGGTGGGGCTCGACGTGACGTGGAACTTCTCGACGCTGGCGAACAAGGTGTTCACCCTGCGCGACGACACGCCGATCATCATCGGCCTGGGCGCCACGCAGCGGCACACCATCGGCCGGCCGGCCGGCGCGTACTTCCAGACGCCGTACAGCTTCGCGGACGCCAACAACGACGGCACCATCGAGATCGACGAGGTGACGGTGGCCGATGACGCGACGTCGCAGTTCATCGGCAACCCGCTGCCGCGGCGCACGCTGGCCGTGCAGCCCGCGCTCACGCTCGGGCGGAGCCAGCAGCTCCGGCTGCAGGCGACCGTGGACTACCGCGGCGGCTGGTTCCAGTACAACGGGACGCAGGCGTTCCGCTGCGGCTTCGGCATCTGCCCGGAGCTTTCGCGCCAGGGCTCGTCGCTCGCCGATCAGGCGCGCGGGATCGCGTCGGTCTACTACGGCACGGATTTCGGCTACATCGAGCGCGGGGACTTCGCGAAGCTCCGCGAGGTGGCGCTCACGTACCAGCTCCCGCGCGCCCTGCGCATCGGGCGCGCGTCGGGCGCGGCGCTCACCCTCGCCGGCCGCAACCTGTTCATCGGCTCCAACTACAGCGGGCTCGACCCCGAGGCGTTCGGCAGCGGCCAGGCCAACTGGTCGCAGTTCGACTTCCTCTCGCAGCCGCCGGTGCGGCTGTTCTCGGCCCGGCTGACCATCAACTACTGAGGCGCGCTGATGCCTAGCTTCTTCCCCGCGCGCCGGCTCCAGGCGCGCCTCGGCCGCGCCGCCGTCGCGCTCGCGTGCGCCGCGGCCGCCGCCGGCTGCAGCACCGACCGGCTGCTCGAGGTCGAGACCCCCACCATCGCCCGCCCGGGCACGCTCACCGGCGCCGCCGGGCTCGACGCCTACTACGCGGCCGCCATCGGCGACTTCATCGTCGGCTTCAGCGGCGACCCTAACGGGGGTTACGAAGGGCTGCTCAACTACGGCGGCCTGCTCGCCGACGAGATCGGGAGCGTGGACACCTTCCCCACGCGCAACGAGACCGACCGCCGCAGCACGCAGTTCGACAACGTGAGCAACCTGGACGTCTTCCGCGCGATCCAGCGTTCGCGCGCGACGGCCGAACTAGCGGCGGCGCAGTTCGCGACCAGCACGGTGACCGGGGCGGCGACGGACCCGCGGCGTGCCGAGGTGTTGAGCCTCGCGGGCTATGCGTACGTCCTGATGGCCGAGAACTACTGCTCAGGCGTGCCGATCAGCAGCCTCGGCGCCGACGGGGTGACGCTCAACTACGGCGCGCCGCAGACCACCGCGCAGCTCTTCCAGAGCGCGCTGGCCAAGTTCGACTCGGCGCTGACCATCGCGAACACCCCGGCGTCGGCGGACGTCGCCAACCTGGCCCGCGTTGGGCGCGCTCGCGCCCTCCTCGGCCTCGGCCCCACGCGACGCGCTGAGGCCGCGGCGGCCGCGGCCGCGGTGCCCACGAGCTATGTGTACAACGTGTTCACCTCGGCCAACACGGCGCGGCAGAACAACGGGCCCTTCTTCTTCTTCAACATCAACGCGCGGCTGAGCGCGATCGACAACGAGGGGACGAACGGGCTGCCGTACCTGAGCGCCAACGACCCGCGCGTCCCGTACGAAGCGACGGGCGAGGCGGGCTTCGACGGCGCGCGCGAGTTAATTCTGCAGCTCAAGTATCCGCAGCGTACGAGCCCGGTCCCGGTGGCGAGCGGCGCCGAGGCGCGGCTCATCCAGGCCGAGGCGGCGTTGGCGGCGGGTGACATCCCGAACTTCCTGACGTTCCTCAACCAGTCGCGTGCCGCGGCGGGGGGGACCGGGAGCGTCGTCGACCCGGGCACCACGGCCGGGCGCGTGGACCTGCTGTTCCGCGAGCGGGCGTACACGCTCTGGCTCACGGCGCACCGTCTGGGCGACATGCGGCGGCTGGTCCGTGACTACGGCCGCCCCGCGAACACGGTGTTCCCGGTGGGCGAGTACTCGGGCGGCGGGACGTACGGCACCGACGTCAACCTCCCGATCCCGGTGCAGGAAGGGGACAACCCCAACTACGCCGGGTCGTGCGACAAGACGGCGGCGTGAGCCGCCGCCAGCGGGTCGGTTAGTACCCGCTCGGAGGTGTCTCGCGTGGACGCGGGGGTGGGCAGTCGCCCACCCCCGCGTTCTTGCGTTCACGCCGGCCCCACGCCCGCCAGTTCGTCGCGTTCGGCGTCTTTCGCCGGTTCAGCGCGGTTCGGCCCGCGGGTCCCCGCCCCACGGTGCGACGCGCGTCACCGCCCCCCGCACGTCGCCCACGCGCGGACCGGCGCCCGTGCATTGACGACCCCGCCGGGCGGCCGTACTGTGGCGGCGCACCAGTTCCCACTCGTCGGTGCCGGGCGCCCGCCCACCGGGCCCGGCCCGCCGTTCGCCGTTCCTGCCTCCCCCCCGGCGCCGCCGCACGGCGCCGTCCCGCCCCGCCCCCTCGCGCTCGCCCGTGAGCGCACCGGCCGGCCGTCCTCCCGCGACGGCCGGCGCCGCGACCGCCCCCACCCGCGCCGCCCCGTCCGGTGCACCGCGGCCGCGTTTCTCGTGACGGGCTCCCCCCCGGAGGAGCGTTCATGAAGCGTCTGCCGTCCCGCGCCGCCCCGTCGTACGCCGTCGTCGTCGCCGCGCTGGCGCTCGGCGCCCGCACCGCCCAGGCCCAGGAACCCGCGACCGTGCGCGGCGTGGTCCGCAGCGCGTCGGGGGTGCCCCTGCCGCGCGTCAACGTCGTCATCCCGTCCCTCGGCCTCGGCGCGGAGACCGACGCCCAGGGGCGCTACACCCTCCGGGTGCCGGGCGCCCGCGCGCTGGGCCGCAGCGTCGAGATCGACGCGCGCCTGATCGGCTACCGGAACGCGGCCGCGCAGGTGACGCTCGCCTCGGGCGGGACGATCACGCAGGACTTCACGCTTGCCACCAACCCGCTGCGGCTGACCGAGGTGGTGGTCACGGGCTCCGGCACGAGCGCCACGCGCGAGCAGCTCGCCACGACGGTCAGCACGGTCAACAGCGCCGACATCCGGAAGAGCGCCGAGGTGAACGTGGTGAACTCGCTGGCGCAGAAGGCGCCGGGCATCGAGGTCACCTCGTCGGCGGGCGACCCGGGCGCCGGGAGCGGGATCATCATCCGCGGCTTCAAGACCATCCAGGGCACCGGGCAGCCGCTGTTCGTGGTGGACGGCGTGCCGATCGACAACTCGGTGGCCGTGACCGACTTCTCGGACAACGGGTTCGCGTACGCCAACCGCGCGCTCGACCTCAACCCGGCCGACATCGAGAGCGTCGAGGTGCTCAAGGGGCCGTCGGCGGCGGCGCTCTACGGGCTGCGCGCGGCCAACGGCGTCATCCAGATCACCACGCGCGCCGGGCGCGCCGGGGCGACGCGCTACCAGCTCTTCTCCAACACCACGCTCGACCAGGTGAACCGGAGCATCCCGCTGCAGCGCCAGTGGGGGCGCGGCCTCGGCGGCGCGACGCCTACCTGCCAGCCGGACGCCAACTGCCAGCTCCGGTCGTGGGGTGCGCGGCTCCCCGCCGGCACCGAGACGTTCGACCACTTCGACGAGCTGTTCCGCGACGGGCGCACGCTCGACAACACGCTGCAGGTGGCCGGGGGCGACGCGCAGCGCAGCTTCTTCCTGAGCGGCGGCAACCTCGACCAGGACGGCGTCTCGCGCGGGCCCAACAGCGAGCTCGTGCGCCGCACGCTCCGGCTGCGCGGCACGCAGGCCCTCGGCGGCCGCCTGCGGCTGGGCGGCAACTTCAACTACAGCGACCTGTCGCAGCGCGCGATCCAGAAGGGGAACAACCTCAACGGCCTGCTGTTAGGCAGCACCCGCCAGCCGCCCGAGTACAACCCGTTCCCGTACACCGTCAACCTCGGCGGCACCGACGTGCAGCGCTGCTGGTCGCTCCCCGACCCGCGCAGCCCGTCGAGCCAGTGCATCTTCGACGGCGGGCTCTGGGTGCAGAACCTGCCGCGCAACTCGAGCGACGTCGGCCGCACGATCGGGAGCCTCGACGCCAACTGGGACCCGGCGTCGTGGCTCAAGGTGAGCTACACGCTCGGCACCGACTTCTTCAACGAGCGCCGCATCGAGGGGCTGCCGCCGTTCAGTTCTGGCGAGGGCTTCACCGGGTCGCTCTACCAGGCGAGCTACACCAACCGCCAGGTCGACCACAACCTGCTGGCCACCGCGTCGCGGCAGCTCTCGCGGCGCCTCGCCTCGTCGCTCACGGTGGGGCAGAACCTCAACTGGCGCGGCGTGCGCCAGCAGCAGGCCAAGGGGCTCACGTACATCGACCCGGCGCTGTTCACGCTCAACAACGTCGTCCCGACCAACGTCACGCAGCAGAACTTCCAGAGCAACGTCAACATCGCCGGCTACTTCGGCGAGGCGAAGCTCGACTACGGCGACTACGCGTACTTCGCGGCCCGGCTCCGCGCCGACCAGTCGAGCGCGCTCTCGTCGGCCAACCGCACCGGCTACTTCCCGGGCGCGAGCCTCGCGCTCAACCTGACCAACATGCTCGGCATGCGCGACCAGCGCGGGGTGCTGAGCTACCTCAAGGCGCGCGGCGCGTTCGGCGTGGCCGGCCGCTCGCCCGACCCGTACGACATCCTCACCAACTACTCGTCGAGCCCGGCGGGCTTCGCGTACGGCGGCGGCGCCAACAACACCGGCCTCGCCGGCAACCCGGGGCTCGTGGTGGGGAGCACGCGCGGCTTCGAGAACCTCAAGTTCGAGCGGACGTCCGAGACCGAGGGCGGCTTCGACTTTGGGCTGTTCAGCCAGCGCATCGACGGCTCGGTCACCTACTACGCGCAGGACACCCGCGACCTGATCTTCGACGTGGCGGTGCCCGCCTCGACTGGGTTCTCGCGCGTCATCCAGAACGGCGGCCGCGTGCGCAACGCCGGCGTCGAGCTGCAGCTCAACGCGCGGGCCGTCGAGCGCCCGACGTTCGGCGTCGACCTCGGGGTGACGTTCACGCGCAACCGGAACCGCCTCGTCACGCTCGAGGGGACGGACTTCCAGGAGCTGCCCGGCGGCTTCGGGAACAGCTTCGCCGTGGCCGGCTCGCCGCTCGGCTCGTTCTTCTTCACCGACTTCGCGCGCTGCCGCTACGGCGTGGCCGACGCCGACAACGTGCAGACGGCGCGCGTGGGCGGCGCGTCGATCGACCTGAACGCGCTCTGCCGCTCCAGCGGCGCCGCCGACGGCGCGATGTTCGTCGACAGCGACGGCTTCCCGATCACCGACCCGACCAACCGCGTGGTCGGCGACCCCAACCCGGACTGGCAGGGCGGCTTCCGCATGAACGTGCGCCTGCTCCGCCGGCTCAACATCTCCACGCTGGTGGACGTGCGGCGCGGCGGCGACGTGTGGAACGGCACGCGCGGCGCGCTGCAGAGCTACGGAACGAGCGGCTACACGGCGAGCCGCGCCGTCTGCACGGGCACCGGCGCCGCCCAGCGCTGCACGGGCAACGAGCGCGTCTTCGGCAGCGGCGGCTGGTTCGACGGCCCCGTCGTGGGCCCGGGCGCCGGCCGCGCCGTCCCGATCGGCGAGAACTGGTGGCGCGCGCCGGGCGCGGCGGGCCCCGGCATCGGCAACAACTTCAACGGGCCGAGCGCGCAGTTCGTGGAGGACGGCAGCTTCACCCGCCTGCGTGAGCTGTCGGTGGCCTACACGTTCGACGGGGCGCGGCTCCGCTCGGCGACGGGCCTCGGCAGCATCGACGTGCGCCTGGCCGGCCGCAACCTGTTCCTCTGGACCAACTACCAGGGGATCGACCCCGAGACGAACCTCCAGGGGCCCATCGGGGCCGGGCGCGGGCAGGACTACTTCAACAACCCGCAGACGCGCTCGCTCGTCTTCAACGTCACCCTCTCGCGCTGACCGGGCCGCTTCCCCATGCCAACCACTCCTTCCAGCGCCCCGCGGCGCGGGCGCGCCGCCCTGGCGGCGGCCGCCGCGGCCCTGCTCGCCGCCTGCGTGGACTTCAGCGGGCCCAACCTGAGCGAGAACCCCAACCAGCCCTCGCGCGCCACCTCCAACCAGCTCCTCACCGGCGTCACGAGCTTCGCGGGGGCCGGCCTCACGGCCGACCACAACCGCGCGATCTCGGTGTGGATGCAGCAGATGGCCGGCACCGGCCGCCAGTGGCTCAACATCGACGCGCCCTACGACATCGTCGAGGGCACGCTCGGCGGGTACGACACCTTCTACGTCGGCGGCGGCCTCGTCGACCTGCGCACCATCCAGGCGAACGCCCGGGCCGACAACGACCAGGTCTACCTCGGCATCGCCCAGGTGTGGGAGGCGCTCATCATGCAGCACGTCGCCGACTGGTGGGGCGACGTGCCGTACCGCGAGGCGATCAACCCCGACATCCGCACCCCCAAGCTCGACCCACAGCAGCAGGTCTATGCCGACCTGCAGCTCAAGCTCGACAGCGCCATCACCAACCTGGCGGGCGCCGGGAGCGGCCCCGGGCCGTTCGACCTGATCTACGGCGGCGACAAGGCCAAGTGGACGCGGCTGGCGCGCACGCTCAAGGCGCGGCTCTTCCTGCACACGGCCGAGCGCGTGCCGGGCGCGTACGCGCTCGCCCTGGCGCAGGCCAACCAGGGCCTCGCCGCGCCCGGCGGCGGCGACGACTTCCGCACCTACCAGAGCAGCACGGTGGGCGAGGAGAACCAGTGGTTCCAGTTCCGCCGCGAGCGCGCCACGGACATCAGCGTCGGCGCGTACGTGGTGAACCTGCTCGGGGCGCGCACCATCGGCGGCGCCGACCCGCGCCTGCCGCGCTACGTGGGCACCGTGGGGGGCCGCTTCGACGGGGCCGACCCGGGCGAGGAGGGCGAGTCGTTCTCGTGGCTGAGCGCCGAGCGCGCCAACCCGGGCTTCCGGCAGCCGCTGGTGACGTGGGCCGAGAACCAGCTCATCAAGGCCGAGGCGCTCCTGCAGACGGGGGACGCCGCGGGGGCGCTGCGCGAGCTGAACCTGGAGCGCACGCAGGCCGGGTTGTCGGCGGTCCCGTCGGGGCTCACGTCGGCGCAGCTCTACCAGCAGATCATGGAGGAGAAGTACGTCGCGCTCTTCCAGAACCCCGAGGTGTGGAGCGACTACAAGCGCACGTGCTGGCCCAACCTGTCGCAGCTCAACGGGGCGCGCAGCATCCCGGCGCGCGTGATCTACGGGCTGAGCGAGCGCGGCGCGAACCCCAACGTGCCCGCGCCCAACGCCGCGCCGCGCCGGAACTGGAACGACCCGGCCAACGCGACGGCGCTCGACGGCACGGTGTGCCTGGGGCAGCGCCCGTGAGGTCGCGGGTCTGGCACGCCGCCGCCGCGTGCTGCACGGCGCTCGCGGCGGCGGGCCAGACCGCCTGCCAGGCCTACCGCCCGATCCCGCTCTCGGCCGCCCCGTCGGCCGAGGCGGTGCGGGTGGAACTCACCGCCGCCGGTGCCGAGCGACTGGCGCCGGCGGTGGGGCCGGGCGTCGCGGCGCTCGAAGGGCGCGTCGCGGAGCTGACGGCCGACTCGGTGCGGCTGGTCATGGCCGAGTCGCTGCTCGGCAACGGGCAGTCGGTGGAGTGGCGCGGCGAGCGGGTGACCGTGTCGACGCGCGACGTCGCGGCCGTGCGGCGGCGGCAGCGGTCGCCCGCGCGGACGGCGCTGGCGGTGTTGACCGTGGTGGGCGGCGCCGCGCTCGCGGCCACGCAGCTCGGCCGCGACAGCGGCGACGGCGTGACGCGCGGGGGGACGCCGACGCCGCGTTAGGCCGCGTCGCGTTAAGCCGCCGCCGGGCGCGGGGCGGGCTCGCGCGGGAACAGCGGCTCGCCCTTCCGTACGCGCCACCCCGCCGCGTCCGCCGGCGCCGCGAACCGCTGCGCGTCGAGCGGGCCGGCGGCCTCGCCGCCTAACGCGGCCCACAGCTCGGCGGCCTTGCCGGGCATGAACGGCTGGAGCGCCACGGCCGCGGCGGCGAGCCGGCGGACGACGGTGCCGAGCACCGCGTCCAGCTCCGCGGCCCGCGCCGGGTCCTTGGCCAGGGCCCAGGGCTGCCGCTCCTGGACGAAGGCGTTGGCGCGCGCGACCACGCGCTGCACCGCCGCCAGCGCCTCGCCGAGCAGGAAGCCGCGCGTGCCGTCCATGCAGGCGTGGTAGTCCGCCCAGTCGGGCGCGTCGGCGCCGAGCGCCGCGTCGTCGGCCGCGGCCGGGACGACGCCGTCGCGGTACTTCTCCAGCATCGCCGTCGCCCGGCTGGCGAGGTTGCCTAACGTGTTGGCGAGGTCTGCGGTGTAGCGCTCCTCGAACCGCTCCCACGTGAAGCTCCCGTCGCCGTCGAACGGCACCTCGCGGAGCAGGAAGTAGCGGAAGGCGTCGGGTCCGTAGCGGTCCGCCGCCTCCGCGAGGTCGAGCGTGACGCCGCTGCTCTTGCTGAAGCGCTCGCCGCCCAACGACACGAAGCCGTGCGCCCACACCCGCTCGGGGAGCGGCAGCCCGGCCGCCTCCAGCATCGCCGGCCAGATGACGCAGTGGAAGCGCGTGATGTCCTTGCCGATCACGTGGAGCTGCGCCGGCCAGCGCCCCGCCGGCGCCTGGTAGCCCTCGTCGGGGAAGCCCGTGGCGGTGAGATAGTTCGGCAGCGCGTCGAACCAAACGTACGTCGCCTGCGTGGCGCCGTCGCTGGTGGGGCGGGGGAAGGGGACGCCCCACGCGAGGCGCGCGCGGCTCGCCGACACGTCGTCGAGCCCCTGCGCCAACAACCCGAGGATCTCGTTGCGGCGGCTCTCGGGCTGGCAGAACGTCGGGCGGTCGCGGAGGAGCGCCTCCAGGAACGGCTGGTAGCGCGACAGCCGGAAGAACCAGTTGCGCTCCTCGGTCCACTCGAGCGCGCGCGTGGGGTGCAGCTCGCAACGGCCGTCGACGATCTCGTCGTCGGTCTTGAACGCCTCGCAGCCCACGCAGTACCAGCCGCCGTACGCCTTCTCGTAGAAGTCGTCCGGGTTGCGCGCGAAGATGCGCGTGATGAGCGCCTGCACGCCGCGCTGGTGCCCGGCCGCGGTGGTGCGCACGAACTGGTCGTAGGCGACGCCGAGCCGGGCCCACGTCGCCTGGAAGGTGGCCGCGACCTCGTCGGCGAGCTGCTGCGGGGCGACGCCGCGCCGCTCGGCCTCCTGCGCCACCTTCTGCCCGTGCTCGTCCATGCCGATCGCCAGGTGCACGCGCCGGCCTAACAGCCGGTGGTAGCGGGCGATGGCGTCGGCGCCGACCTTCTCGAGCGCGTGGCCGAGGTGCGGGTCGCCGTTGGCGTAGTCGATGGCGGTGGTGAGGTAGAACGGGGCGTCGTCGGTCATGCGTCGTTCCGCGGGTTGGGGCGGTTGCGGCGGCCCCCGCGCCGGCCGCGGCGGCGTCGGGGCCGGTCGCCCACGTCGGCCTCGGCGCCGCGGTCCTCGGGCCCGGCCTCGTCCACGTCGTCGCCCGCGTCGCCGCCGAGCTCGGCGGCCGGCTCCCCAAC
>ERZ1066118.1391-NODE-1391-length-15442-cov-7.487164_pt1 | contig 15442 bp, 13 predicted proteins | sample MGYA00382765_ERZ1066118 | MGnify/ENA primary metagenome ERZ1066118 (study PRJEB33369, sample SAMEA5778348) | biofilm metagenome | biome: Industrial cooling water; feature: Water cooling tower basin; material: Biofilm | place: United Arab Emirates | collected...
ATTTCGCAGATCACGCCTGCCGGGGGAAGCCCGGCCAGACGCGCCAGGTCCACGGAGGCTTCAGTCTGACCCACGCGTCGAAGCACGCCGCCGGGACGAGCACGCAGAGGGAAGACGTGGCCAGGGCGCCGGAAGTCGGTCGGCTTGGCGGCCGGATCGAGGCAGAGCTGGATCGTCTTTGCACGATCGGCGGCGCTGATGCCGGTAGTCACTCCGAACTTTGCGGCGGCGTCGATTGACACGGTGAACGCGGTGCCATGGGACTCCGTGTTTACCTCAGTCATCGGGCGCAGATCGAGCTCGTCTGCGCGCTCGGCCGTGAGAGCCAGGCAGATGAGCCCGCGCCCATGCATCGCCATGAAGTTGATGATCTCGGGCGTCGTAGCCGACGCCGCACAAACGAGATCGCCCTCATTCTCGCGATCCTCATCATCCGCAACGATGACCATCCGCCCCTGACGGATGTCCTCGATAGCGTCCTCGACTCGATCGAAAGGCATTACCTGCTTCCCTGGGAAATGTCTGCTACCGCTCGCCCGCATCGAAGGCCGCGCCATCTGATCGGGTCAGTACCCCCACGCCTTCCTCAGGTGCGAAGTGCTTTCCGGACTCGCTGCGCTCTCACCCGGCGGGCCCAGTAGCTGCCGGACGTACTTCCCTATCAGATCACCCTCGAGATTCACCTGCGACCCCACCGCGAGATCAGCCAGCGCAGTGACCTTCCACGTGTGCGGGATGAGTGAGACCTGAGCCACGCCAGGATCGGGCAGGGCGTTCACGGTCAGGCTGACGCCGTTGAGGGTGATCGAACCGTGAAGAATCGTAACCGCGGCAACGATTGGCGGGATGGTTAAATCGATCAGAACATGCTCCCCCCGATGTTCGATACGCCTCACTTCACCGACCGCGTCCACATGTCCCTGGACCATGTGGCCGCCCAGACGATCGCCCAGGGCCATCGCTCGTTCCAGGTTCACCCGCCGTCCTTCCAGGAAGCTGCCGACGGTCGTCCGCTCCAGGGTAGTCGCGACGCTCTGAATCTCGAATGATTCTGGATGAATGGCCGTAACCGTATGGCACGCACCATCTATCGAGACGCTGTCGCCGAGCTTGAGGCTCTGGAGCGTGAGAGTCGCCGCGATGCGAAAGCCTCTTCCGTTCCCCACCGTCGTCACCGACTCGACGATGCCGACCTCTTCAACGATGCCCGTAAACACCAGGCTAGCGCTCGAGGGTCATAAGAGTGTCCTCCCCAAACCGTTGCTCACTCAACAGCCTCCAGCGATCCGCCTCGGCAATGTCCCTGCTCCTAAGATCTGGAAACGCCGCTCTTCCATTCGATCCGAGGAATAGCGGCGCGTAGAAGAGCGACAGCCGGTCGACGAGATCTTCGTTCAGCAGGGCACTTGCCAACGTTCCGCCGCCTTCGCAAAAAACCGAGCCGATACCCTCACGGGCGAGCATCTCCATCCCATCGTAAAGGGAAACGGCGCTGAGGATGCGGACCCCAAGCGCCTCGAGGGTGGCCCTGCGCTCCGGCGGGGGATCCTCACCAGCAAGCACCCAGACGGGGATCTCGACAGCGGTCGAAGCGAGCTTGCTCTGCGGCGGGAGGCGCAGATCCCGATCAAAAACGATCCTGACGGGCGGCTTCCTCGGCGCGATCTCTCCGCGCGCAGTCAGCAGCGGGTTGTCCGCGAGCGCCGTCCCGATACCGATGGCGATGGCATCATGGCCGGCGCGCAGGCGGTGAACTTCAGCTCTGGCTTCCTCACCGGTAATCCAGACCGAAAGTCCTGCTTGATCTGCGATGCGGCCATCGAGCGAGACGGCGAGCTTGAGCTCGAGCCAGGGGCGCTTGTTCTCCGGGGCGAATCGTCGCAGGAAGGGGCCGAGTAGTGAGCGTGCCCGCTCCTCCTCGATGCCAGCACTGACCTGCAGGCCGGCTCGCTGGAGGACCTCTCCGCCACCTCCCGCCTGCGGGTTCGGATCTGCCACCGCGTAAACGACGCGTGCTATCCCTGCTGCGATCGTCGCTTCGGTGCACGGCCCGGTCTTGCCGCGGTGAGAGCAGGGCTCCAGCGTGACGTACAGCGTTGCTCCGCGCGCCTCCTCACCTGCCGCGCGGAGCGCCTCGACTTCCGCGTGCGGCAGCCCGTACTCCCGGTGCCATCCCTCTCCAATTATCCGGTCGTCCTTTACGACGACGGCTCCGACGAGGGGGTTGGGCGATACCCTTCCCCACCCCCTGCCGGCGAGCTCGATCGCCCGCCGCATGAAGTCGGAGTCGGCTCCGCCGTGGTAACGGTTCATGGCAGGCTCAGAGCGCCAGGCGTGCTCCGACGCTGCCGAACCATGAACCGTCGCGAGGATCGAAATCGCCGCCGATATCCTCAAAGCTGCTGATCGGGGCGTGCCCCTGCTGCCAACCGGCTTCCAGAGAAAGGGATGCAACCAGAAGGGTGTAGGAGAGGTTGCCGAATACGCTCCAGCGGGAGCTCTCCAGGTCCTGATCGGCGACGCGGAAGGCAGGAGTGAAGCTCGTTCCGGGAACTACGCTCGAGCCTCGGAAGCCAAAGCCGATGTCGCTGTCATAGCTGTCATGCCCCAGGCCGACGGTGGCGCCGAGGCCGAGCAGCCGCTTGCTCGCAACCAGCCGGGTGCTCCAGTTCGAGAGGTTGAAGGAGAACTCGCCAGCGTCACCCTCACCCGCGCAACCTCCGGCGCCGGTGCTTGACCCGGGAACCGTCACCGCGGTGAGGCCACTGGGGCAGACATCGCCAAACTCGACAGTGGGCAGGTGCCTCCGCATCACAGAGAGCGAGATGCCCGGAAGGAGGAACGACTCGTTGAGCAGATGGAGACGCGCGCCGTAGCCATACGCCAGATCCGAATCCTCGAACCCCTCATCCTCGAGAAGAGAGAGCGGGAGATAGCTCGCGCTTCCCAGCAAACTGATGCCGCCAATCCCGCCGATCGTGGGTGCGACGCTGATCCCGTTGAAGATGCCGAGCGACACGTCGCCCGAGATGGCCGGGGCGGGCAAACCGTAGCGATCTGCCAGGTCACCCGCCTCGCCTGCGATCTGATCCTGCAGAATGGCGGGGAGACGGACCGGGACGACGTTGAGGCGCACGCCGGCGGAAACCTTCGGGATGAGGCCGAGTCTGAGTCCGGCGGCGCCTGAGCTTCCCAGAGTTGGATTGCCACCCGCAAGCAGGATCCCGATGACGGGCTGGGCAGACGTAACGGCCTGCGCGGTGGCCAGGCACTCATCCCTAGCGCCGAACGCTTGAACAGCGGCCTGCTCACAGATCTGCTCTAAATCGTTCTCCTGTGCTCCCGCCGGGAAAGCCATGCTCAGGCCGCCGAATGCGAGAAGTGGAGCGAGAAAGTGGCGCATGGGGCCTCCCGTCAATTGAGAATAACTTCGTTTTCACCCTGGACGATCTCACCCGCCGCCCAGGCGCTCTCACCCGCGCCGCGAAGGCGCTCGACCACCCGTGAAGCGTCGGTCGCAGAGGTCACCGCGACCATTCCAACACCCATGTTGAAGGCGCGGAACATCTCCCGCTCCTCAACTCCCCCCTCCCGCTGCAGGACCTCGAACAGCGACGGATACTCCCAGGATCCTGTGTCTATCCGTGCACCCAGCCCCGACGGGATGATGCGCGGGAGGTTGTCCACCAGGCCTCCACCGGTGATGTGAGCGAGGCCACGAATGAGCCGGTCCTGGAGCAGTGGCCGGATCGGGCTCAGGTAGGAGCGGTGCACGCGGAGCAGGACGTCCGCGACGGTCTCGCTTTCACCGGGGAACTGATCGTCCACTCCGAGCTTCATTCGATCGAAGACGATACGACGAGCGAGCGAGTAGCCGTTCGTGTGCAACCCGGTCGCGCCGAGGGCGATGATCACGTCACCGCTCTGGATCGCCGATCCGTCCAGGATCAGCCCCTCTTCGACGATACCGACCACAGTTCCGGCCAGGTCGTACTCACCCGGCGAATAAAAGTCGGGCATCTCAGCGGTTTCTCCGCCCAGCAGAGCGCACCCGTTGTTGCGGCATCCTCGCGCAACTCCGCCAACGAGCGACTCTACAACGCCCTCCTGAAGCTTTCCAAGCCCGATATAGTCGAGGAAGAAGAGCGGGGTCGCGCCCTGGACGAGAATGTCGTTGACGCAGTGGTTGACCAGGTCCTCGCCAACCGTGTCATGCCGCCCGGTCATGAATGCGATCTTCAGCTTGGTTCCGACGCCGTCAGTGCTGGCTACCAGCACCGGCGAGGTGAGGCCACCTGGAACCCGGTAGAGCCCTCCGAACGAGCCGAGGTCGGACAGGGTATCCGGCGTCCGGGTCGAGCGGAGGAGCTGAGCCACCCCGCCCATCGCCCGTGTCGCCGCATCGATGTCGACGCCGGCTTCACGGTACGAAAGGCCACCCTCAGACATTGGCGTGAACCGGAAGAGGAAGCTCGAAGATCATCATCTCGCGGAAGCTGCGGACGCGATCCTCGACTTCCTCGGCCGTGAGGTCGCTGAACCGCTCGACGGAGAAGCGCTCCACCGCGAATGATCCCATAGCCGAGCCATAGACAACCGCGCGTCGGAAGCCCGCATCGTCGAGGTGGCCGCTTTGCGCAAGCGAACCCATCAGCCCGCCTGCAAAGGCGTCACCCGCACCCGTCGGATCGAAAACTTCCTCGAGAGGATAGCCCGGGGCGAAGAAGGTGGATGTGGGCGTGAACAGGATCGCGCCGTGCTCGCCCTTCTTGATGATCACGTAGCGGGGTCCGCGCGCCTGAATCCAGCGGGCGGCGCGGGAAAGGTTGTGATCACCCGAGAGCTCACGAGCTTCCGAATCGTTGACGAGCAGGAGGTCCACACGCTCGAGGAGCTTCAGCAGCGCGTCACGCTTCCCTGATATCCAGAAGTTCATCGTGTCGCACGCGACGAGCTTCGGTTTGGTTATCTGGTTGAGGACATCGAGCTGCAGCTCCGGGTCGATGTTCCCGAGGAACACGAACTCGGCGCCCTTGAAAGGCTCGGGGATCCGGGGCTTGAAGTCGGCGAAGACGCCCAGGCGCGTGTCGAGTGTGTCGCGCGTATTCAGGTCGAAGCTGTAGACGCCCGACCACCGGAAGCTTTCCCCCGGCACCTGCTCCAGCCCGGCCAGGTCCGCGTCCCGGCTCTCGAGGAAGCGAATGCCCGACTCCGGGAAGTCGTCGCCGATGACACCGACAAGCTGCACACGGCAGAAGTGCGTGGCTGCCGCTGTTGCGAAAGTGGCCGATCCACCCAAGGCGTCAACGGCCTTACCGAACGGAGTTTCGACGGTGTCCAGGGCGACGCTGCCTACGACGAGAAGGGACATGACTCGGTTGTGTCAGGTTGATGTGGACGTGTTGGAAGACTCCGCGGGCTCTTCGCGCTCCATGCGGTCCGGTGCGGACACACCAAGGATGGTGAGTCCGTTATGCAGAACGATCTGAACGGCGCGAGCGAGCACCAGGCGAGCCCGGGAAAGCTCCTCCGGAACTCCGAGGACACGGAGTGACATGTCCAGATTGCCGGCGTGGTACCAGGAGTTGACCGCCGCCGCGACTTCCTCGAGATAATCACAGACCAGGTGGGGTGCGTGCCTTTCGGCGGCAATGCCCACCAGCTCCGGGAAGCGCAGCATGATCTTGATCAGGTCCAGCTCGGTCTCGTGCGAAAGCAGGGAAAGATCAGCCGCTGCCGGGCCTATCGCTGCTTTCTCGACACCAGCACGCCGGAAGATCGAGGACATTCGCGCGTGAGCGTACTGTAGCTTGAAGACCGGGTTCTTATCAGACTGATCAAGCGCCAGGTCCAGGTCGAAGGTGAGCTGAGCCTCAGCCCTTCTCATGAGGAAAAAGTAGCGCGTGACATCGACCCCGACTTCCTCATAGAGGTCGCGCAGGCTCACGTAGTCACCGGCGCGCTTGGAGAACTTCACCTCGACACCGCCGCGCATTACCAGCACCATCTGATGGAGGACGAACTCCGGGTAGCCGTGGGGGAGCCCGAGCGCCTGGAGACCAGCGCGCACGCGCGCCGTCGTGCCGTGATGATCAGCCCCCTGAACGTTGATGGCCCGGTGGAAGCCACGCTCCCACTTCGCCAGGTGGTACGCGACGTCGGGCAGGAAGTACGTCGGATGCCCGGTCGACTTCACCATCACCCGGTCCTTGTCATCGCCAAACTCGGTCGTCTTGAGCCAGAGCGCTCCGTCGAGCTCGTACGCGAGGCCGGTGCTACGCAGCCGCTCGATTGTGTTCGCCACCCTTCCATCCGAGTAGAGCGACGACTCGAGATAAAAGTTGTCGAAGTGGACGCGGAATGCGTCGAGATCCCGGTTCTGCTCGGCACGGAGCTCCTGAACCGCGAATCGCCGCATGGCCTCCAGCGCTTCTTCCGATTCGTCGCCGGCGAAGCGGTCGCCGTGCTCGTCCGCTAGCTGGCGGGCGAGCTCGCTTACGTAGCTGCCGTGGTAGCCATCGCCGGGAAACTCGACCGCCTGCCCCAGGTGCTGCTGATACCGGCTCCAGACACTGCGGGAGAGGCGGGCGATCTGCTCACCCGCGTCGTTGTAGTAGAACTCGCGGTATGCCTTCCACCCTGCCCACGAGAGCAACTCGGAAACTGCGTCGCCGAGAGCTGCCTGGCGGCCGTGGCCGATATGAAGGGGGCCGGTGGGATTGGCGGAGACGAACTCGATGATGACCGGCTGGCCAGCTCCCGCGTCGGAGCGGCCGTAGCTGTCACCCGCATGCACGATTGCGGCGAGGCCGTCGCGAACGTAGTCACCAGCCAAGCGGAAATTGATGAAGCCCGGGCCAGCGACCTCCGCGGAGCGGATGCCTGCTCCAGCGAGGTCTATTCGCTGAACCAGCTCGTCCGCGATCTGGCGCGGAGGCCGGCCGAGGGGCTTCGCCAGCGCCAGAGCTACGTTGCTGGAGAAGTCGCCGTGATCAGGATTCCGGGGGCGCTCGAAAGCAACGTCGGGAACGTTCTCGACACCCATTTCGCCGAGAACGCGTGACAGCTCACGCCTGAGTTGGTCGACCGGCATCTAGTCGTCCTTCGAGCTGCTGCTCTTCGTTTCCGTCTTTGGCGCAGGGGTGCTTTTGTCGCTGCTGCCCGACGACTCACCCCCGCCGCTGGATCCGGTTTCTGATCCTGCCGCCTTCTTGTAGCTGTCGCTTCGATAGTCAGTGATATAGAAACCCGAGCCCTTGAAGAGGAGGCCGGCTCCACCGGAAAGCCGGCGCTCGGAGGCGCTTCCGCACTGAGGGCACTCGGCGCCCGGTTCATCGGACATCCGCTGAAACTTCTCGAATTCGTGCTGACAGGCAGTGCAGCGATACTCGTACGTCGGCATGATCCGTTGACTCCTCAGGTCGCGTCGCGATAAGACGGTACAATCTACGGGCTTCTGGCAGGGTTCGACAACCAGCGTAGAGCTATCGGATGCCGGGGCTTGAGCGGCCTGGACCAGGCCTTGTGAAGTGCTTCTGGAAGCCGACAGCGGCACCCGCGTCCACGACGATCCACAAAACGGAAAAGCTCCGGGTTCGCACCCGGAGCTCGTCAGAGTCTCGCTAGCAAGTCATGCCGCGCTTTCCAGCGGTCTCGGCAGGGGAGGTGGGGACGCCGGTCGAGCGAAGAAGTAGCCCTGGACGTAGTCGACCCCGCGATCCCTGACCCATTCCCACTCCTCATATGTCTCCACCCCTTCCGCAACAGTCTGCACCCCCAGATCCCTCGACATCTCCAGCAGCTTCCCGAGCACCGAGCCCTTGTAAGGATCCTGGTAAACGTTGCGAACCAGCTCACGGTCGAACTTTACGAAGTCGGGTCTCAGGCGGGAGAGCAGATTGAGGGAACCGAAGCCGGCCCCGAGGTCATCCAGGGCGACGCGGAAGCCGGCACTCCTGTACTTGTCGAGGATCCGGAGCAGGTGACCCACATCGCTCATTGAATCGCTCTCGATGACCTCGAAGACGAAGCTCCCCGGATCGCGCTTCGACTTCTCCGCCGCCGCAATCGTGGTTCGCAGGCAGTACGCCGGATCGTAGATGGCAGTGGGGTTGAAGTTGATGAAGATCGGCAGATCGATTCCGAACTCCTCCTGCTGCTTCAGAGCCGTCAGTCGGGCGGAGCGATCGAGGTGGAAGAGCATCTCGGCCGATCGCGCCAGTCCGAACAGCCTGTCAGGGTAAACCAGTGAACCGTCGGGCGCCCGGCCCCGCAGCAGGCACTCGTATCCGAAGACGACATTCGGGGTGGCAGCTAGGACCAATGGCTGGAAGTGGCAAAGAAGCCGGTTGGAATCGATCATCTCGATCAGGGCAGCTGCCTGCATTCTGCCGATAAAGGCGCGCAATGGCTGCGTGTTCATCAGTTGGCTGAGGCCGAACTCGCCGCCCGCAGGTACGAAAACAGCTCGTGCACCCTCGATCTCAGGCGCGCTCAAAGCAGCGGCCAGCTTGGCGAGGCAATCGGGGAGCGCCTGGGCTGCGACAACGAATCCGATGACGTCGCTGGTTGGTTCTGTAGCTGGGAGACCGAGGTCCCGCAGGGTTTTGTGCGTATGGGCCAGCGGTGCCGCGACATAGAAGGTGCCGCTGCCCAGTGGGAGCTGCGGGAGGATTTCACATCCGGTACAAGTCATTGAAACTGCTGCGGATACAGAGTGTCTGCGGGTCGCTTGACTCGAAACGAGTATCGGCGGGGACAGCTTCGGGATCAACCGTTTTCCGCCAAGCGGTGCGATTCCGTTACGATCAGCGCTCCACCTGCATCTGTAGCCAGGCGACAGCTTCTGGGCGTGTCGGGAAGAAGCGGAAGCGATTGCCTTGATTCGCCTCCCGCGCGAAATCCTGGAAGTGTGCGGAATGGATCGACGGCTTCGAAACTACGAGAGCCATAGGAATCTCGTACAGCGTGACGCGGTGAACGAGGTCGCCTGCCACTCGGCTGCTGAGGTCAAAGAAGTGAGGTGGGATCGCGTTCTCATCGAGCAGGAGAGCGTTGGAGCCGCTCTCAATGCATTGCTGAACGATGGTGGCAGGGTCGAAGGAGTCTGAGGCTCCCCATTCGAAGATGCTCATCATCAAGCAGGAGTGTAGGTGCCCCAGACCGAGCGGAGTGCATCGCTGATTTCACCCAGCGTGGCTTTCGCTTTGACTGCATCCACAATGTGAGGCATCAGGTTATCAGTGCCTCGGGCCGCTTCTCGAATCGCGTTGAGGGACTGGGCGACTGCGGCCGCATCGCGACCCGCCTTCAGCCGGGTGAGGCGGTCGACCTGCCCCTGCTCCAGCGATCGGTAGTCGGGCTGCGAAAGCTCCACCGGCGCTTCTTCCCCCGTGAACTCGTTCACCCCCACGACAACCCGCTGTTTCGACTCGATCGCCAGCTGGTGCTCGTAGGCGGCGCGGTGAACCTCCTCCTGCATGAAGCCGATGGCGTTCGCGGCTCCTCCCATCCCGGAGATCCGGCCCAGGTACTCTCGCGCTCGTTCCTCCAATGCGGTGGTGAGTGCCTCGACGTAATAGGAACCCCCCAAGGGATCGACTGTCTCCGTCACTCCGGACTCGCTGGCGAGGATCTGCTGCGTGCGAAGAGCGAGTGTCGCCGCCTCGGCGGTGGGAAGCGAGAGGGCCTCGTCGTATCCGTTCGTGTGGAGCGACTGCGTTCCCCCGAGGATGGCAGCCAGGGCCTGCACAGTGACCCGAACCACGTTGTTGAGCGGCTGCTGGGCGGTAAGGGTGGAGCCGCCGGTCTGTGTGTGGAAGCGGAGGCGGGCGCTCTCGTCCGTCGCGCCGAACTCGTCGCGCATCAGCTTCGCCCAGAGGCGGCGGGCGGCGCGGAACTTCGCAGCCTCCTCGAAGAGGTCGTTATGCGCTGCAAAGAAGAAGGACAGCCGGGGCGCAAAGCTGTCGATGGCCAAGCCTGCTGCGAGCGCGCGTCGCACGTACTCGAGCGCGTTCGCGAACGTGAAGGCGATCTCCTGAGCTGCGGTCGAGCCGGCCTCGCGGATGTGATAGCCCGAGATCGAGATCGCATTCCAGCGCGGAAGCTCGGCCTTGCAGAAGGCGAAGGTATCGGTGACCAGCCGAAGGCTCGGCTCGATCGGATAGATGTACGTCCCGCGTGCGATGTACTCCTTCAGGATGTCATTCTGGATCGTGCCCGAGAGCTTCTCCCGCGGCACACCCTGCTCATCAGCTACGGCGATGTAGAACGCGAGGAGGATCCCGGCGGTGGCGTTGATTGTCATCGAGGTGGAGACGCGGTCGAGCGGGATCTCCCTCAGCAGCGTCCGCATGTCCTCGATGGAATCGATCGCTACCCCGACCCGCCCCACTTCCCCCGCAGCCATCGGGTGGTCGGAATCGTAGCCCATCTGGGTCGGCAGATCGAACGCGGTGGAGAGTCCGGTCTGCCCCGCGTCCAGAAGAAGGTGGAAGCGCTGATTCGTCTCCTCGGCAGTACCAAACCCTGCATACTGCCGCATCGTCCAGAGTCGCCCCCGGTACATCGTCGGCTGGATGCCGCGGGTGAAGGGGTGAACTCCTGGAAAGCCAAGCTCGGACGGGGCATCGGGCGGCAGATCCTCTTCCGTGTAAAGCGCCTCAACCTCGATTCCGCTCGTCGTTTCGAAGCTTTCGCGCCGCTCCGGATGACGCGCAAGCACAGGCTCCACCGTGTCACGTAGCCACTCGCTCCTTGATGTCACGAGGTGCGCTCCCGCCTTGGCGTAATCCGCTTCTTCGTCATTCCAGGATCACCAGGGTCACGCCCTTTTCAACTGTCTGGCCCACTGTGACTTCGATCCTGGATACGATTCCGTCAGCAGGCGCTTTGAGCTCGTTCTCCATCTTCATCGCCTCCACTGCGATAAGACCCTGCCCTGCCCTGACCGTGTCGCCCGGCTGAACATTGATCCTGACGACGAGCCCAGGCATCGGAGCAGCGATCACCCTGGCTGTCGCGACCTCGGCCGTCCCCGTCATCTCCCGGATCGTCCGCGTTCGTTCGTCCAAGACCTCGGCGTCCAGGAAACGACCATTGACCGCTACCTTCCACTGGCCCCGCTTCGCACCTGGTCGAACCACGGTCGTGTGAGACTCACCACCCACGCGAAGGCTGCGCGTCTCGGTCCCCGGGAGCGTGATCAGCTCGGCGTCTACCCGGCCGCCATCGACCAGCGGGTGCGGGCCCGAGAGGTCGACCTCGACCGTCGAGCCGGCGATGGTGACGAAATAGCGCACTAAGGTCGACTCCGGTCGAAGGTCATCTGAGGTCGAGTCTGGGATGGGGTCGACATTCCTACTCGGGCAAAGTAGCAAGGCGCGTGAGTCCGACGACGGTCTCGACATGCGCCGTCTGCGGAAAGAGGTCGAAGCAGCGGATGCTCGTCAGCTGGAAGCTCGACGAGAGCAGCTTCAGGTCCCGGGCGAGGGTCGCCGGGTCGCAGGAGATGTAGATGATATGCTGGGGGGGCTGATTCAGAATCGGTACGATGGCTGCCGCATCCACGCCTGCACGCGGTGGATTGAGGATCAGGAGATCTCCGGGCAGAGCTGCCTCCAGCAGATCTTCCACCCGCCCCTGGTGGTACCGCGCCCCCGGCGTGCCGGCCTCGTCAGCCACACGGACAGCGTCACCGTCCAGCTCCAGGCCCGTCACTGCCGCACCGAGCCGAGCCAATCGGCGTGCGTGGAGGCCGATGCCGCAGTACGCGTCGATCACGTGCTGTCCGCTGACATTGCCTGCCGTCGCGATGACGTGCTCCTCCAGCAGCGCCGCCGCTTCACGGTTGACCTGCAGGAAAGCGGTGCCGCCCACCTCGAAGCGCTCCTCACCCCATGCCTCGGGAAGTCCGGGAGCGCCCGCAACGTGGGTGGCAGACCGGGCCTCCGGCTTGTGCCAGACTGACTCCAGGCCCTCGACCAGCCCGACGAGCTCCTCCGGCTTTCCTTGCGAGTAGCCTCCCTCGATCAGGAGCGACACAGCCCCACCGGCCGAGCTTCTCAGCGTGAGTCTCAGCCTCTCGCCGGAGGGAAGCCGGTTTGCGTCGACGCCCCAATTCGCTCGCAAGCGATCCCACACCAGGCCGATCGACTCTTCCGGAAGGAGGCAGCTACCATCGATGGGGACGATCCGATCGGGGTCGCCCAACGCATGAAACCCGGCGGCGACGCGGCCGGAGCCTCGCCGGTGGAGCGCGAACGAAACCCGGTTGCGGTAACGGTGCTGTCGTGGCGACGGCACAACCGCCGGGGGATCCAGCTCAATCCCTCCGATCCGGGCCAGCGCGTCCGCTACGATCCGGCTTTTGGTGCGAAGCTGCGCGTCATACTCGAGATGCTCCAGCGTGCATCCTCCGCACTCCGCGTAGTGCGGACAGGGGGCTTCTCGACGATCCGGCGAGGGCTCGAGCACCTCGATGAGTCGCCCGCGAGCCCAGCGCGGGCGCTCGTGGACGACCTGCACAAGAACGCGCTCGCCCGGAGCCGTGCGATGGACGAAGATCGCTCTGCCGTCCTGCAGCCGTCCGACGCCCTCTCCCCCGGCGGCGATTCCGTTGATCACTACCTCCTGCCGGGGGCGCTCTCGCGGGGGATTCTTGCCAACAGGGCGTCGGCGATCGCCGCCGGGTCGATTCATCTCCCGTTCCAGCCCCGAGACCGCCACCCGGAAGGCGAAGTCGTCGCCGCGGCATGGCCAAGCCGCGGCGCGCTGCGCTTACCCCGCTCCTGGTGCTCGAGCATAGCCGTCATGAGAGCCGCGATCCGGACCTCCTCTTCCCCCGGGTCGAGCCGGGTGAGCTCTTCACCGAACCGGTCGAGATACAGGATGTCGATATCCCCCGCCCTGAAGGTCTGCTCGTCCATCACGCGGAGGTGGAAGGGAACGCTCGTCTCGATCCCGGTGACGCGCAGCTCCGAGAGCGCACGCCGCATCCGCTCGATCGCAAGTTCTCGCGTTGGCGCATGCACGATCAGCTTAGCGAGCATCGGATCGTAGAAGAGGCCGATCTCGTTTCCCTCTGCCACCCCGCCATCCCAGCGGACGCCGGGGCCAGTCGGGATCACCAGCTTGTCGATGCGGCCGGTGGAGGGAAGGAAGGAGTTCGCAGGGTCTTCGGAGGTGATCCGGCATTCGATGGCGTGCCCGGTGAAACGAACGTCCTCCTGGGTCAGCGGGAGAGCCTCGCCGGCCGCAATCCGGATCTGCCACTGCACGAGATCGATTCCGGTGACGAGCTCCGTCACCGGATGCTCCACCTGGATGCGGGTGTTCATCTCGAGAAAGAAGAACTCGCCATTCTGGTAGAGGAACTCGACCGTGCCTGCGCCCTCGTAGTCGACTGCACGTGCAGCCGCGACGGCGGTGGCGCCCATCGCAGCGCGCTGCTCAGGGGTCAGCACCGCGGAGGGTGCTTCCTCGATCATCTTCTGGTGCCGACGCTGGATCGAGCATTCGCGCTCGCCCAGGTGCAGCGTGGTGCCGTGCCGGTCCGCGAGGAGCTGGATCTCGATGTGGCGAGGGCCTTCCAGGTAGCGCTCGATGTATACGGCATCGTCGCCGAATGAGGCTCTAGCCTCGTTGCCGGCGGCGGCGAACGCAGCCTCGATCTCAGACTCCGAGCGCACGATCCGCATCCCCTTGCCGCCCCCGCCCGCCGAGGCCTTCAGCAGCACCGGATAACCGATCTCGCCGGCTCGGTCGCGAGCATCTGCCGGATCGCGCAGCGGGTCCCTGGTGCCTGGCACCACCGGCACTCCTGCGTCGATCATGCGCCCGCGTGCGGCGGTCTTGTCGCCCATTGCATCTACCGCTTCGGCCGAGGGGCCGATGAAGACGAGACCCGCGTCCTTTACCTTCCGGATGAATCCGGCGCGTTCCGACAGGAAGCCATAGCCGGGGTGGATCGCCTCGGCTCCGGACGCGATAGCGACCTCGATCAGCTTGTCCGCACGCAGGTAGCTCTCGGAAGAGGGGGGCGGCCCGACAAGGTAGGCTTCGTCGGCCGCGAGAACGTGCGGCGCGAGACGATCTGCTTCGGAATAGACCGCGACCGCGCGGACGCCAAGCTCGCGGGCCGCACGGATTACTCGGAGGGCGATCTCACCCCGGTTCGCGATCAGAATCTTGCTGAACAATGTTGTCGTTTTGGATTTTGCCCGGTTTTGGATTCACTCTCGGCGACGAAGGGGGAGGCCCTGCAGCCCTGTTGATGAAAGCGGCGTGCCTGCCAACTCAATTGCGCTGCCGGCACCGGTTGCCGTGAGCCGGGTCGGACGGCGACCCCATCTGCCATCTGGCATCCTCTTCTTCATCACAATGGCAAATTCCCGTGCTTCTTCCACGGGTTCTCGTCGCGCTTGTTCTGGAGCATGTCAAGCGCGCTGATGACTCGCGCCCGTGTGTGCCGCGGGTCGATGACGTCGTCCACGTAGCCGCGGGCGGCAGCGGCGTACGGGTTGGCGAAGCGCTCGGCGTACTCCGCCTGGAGCTGGTCTGCTCGTGCGCCCGGGTCTTCGGCGGCGGAGATCTCTCGGCGGTAAAGGATCTCGACAGCGCCCTTGGCACCCATCACGGCGATCTCGGCGGAGGGCCAGGCGTACGTGATGTCACCGCGGATGTGCTTGGAGCTCATGACGTCGTAAGCGCCGCCATAGGCTTTGCGAGTGATGACGGTGATCTTTGGCACCGTGGCCTCGCAGAACGCGTAGAGCAGTTTTGCTCCATGCTTGATGATCCCCCCATGCTCCTGCGCCACCCCCGGGAGGAAACCGGGCACATCCTCGAGCGTGATCAGGGGGATGTTGAAGCAGTCGCAGAAGCGGACGAAGCGTGCGCCTTTCAGTGACGCCTCGATGTCGAGTACCCCGGCCAGCACTGCGGGTTGGTTCGCAACGATCCCGACTGAGTGTCCGCCGATGTGCGCGAAACCGACGATCAGGTTCGGTGCGTAGTCGGCATGCACCTCGTACAGGTCACCATCATCGACGACGCGACGGATGACCTCGTGCATGTCATACGGCTTGTTGGCAGTGTCGGGGATTACGTCGAGCAGCGCCTCATCCGCGCGATCGAAGGGATCGTTCGTCGGCCGACGCGGCGGGTCCTCGCGATTGTTCTGCGGAATGTAGCCGAAGAGCTCACGAATTTTCTGCAGGCACTCGACCTCAGTGTTCAACGCGAAGTGAGCGACACCCGATTTCCCGCCGTGAGTGTCTGCGCCGCCGAGCTCCTCCATCGTCACGTCCTCATGCGTGACCGTTTTCACCACATTGGGACCCGTGACGAACATGTAGCTCGTGCCCCGAACCATGTAGATGAGATCGGTGATCGCGGGCGAATACACCGCCGACGTCGTGCGCGCGGGGCTCGCCCGCTACCT
>ERZ1066118.1393-NODE-1393-length-15419-cov-10.723575_pt1 | contig 15419 bp, 10 predicted proteins | sample MGYA00382765_ERZ1066118 | MGnify/ENA primary metagenome ERZ1066118 (study PRJEB33369, sample SAMEA5778348) | biofilm metagenome | biome: Industrial cooling water; feature: Water cooling tower basin; material: Biofilm | place: United Arab Emirates | collected...
CGGTTGCACATGTGCACGAGGTAGGGCAGCGGCTGCGTCCCGGCCGCCCGCTCGTGGAAGTCGGTGCGCTTGCCCCCGAAGGAGTTGGTCGAGACGACCGCCTGCGAACGGAAGCGCGTCTCGCACACGGGGCACTGAAGTTCGATCTGCTGGAGCGTCGTCATGAGTGCTTCTCCTGCGTCGTGCTCTCTGCTCTGCTCGCCTCGCCACACGTGTGCGCCGACGCTGCCGGGCGCTGCGTAAGTGCGGTATTGGCTTCGGGTTGCCAGGCTCGCGCCGGGATGAGTGCCCACCCCGGAAGGCGAGTTCCGTGCCAGCTTCCGCGCCGCCGTCGGCCTGCTCGGCGAGCCCTGGCGCAACGGGGGCGCACGGACGATCGGGGAGGGCCCGACCGACCGCGTGGGGCGTCGCGCACCAGCCGGGGGGCGCGCCTTGTTTCCGCCCGGCGGCCGCGGCTATCTTCTCGCGCCCGTCCCCCCCTCCGGAGCCGCCGCTCCGGTCCCGCCGTCGTCGATGCTGATCAACCTCCTGCCCGACTTCCTCGCCGTCCTCGAGAGCGGCGACCGCGTCGCGGCCTACCGGCGCTACTTCGAGGCGCACCGCCCGCTGCTCGCGGCGTACTGGGACAACTACGTCGTCGATCCCGACGGGGCGCACTTCGAGGAGGTGGTGCGCGCGGTGGTGGCGGCGGAGCGCGACGACCTGCACGCGATGCTCGCCGACGTCGACGTGGCCGCGCTGGCGGCCGACGCCGCGGCGCGCACCACGGCGCTGCTCGAGAGCGACGTCGAGGTGGACGTGGTGGTGATGGTGGGGGTGGGGGCGGCGAACGCGGGGGAGCTGGTGGTCGACGGGCGCGGCGTGGCCTTCGTCTGCCTCGAGCACTTCACCGGCGTCGCCAACCCGAGCACGCAGGGGCTGGGGCTCGACGCGCTGCAGCTGCCGCTCTGGGTGGCGCACGAGATCGTCCACGCGGTGCGCTACACGTCGCCGACGAGCCGCAGCGCGCTGCGGACGATGGTGGCGGAGGCGGGGGGCTACTACTCGTACTGGGAGACGGGGCGCCGCGTGGCGCTGCGCGAGCACCTGGTGAACGAGGGGCTCGCCGTGGAGGTCTCGCGGCTGGTGGCGCCGGGGCACCCGGCCTGGGAGTACCTGGGCTACGGCCGACGGCAGTACGCGCGCATCCGCGAGCTGGAGCCGGTGCTCGCGCGCGCCATCGCCCCGGAGCTGGACTCGGCGGGGCTGGGGCTGCGGCTGCGCTGGCTCTCGGGGGGGATGAGCGACGAGGCGCGCACGGTCGACCGGTGGGTGCTGCCGGAGCGCAGCGGCTACCACGTGGGGGCGCGGCTGGTGGAGCCGGCGCTCGCCGCGCGCGGGGCGGCGTGGGCGGTGCGGGCGAGCGCCGAGGAGCTCTGCGTCGCGGCGATCCCCGAGCAGGCGGTGGCCACGGCGTAGCGGCCCGGCGCTCGCCCCGCGGCGGCTCAGGGGCGGGCGACGACGCGGGTGCGGGCGCGCTGGGCGAAGCGCTGCGCCGGGTCGCCGGCGAGGGTGAGGGCGACGGTGGTCTCGGTGGCGTCGTCGAGCAGGAGGAGGCGGCCGCGGGCGGCGTCCAGGAGGAGGATCCCCTCCCCGGTGCCGCTGCCGGCGACGCTGGCGAAGCGCCCGGCGGCGCGCCCCTGTCCGCGCACGGTGAGCGTGGTCTGGCGACGCACGCGCACGACGCCCGCCGGGTCGCGCCCGCCGGCCGGGCCCACCGGCTGCCAGGGGGCCGCGTCGGGGGCGCCGAGCACCTCGTAGGCAGCGCTCGTCTGGACGCGCAGCGGGATCGTCCCGGCGCAGTCGGCGACGGTGGTGGTGTCGCGCCAGCGGGTGCCGACGGCGAGCGCGGCCGGGACGCGCGGCAGCGACTCGCGGGCGAGGGCGAGGGCGACGACCGACTCGGCGCCGGCCGGCGTGGCGCAGCGGCCGTCGATCCCGGCGTCGAGCTCGAGGCGGGCGCCGCCGCGGGCGTCGAGCGCTCCACGCACGCGCACCCCGCCGGGGCCGCCGGCCGGGGGGGCGGCGGGGCGCACGCGGGGCGCGGCACGGACGACGAGCGAGTCGACGCGCCCGGTGACGGCAGTCTCGCCGGTGGCGTCGCGCGCGAGGATGAGCGAGACGATGGCGCCGCGCTCGACGCGCTCGATCTCGGGGCGGGGCTCGGAGCGGCCGTCGGCCGCGAGCCGCTCGACGTCGGCCTCGGCGCGCACGGTGGTCACCTGGGCGCCGGGGGTGCGGGCGAAGCGCCAGCGCGTGGCGGCCGGGGCGATCGAGGCCCCGGATCCGGGGCGGTCGACCGGGGGTGCGGGATCGCTCGGGGGGCGCTCGCCCGCCGCGGCGGGGTCGACTGGGACGGGGGCCGGGACCGGCGTGGGGGGCGTGCCGCTCGACCCGCCGCAGGCCGCGGCGAGCAGGGCGAGGGCGCCGAGTCGGGCGCGCCGGGGAGGCGGGGGGCGCGGAGGGCGACGGAGGAGCGCGGGGGGACGCGAGCGGGGCATGCGAAGGAGCGCGAGCCGGGGACGGGAGCGCCCCGGGTGCCGTGGGGGCGGCACCCGGGGCGCGTGACGGCCGGCCTGTAAGCCGGGTTCTGTCGGGGCGCTCGCGCGCTCCGGACGGTCATTTCTCTCGGAGCCCGGTCACCCGGGCCCTCAAGCAGCCTACCCGCGGCTGCGCCCGTCGCGCCGAGGCGCTCGGGGCGGGGTCGAGACGGGCCGTCTCTCGCCGCCTATTTGGCCTTGCTCCGACCGGGGTTTACCGAGCCGCCTCCGTTGCCGGAGGCGCGGTGGGCTCTTACCCCGCGGGCCGGCGCAGGCGCCGACTCCGCGCGCGGTCCCGTCCGCGCACCGTTTCACCCTTGCCCGGCTCCGTGCCGACGCCGCGCGAGCGCGGAGCCGGCGGTGGCCGTCGGCGGTCTGTTCTCTGTTGCACTGTCCGTCGCACGCGGCGGGGCCCGCGCACGCCCAGGCATTACCTGGCGGTCTGCCCTGTGGAGCCCGGACTTTCCTCGGGCGGTGCGGGGAGACCCCGCGCCGCGCGCGACCGTCCGGCCGGCCGTCACGAGGGAATAGTACACCGACGGCGCCCCGCGAGCACGGCGTCCGCCCCGCGCCCCCCGGTGCGGCGTGAGACACCGATGTGACGCCGGTGTGACGCCCCCATCCGATGGTGGGCGCGGTCGGGGCGTCGACGTGGGCAGCGCCGGCATAGCTCGGGCGATCCCGTCGGGGGTGCGCCGAGCGGGGGTGGAACGTCGACGCCGGAGGGGGCGGATGCGTGCAGAGCGAGGCGAGCGGGTGGGGGCGGCGCGGGGGGCGGCGTGGGGGCGGGGGGGGAAGGGGGAGGGTGGACGCGGGCAGCGCGCGATCGTCTACCAGCCGCGGGCGGGGTCCGCGGGCGCCGGGGTGGGCGGGGGGGAGCGTCGCCCGACGTCCGGGTACGTCGTCACCCTGCTGACGGCCGACGAGCGGCTGCGGGTCGAGACCGTGAGCGAGGGGCGGTGCGACGCGGTGCATCGCGAGACGCTGGAGGAGGTGGCGCGCGAGGTGCGGCGGCGTCCGGTCGCGGCGGTGGTGCTCTCGGTGCGGGCGCTCGGGCGGCTCGGGCGGCGCGACGGGCTGCTGATCGCCGAGGTGACGCGCGAGTTCCCGGCGGTCCCGGTGGTGGCGCTGGTGTGCGAGGCGGACGCGGGGATGCCCGAGGCGGTGCTGGCGCTCGGACGGTGTGGGGTGCGGCGCGTCGTCGACGTGCGGCAGCCGACCGGGTGGGGGGCGCTGCGGGCGGTGCTGGCGCCCGATCCGCTGACCTCGATCGGGCAGGAGGCGATCGCCCGGGTGACGGCCGATCTGGCAGGCGCGGGGCCCGAGTGCGTGCGCTTCTTCCGGGCGCTGTTCGAGGCGCCGGCGCACGTGACGACGGTGCGGACGCTGGCGCAGGAGCTGGGGGTGCTGCCGACGACGCTGATGAGCCGCTTCTTCCGGGCGCGGCTGCCGGCGCCGAAGCGCTACCTGTGGGCGCTCGCAACGGATTTGGCGGGCGGTCGGAATAGCTGAGGCGAGCCAGCATCGCGCCAGTGCCAGAGCGTGCTGGGCGCCGCCGTGAACGCCAGACGCCCAGCGGGCCTCCCCGGCCGCGCTGGGCGTCGATGCTCGGATCCCTCGTCAGGGGGCGCGGCAGGCGTGATTGGTCGTCCGAGGCGCCGCGTCCCCGCCGGCATGGGGGCGCTACCGCTCCACCGCCTCGAACCAGCGCCCGTCACGGATCTTCCGCTCGGCCCGGGCAACGACACCGAGGCTCGCGGTCCCATCGCTCGCCTCAAGCGCGTACTGCTCCAGCCCCGCGATGGTGCGGAGACACGACGGCCAGTCCTGTGCCCACTGGGGCTCCCCATCCGACGCGGCCCGTGGCGTCCCGCCCCGTGGCGTCCCACCCCGCCGCCCCGCCATGGGGGGCAGCATGGCGGTCAGCACCGTGCCCAGGCACGCCGCCTCCATGTCCAGCGCGCGCGTGAGGTCCAGCAGGTGGTGATCGGACGGTCCGAAGTCGCCCAGCAGGCCGAGCGCCACCGCCGCGGCGCGGCGCCCCGCGCCGTCCGCGGACCCCATGCGCGCAGCGAGGCCGCGCACCCAAGCGGGATCGCGGACCACCTCGCCGAGTAGTGCGTCGGCTGGTACCAGCAAGGCCGTTGTCTGCGGAAGCGCGAGCGCCGCCAACAGCCGTTGCGCCACGTCCACCCGGTCGACCGCGCTCGTGCGGTACCCCTCGTCGCTCGCCTCCATCGGCACGCGCCGCGCCGGGAGCAGGAGGTGGAGCGCCACGTTGGCGGCTCGGGTACCCTCGTAGCCGAGCGCCGCCGCCACCTGGCACGCGGCGAGGCGCGCCGCGGCGAGTGGGATGCCGCTGGGCGCCGCCGTCACGTTCGGGATCACCTTGAGGATTCCCATCGGCCGGGGTCTCGTACTGGGCGCCGGCGCGTCGGTTCCGACGGCCCGCGGCCCGGCGACCGCGCGCCAGGGCCGGTCGGACGCGCCAAGCGTCCCCGTTCCCATCAGTTCCAGCGCCACCCGGAGGTGCTCGCGATCCTGTGCGATAGCTGCCTTCGCGCTGGTCCGGGTACAGGACGCGAGCGCCGCCTCGTCGTTCCAGCGCTCCAGCACGCGGAACCCGTGCTCCGCCCGCTCGGCGACGGACGTCAGGAACGCGCGGTCGCCCGTGCGCCCCTCGGCGACCCGCGCCGCCACGAGCGTTCCGGGCTCCGCGCGCGCCGGCCAGATGGCGGCCGTCAGCAGACCGCCGAGCAGCGCGAGGCGCTCATCGGCGCCCCGCGCGAACGCCTGGACGCCGGTCCGCGCGGCCCAGTGCTTGGCGCTCGCGATCTTCGCGGCTTCGTCCGCCGGTCGACAGACCTGTAGGGCCTCCAGCAGTCGGCACACGGCGGCCGGCACGCTCGCGGCCGCCCAGTCGTCCCAGGTGAGGACCGCCGGGGCCGCCGGCGCGTGGGTGGCGGGGACCCCGCCCACCTCGCGGTCGCCCTAGGCGTTCGCGGCGTGCGGGCCCACCGGCCCCTGAGCCCCGCCGACGGTGAAGCGGCGAGGATTTCCCCCTTTGCACGTCCAGGGGCCGATGAGCATGCGCATCTGCTTGGTGCCGGCGATGCGCCGCGGGCGTGGGGACGGCCCCCCCGCCTCGGGTCCCGCCGCGACCGCGGCCCGGCTGCCCGGCCATCCCGCGTCGGTGTACGCCGAGTAGCGAGCGCCCGCGCACCCGTCGAGCCAGACGACGGCCGCGTGCTGCGACTGCCCCCCGAGCGCCGCGCCGAACCCGGCGCGGTGCAGCGCTGCGGCGACCTCGTCCGTGGATTCGCGGGCGGCGCGCCACCGCGCGACCTCGCTCAGGGACGGGGGATAGCCGAGCTCCGCCTCCGCCCGGGCGAACGCGAGGCGAAGTCGCTCCGCCTGTGCCGGCGGGACGGTCGGCAGCGCGTGGTGTTCGTCGCTCGGCCGCCAGTAGACGCGCGACAGGGCCCCGGCGAAGGCAGCCGGGAGCACACGCGTCACGACGCCGCGGGCGCTCAGCAGCGCCAGCAGCCGGCCGATGTCCTTGTTCGCGCGCCGGTCCCGCTCGGGGAACAGGGCGCGGATGGCGGCGTGCACCTCCGCGGTGGTGGCGCACCGCCCCGCCTGCCGGCAGGCGGCTCGCACGGCGTCTAAGACCCAGGCGAAGGCGCCGGCCCGCGCGGCGGGGGCCGGGGGCACCGGCCTGTCCGGGTGGGCGAACAGGCGGTCGTCGCCTACGCCCCCGACCACGAGGACGTCGCCGCTCTCCACCAAGTACAGGACCGTGGAGCAGAAGCCGCCGCGCGTCCATGCGCCTGCGGTCGCGGGCGTGCCGGCCGGAATGCCTGCCGCTGTGCTTGCCGGCCCGGAGGGCGCGGGCGGCGGGTTCTCTGCGGATGGGCACTCCGCGACGGGCACGGGGTCCGCCGCGGTTGCTGCGGTGGTCTCGCGCGCGACGAGGGCGTGCCACCACTCGTCCCGGGTGATGCCGTGCCCGAGGGCAGCCGTCCGGGCGGCCAGGACCTCGAGCGCCGCGGCGCGGAGAGTGCCCGGCTGGTTCCGCGGTGCCGGCGGGTACCGGCGCCATCCGCGTGGCGCTTGGCGCCCGCTCTGGCGGGCGTCCTGGGACGTCACTAGAGGGTTCCCGCCGCGGAGCCCCCTGCGGGGCCCGCCGTTCGGCCCACGGCGCGGCGCGGCGCCCCCCGCCTGCTCCCCCGTCGGCGCGCCGTCCGTCGCGATGCGGCGCCCGCGCGGCGGCCGGTCAGCCGGCGATCCCATGGGCGCCTCCCTCGTCCCCCAGCCATCGCGCCTGACGGATCGTGTACTCGAAGAGCTGCGCGACGAACGGCGTCTGTTCGAGCGTGGGCGGCAGGCCCCCGCGCATCTGGACGTTGCGTTGGGCGCGCCGGAAGTAGGTGCGCGCGTGCTCCGTGAGCAGCCGCATCTCGACCGGGCGATGCAGCGTCACGTGCTTCGCGATGTAGGCGATCCAGGCCTGCTCCCCGATGTGCGCCACGTGGGACCGCCAGGCGGGGAACCACTGGAGGTACGTCGGCGCCACGAGGTCCGGCGGCACCATCCCGACGTCCACGCGCAGGGTCCACCGGTGGCGCGCCTCGCCCGAGCGCTCGATGAACGGGCGCACCGCCGGGGTGCCGACGATCAGCACCCCGACACCGCCGGCCCGCACCCGCCCCGCGACGGCGTGGCGCCCCGTGTCGTGCCATTCCGCATCGGCCATGATGTCGCGTAGCAGCCGGTGCCCTTCCTTGGAGATCCGCTCGGCCTCGTCGATCACCAGCGCCACGATGCGCTGGTCCAGGCAGGTGCGCACCAGCTCGGTGAGCAGGTCGTCCTCCTTCTTCTGCTTCCCCCGGACGCTAGCGCTGAAGGTGGGGCCGATCACTCGGCGGCAGAGGAAGAGCAAGGCGTCGAAGTAGCGACGCGCCGCCAGCGCGGGGAGCGGGAGCACCGACCGCCGGGCGTAGCCGTCGTTCTCGTGCGCCTTCCGCGCCTCGAGCCGTTGGAAGTCGGCTACGGCCTGCTCCAGCGCGTACGACTTCCCGGTCCCCTTCGGGCCGATGACGACGGCGCCTTTCCGCGTCACCGCCACGTGGTCCAGCGCGTCGGCGATTCGCGCTCGGATCGCCAACTGCGTCAGGACAGGGAGGTCGAGGTTCTCGGCGCGGTGACGGCCCTCGTCGTCGTGGAGGTTGAGGCGCAGCTCCGGCACCGGCGAGGCCGTCGGCGGCGGGGTCCCCGCCGGCATGCTGGCCGGCGGCGTGGGGGAGGTCGCGTCCCGCTCATGGTCCGGCGCGCCGTCCGCGGGCGCGTCTCCGTTGGCCTCGCGCCGGGGGCGGTCCTCCTCAGCCTCGTCAGCGTTCTCGGCGGCGTTCGTCAGGTGCATCGGCATGGGGGCAGTGTGTAGGCGTGGCGTGGTGCTGGACGGTGATCGCGGCGCCCGCAGCCGAGGAGGCGTGGCGGGGCGCTGGCAGACGGGCTCGGCCCGGAGGCGCCGTCGCGCAGGGTGGCGGGCGCGGGCGACCGGTGACGCGAGCGCTCCGGCTGCCGGCGGCACGGCGTGGAGAAGCCGAACAGGGCTGATGTGTTCGGGGCGCCCGCACTCGTCAGCCCTCCTGCGCGCGTGGCGCCGGCGCCGCGGCACCGGGGGTGGGGGGCGGCGCGATGCGCTCCGGGAGGAGCGCGTCGAAGGAGAAAGCGTCGGGGCTGAACGTGACCGGCGCGGCGGAGATGGTCTCACCAGCCGCGGGGCTCGCACCGGGCTCCTCGTGGGGCGCCGGCGCGTCCTGCTCGGCCGTGCCGGCGCTCGACGCCGGGTGACCCGCGGTCGCCTCGCGGCCGCCGCTCGAGTCCTCCTCGCCGCCGTGCTGGTGGCCCAACTCCGTCTCCGTAGCGTCCCCGGACCACCCCTCGTCCAGCTCTCCCTCGCCTCGGCCGGCGCGCCCTGCGGCGCTGGAGCCGGCCCGCCGCCGGTGGCGCTCAAGGGCGGCGCGGCCCTCGATCTCGCCACGCTTGAGCGCGGCCAAGCCGAGCGCCCGGGCGTCGGACTCGCGCCGCGCCTGCTGGACTTCGGGGAGGCGCGCCTCGACGGCGCCCCGCTGCTGCTCCGCGACCTGCGCGCCGGAGCGCCCGCGCGCCCACGCGTCCTTCCGCGGGAGCACGACCATGCCGTCGCGATAGTCGACGACCAACCCGCGCTCGAACGGGTCCGCGCGGTACGTGACCGGCGTGCCGGCCAGCAGCAGCATGCCGTCGATTTCGGCCGCGTAGATCTCCGACCGAACCTCCACCCCCGCCTTCACGACCTTCGTCGTCTCGACGGGCAGCAGGGCGACCAGATCGCGCCCCGACCGCATGGCCATGCGCGCCTTGGAGCCGCGCCGCGGGAGCGCGCTCATGAAGACGTCATGCGGAGTGCGCCGGCCGATCATGCGGTGCCGGTGCTGGAAGTTGTAGCGGCGGACGATGCGCTCGACTTCCTCGCGCAGCTCGGCGACCGACAGCAGATCCTGCGGGTCGACCAGGGTCCGCGTCGGGCGGCGGTACTTCCTGCCCGTCTTCAGCTGCTCGGCCTCACCGTCGGCCCGCCGCTGGTCGGTCGGCTCGTACCGCTCCTCGAAGCCCACCACCCGCGACAGCCACCGCTTGAGCGTGCCCCCCAGGCGCTCGACGACGCCGCGGTTGGGCGGGCGGTCGCCGGGGAGGTCGGGCACGTGGATGCCGATGGCCTGCAGGTCCTCCGCGAGCGCCAGGTGCGCCTTCGCCCGGTCCCACCGCAGCGTGTGGAACGTGAAGCCGACGAACGGCCGGGTGCTCGTCGTCGCGAACTCCGGGAAGGCCGTCCCCAGGAGCGTGCCCAGGACGTCGTCCCGCGTGAAGCCGGACTCCTTAGACGTGAGCTTGCGCCCGGTGGCCGGGTCGCGTCGCGTCGTCGGGTCCGGGATGGCCCAGGCCACGGTCGCCCTCGAGTAGTTGTCCTCGAGGATGACCAGCTCAGGGCGGAACGAGCGGTGCTGGCCGCTGACGTCGTCCCAGTACCGCACCCAGATGGGCAGCGTGAACTCGTCGAGCGTGCCGACATCGTAGACGCCGTCGGTCGGGACCGTCGACGACGGCACTACGTCGATCTCCGCGGCCGCGGGGCCGTGGCGGCCGGCGCTCCGCTCGATCAGCCGCTTCGATAGGAGGCGCTTGATCTTCGAGACGCTCGGGACCCACGGGGCGGGGGCGCCCGGCTCCGCGGCGACGAGCGCCGCGGCCCGCGCCTCCATGAGGTATCGCACCGTCTCGGCGCTCTCCCGGGTCTCGAGGCGGGCGACCTCGTCGAGGATCGCGGCAAGCGCGGGATGCAGCTCGTTCGGCCGCCGGCCAGACCGCCGGCGCCCGTCGAGGTAGTTCTCGACGCTGCGCTCCCCGGCGTCCCACCGCTGTACGAGCAAGCGGATGCGCTCGGGCGAGTAGAGGGGTCCCGGCGGGAGGAAGCCCTCCCGCATCGCCTCCGCCACCTTCTGCCGGCGTCCGGGGTTGGACCACTCCCGGGCGACGGTCGCGCAGAAGCGCGCGATGGCGTGCTGGTGCGCCGCCCGGGCCCAGCGGGCCTGGCTGGCGTGCGTCATCCGGCCCAAGTCGGCAGGGCTCGGGGTGCCGATCTGCCGGATCGGGCGCTCGAAGTCTGGCTGCCACTTCATGCGCCGGTCCCCGCAGGGCGCCGCGCGGCCGGCCCCGCCGGCGTCGGGCGCGCCGTGGTGGGGCCGGGGCGGCCGAGGTGAGCAGGCGCGTGCGCCACCTTCTGCGCGGACCTGCAGCGAGACGTCGGATCAAGCACGGGGTCGACCGCTCCGGCGCGCCCTCGGCCACTACGGGGGCCACGGCGCGCAGTGGGGTTCGTCGTGGGCTCCCCCTCAGGCCCCGACGCGGCCCCCGCGAACGGGGCCGAGCCGATGGGACGAGCGGTGAGCGTGTGAGCCCGCGAGGCTGACCTCGACGCAGTCGGGGGGGCGTTGGCGCTCCCCGGTGGTCGAACGACGTCGCGAGCGCTCCCACGGAGCCAGCCGCCCAGCGCGCGCTGAGACGGATGTGGTCGCCCGTGCGGACCGGCGGGGCCGGTCGTGGCGAGGGCCGGGGCAGCCGACGCCCCGCGGGATGCGCTCGAGCGTCACCCCGACAACCGCCACTCATGATGCGCTGCTGGGATATTTTGCTGCGCTGCCCGTGAGTCGCTCGGTCTGCAGGCTCGCGGGCGACCCCGCCCCCCGCGGCGACGCGCGATGAGGCTGACCGGTTGCGCTCCGGCGTCTCGCGGCGCGCCCATCTTGCCACTCCTCCGCCGCGCGACGCGTCGCCCGGTGCCATCCGAGCTATGCCGGACGCCTCGCCTACCCGCATTCCGACCGATCACGAGCGCCGTCTGGGCGCGCGCCTCTTGCAGGCCCGGCGGGCTGCCCGCCTGACGCAGGAGGCCGTGGTCCAGGAGCTCCGACGCATGCGTGGGGGGACCGCGACACCGCATCAGTCGTACGTCGCCAAGTGTGAGGGCTGCCAGCGGCGCCTGCTGGCCGACGAGGTCGCGGAGTTCGCGCTGATCTACGGCAAGCCCGTGGGGTGGTTCTTCGAGTGGCCGCCGGGCGCGCTCCTCCCGAGTGCCCCCCGTCGGCGGGGCCGTCCCTCACGGCACGAGACGCAGGCGGCCGCCGGGGCCCGCCTGGGGTCTGACGACGAGGCGCGGTCGGCCCCCGGAGCCGTCGATCCACCGGCGCCCGCGCCGGGCGGCCTCGCGGAGCACGCGCCGCCGGCGGTGACCCACGCGGTGGCGAACCCGGTCGCTCGTGGCGAGCACGGTCACGGCATCGAGCGCATCGACGTTCCCGAGGCGGCGCGCGGACCCCGGGACAGGGACGATCCGAGCCGCGAAGCGCACGGGGATACCGACTCGTCCGACGCCGGCCAGCGGCCCGCCGGTGGCCCCATCCACGCGCCGCGGCGACCGCGGGGCGCGAGCGGGGGCGAGCGGGCGCGACGCGCTCCGACGAGCCGTGCGCCGGAGGGGCCCCGGCCGCAGGTACCACCCGGGTACCGGCGGTGGCTCTCCGCGCTCATGGAAGAGGACGCAGGTCAGGTCATCCTCGGTCTGTCCGCCGATCACCTGCCGTACCTCGAGGCGTACAACGACCTGGGCGAGACGCCGCTCTACGAGGCGGTCCGGCGGCAGCGGTGGGGGGCGATGGCGGCGCTGGCGGCGCTCGGCGCCGATCCGTTCTATCGGCAGGGTGGGACCTGGGTCAGCAGCCTCCCCGCCGTTCCTGGTCGCGCGCGGCGCGGCACCTTGGTGTGGGGGATTCACGCCCGGCACGGGCGACGGCTCACGGATGCGCCTCGGACGGCGCCGGACGGGCACCCGCCAGGCTACGAGATCGCGCCCACGCCGTGGGCCCTCGCCGTGCAGCTGGTCGAGGCGGCGGCGCGGGGCGTGGTCACGCTCCGCCCCTACGAAGCGGCGGATGCGGAGACGATGGCGCCGGAGGTCGAGTGGCTCCGGCAGCTCATCATCCCGAGTCTCTCCCTCTACGACGCCGGCACGCCCACCTGCCGGCTGTACCAAACCCGTCTTCGCCGCGCCCTGCGCGGCCGTCCGGGGGCGCACCACCTCTGGGCGGCGCTCGGGCTGCCGGCGCGCCGCTAACCACCGCGCCGATCACCAACTAGCACGGTTGCTGGGGGACACACGGCGGGCGATTATCTATCCGCCGCACCGCCGACCGTGACCCTCCGTTCACCCGCGCCCGGACCCTCCGTGATCGACGCACCGCTGGGCGGGGAGCCTTCGCCGGCCGCAGCGGGTGAGCCGCCGGCGCCGCAGGGTCCATCAGGCCCGGCGGCCGAGGAGGCCGCCCAGATCCCGCTCGCCGGGATCGGCGAGGCGAACGCCGCGGGATCGGCGCCCGATGCCGGGGGGGCTCCCATTCAGGGGTCCGCCCCCGCCCGCCGGGGCGGGCAGCGGGGCCGTGGGCGCCAGCGGGGCGCGGAGCCCTCGCTGTCCGGCGCGACCGACGACGCGGCGACCGACGCGACGCCGTCGGCACGTCCGCCGCGCCGCACGCGCGGGAGCACCAAGGGGGCCGGAACGCTGGAGGCGTCCGCCCCTGGACCGGACGGCGCCGAGGTGGCGGGTATCCCGGGCACCGGAGAACCACTGCCGCCGCAGCCGGAGGCGTCCCCGCCCGGGGCAGCATCGGACAGCGAAGGCGCCGATGATGCCGGCGCCACGTCCCCCGCGGTCAGCGGCGTATGGGTCGCGCAGCCCGACCTCTTCGCTACCGGCGCTCAGCCGGCGCTCCTGCCGGAGAGCAGCTTCACGGGGGAGGCGGGGCAGCTCGCGCAGGCCCTGGCCTTGGCCGGTGCGCCCCGCCGGCGCCCGTACGAGCGCGGAATCGAGCGGGCCGTCGCGCGGGCGGCGGCAGAGGACGCGCGGGTGCTGATGGCGCTGCTCACCTTCCGGCGAACGCTCGACCACCAGGCGCTCTCGCTCTGCCTGGCGCACTTCCGTCCACTCGCCACGATCTTCGACACTCCAGCGAACAAACTGCGCGCCTTCTTCGGGCGGCACCGCCACCTGCGCGGTGTCACCGATGCGGCCACGTTGGCGGACCCCGCCCAGCAGGACGCCGCCCGCCGCGCGGCCGCCAGCCGGATCGACGCGGCTGGTCGGCTGACCGAGCGCGGCCTCCCCGGGGTGTTGGTGACGGCGTCGCATCCGCGCTTCCCGAGCCGGCTCGCGCAGCGCGGCAGCTTCCCGGTCGAGTGGCTGTTCTGCTACCCGGCGCCGCCGCCGGATCCGATGCCGGGGCCCGTCGTAGCCATCGTCGGCAGCCGACGGTCCGACGCCCAGCAGCGCGCCGCGGCCGCCGCGGTGGCGGCAGCGGTGGGGACCCTCGGCGGCACCGTCGTCACGGGCTTGGCCACCGGGGCCGACGCGGCGGCGCACGCAGCGGCGGTCCCCACGCCGGCGTTCCTCGTCGCGGTGCTCGGCAGCGGCGTCCGGAAGGTGTACCCGCCGGAGCACACGAGCTGGGTCCACCAGCTCGTCGAGGGACGCGGCGTGGTGCTGACGGAAACCCCGTCCGACAGCACCGCGAACGCCGACGCCTTCGTGCTGCGGAACCGGATCGTCGCGGGCCTCGCGGACGTCGTCGTGGCCGTCTCGGGGGAGTACGCGAGCGGGACGTCGCACACGCTGCGGTTCGCCGCCGGGATGGGCGTGCCGGTGGTCAGCGCCGACCCACAGGGCGCGAGCGGCATCACCCGTCTGGCGCGAGAGCTCGGCGGCGTGCACCTCGCGCCCGAGGTGCTCGGGCACGTGCTGGCGAGCATTCCCCGTCGGCCCTCGGAGACCTGAAGCCCATGGCGCTCAAGGCGGTGATCTTCAACGCGGAGGGCGTGCTCTTCAAGGACCGGGCGACGGTGGTGCCCGACGCCCCGACCGGGTTCGCGCTGCGGGGCGGAGAGATCCGCGCGGAGCTGCAAGCGCTCTTCGAGTTCCTGCGGGCACGCGGGGTCCGCCCGATCATCCTCACCAACCGCGAGTGGACAGCACGCGACGACGACGCGGGGCGGTCGGCCCCTGTCGACGAGGCCCTCCGGACGATGTTCGGGGAGCACCGGCTGTACGTCGCCATGCGGGGCGACGTGCCGCTCAAGCCGCAGCGCGAGTGCCTCACCACGCTGCTCGCGAAGGAGAGGCTGCAGCGCGAGGAGGTCGTGATGGTCGGCACCTCGATGGCCGACTTCAAGACCGCCACCAACGCGGACGTCCTCTTCCTGAACGCCACGTGGGACCGGCAAGAGGTGGCGTACGGCTTCACCTTCGGGTCCCCGTGGGAGATCCGGCGGTTCGTCGACCTGTTCGCCCTGCGCGAGCACCCCTGGTTCTACGCCATCGACGAGGGGCCCGTCCGCTTCCGCAGTCTGGCCCCGTACACGACGCTCACTGGGAGCGACCAGACGCGGGCCTACTCGGCTGCCGCGGAGGCGGCCGCGAAGCGCGCCACGGAGGACCGCCACTTCTTCCTGAACAGCCTCGTCTCCTCGCTGTACTTCTCGGGACTCGCGCCCGGCGCGTTCGACTACATCGCCGCCATCCCTGGGCACCGGGCCGGCTTCGGCAACCCGGCGATGGACGACAACCTCGCGGTCCTGGGCGGTATCTTCCGCACGAACTACCTCCGCGACCTGATCGTCCGGCACACGGACGCGCCGAGCTCGCGGCAGACGCGCCGGAGCAGCAGCACCCCGCTCGTGGAGACGCAGTTCAACACGATCCACCTCACGCGCCGGCCGCTGAAGAAGGGCGACGAGCCGTACAAGAACTCGCCCCTCAAGGCGGGGAAGCGCGTGCTCGTCCTCGATGACTTCGCGACGGGTGGGGTGACGCTCGAGGCGGCCCGGAACTACCTCGCGCAGGCTGGGGTGGAGGCGGTACTCGTGACGTGGCTCAAGACGATCACGCGGCCCTACCAGATCGTCACCCCACGCCGCCGCTTCGATCCGTTCGGCCCTCAGGCGTTCACCAGCGCCGACTTCGAGGTGCGCGCGCTCCCGTATCACGCGCACATCGCCGATCCCGGCGCGCGCGAGGAGTTAGGCGACGCGTTCCAGCGCTACCAGACCTGGCGACCATGACGCGCCGCCAGGTCTGGCGCGGGGGCGCTCGGGCGCCCGTCCGCATGACGACGCGCGCCCGGCCGCTGCGCCGTTAGCAGGTTGCTGAAATAGTCGGTTGCCGGGCGCGGATGCCGGCCCTACTCTGCG
>ERZ1066118.1394-NODE-1394-length-15414-cov-12.206915_pt1 | contig 15414 bp, 20 predicted proteins | sample MGYA00382765_ERZ1066118 | MGnify/ENA primary metagenome ERZ1066118 (study PRJEB33369, sample SAMEA5778348) | biofilm metagenome | biome: Industrial cooling water; feature: Water cooling tower basin; material: Biofilm | place: United Arab Emirates | collected...
TTGGCGGCGCCGGCCGGCACCTGCAGCTTGATATAGCCGGTAATCTTCTTGGCCATGTCACTCTCACTCTGCCTCCGGTTGAAGGGAGGCGGTTGCAGTTTAGCGGTTCAAGCGGGCGCCCGAAGGCACCCTCCCGCAAAGGCTCCAGTGATGCTGGAAGGCGCGCCCCCTAGCAGAGGATGAGCGGGGAGGAAAGGGGCGGCCGGGCGTCGCGACGGCGAAGTTGTCGATGTTGACACACTTCGAGCTATCCGTGCGCGCCAAGTCGTCGAAGTTGACACGCCTTGCGGTACCGAAGGGCGCCAAGTTGTCGAAGTTGACACGGTGGGCACCGGGGCATTCGCCTTGTCGCTGCTGGCGCAAGGCGGCGCTTGAGCGCAGGCCGGCCCACAGGGTGAAAGGATCAAGGGTCGGAGCGGCTTGCACGGACCAGCATAAGCCAGACGCAATCCTATTGTTCAAGGAGGTCGATGAGCTCGCTTGGGGTGCTTATAGTCAGACCGCCGCAGGATGTAGATCGCTTCCCTGCCTGCATCATCGCCGAAGCTGGTACGCTGCTCGACCACTTGGAGCCCGGCTTCCGCAGCCTCGCGCTCGACTTCTGCATCCGAGAACCAATGGTAGACAAGCCGCTCGCTCGACGATGCGAGCAGGGCTCCGTCCTGAGAGATATGGTGATAGTCGACCAGCCGAGAACTCATCCGTCTGGCCTCATCCAGCTCCGCCTTGTGCCAGGTTACCTCGAGACGGGCGCCGGTGTCGGCGAAGCGGATGGTTGCTCCCGGCTGCTTGGGAGTGGGCGGGTTCATGAGACGGTCGCGCAAGCAGGCGTGGATGATCGCGAAACCGTCGTCCTTCAGGTGTCTTGCGATGTTCAGCAGTGCCTGGGTGCGTTCGCCGGGGCCGTCCAGATGATTGAAGACAAAGAAGGGCAGCAACACCGCATCGAAGGTGCTCGGAAGCTCCAGGTGCAGCAGGTCTCCTTGCCGGAAGCTGAGACGTTCCGCCTGCTCGGGTGACAGGCGCTTGAGCTTGCCCTTGGCACGATCGATCATCGGTGAAGAAAGATCGATGCCAACCACGCGATGGCCGGCAGTTGCGACGGCAAGGGCAACTCGGCCCGTGCCGCATCCGAGTTCGAGCACGTGCTTGGGCGCGCAGCCAAGCCGCTCCAGATAGAAAGCGACGTCACCGCGAAGTGAGCCGCTGATGCGGCACAGATGATCGTAGAACCGGACGCTGAGGCTGCCGGACGCGTAATAGTCCGTGACGTCCCTTGTGGCAGACGGTCGAGCCGCGTCCTGCCGCCTGACGTCGCCTTCCGCTTTCCCCATCATCCATCGTCCGCAAGGGGTGGTAAGCAGCCAATCACCGATGGGCTGAACAAACGTCTGCCGAGCGGTGGTCGTCAAGAGGTTCCGACTGGCATGAGTGGTTACGAGTGATTGCGCGCGAGGCGGATCACAAGCTTTCACGCTCTGTCTAACATCAGGGGGAGCGGACGCGCCGGGCGGGGGTTAGGCCCAAAGAGGAGAAATATCCGCATGCATGTCGTCACTCATGGCGAGGGAAAGCCGCTGCTGCTGGTGCATGGGCTGGGCAGCAGCGGGCATGCCTGGGAGCCGGTGCTGGCGCCGCTGGCCGAGACGCGCCGGGTGATCGTACCCGATCTGCCGGGACACGGCTCGACCCCGGCGGAGGCGGACAGCGGGACCTTTGCGGGACTAGTGCGGTCGCTCGCCGCATGGCTGGACGCCGAGGAGCTGACCGAAGTTGACATGGTCGGGAGCTCGCTTGGCGGGCGGGTCGTGCTGGAGCTCAAGCGGCGGGGGCTTGGCGGGCGAGTGGTGGCGCTCGACCCGGGCGGCTTCTGGCAAGGGTGGGAGCGGCAATTTGCGGCGAACAGCCTTTCAGCCGCAGGCGCCCTGGTACGGGGGCTGAAGGGCGCGCTTCCCTTCTTGTGCGGCAATCCGGTCAGCCGCTCGGCGCTGCTGGTGCAATTGTCTGCGCGGCCGTGGGCGCTGGACGGGGCGTTCGTAGCGGAGGAGCTGCGCCTGCTGGCGGAGACGCCCACCCTCGGGAGCCTGATCCGCGATCTCGGCTATGGGCCGGGGCAGGAGGGGCGACCGGTGGCGACAGGCGAGGTGGCGATCGGCTGGGGGCGGCACGACCGGCTGTGCCTTCCGGTCCAGGCGCAGCGGGCGGCGGACCGCTTCCCCGGCGCGCGGCTGCACTGGTTCGAGCACAGCGGGCATTTTCCGATGTGGGACGAGCCGGGCGAGGCAGTGCGGCTGGTTCGGGAAGTGTGCGGGTAGGCGCTCTTTCCCCGCAGGGAAGGTGGCGCGAAGTGCGGGCTGGGTGAGCCGCCGCTGACGCGGCGGACCCCTCAGTCAGCTTTGCTGACAGCCCCCCCCAAGGGGAGCGGCGAGCTTATTTGACCCGCTCGACCTGCTCGAACTCGAGCTCGACGGGGGTGGCGCGCCCGAAGATGGAGACGCCGACCTTCACGCGGCCACGGTCGAAGTCGAGTTCCTCCACCACGCCGTTGAAGCTGGCGAAGGGGCCGTCGAGCACCTTGACCGAGTCGCCGATCTCATAATCGACGTTGACCTTGGTCTTGGGTGCGGCGGCGGCGGCCTCTTCCTTGGTGTTGAGGATGCGCGCGGCCTCGGCTTCGCTGATCGGCTGCGGCTTGCCGTTGGGACCAAGGAAGCCCGTGACCTTGGGCGTGTTCTTGACGAGGTGGTAGACGTCGTCGTTCATGCCGAGCTTGGCCAGCACGTAGCCGGGGAAGAACTTGCGGTCGCTGGTGACCTTCTTGCCGCGACGGATCTCCGTCACCTTCTCGGTCGGGACCTCGACCGACTCGACCAGCGCTTCGAGGTTCAGGCGCTTGGCCTCGGACAGGATCGACTCGCGGACCTTGTTCTCGAAGCCCGAATAAGCGTGGATGATGTACCAGCGGGACATGAAGATGCCTTAACCCAGGAGGCCGAGAAGAAAGCGGACGATCGCCGCGAAGGCGCTGTCCACCGCGAAGAAGAAGAGGGCGAGAAGGCCGGTCAGGATGAACACCATGACGGCCGTGACCCAGGTCTCCTTGCCCGTCGGCCAGACGACCTTGCCGGCTTCGACGCGGACCTGGCGGATGAACTCGCCGGGGGATGTCTTGGCCATGAGCGTGCCTCTTCAGCAAGTGATAGAAAAACGAGGTCCGCGGATGGCTCCGCCGGACCTCGGTTGCGGCGCATGTAGCGCGATGCCGCGGAACCTTCAAGCGGGAGCCGTTACGGGAGTGACTCCCGTGACGTCAGTCGCAGCTTCGCGCGCTGGCTGGCCTTAGCGTCGGCGGTGCCGACCGGCGCGCTGCTTCGCTACGCGGCTTGCGGCGGCCTGGCAGGGGCAGAGGGACTCGAACCCACGACCCTCGGTTTTGGAGACCGATGCTCTACCAACTGAGCTATACCCCTAGGCCGGAGCGAGCCGTTACCCCCAGCGCCCCCGAAGAGCAAGGGCGGCTCGTCAGCGCGGACGGTCGCCGGAAGAAGGGGCGGCCGGCTGCGGGACGTGAGACGAGTGACCGAACGCCAAACGTACCAGCGGGTCGGCCGGAGAGAGCCGGCGCAGCGTCGGTTGGCGGTAGCGTTCCGGCTCGTTTCGCGCTATGTCCATTTCCAGACAGATGAGAGCAGAGCCTCGTCAACTCAACAACTTAATAGCACCGAGTCGGGAGCAATCGCTGCCACATCCGATTTGACGCGGGTGGTCAGTTCAGGCTCGGTACGGTCAGCCGCTCGCGCAGGCAGCGCGGGCGGGGAGCAATGGTTTCGTGGGGATTGGTAAGGATGTCATTTCTGGAACGTGGGACCTTTTTCGCTCCAACGCAGCGGGACGACGACCTGCAGCAGGCGGTTACTCTGACGAAGGAGGAAGCGGCGGCCGCACGGCAGCTCCTCGCCAAGCTGCTGGCGGTGCAGCATGAGCCGGGAAGAGAGGTGCTTGCCGCTCCCGCGCGCGAGCCGGATGTGCAGGCGGTGGCGCGCGCCGTCTACCAGAGCCGCAAGAAGCGGGCGGAGCATTTCGGGGCCGCACTGTTCAGCGAACCCGCTTGGGACATGCTGCTGGTGCTGTTCCTGTACGAGGACCGCGGCGACAAGATGTCGGTGACCAGGCTTGCCGAATTCAGCGAGGCGCCGCTCACCACCGCGATCCGCTGGCTCGACTATCTGGAATCGCAGCGCCTGATCGAGCGCAGTCAGTGCTCCGCCGACCGCCGGAAATTCTATGTCAGTCTGAGCGACAAGGGCCGCTCGCTCCTCCTCACCTACTTCGAGAGCCTGATCGACGCTGGCGAGGCGACCGGCCGCAACTGAGGGGAGAGCGTCTCAAGCCGCGATGGCGAGGGGGACGATTTCGCCGGAAAGGTAGAGGTTGCGGGCCTTGGTTCGGGAGAGCTTGCCCGAGCTGGTGCGGGGGAGGGTGCGCGGGGGGATGAGTTCGACCACGGGCGAGATGCCGGTGATGGCGCGGACCCGTTCCTTGATGTCGTCGCGCAGGCGGCTGCGCTCCTCGAGGTCGGATACCCGGCAGTGGACCAGCACGGCCGGCTGTTCCTCGCCGCTGGGGCCGGTGATGGCAAAGGCGGCGATGTCGCCCGACTTGAAGCCGGGCAATTGCTCCACCGCCCACTCGATGTCCTGCGGCCAATGGTTGCGGCCGTTGATGATGATCATGTCCTTGGCGCGGCCGACGATGAAGATGTAGCCAGCGGACAGATATCCCATGTCGCCGGTGTCGAGCCAGCCGCCCTTCATGCAGGCGCCCGTCGCTTCCTCGTCGCGGAAATAGCCGGCCATGACCGAGGCGCCGCGAACCCAGACCTTGCCGATTTCACGGGGCGGGAGAGGCTGGCCATCGGCGGAGCGGATCTCGATCTCCATGCCTTCAACGGCGCGGCCGCAGTTGACGATGGCGCGGTAGCGCTTGGGCCGGTCCTCGCCATCCTCGGCGGCAGCGCCCGACAACTGGCTTTCCTCGACCAGCTCGAGGCGGATGCCCTCGCCCGGCGGCATCAGGCTGACCGCAAGGGTCGCCTCGGCAAGGCCGTAGGAAGGGCAGAAGGCAGAGGCCTTGAAGCCAGCGTCGGCGAAGGCGTCGACAAAGGCCTGCATGACGTCCGGCCGGATCATGTCCGCGCCGTTGCCGGCAATGCGCCAGCGCGACAGGTCGAAGCGGTCCTGCGCCTTGAGCTGGCTCGACATGCGGCGGGCGCAGATGTCGTAGCCGAAGGTCGGTGAATAGGAGAGGGTGGTTCCAGGATTGCGGCTGATGAGGTCGAGCCACGCCAGCGGACGACGGGCGAAATCCTCCGTCTTGAGGTAATCGACGCTGAGCTGGTTGGCGATCGGCGACAGGAAGCAGCCGACCAGCCCCATGTCATGATACCAGGGAAGCCAGCTGACCACCCGGTCGGTCGGCTCCACCTTGAGGCCGAGGCCGTGGGCGCGAAGATTGTCGAGCAGGGCATGGTGGGTGACGGCCACGCCATGCGGAAAGCGGGTCGAGCCGCTGCTGTACTGAAGGTAGGCGATATCCTGCGGATCAGCCTTGGGGAGGGCAGCGCCCTCGTCGAACGGGAGGGCGGCAAGCGCCTCCCAGCTCAAGGCGCGCACCTCACGCCGTCCGGCGGCGGCGACGCAGAAGTCGGCCAGCTCCTCCGGGTAGAGGAACAGCGCCGGGTCCGAGCTCGTCAGCATGACGGTCAGCTGATCGACATAGGCCTCCCGTCCGCCGAAGCTGGTCGGAAGGGGAAGCGGCACGGGCCACAGGCCGGCGTAGACGGCAGCGAAGAAGCCGGCCGCGAACTCGGGCCCCGTCTCGGCCACCAGGGCGACGCGGTCGCCGGGGCGGAGGCCGAGCGCCACCAGGCGACGGGCGCCGGTCAGCGCATCCCCGCGCAGCTCGGCATAGGAATAGGCCCGGGCGAGGGTGCCTCGCGGATCGTGGAAGTTCAGCCCGCGCGTGCCTTCGGCGGCATAGTCGAGCGCGTCGCCAAGGGTGGCGAAGTCGGCAATCCGCCGCGGCTGGTCGTCGAACGTCGGCGTGGCACCCGGAGGGCTGAGGCTGTTGCTGTCCTTGGTGACGTCGAGCACGCGCGTTCGATCCTGCTGGCTTTGTTCGATCCGGTCCATGCGCCGCCTTACCCGCTGCCGCACGAGGCCATGGTGTTCGCTGCCGAGTGTGGCACAATGAAGGCGTTGGCAAGGGGCAGATCGGGTGACGGACCGGGACGGGGAGCAAGAGGCGGGCGGTGAAAGGCGGCGGCGGCGCGCGCCGCGCCCGCTTGGCCCCGAGTCCCTCGACGAGCTTGCGCTTGGCTACGTCGCCCGCTTCCTCACCAGCCGGGCCAAGCTGTGCCGTTACCTGACGCGCAAGCTCAAGGAGCGCGGCTGGGCCGGCGAAGTGCCGCCGGATGTGGAGGATATCGCGGACCGGCTTGCCGCACAGAACTACCTCGACGACCGCGTCTATGCCGAGGCGAAGGCGGGCGGCCTTCTTCGCCGCGGTTATGGCGGGCGCCGGGTCGGAGCGGCGCTGGCAGAAGCGGGGATCGGCGACGAGGACCGCGCGGGCGCCATGGCCGAAGCGGAACGTCAGGCCGAAACGGCGGCGCTCCGTTTTGCCGAACGCAAGCGGATCGGACCCTTTGCCATTTCGGAACTTGACCGCGACGCCAAGGCGAAGGCGCTGGCCGCGATGGTTCGCGCGGGCCACGGGTTCGACCTTGCCAGGCGAATCGTCGCCGCTCCTCCAGGAGAGCCTTTCGTCAGAGCGGAATAGGCGCAAACGACCGTGTGTCATTGAGGTTCCGCAACCTTTTGCGTGTTGCCGTCTTCGTGCTAGGGTTGCCGGGTGCAACGGGACATTGCCTCGGTGTCGCAAGACGACATGCCTGCGGGCCTCGCCGGGGAGGCGGCGGACGCGGCGCGTGACTCGGAGCTTGAAGTCACCGGGCGGGTCAAATGGTTCGACTCCACGAGGGGCTTCGGCTTTCTCGTCAGCGAGGAGCTGCAGGGCGACATCCTGCTGCATTTCTCCGTTCTTCGCGAACATAACCGGCGCTCGCTTCCCGAAGGAGCGGTTGTGACTTGCGCCGTGGTGCGGCAGGATCGCGGCCTGCAGGCGGTCCGCGTGCTGTCGATTGATCTTGCGGGGGCGGTGTCGCAGCGGCCCGCCGCTCCGTCCGGGGTTGACCGCTCCGATCGATCGCAGCTCATGGACGGCGCAGGTCCGTTCGAGCCGGTGGAGGTCAAGTGGTTCAATCGCGTCAAGGGCTATGGCTTCGTCAATCGTCTGACCGAGCCGGAGCAGGACATCTTTCTGCACATGGAAACGGTGCGCCGGGCAGCGTTGAACGAGTTGCAGCCGGGCGACCGGCTGGAGGCGCGGGTCGCCGAAGGGCGCAAGGGGCTGACGGCCGTCGACCTTCGCGCGGGCTGAGCCGCCTCGTCCTGTTGCTCACCCTTCCGCTCGCCGTTTCGGCGGCCGCCTGCCAGCCGAGCCAGAATGGCGAGCCGCGGCTGGAGCGCTCGGCCGCGGGGCTCGAGCAGGTGCCGCTGACGGTTCGCACCGCGGGCGGCCAGGAGCATCGCTTCACCGTGGAGGTCGCCCGCACGCCCGAGGAGCAGGCGCAGGGGCTGATGAACCGCGCAAGCCTCGCCCCCGATCGCGGCATGGTCTTTCCACTGGAACCGCCCCGGATGGCGAGCTTCTGGATGAAGAACACGCTGATCCCGCTCGACATCATCTTCGTGCGCGGCGACGGCACCATTGCCAATATCGCGGAGAACACCGTTCCGCTGAGCCTCGATCCGGTGTTGTCGGTGGAAGAGGTGGCGGCGGTGCTGGAGCTCGCCGGGGGACGGACGGGGGAGTTGGGGATCAAGGCGGGAGACCGGGTGACTTGGGTGCGCTGAGGCCAATCCTCCTCGTCGTGCGGAGCACGATGGGGAGGGGGACCATGCCCGCGCCAGCGGGGATGGTGGAGGGGTCTTGCTCCTGCTAATTCCCGGCTGCTCGGCTTCAGGTTGGAAGCGCCATGCCGACAGATCGAGCCTTTAAGATTGCACGAAGTTCCCGTCGCAATCTGTCGGAGCCTGAGGCTTTGCTCTGGCAGCTGATGAGGAGGAGCGGGCTCCACATACGCCGCCAGCATCCCATCGGACCTTATGTGGTCGACTTCTACTGTGCTACCGCTCGGCTAGTCATCGAGGTCGATGGCTGGAGCCACCTTACCGGCGATCGCCCCAGCCGTGATGAAGCTCGTTCCGCCTACCTGGCCGAGCGAGGTTATCTTGTTCATCGCTTGTGGGCACGGGATGTTCTGCGCGATCCAGCGGAGGCGGCCGACTCTCTACTTCGGCTGTGCCACACCCCTCCACCACGGCGCTGACGCGCCGCGGTCCCCCTCCCCACCGTGCTGCGCACGCTAGGGAGGATGAAGCGGACCCATCCGACCTGGCTTTGCCGGGCCACCTTCCCTGAAGGGAAGGAGCTAGAGGGAGCATTCTTCTCCTTGCCCCTTCACCCGCGCCCGCGCTAGGGCGCTTGGACCATGGGATTCCTGGCCAGCATCTTCACCTGGTGGAACGGCGCCACCGTCGGCACCAGCCTGTTCACGCGGCGGCACGGCCGCGAGGTCGGGCGGGATGAGGTGGGGAATGTCTATTTCCAGCACCGCAAGGACCCGGCCCGGCGCTGGGTGATCTACAACGGCGACAATGACGCCAGCCGGACTCCGCCGCAGTGGCAGAGCTGGTTGCGCGGGCAGATCGACGATGTGCCGGACAAGGCCATGCCCCCGCGCCGACCGTTCGAGAAGACGGCGGTGCCGAACCTGTCGGGGACGGGCGAGACCTATCGGCCGGCGGGCTCGCTCAGCCGCGGCGGTACGCGGGCGGCGGCGACCGGCGACTATCAGGCGTGGACTCCCGACTGAGGTGAGGCGGTTGAGGCCCGCGCTGCTGCTGCTCGCCGCCCTGCTGGCGGGCTGCGACCGGCTGCGGCCGGCCGCCGAGGAGCAGGCGGCGGCGCCCGCTCCGCAGGCCACGGCCAGGCTTGCCGAGCCGGTGGCGGCCGGGACCACGCCGATGAACCAGCGGGTGGCGGTGCTGAGCCTGCTCAACAAGCGGAACGGCATCTCGCGCGACCTGACGCTGCGGCCGGGGCAAGCGGTGCGGATCAAGGATGTGATCGTGCGCCTGCGCGCCTGCGAGACCACCCCGCCTTGGGAGTTCGATCCACTGACAGGCGCCTTCGTCCAGGTGGACGTGCAGCAGCCCGGGGGCCAGTGGAACCGGGTGTTCTCGGGCTGGCTCTACAAGGAAAGCCCGAGCCTCAACGTGGTCGAGCATCCGGTCTACGACGTCTCGCCCAAGAGCTGCGCGATGACCTTTCCGGGGGCGCCGGAGGAAGCGGGGCCGCTCAAGGGCGACAACAACCCGTCGAGCGCTCCCCAGGAGGGCGGCACCGCCTGATCGTCCCGGGCGAGGGCTTGGGCAAGCAGCTCGACATAGGTCCGCCGCGGCACGTCTACGGCTCCCAGCGATGAAAGATGCTCGGTCATGAACTGGCAGTCGAGCAGGCGGAAGTGGCCAAGGCGAAGCCGGGCGACGAGAAAGGCCAGCGCCACCTTGGAAGCGTCGACCGAGCGGCTGAACATGCTTTCGCCGAAGAAGGCCCGACCGAGAGCCACGCCGTAAAGGCCGCCGACCAGCGTATTGCCCTCCCAAACGTCGATCGAGTGGGCGAAGCCGAGGTCGAACAGGCGCAGCATGGCTTGTTCGATGGGACGGTTGATCCATGTCTCGTCGCGGTCGGCGCAGCCGAGCAGCACTTCGGCAAAGGCCTGGTCGGTCGTGACCCGGTAGCGGCCCGAGCGGAGCCGCTTGGCGAGGCTGCGCGAAAGATGGAAGCCGTCGAGCGGCAGGATCGCGCGGGTTCGCGGCTCGACCCAGAACAGCTCCTCGCTGTCGCGCGCGTCGGCCATGGGGAAGACCCCGGAGGCATAGCCCTGGAGCATCAGGCGCGGGTCGAGGAGGCCGCTCATGGTGAGGGTGTAACGCGCAGGGGCTGGGGAGGAATACTCTCAATCCTCCCTGTCGCGAAGCGATGGGGAGGTGGCAGCGCAAAGCGCTGACGGAGGGGCCTGGTGCAGCGTGGCTCACCCCTCCACCACTCCGCTTTGCGGAGCGGTCCCCCTCCCCACTGCCTTCGGCAGCAGGGAGGATGTTGTGGTCAGCCCCTCTGTTCTTCCAGCCAGCGCTCCAGCCACTTGATCGTATAGTCGCCGGTCGTGAAGGCCTCGTCGCGGACGATGCGCTGGTGGAGGGGGACGTTGGTCTTGGGGCCTTCGACCACGAACTCCTCGAGCGCGCGGCGGAGGCGGGCGATGGCCGCGGGGCGGTCCTCGCCCCAGACGATCAGCTTGCCGATCATGCTGTCGTAATAAGGCGGCACCCGGTAGCCCGAGTAGAGGCCGCTGTCGACGCGGGTCTGGAGCCCGCCGGGAGCGACGAAATTCTTTACGAGGCCCGGCGAGGGGGCGAAGGTCTCGGGGTCTTCGGCGTTGATCCGGCATTCGATCGAATGTCCGGACAGGCGCACCTCGTCCTGGGTGACGGACAGGCCGCGGCCTTCGGCAATGCGGAGCTGCTCGGCGACGAGGTCCAGGCCGCTGATCATCTCGGTCACGGGATGCTCGACCTGCAGGCGCGTGTTCATCTCGATGAAGAAGAACTGGCCGTTCTCGTAGAGGAATTCGATGGTGCCGGCGCCGCGATAGCCCATCCTGGCCATGGCGTCGGCGACGATCCGGCCCATGTCGGCGCGCTGTGCGGCCGAGATGACGGGCGAAGGCGCTTCCTCGATCACCTTTTGGTGGCGGCGCTGGATGGAGCAGTCGCGCTCGCCAAGGTGGATCGCCTGGCCTTCGCCGTCGCCGAAGATCTGGAACTCGATGTGGCGCGGGTCGCCGAGATATTTCTCCATGTAGACGGTGGGGTCGCCGAAGGCGGCGTTGGCCTCAGAGGAAGCCTGGCCCATCAGGCTTTCGAGGCTGTCCTCGTCGGGCACCACCTTCATGCCGCGCCCGCCGCCGCCCGACGCAGCCTTGATGAGGACGGGGTAGCCGATCGACGCGGCGACCTCGCGCGCTTCCTCGACGCTGGTGAGCGGGCCGGGCGAGCCGGGTACCAGCGGCAGGCCGAGGGCGGCGGCGGTGCGCTTGGCTTCGACCTTGTCGCCCATCACCCGGATATGCTCAGGCTTGGGGCCGACCCAGACGATGTTGTGGAGCTCGACGATCTCGGCGAACTGGGCGTTCTCGGACAGGAAGCCATAGCCCGGGTGAATGGCGTCGGCGTGGACGATCTCGGCCGCCGAGATGATGTTGGGGATGTTGAGGTAGCTGTCGCGCGCGGCCGGCGGGCCGATGCACACCGCTTCGTCGGCGAGGCGGACGTGCATGGCGTCGGCGTCGGCGGTCGAATGGACCGCGACGGTGCGGATGCCCAATTCCTTGGCAGCGCGCTGAATGCGCAGCGCGATCTCGCCGCGGTTGGCGATAAGAAGCTTGCTGATCTTCGGCATGTCAGTCGATCACGACCAGCGGCTGGTCGAACTCGACAGGCTGGGCATTGGCGACCAGAAGCTGGACAACGCGCCCGCCGCGCGGGGCGGTAATCGGATTCATCACCTTCATCGCCTCGACGATGAGGATCGTGTCGCCTTCCTTGACCGTGTCGCCCACGGTGACGAACGGCTTGGCACCGGGTTCGGCGGCAAGGTAGCAGGTGCCGACCATGGGCGAGCGGACGATGTCGCCAGACGCCTGAGCGGCTGCGGTCGCTTCGTCGCTCGACGGCGCGGGAGAGGTGGGAGCGGCGGCCATGGGCGCGGGCGCGGCGACGAGGTGCTGGACCGGAGCCTGCGCGACCGTCAGCTCGCGCTTCACGCGGATCTTGCGGTCGCCGTCCTCGACCTCGATCTCGGACAGTTCGTTGGCGCTGAGCAGCTCGGCCAGCTCGCGCACCAGGCCGGCGTCGATACGCATCTGCTTATGGTCGTCGGACATCACTGCTTCCCTGTTCTTGTCGCGGGCGCGCTCTGTCAGAGCCGGGCGGCGGCGTCCAGTGCAAGCACATAGGATAGGGCTCCAAAGCCGCTGACGGAGCCGCGGCAGACGCCGGCGATAAGGCTGCGGCGGCGGAAGCTTTCGCGTGCGTGGGGGTTGCTGAGGTGAACCTCAATCACCGGGGTTGCGATGGCGGCGATCGCGTCGCGCAGCGCCACCGACGTGTGGGTGAAACCTCCGGCGTTGAGGAGCACCGCGTGCGCCCCTTCGTCGGCAGCCTCGTGCAGCCAGTCGATCAGGTGGCCCTCGTGGTTCGACTGGCGCACATCGGCCTCCAGCCCCAGGCCCTGCGCCTGTTCATGGAGGCGGGCGGCGATGTCGTCCAGCGTGTCGAAGCCGTAGAGCTCCGGCTCTCGGCTGCCGAGGCGGTTGAGGTTTGGACCGTTGAGGACGAGGACCTTGCGCATTGCTCCGGCCTCTTCCGCCACCTAGATGCATTCGTCAAATGAGCGAGACGGAAACCTGTTCGATCAAGATCAACGGCGAGCATCGCCGGGTTCCTTCCGGCACCACAGTTGCGGCGCTGGTGGGCGAGCTCGGGCTCGACCCGGCCCGCGTCGCGGTGGAGCGCAATCTCGAGATCGTACCGCGCTCAACGCTAGGTCAGGTGCTGGTCGAGGATGGGGACGATTACGAGATCGTCCATTTCGTCGGCGGCGGCTGATCAGGGCCTGACGCGCGGACGCGGCACTCTGACGCCATAGCGCCGGGCGACACGCTCGACCTCGGCGAAGGTGCGGTTGATCTGCAGGCGGGCAGCGCCAAGCCCGGGCGCTGCATCGAGCGTCAGTGGACTTGAGCGGCGGGCAGAGGCCTGAAGGTCGGCGTAGCGCCGCCAGGCCCGGACATGCGCCTGATAGGCTTCCCAGAAGTCGGCGGGCGCCGCGCTGCGGCCGATCGCCTCCATCGCCGCCGCCACTTCCTGTGGGGCAAGCTGCTCGACCTCGAGATTGTCGGCCTTGAGGATGCGCTCGATCGCCGGCCGCGCGGCGCTGGCCCGGACCGTCACCTCCGCCGAAGCGGGAGGCACCAGCGCGGCCTCGGGCGATGCGAGCAACAGGAACATTGTCAGCAGCATGGGCAGAGCCATATGACGGCTCATGGCTACCAATCCAATCCTTGAAGTCCCCAGCACCCGCAGCGGCGATAGCTGGAGCGTTGCCGGGCGCACCTTCACCTCGCGGCTGATCGTGGGCACGGGCAAGTACAAGAGCCTGGAGCAGAATGCGGCGGCCGTGGCGGCGAGCGGGGCGGAGATCGTCACCGTGGCGGTGCGGCGGGTGAACCTGACCGACCCCAGCGCGCCCAAGCTGACCGACCATATCGACCCCAAGGTCGTCACCTATCTGCCCAACACCGCGGGCTGCTTCACCGCAGAGGAGGCGATCCGCACGCTTCGCCTGGCGCGCGAGGCGGGTGGGTGGACACTGGTCAAGCTGGAGGTGCTGGCGGAGGCCAAGACCCTTTATCCCGACATGATCGAAACGGTGCGCGCGACCGAGCTCCTGACGAAAGAAGGGTTCGAGGTGATGGTTTATTGCACTGACGACCCGATCATGGCCCGGCGCTGCGAAGAGGCCGGAGCGGTGGCGATCATGCCGCTGGGCGCGCCGATCGGCAGCGGGCTTGGCGTGCAAAACCCCGTGACCATCCGCCTGATCGTCGAGCAGGCCAAGGTGCCGGTGCTGGTCGATGCCGGAGTCGGCACGGCGAGCGACGCGGCCTTTGCCATGGAACTGGGGTGCGACGGCGTGCTGATGAACACCGCCATCGCCGAGGCCAAGGACCCGATCCTGATGGCGGAGGCGATGAAGGCGGCGGTGGAAAGCGGACGGCTGGCGTATCGCGCCGGGCGAATGCAGAAGCGCCGCTACGCCGATCCGTCGAGCCCTCTGGCGGGGCTGATCTAGGCCTTCGCGGCGCAGCCCTTAAGCTCGACGTCGCGCAGGCCGGCGGGGCGGCAGCGGCCGTGCACCAGCCGCTCGATCCGGGTGACGCGTTCGTGAAGCTCGGGCGAGGGCTCGGCAAGGCGAAGCCGGACAGGGGCAAGCCCGACGGCCACCAGGGTCAGGAACTGGCGTTCGGTCAAGGCCGACGGAGGCTTGCCGTAGATGCGGTCGCTGGCTGTGAAATAGCCCTCCATCCACCGGCTGGAACGGTCGCGGCCCATGGGCACGCGATCGAGGAAGAGTGTCAGGATCTGCGACTTGGTAAGGCTCCGCTCAAGACCGGCAGCGTAGCCCATCAGCCGGAACTTGCGCCATCCGGGCTTGAAGTCGGAAAAGCCGACCTTCTTTGCCAGACCCTGCGTCAGCGTGGTGAAGCCTGCGCCGGGCGAGGCGAGATCGATGCCGTCGTGCGTGGCGAAGCCCGGGTCTTCCACCGCCAGCAGCTGGCGAGCTCGCCCGGGCCCCAGCGCCTCGGCGGTCCGTCCTGCGGCAGCGAGGGCGTTTGCCCTCGCGGCGAGCAAGGGCGCGTCGCTGCGGGCGCTCCAATAGCCATGAACGAACAGCCCGCCGATGCCGAGGGCGAGCAGTAGCACAAGCGAAAGGGCGACTGTCAGCAGCTTCTTCATGGGCAGGATTGGAGCCCAGGCCCTTTGTTCCGTCAATCGGTGAGGAGCATCATGTGCTCGCGGGCAAGAAGTGCCTTGCCCGGCATCATCCATGCGGTAGACAATGTGCTGCCGAAACAAGGGGGGCATATGAACAAAGGTATTGCGTTTTTCGCGGCGGCGATCGCCGCGAGCCTGTCGGGTTGCGCGACTGTGATGAACGGCACCAACACGCCGTATACGACCAGCAGCAATCCCGATGGTGCAACCGTCAAATTCACCAATGGATCGACCTGCACCACGCCGTGCAAGCTGCAGTTCCGCCGTAAAGACGACGTCCGGGCCGACGTCAGCCTGGCCGGCTACAAGCCGACCTACATCCTCATCCAGTCGAAGCTCGGCGGGGCGTCCTTCGGCAACATCCTTCTTGGTGGCGGTGTTGGCGCGATCGTGGACGGCAGCAACGGGTCGAGCAACCGGCTTTACCCGAACCCGCTGATCGTCAAGCTTGCTCCCGAGGGTTCGCAGGAGGGAGCCGTTCTTCTCGACAAGAAGGGCAATGTCGTGATGAGCGTGAAGCAGCATAACGATGCCGTCCGGATGGACATCGCGAAGTCCGTCGGTCCGCGCCTCGCCGGGATCGAGGGCAGCGATCCCGAATAAGGTG